>Ga0209208_10000007_pt1 | contig 303252 bp, 272 predicted proteins | sample S1TSphfallax_3_FD_187694 | JGI IMG/M metagenome (GOLD analysis project Ga0209208, IMG submission 187694) | Host-associated microbial communities from peat moss isolated from Minnesota, USA - S1T2_Fd - Sphagnum fallax MG (SPAdes) (version 2) | ecosystem: Host-associated > Plants > Peat moss >... | reverse complement strand
GCCGGCGCTGACTTTGACGCAGACGGCGGTGTCGAGCATGACCGCGTCCTTGCAGTTCAACCCGAACGGCAATCCGGCGGGGACGAACTACCTGGTCGAGGTGAGCACGGACGGAGTGGACTTCACGCTGTCGCTGACGACGCAGTCGGCCAACACCACGGCCGGCGGCCTTCTGTCGGACACGACGTACTACTTCGAAGTGATCGCCGAGAACTCTCTGAACCAGCCGACGACGGCTTCCAACGTGCTCAAGGTTGTGACGGGCCTGGGCCTGCCGAACGCGCCGACCGGCGGCGGGCCGAGCGTCGTGTATACGTCCTCGGCGACGGCGACGTGGGCGATTTCTCAGGGCGCGACGGACTACGTGCTCGTCGCTTCGACGAACTCGACGGTGCCGCCGTATCCGATCACGGCGTCGTCCACGACTGCGAGCAGCACGGGAACGCTGACGGGCCTGGGCCCGAACACGACTTACTACTTCTTCGTCAGCGCCTGCGCGGCGGGCTGCTCGCCGTACGCGGTGATCGGCTCGACGCTGACGGACGCGGCGCCCGCGATCACGCTCTCGACCACGTCGGTGTCGAGCAACACGGTCTCGGTCGCGTTCAACGGCGACGGCAACCCCGCGGGGACGAACTACCTGGTCGAGTTGAGCACGAACGACGTGATCTTCAACGTCGCGTTGACCACTCAGTCGACGAACGCGTCGCTCACCGGCCTCTCCGCGAACACGACGTATTACGTCGAGGTCGTCGCCGAGAACGGCGCCGGCACGACGACGGCGCCGTCGAACGTCGTCAAGTTCGCGACCCTGGGCGGCACGCCGAGCGCGCCGACGGGCGGAAGCCCGGTCAGCGTGTACGCGTCGTCGGCGACGATCGGCTGGGGCGTGTCGCCGGGCGCGACGGACTACGTGCTCGTGGCGTCCACGAACTCGACGATCCCCCCGTCGCCGATCTCGGCGTCCTCGACGACCTTGAGCAGCACCGGCACTTTGACCGGCCTCGGGCCGAACACGACCTACTACTTCTTCGTCTCGGCGTGCGGCGACGGCTGCTCGTCCTTCGCGGCCGCCGGCTCGACGATCACCGCGGCGGCGACGCCGCTGACGCTCGCTCAGACCGCGGTCTCGAGCATTACCGCTTCGCTGCAGTTCAATCCGAACGGCAACCCGGCCGGCACCAACTATGAAGTGGAGATCAGCACGGACGGCGTGGATTACACGCTGTCGCTGACGACGCAGTCGGCGAACTTCACCTCGAGCGGATTGCTCTCGGACAGCACGTACTACTTCGAAGTGATCGCGCTGAACGGGGCCGGGACTCCGACGGTCGCGTCGAACGCGGTGAAGGTCGTCACGAACTTGGGCGTGCCGGCGACGCCGACCGGCGGCGGCCCCAGCGTCGTGTACACGTCGTCGACGACCTTGACTTGGGCGACGTCCCAGGGCACGACGGACTACGTGCTCGTGGCATCGACCAACTCGACGGTTCCCCCGTCTCCGATCGCCTCGTCGTCGACCACGGCGAGCAGCACGGGCACTTTGACGGGCCTGGGCCCGAACACCACGTACTACTTCTTCGTGAGCGCCTGCGGCGCGGGCTGCTCGCCTTTCGCGGTGATCGGCTCCACGCTCACCGACGCGGCGCCGGCGATCACGCTTTCGACCACCGCGGTGTCGAGCAATACGGCCTCGGTCGCGTTCAGCGCGAACGGCAACCCGGCGGGCACGAACTACCTGGTCGAACTGAGCACGAACGACGTGAGCTTCACGGTCGCGGTCGCGACGCAGTCGCTCAACGCGTCCCTGACCGGGCTCTCCGCCAACGCGACGTACTACGTGGAGGTCGTCGCCGAGAACGGCGCCGGCACGCTCGCGGCGCCGTCGAACGTGGTCAAGTTCGTGACGCTGGGCGGCACGCCGAGCGCGCCGGTCGGCGGCGCGCCGGTCTCCGTGTTCGCGTCGTCGGCGACGATCGGCTGGGGCGTCTCGCCGGGCGCGACGGACTACGTGCTGGTGGCGTCCACGAACTCGACGGTTCCTCCTTATCCGATCACGGCCTCGTCGACGACCGCGAGCAGCACGGGCACCTTGACCGGCCTCGGGCCGAACACGACCTACTACTTCTTCGTCTCGGCCTGCGGCGACGGCTGCTCGTCGTTCGCGGCGGCCGGCTCGACGATCACCGCGGCGGCGACGCCGCTCACGCTCGCCGCGACCGCGGTGTCGAGCAGCACGGCGTCCCTGCAGTTCAACGCGAACGGCAACCCGCCGGGCACGAACTACGAGGTCGAGGTCAGCACGAACGACGTGAACTTCACTCTGTCGCTGACGACGCAGTCGGCGAACTTCACGTCGACCGGCCTGCTGTCCGACAGCACCTACTACTTCGAGGTGATCGCGCTCAACGGAGCCGGAACGCCGACCGCGCCGTCGAACGTGGTGAAGGTCGTGACGACCCTCGGCGTGCCGTCCGCGCCGACCGGCGGCGGCCCGAGCGTCGTGTACACGTCGTCGACGACCTTGACGTGGGCGACGTCGCAGGGCGCGACGGACTACGTGCTGGTGGCTTCCACCAACTCGACGGTTCCGCCGTCGCCGATCGCGGCCTCGTCGACGACGGCGAGCAGCACGGGGACTCTGACGGGCCTGGGCCCGAACACCACGTACTACTTCTTCGTCAGCGCCTGCGGCGCGGGCTGCTCGCCGTACGCGGTGATCGGCTCCACGCTCACCGACGCCGCGCCGGCGATCGCGCTTTCGACCACGTCGGTGTCGAGCGGCACTGTCTCGGTCGCGTTCGGCGCGAACGGCAACCCGGCGGGCACGACCTACCTGGTCGAATTGAGCACCAACGACGTGAACTTCACGTCGTATCTCTCGACGCAGTCGGTGAATGCGACGGCGTCCGGTCTCTCCGGCGGCACGACCTATTTCGTCGAGGTCGTCGCGGAGAACGGCGCCGGCGTCTTGTCCGCGCCCTCGAACGTGGTGCGGTTCGTGACGCCGACCGGAATCCCGGCGGCGCCGACGGGCGGCGGCCCGAGCGTCGTCTACACGTCGTCCGCGACCATCGGCTGGGGCGTCTCTCCGGGCGCCACGGACTATGTGCTGGTCGCGTCCACCAACTCGACGACGCCCCCGTATCCGATCGCGGCCTCGTCGACGACGGCGAACGCTTCCGCGACTTTGACGGGCCTGGGCCCGAACACGACTTACTATTTCTTCGTCTCGGCCTGCGCGACGGGCTGCTCGGGCTTCACGACGGCCGGCTCCACCGTCACCGACGCGGCGCCGGCGATCGCTCTGGCGACCACGGCGATCTCCAGCGGCTCCGTCTCCGTCGCGTTCGGCGGCGACGGCAACCCGGCGGGCACCAGCTACGAGGTCGAACTCAGCACCGACGGCGTGGACTTCACGCTCTCGCTGACGACGCAGTCCCTGAACGCGACCGCGGGCGGCCTCAACGGCTCCACGACTTATTACGTCGAGGTCGTGGCCGTCAACTACTCGGGCGTTCCCGCCGCGCCGTCGAACATCGTGGAGTTCGTGACCTTGCCCGGGACGCCGCACGCGCCGTCGGGCGGCGCGGTGATCGCTTCTTCGACCTACTCGCTGACCGCGACGTGGGCGCTCTCGACGGGCGCCACGCAATACATCCTCGTCGCGTCCACGAGCGCGGCGCTCCCCCCGAATCCGATCGCGGCGTCGTCGACGACGCTGAACAGCACGGGGACGCTGACGGGCCTCAACCCGAACACCACCTATTACGCGTTCGTGTCCGCCTGCGACAACGGCTGCTCGTCGTTCGGGCATTCGGGCTCGACGATCACGCTCGCGGCGCCGGCGGTCAACCTCTCCACGACCGCCGTGTACGCGACCTTCGTGACCCTGACGTGGGGCTCCAACGGCAACCCCGCGGGCACGACCTATCAGATCTACGAGAGCCCGAACGGCACGTCCTACACGCTGGCGACGACGGTGTCGGCGACCACCGGCACCGTCACCGGGCTGACCCACAACACGAGCTACTGGTTCGAAGTCGTCGCCGTGAACGGGGCCGGCACGCCGACCGCTCCGACGGCGCCCGTGCAGATCGTCACGTCCCTCGTCGCGACCTTGCCCGAGGTGCCCATGGAGCCGCTCGGCGTGACCGTGTCGGCGGGACCGACGACGGTCCGCCTCGGCTGGTCGCCGACGACGCGCTACACGGACGCCACGCTCTTCTCCTCGAGCGCGACGCCGGTCGCCGGCGAGCTCGAGGGGTACGCGATCTACCGCTCCACGCAGATCTGCGGCCCGCTGTTCGTGCAGGTCGCGACGGTCGCGGTCTCGGCGATGCCCACGTACACGGACTCGACGGGAGGCGTCAGCTACTACTATCGCCTGTTCTCCTACAACACCGTGGGCCTCTCGACCGGCGTGGTCACGGTCTCGCCGCTCGGCGAGCGCTACTACTTCACCGACGACTGCGCGACGAACCTGGCGGTCGACCCGCAGACCGCGGTGGCCTCCGGCGGCCTCGTGGGCGCTTCGAACGGCCTCGGCGGCGACATCCGCATCGTGCGCACGCGGCGCCCGCAGGACAACGGCATCAACATCCTCTCGTCCGACCAGTGGTACGCGTACCTCAACGGCGCGTCCCTCCTGTCGAGCTACACTCTGCCGTCCACGGGCCACTACACGATCCACGTGACCACGCAGGCCGGCAACGTGATCCCCGACCTGAACCCGATCAACATGTCCTCGCCGTTCGGCGGCGTCCCCGCGCCGATCGCGGGAGCGCTGAGCAGCGTGCCCATCGGCGACATCGGCGCCGTCTGGTACAACGGCCAGCAGTTCGTGAACCTGTACGGCAAGATCGACGGCGTCGGCGCCGACGTGTACTTCGACTCGCCGAACATGGGCCTCTACCAGGTCCGCGCGCAGTCGCGCTCCGACAGCGGCCCCGTGTTCGACGTGGCCAACATCTCGAGCAAGATCATCACGCCGGACTCCCCCGGCCACACCGCGGTGTGGATCTTCACCTACGACCCGGGCCCGAACAACGTGATCCCGACCGGCCGCGTCTACGACCTGCACGGCGAGCGCATCGCCGACCTGCAGCCGGGCCTGATGCCGAACACCTTGACGTGGGACGGCCGCATGAACGGCCGCACCGTGACGGGAGGCGTGTACATCTACCACATCAGCGGCGGCGGCAAGACGTTCAGCGGCACCATCGTGGTGGCCAAGTGATTTCGACCATTCGACAGGAGAATCGACGATGACCTTGATGAAGAAAGCGGCGGCGGGACTCGCCGTGCTGGGCCTGGCGGCGCTGGCGCTCGCGCAGAGCAGCAGCTTTCATTTTTACGGCACGGCGTCGCGCTTCGTGACTCCATCGACGTCGGCCACGGGTCATGCGGCCGTCTTCTGCTTCGATAATCCGCAAGGTTCGGGCGTCACCGGCGAAATTTTTAACCTGGTCGGTCGTCAGGTCGCGACGTTCATCTCCGGGGCGCAGGGGCAGGTCGTCGACCAGCAGCCGGCGAGTACGCCGACGATCCAACGGGCCTGCAACCAGCAGGAAGCGCTCCCAGGCTCGCTGCAGTTCGCGGTCTGGGACGGCACGTCGAACGGCGCGTTCGTGCACAGCGGGCTCTACGTCTATCGCGTCCAGGCCGAGGAAAAGACCTACACCGGAACTTTGGTGGTGGTGAAATGAAGGTTCCGGAATTGTCCAGTAAACTTCGCACGAATCTCGCTGGCGAAACGGGCGCGCAGACCGGTAATCTTCCACACTTGAAGCGTGGAGAGGGAGTCTTGAGAATCGTTTCTTTGCGCGCGGTCCTTGTCGCGGCTTTGGCCGCGGCGGTCGTTTCTCCCGCTCGCGCCGCGTACGACGACCTGGGCACCAGCGCGCGCACGTCGGGGATGAGCAACGCGTTCACGGCCGTCGCCGACGACGCGTACGCGATCTACTACAACCCCGCCGGCTTGGCCTTGATCGACCAGCCGCAGTTCGTGACGACTTACTCGCTGATCGTGACGGGCCTCTCCGACGGCTCCAACGTGCAGAACTCCTTCTTCGGCTACGCCCAGCCTCTCGGCGACGGCGGCCGCTACGGCACGGCGGGCGTGGGCTGGAACTATTTCTCGCTGGACTCGCTGTATCGAGAGTCGAGCCTGTTCCTCTCCTACGGCAACCGGCTCACTCCCGACGACAGCGATCTTCCGATCTACGGCGGCATCTCGGGCAAGTACCTGTACCGCTCGATCAACCCCGGCTCGCTCGCGAGCAACTCGATCTCCAACACCGGACAAATCCTTGCCGGCGTCTCGGACCCGCTCCTGCAGAACGGCGCGAAGTCGAACCTCGACGTGGACCTCGGCTTGCTGTGGCCGGTCATGCCGCACTGGGACCTCGGCGTCGACGTGCAGCACTTGTTCGCGCCCAACATCGCGTTCACGCCGGGCACGACGGACACCTTGCAGCGCAACGTGAAATTCGGCGGCGCTTACCGCACCCCGTTCTCGACCTTGGCCGCGGATTTCGACATCGTCGCCGCGCCCGACGGGACCATGGAGCGCGACATCAACATCGGCATCGAGAAGTGGCTGCCGACTCTGCTGTACGGCTCGTTCGGCATGCGCGCCGGCGCCGGCTACGGCACGGACGACTACCGCCAGTTGACCGTCGGTCTGTCCTACAAGATACACCGCCTGCAGGTCGACTACGGCTTCGTGATGCCGCTCGGCAGTTTCTCCTCGACCTCGGGCACCCAGCGCATCGGCCTGTCTTGGCGCTTCGGCCCCACGCCTCAGGCCGAGCGCATCCTCGGCGACATGCTCCTCGAGAACCTCACGCAGACGGCGCCGCCGGGCTCGCCGGAGTTCAACAAGCAGGCCGCCCAGCTCGTCGACTACAAGCGCCGCGCGATCGACCTCTTGCTCCACGACGCCGACACCGACGCCACCGAGGGCCGCTTCGCCGCCGCGCACGAGCGCGTGCAGGAGGCGCTGTCGCTGGCGCCGCAGGACAAGGTCATCGCCGAGGTCCTCGAGCGCTACCGCACCGCGGGCCTTTACTTCCCCGACATCTCCGACTCCCTGCGCGAGCAGAACACCGCCGGAGCCACGGCGGCGGCCGCCACGCGCGACGGCCTGATGAACTTCATCGCGGGCAAGGATCGCGAGGCGCTGGCCTCCCTCGTCAACGCCCGCACGCTGCAGCCGACCGCGTCGCACGACGCGATGATCCGCATTCTGCAGGCGCGCCTCGGCGAGCCCATGCTCGGCGTCTCGACCGACACCGTCGCGGCGACTCCGCCCGAGCGTCCGACCGGCCCGATCACCGAGGGCCCGAACGCCGGCAAGCGCATCTTGGAATCCACCGTGGCGCTCATGGAGCTCGCGTTCTTCCAGCAGGAGTGGGACAAGGTCGCCGATCTCGCGGGCCAGGTCATCTCCCTGGACCCGAAGAACGTCCTCGCCTACAAGCGCCTCGCGGCCGCCGAGCACGTGCGCAAGCACTACGCCGCCGCCCTCAAGGCGCTCGAGTCCGCGTACGAGTTGGAGACCGATCCCGCGGAGAGGGCGCGCCTCAAGAGCTACATCGACGCGCTCAAGGCCCAAATCGCGCGCGCGGCGCGTCCCGCGCCCGCCGTCAAGCCGGCCGCGACGCCCCAGAACAGCGCGCCCGAGGACGTGGAGCGCCTGTACGAAGCGGGCGTCGAGCTCTACGCGCAGGGCCGGCTCAGCGAGGCCATGGAGGCTTTCCGGCGCTGCCTCGCGATCGACTCGGGGTACGTCCCGGCGCAGCGCGCGTACGAGCGCGTGCAGTCCGAGCTGATGCAGAGCGGCAAGAGCCAGTAGCGGCGTTCGAAGTCAGGGGCCGCAGACGTCCGCGCGGGGACCGCGGCGGATTGACCGCCGTTCGGCCATCCTCGGCGGCGGACACGAGGAAACCGAGGTCCCCTGGTGCGCTGAGCCGAGGGCGGCCGCTCTCCGCCGTTCAACGGGCGCGAAACTACGCGCCGTTCCAGTCGAGGCGACCGACCTGGATGCGGTGCAGCGCCGCGCGCCCCCCGTCGGCGCCGACGAGAACCCACACGAAACCGTCGTCCACCGACAGCGCGCGCACCGGAGCCGCGCCGATCCACTGGGCCAGCGACGCGGAATCGATCGGCCGCAGGGCGGGGCCGACCTTGTGCAGGCGGCAGAGGCGGCGCGCCGTTCGGTCGAAGACCCAGAGGACCTCGGCGTCGTCGACGGCGATCGCGTCGGCGGAGATGCCGGCGAGCTGGTAGAGATCGAGGGGCTGGAGCTGGACTCCGACGAGCGAGCGGCTCACGAGGTACTGCCGGATCGTCGTGCCCCCCTCCAACGTCCACAGGTAGCGGCCGCGGGAGTACACGGCCTGCGGGACGTAGTTCAAGGTGAAGGTGGTCGAACGCTTGGTGCCGTCGGGGAGCTCGACCACGGCGGAGGAGCGGCCGTCGACGCTCCACAGCGCGCTCTGGTTCCAGCTCAGGGACGCGGCCGGACTCTCGAGCGTGCTGCGCTCCACCACGCGGCCGGCGTCGGACACGTCGAGCAACTTCGTGCCCGCCGCGACGACGAGATCCGAGCGCTCGGGCCTGAGCGCGGCCGCGTCTCCGCCCTCGAGATTGAAGACGCGGTCCACGGGAGGGCCCTGCAGTCGCCAGACGCCGTAGCCGACGGCCGCGACGAGCGCGACGAGGCCGAGCGCGCCCCAGCCGAAAGGGGACTCGCGCCTCGCGGCCGCGCGCGACTCGCGCACGCGGCGCCAGGCGAGTTCCGCCTTCTCGGCGCGGCTCGGAACCGACGCGGGACGCGGCGGCTCCGGAAGCTCGTCTTCGACCGCGCGCGCGTCGGGCTTGCGCGCGCTCGGAAGATCGAGGCTCGAGCGGCGCAGCGGCTCTTCTTCGAGTCGATCCTCGGGACTGTCGTTCGTCGCCGCCGGCGGCTTCGGCGCGGGCGGCGCGGACGACTCGTATCGCGGCGCGGGCGCTGGTTCCGGCTCGGTTTCAAGTTCCGGCTCAGGCGGCGCCGCCTGAGCCGGATCGCGCCGCGGCGGCTCCTCGACGGCTTCGAAGCGCTCGAGCGGAGCCGAAGGCTCGGATTCCGGCTCGAGCGGCCGGACCTCGAGCGGCGGCGGAAGCGGTTCCGGCTCGGGCGCGCGCGCCGCGGGCTTCGCGACGGCCGGCGGCGCGGCGACGGCGACGGAAGCGGCGAAGAAGTGCGGGAGCTCGGCGGGCTTCGGCGGCGGGAGCGCGTTCGGTCCCCCCTCTTCCTCCAATATCGGAAGAGTGAGGGTGATCGCGTTCAGCTGAGCGCGGCAGCGTTCGAGCAGCCGCTCGAAGTCCTCGGGACTGTCGGCCATTCGTCAGCGCGCGGCGTTCCCCGTTTCGTTCTTCACGCGGCTCTGGTACTGGCGCACGAGCTCGGTGATGCTGTGCTGGAGGCTGGACTTCAATTCCTCGATCTCCTGCTGCTTCTTGCGGTACTCTTGGAAGAGGTGCTGGGACTTGATCTCCAGGTCCGTCGAGCGCTTCTTGAGCGCCTCCTCCTCGGCGATGCGGCGCTCCTCCCACGCGTCGAGCTGAGCCTGCTTGGCCGACAGGATGTTCTGGAAATGGCTGTGCTCCTGCTCGAGCGCCTTGTGCCGCTGCTCCCACGACTCCTCGAGATTGGATTCCTTTTTTAACAATTCTTGGTAGAACTCGTCCATCTTTCTCGCCTTGGCTTCGTCGCCGGAGGCGGACATGCGCAGGAGCTGCGAATGGAAGTCCAGGTTCTGCTCTTCCTTGTTCGCGATCGCCTTCAGGAGCTCGTCGTTGCGCAGGTCCTTCTCGCGCAGGGCGTGCTCGAGGCCTTCGATGCGTTTCTTGAGGCCCGCCATCTCCATCTCGTACTGACGCCTCAGGGAGGCGAGGTTCTCGTCGTGCTCGCGCAGGTCGTGCGCGCGCTGCTCGACGGAGTTCGCGAGATACGCGTCGCCGCGATGGACGGCGCCCTTGAACTCCTCGAGCGCGGCCTGGGCCTCGACGGCCGTCGGCGAATTCTCGTTCCAAAGCCGGGTGCAGACGACTTCCATCCTCTTCCAGGCGTCGCTGAGGGAGGCGAGAGCTTCGTGGCCAGCGGTCGTCATTGCGTTTCTCCTTGGTTGGACTGCGGCGCGCCCGCGGCGGCCGCCTTGGCACGGTAATCGGCGATGGCGCGTTTGAGTTCTTCGCGCAGGGCCATGACCTGCTCGCGCGAGGCGTCCGAAGCCTCGCGGCGGACTTCGGACTCCACGCGCCAGTCGAGGTCGCGTCGTCGCAGCTCGTCCTCGCGCTTCATCCAGGCGTCGTACTGGCGGAACAAGCTCCCTTCCGCGTCGCGCAGCTTCGCGGCGATCGCGGACTCCAGCTTGAGCAATTCCTCACGGCGCGTGGATTCTACCAGATCGTGAGCCATCAGCTCGCCCAGGCGCTCTTCCGCCAGGCGGCGCGCACCCGCGAGCTCGGACTCGAGGCGGGTCATGCGGTCGGCGGCCTCCTCGGCGCGGCGCGTCGCGGCCAGGTAGGCCGGGAGGTTCTCGCGGGCTTTTGCGCGCCACTGCTCGAGCTCCTCGAGCAGCGAGCGGCGCTCGGTCCGCCACGCGGCCTCGAGGGCGGCGGTCTTCGCGGCCATCGCCGCCTCGACGCGGCGCTCGAGGAACTCGGTCTGGTCGCGCGACGCCTGCGCGATCGACTGCGACTCGCGCTCCAGCGCGGCGCGCTGGGCGACGTGGAACTCCTCGAAGCGGCGGCGGCGCTCCTCGAGCGCGCGCTCGAGCGCGCTCAGCTGGGCCTGCTTCTCGTGCAGGGAAAGCTGGCGCGCCGAATACTCCTTTTCGCGCGCGGACAGGCGCGCGTCGAGCTCGTCGCGCATCTGGCGCACGCGGATCTCGGCCGCGGCGTCCGCGTCCTTAACGCCGCGCGCGAGCTCTTCCTGGAACTGCAGCTGGGAAGACTTCACGCGGCGCTCGATCTCGAGCTCGCGGTTCTGGAGCTCGGCTTCCTGGCGGGCGACGGCCGCCTCGCGGCGCGCGAGCGCTCCCGCGTCGAGCTCCCCCCCGAGCTTCAGATTCAGGTACTCCTCGAGCTTGCCGTAGTAGCGCTCGCGTTCGAGCGACTCGGACGCGCGGCGGGTCAGCAGGTCGCGCGCCGAGGCGAGTTCTGCGGCCGCGCGCGCGGCCGCGGCTTCGGAGCGGCGCGACGCCTCCTCGCCGTCCTGCACGCGGCGCTCGAGGCCGCGCAGTCGTTCGAGCGCCCAGCGCAGCGCAAGACGCGCGGTGTCCAGGTTCTGGATGGAATCGATGTCGCGCAGGGCCGGCTCGAGGGGTCGGTCTTCTTCCTTCACAACGCCAGGATAACAGCGCGATGTTAAAAAATCAATACGGAACATCGACAAATATGATATTTTGAAACTCATGACGATTCGGGCCCGGCTGATCGTCCAGACGGTGCTCCTGCAGGTCGTCTCGCTGCTGCTTCTCTCTTACGGCTCCTTCCTCGTGGAGCAGCAGCTGGGCGAAAAGCAGGCCCTGCGCGCCGACAGCCTTTTAAAGGAAGCCGTCGCTCACGCGGCGACCGACGCGCTGATTCAGCGCGATCAGGTCCAGCTGCTGAGCTACCTGAATTTCCTCAAGGTCCAGTACCCGGCGCTCAGCTATGCGCACGTCGTCTGGCACCGCGGCGGCAAGACCTACCCGCAGGAGCTCGGCGAGGCCACTCCCGGCGCGCGCGTGATCGAGGAGAGCGTGGTGGTCAGCGATCCGTCCTCGGCCGACCGCAGCGTCTCCATCGCTTTCGGCGTCGATCAGGACGCTCTGCGCGCGCCCATGCGCGAGTCCGAGCACCGCATGGTCAAGGTGCTGGCCCTCGTCGGCACCGCGACGGCGGTCATCGGCCTCCTGCTCGCGTTCCTGCTCGCGCGGTCCTTGACCGGCACTATCGGCGCGTTGGGCGCCATGGCCGAGCAGATCAGCGAGGGCCGCCTCGGCGTGCGGCTGGAATGGGAGTCCGAGGACGAGATCGGCGCGCTCGTGCGCGTGTTCAACGCGATGTCGGAGCGCCTCGCCGACCTCGACCTCGCGAAGAAGAACTTCGTCTCTTCGGTCACGCACGAGCTGCGCTCTCCCCTGGGTGCGATCGAGAGTTTCGTCCCGCTGATCCGCGAGAAGGTGCGTTCCAGCGAGGAAGGCGCGCTCGCGACCGCCGGCGAGTACCTGGACCGCATCCAGGCGAACGTCCAGCGCCTGAACCGCTTCATCACCGACCTGCTCGACGTCGCGAAGATCGAGCAGGGCAAGATGGAGTGCGTGCTGCGCCCCGTCGATTTCGCGCCGATCGCGACCGAGGTCATCCAGTTCTTCGAGCCCAAGGCGCGCGCGCAGGGTCTGCGCATCGAGAACCATGTGAGCGGCGCCCCCGCCGTGCTCGCGGACGCCGACCGCCTGCGCCAGGTGTTCGTGAACCTGCTCGCGAACGCGCTCAAGTTCACGACGTCGTCGGGCCGCATCTGGATCTCGACCGAGCAGGTGCGCGAGCGGGGCCAGCGCTGGCTGTACGTGACCGTCGGCGACACCGGCCGCGGCATGGACGAGGCCGACCTCTCGCGCCTCTTCAAGCCGTTTTCCCAGGGCCGCAACGTGACCGACGGCGTCGCCGGACCGAAGGGCACCGGACTCGGCCTCTACATCGTGAAGTCGATCGTCGACCAGCACGGGGGCCGCATCGACGTGCGCTCCGCGCCGGGGCAGGGCACGCGGATCACCTTCACGCTCAAGGTCCCCGCGTGAGCACCCCCGAGCGCCCGACGCGCGTCCTCGTCATCGACGACGAGGAGGACTACCGGATCATCGTCGAGGACGTGCTCAAGCGCGCGGGCTACGACGTCCGCGTCGCGGGCGACGGCCACGACGGCCTCGCGATGCTGCAGCGCGGCACGGCGGACCTGGTCCTCGTCGACTGGATGATGCCGCGCATGGACGGCGAGCGCTTCTGCCGCGCCATGCGCGCCGATCCGAAGCTCAAGCACGTTCCGGTCATCATGCTCACCGTCAAGCAGACCACCGACGAGGAGATCGAGGCCCTGCACTTCGGCGTCGACGACTTCCTCGTCAAGCCGTTCAAGAGCGAAGAGCTCCTCGCGCGCGTGCGCGCCGTCCTGCGCCGGGGCGCCGACCGCGGCGCGTGAAGCGCCGAGGCCTTCTCGCGGTCGGGGCCTGTCTCCTCGCCGCGGCGGCGCTCGCCTGGGCGCTGACTCCCGGAGCCCCGATCGCGGTCGAGATCCCCGAGGGCCTGTCCGCCCGCCAGACCGCGGAGCTGCTCGGCCGCAAGGGCGTCGTCGTTTCTGTCTTCGCCTTCCGCGTCCTTCTGAAAGCCGGCGGCTTGGACCGCCGGCTGAAGCCCGGCTTCTATACTCTCCACGCGCGCGAATGGCCGTTCACGCTCGCGCGCAAGCTCTCGCTCGGCGAGACCGACGACGTGAAGATCGTGATCCCCGAAGGATGGCGCGCGTCCCAGATCGCCGAACGCCTGGGCGCGGCGGGCATCGCGGACGCGAAGGCGTTCGAAGCCCTCGTGCAGGCGCGGAACCTCGAAGGCCGATTGTTTCCCGCGACCTACCATTTCCCCCCGGGCCTCGGCGCCGAGCGCGCGGCCGCGCGCATGACCGCGGAGTTCGACCGCCAGATCGGCGCGGCCTACGCGGCGGCGAAGCCCAAGCCTGCGCTCTCTCTCGACCAGGCGCTGATCTTGGCCTCCATCGTCGAGCGCGAGGCGATGCTGGCCGAGGAGCGCCCGAAGATCGCGGCCGTGTACACGAACCGCCTCAAGCGCCGCATGCCGCTCCAGGCCGACCCGACGGTCCAGTACGCGCTGGGGTTTTGGAAAAAAGGCATGACGCGCGACGACCTGAAGACGCCGTCGCCCTACAACACCTACCTCCACCAAGGCCTGCCGCCGGGACCGATCTGCAGCCCGGGACTCGACAGCTTCGCCGCCGCGCTGAGTCCCGCTTCGATCTCGGCGCTCTACTTCGTCGCGGACATGACCGGCGGCCACGTGTTCTCCGAGACCAACGACGAGCAGAACGAGGCGCGCGCGCATTATAAAAAGGAACTGCGCAAGCAGAAGCGGCGCCTCCAGCAGCAGCCGTCGCCGTCTGCGGCTGCGGCGCCCTGACGCTGGACGTCGCCGCCGCTTTTTGGCATAATAACATCAAGGGCGTGTAGCTCAGCTGGGAGAGCGCATCCTTCGCAAGGATGAGGTCGCAGGTTCGATCCCTGTCACGTCCACCATTTAAAAGAGCCGCGGCGTTGAGTCTCCACGCCGCGGCTCTGATTTTGTAAGTCCGTAGGACCCGGCCTCGTCTAGGCCCTAAGACCCATTCCATCCGCGCGCGCGCGGCGCATGCTTCAGGCATGAACGCTCTGAAGCTGATCGGCGCCTTCGGACTGACGCTCGCGGCCCTCGCCTCGGCGCAGGCCGCTCCGACGCAGACGACTCTGCGCCAGAGTGCGGGCGGCTCCGACCTGTTCTCGCGCACCGCGGACGGCTCCGCCCAGCGCTCCGAGCTTGCGATCCCCGCCTTCCCGGAGCAAGCGCCGGTCGCGGCGCCGAACTCGGGCTTGAGCACGGGCCGCGCGTCGACCGCGCCGCGCGCCGAGGTTCCCTCTTCGGATTTCTCGGCGGGAACCGCCGCGGCGCCGGCGCCGCTTCACCGCGATCCGCTCGTCGCGGCCGGCTTTCTCGGCACCGGCCTCTTCCTCGCGATCGGGGCGATGTTTCTGCGCCACGCGGGTCCGACCGTCGTGGAGACGACCGCCGCCGCCCCCGAGACGTACGCGATCGATCCGGTGATCTCGGCGCTGGCGACCCCCGGCGCGCGCGCGCCGCGCGCCGCCGCGTCCGTTTTCGCGGAGCCCGCGGCCGTCCCCGCTCCGGTCTCCGTCGTCACCGCGCCGCGCTTCGTTCCGGCCGCGGACGCGGCGTACGTCGACGCGCGCATGCCGGTCCGCACGTGGCGCGCGATCAGCCGCCAGGAGCAGGCGCTCATCGAGAGCTGGAACGTCAGCCGCGAGAAGGCGCTCGGCCAGGCGTCGCTCGAGCAGTGGCTCGAGCGCCACCCGTCCGCGGGCGTCGACGTCGCCGCTCTTCAGGCCAAGCTCGCCCGCGCCTGACGGCCTGGCGCGCGTCGCTCCCCGGAGCTATACTCCCGGCGTGAAGACGGCGCTCTTCTGCGTCCTCCTGCTCGCGGCCTCCGCCGCCGCGGACCCGAACCGCACCGACGCGCCGGGTCCGCGCAGCGCCGACCCCTCCAGCGGGGATTGCGGCTTTCCCGGGACGATGGGGCTCAACGACCTTCACGGCCAGCTCCAGGCGCTCTACGACGACGTGTTCCTCCTGAGCGGAATTCAAGGCCCTAAGCCGGCGCTCGTGTTCCAGGACGACGCGAGCGCGAAGGCCAGCCCCGCGCGCTGCCGGCGCGCGGGAGGCCGGCGCGACAGCGCCGAGTTCGAGATCGTGGTCTCGCAAAGATTGTGCGAGCTCTCCCACTCGCTCGACCAGACCGCGTTCATCTTCGCGCACGAGCTGGGCCACTTCGCGAAGGGGCACGTCCCCGAGCTCGAGCGGGCGAACGACGCCGCGCTCGCCGAGTGCTCCCAGGACCCGGCCTGCGCCGCGCAGAAGGTCAAGTCGTTGCGCATGGCGCGCGAGGAGGAGGCGGACTCCTACGCGGTCGCGACGCTTTCCAAGCCCGGCTCGCGCTACCAGGCCGCGGCGGGAGCGGACTCCATGGCGCGGTATCAGGACCTGCGCTGGGCGCTCGATCAGGACCAAGCTCCGGACGGCCTCCACGATCCCTTGAGCCCGCGCGCCGAGGCCATCCGCGCCGAAGCCGCCGCCGGGCGCTGAACGCCGTTATCCGGCGCTTCTCCGCTTTTTTATCGAATCCGCCACGACATCCAGCCCAAGCCCCACCTGAACGACTGACTAGTTCTTCGCGGGCGCGGGAGCGGCCGCGGGCGGCAGGTCCAGCTTGATGTGCAGCTCCTTGAGCTGCTTGTCCTTCACCGGACCGGGCGCCTCGGAGAGCGGGTCGGTGCCCCGCTGGGTCTTCGGGAAGGCGATGACCTCGCGAATCGAGTCCTCCCCGCACAGCAACGCGCAGAGGCGGTCGAGGCCCAGCCCGAAGCCGCCGTGCGGCGGCGCGCCGAAGTCCAGCGCGGAGAGGAGCAGGCCGAACTGGCGCTGCTGCTCCGTCGCGTCGAAGCCCATGAGGCCCAGTATCTTGCGCTGCATGTCGCCCGAGTGGTTGCGGATCGAGCCGGAGGCGAGTTCCACGCCGTTGAGCACGAGGTCATATTGATGAGAACGGACCCCGGCGGGGTCCGTGTCCAATTTCGGCGCGTCGGCGTCGAGCGGACGCGTGAACGGGTTGTGCGCGAACGTCCAGCGCTTCTCCTCCGCCTCCCATTCGAGCAGCGGGAAGTGGGTGATCCAGCAGAAGTGCCACGGCGTCGACGGCGCGGGCTTCACCTTCGCGATGATCTCCTTGCGCAGCATGCCGAGCACGTTCGCGGCGGTGAGCTCCTTGTCGGCGGCGAAGAACGTCGTCGATCCGGGCAGAGCGCCCGTCTTCGTCTTGATCAGCTCCAGTTCGGCCGGAGTCAGCGGCTTCGTGATCGGGCCTTCGGGACCGGCCGCGCCCCACTTGATGTAGGCCAAGCCCTTCGCGCCGAGCGCCTTCGCGGCGTCGGTCAATTTGTCGATCTCGGAACGGCTGTACTCGACCGGGGAGTGGATCGCGCGCACGACGCCGCCCGCGGCGATCGCGCCCGCGAACACCTTGAACGCCGAGCTCTTGAAGTCCGCGGACACGTCGACGATCTCGAAACCGTAGCGTTGGTCGGGCTTGTCGGAGCCGAAGCGGCGCATCGCGTCGAAATAGTCGAGGCGCGGGAACGGGGTCGGCAGGTCGATCCCGAGCGCGGCCTTGAAGATCGCCTTCATCATGCGCTCGGCGGTCGCGTGAACGTCCTCCTCGCGCACGAAGCTCATCTCCACGTCGATCTGGGTGTGCTCGGGCTGGCGGTCGGCGCGCAGGTCCTCGTCGCGAAACGCCCGCGCGAGCTGCATGTACTTCTCCACGCCGGACACCATGAGGATCTGCTTGAAGATCTGCGGCGACTGCGGCAGGGCGTAGAACGTGCCCGGGTTCAGGCGTGAGGGCACGAGGAAGTCGCGCGCTCCCTCCGGCGTGGCTTTCGTCAGCATCGGGGTCTCGATCTCGAGGAAACCCTCGGACGCGAGCGCGTTGCGCGCGGCCATGGCGACGGTGTGGCGCAGGGTCAGATTCTTGAGCATCTTGGAGCGGCGCAGATCGAGGAAGCGGTACTTGAGACGCATCTCCTCGCTGGCCGTCGAGCGGTCGTCGACCTCGAAGGGCAGGACCTTGCAGGTGTTGAGGACCGTGAGTTCCTCGACGGCGAGCTCGATCTCGCCCGTCGGCATTTTCGGGTTCTCGGTGCCCTTCGGGCGGCGCTGGATCTTGCCCTGAATGGAGACGACCCATTCGGAGCCGAGCTTGCCCGCGGCGAGGAACGCGTCGACCTTTTCGGGGTGCACGACGACCTGAAGAAGCCCCGAGCGGTCGCGCAGGTCGAAGAAGTAGACGCCGCCGTGGTCGCGGCGCGAGTGCACCCAGCCCGCGACGCGCGCGTCCTGGCCCACGTGGGAGGAGTTCAGAGTTCCGGCGGAATGGGTGCGCATGGGGTTGTTCATGAGGGATTGGGGTCCTTGAGAAGGCGTCAGTCGGAGCAGAGCGCGGCGAGCTTGGCCGGGTCGGGCACGGCATAGCGGCCGTCGGAGGTCATCGCGACCAAGCCGGCGCGGCGCAAGGACGACAGCGCGCGCGTCAGCGGCTCGCGCGTGGTGCCGACCAGCTCGGCGAGCTCCTGCTGGGTGTAGCGCTGCTTGAACGCGAGCCCCCCGCTCCATCTCTCGCCCGAGCGGCGCGCGAGGCCGAGCACGGCCTTCGCGACGCGGCCGAGCACGTTGCGGAACAGCAAGCCCTCGATCTCCTCGTTGGCGAGGCGCAGGCGCGCGCAGACCGTCCGCAGCAGGTAGCGCACGAGGGCGGGGTCGCGGTCCAGCAGGCCCTGAAAGTCGCGCTTGCGGATCGCGAGCAGGCGCGTGTCCTCGACGGCCGTCGCCGACGCGGTGCGCGTCCCGCCCTCGATGAGCGCCATTTCTCCGAAAAAATCTCCGGGCCCGAGATAGGCGAACGTCTTCTTCTTGCGGCCCGAGGAGTCCGAGAAAATCTTCACCCGGCCGGACAGGACGATGAACATCGCGTCCGCGTCCTCCTTTTGGGCGAACAGGGCGTGGCGGGCGGGCACCGTCAGCTCGCGCGTGAGCCTCTCCACCTCGCGCAGACGCGCGCCGGTGAGCGTGGACAGCAGTCCCACCCTCTTGAGTGCCTTCGCTCGGGTCACCCGGTCATTCTACCTTTCGACGCAAACCCTATCAAGGATTCCCGCAGAGCGGCGTCTCCAAGCGCGCGACGAGGGCCGGCAGAGCGTCGGCGACGCGCGGCGGTCGGCCGCGCTCGCGTCCGGCGCGCAGGACCTCTTCGAGCGCCGCCACGGCGCGGTCGGCGCAGCTGCGCGGCGCGGGTTCCTCGGCGGCGGAGCCGAACAGGCGCGCATCCAGGCGGCGCGCGATCGCCATCACGATCAGGTGCTTGCCGCAGGCGGCCGGCGACGGCGGACAGCCCCCGTCCGCCGCGAGCCGATCGGTCTTCGCGGCCGCGAGGCGGGCGTCGAAGCGGTCGAGGTCGGCGATCAAGGACGCGTACAGCGGCTCATTCCAGAGGCGGCTCAAGGACGGGGCGGAGATTCCCCAATTTCCCCCCGTCGTCGGGGTCAGGATCGTGTAGACGCGCAGCGGCCCGCGGACCGGTCCGTGCTCGAGCGACGGATACGGAATCACGAAGGAGTTCTGCTCGCCCGGGTCGAAGACGCCGCAGAGAATGACTTCAAGTCGAGCGTCGAGCGGCCGGCCGACGTAGTCGTCGAGCAGGACGAGCGGATCGCGGCCCCCGAGCGGCGCGCGGGCCGCGGCCTCGGCGCGGCGGCGCTCCTCGGCGCGCGCGTCGAAGTCCGCGGAGAAATCGCTGTCGCGCGCGAAGGCGCGGGCATCGTCCAGGAAGCGCGCGAGCGCGTCCCCGCCGCCCGCGGCGTCGACGAACATGTCCGGCAGGTCGCGGCGCTCCGCGGTCCACTGGAGCTCCGGCGGCGCGCTCAGGAATAATGCGATCAGCGCGAGCGGGTCGCGGCGGCCGTTCTTCGCCTCGATCGCGCGCAGGTCCGCGACGGCGGGATGCTCCTTCCAGCGTCCGTAGCGCGCGAAGATCGCGTCGCGCGCGGGGCCGGAGGCGAGTCCCCCGCCCGCGAGCGTCTGGAGGACGCCGAGCAGTTCGAAGCGCGGATCGACGCGAAACGCGACGCGCGGTCCCGCGGCGCGGACGGGCGCGGCGAGAACCAGCGCCAGCAGCGCGGCGAGGACGCGGCTCACGGCGCCGTCGTCTCGAAGCCGAGGAGGTCGGGACGCGCCTCGAACGCGCCCAGGCGGTCGAGCGCCGCGCGTGCCTGCGCCGCGACTTCCGGCGAAGCGGGCTTGGGGCGGCCCCAGTTGCCGTCCAGCGGCGTGAAGGTCAGGCGCACGACGCCGCGCTTGGACAAGGTCGCGCGCGCGATCGCCTCGGGCTTGGTCAGCGGCGACGGCGAGACGAACAGGAAATTGCCGAGGCTGTAGACGATCGGCTTGCCCTCGTAGATCTCGACGGGCTGGAGCACGTGCGGGTGATGGCCGAGGAACAGGTCCGCGCCCGCGTGGATCGCGGCGTGCGCGACGGCCTTTTGAATGTCGTTGGGTTCGTCGGCGAGCTCGGTGCCGCCGTGGAAGCTGACCACGAGCACGTCGCACTTCTTCTTCGCGCGGCGCACGATGTCGGGGATGCGGTCGAAGTCGCTGTAGGCGACGCCGGGCTTGCCCGGCTTGGCCCAGGCCTCTTCGGGATGCGTGCTGGTGAGCCCGACGATGCCGACGGTCAAGCCCTCGAACTCGAAGAGCCGGACCTCCTCGGCGCGCGCGCGGTCGCGGCCCGCGCCGATATAGTCCCACTTGCCCTTCTCGAGCGCGCGAAGCGTGTCGAGGAAGCCCTGCTCGCCGTAGTCCCAGACGTGGTTGTTGGCGACGTTGACCACGTTGATCCCGGCCGCGCGCACGATCTTCAAGTATTCGGGGCGCGCGCGAAAATTCCAGGTCTTCGGCGTCTTGGACCCGCGCGTCGTCACGGGCGTCTCCAGGTTCGCGAACACGATGTCGGCGGCGAGGAGCTTCTTCACCGCGCGCGAGGGCGCCGCGGGGTCGCCCGCGGCGATCTTCGCGATCGGACCGTCGAGGCGGATATCGCCGACGGCGCTCATCTCGACCTCGACGTCGGGCGCGGGCGCCGCGGCGGCGGCCGGCGCGGCCGGGGCTTGCGCCCGCGCGGGCGTCCGCGCGAGCAGGACGAGGAGGGCTAGAGCTTCCAATCGCCGAGCGCGCGCAGGACCGCGGTGTCCGTGCGGTCGATCTTCAGCGGCGTGATCGAGATCTTGCCGCGCGACACGGCGGCCACGTCGGTCCCGGGCTCGTCGACGCCGCTCACCTCGCGGCCCGCGAGCCAGAAGTAGTCGTAGCCGCGCGGGTCGGCGCGGCGCGTGATGTCGGTGCCGTAGATGCGGCGGCCGAGGCGCGCGGGCAAAGCGCCCTTGTAGCCGCCCTTGGGCGGCACCGGGAAGTTCACGTTCAGGCAGACGCCGACGGGCAGTCCGCGCTTCAAGACCTGCGCGGCGAGCGTCTGCGCGTACTTGGAGGCCGGCTTGTAGTCGCGCGTCCCGGGGTCGGTCGAGAGCGCGATCGCGGGCACGCGCAGGAGCGTGGCCTCCATCGCGGCGGCGACGGTGCCGGAGTAGATCACGTCCTCGCCGAGGTTGTAGCCGCGGTTGATGCCGCTCACCACGAGGTCGGCCTTGCCGCGCAGGATCTCGAGCAGGCCGAAGCGAGCGCAGTCCGCGGGACTGCCGTTGAGCGCGTAGGCGTCCTCCCCGTTGCGGCGCACGCGGATCGGCTTGTGCAAGGTCAGCGAGTGGCTGTCGGCGGAGCGCTCCTGATCGGGCACGCAGACCGTCACGCGGCCGAGGCGGCGCATCGCGGCCACGAGCCCGGGCAGGCCGGGACCGTGGACGCCGTCGTCGTTGCAGACGAGAATGGATGGACGTTTCATTGGGAAATTTTCTCGAGGGCGTCGGCGAACACGCCGGCCGCGGCGTCGGGCGAAGGGAGGCCGACCCGTTCGTAGCCCTTCGCCATCGCGGCCCGGCGCGACTCCGCTTGAGGCGACTTTAGCAAATCGGCCAGCACGGGGCCCAGGCGCGCGTCGAGCTCGCTCTCCGGAAGGCGTTCGGCGGCGTCCGTCAGCGCGAACACGCGCGCGTTCGCGTCCTGATGATCCGCGGCCGCGTGCGGGTAGGGCACGAGCACGGCGGGCGCTTTCTGGGCCGCGAGTTCGGCCAAGGTGCTGGCGCCCGAGCGGCACAGCACGAGGTCGGCCGCGCCGTAGGCCGAGGCCATGTCCTCGAGATATTCGCGCACGTCGGCGCGCACGCCCGCGTCCGCGTAGGCCGAGCGCGCGGCGTCCGCCTTCCCCTTTCCGGCCAGGTGCAGGACCTGCAAGCCGGGCAAGAGCTTCAGCGCGCGCGGCACGGCCGCGTTGATCGCGGACGCGCCCTGGCTGCCGCCGAACACGAGCAAGGTCGGCGCGGCCGGATCGAGTCCGAGCGCTCGGCGCGATTCATCCTTCGCTCGGCGCGCCCGCAGGGCCGGGCGAATCGGGGTGCCGACGAGTTTTCCCCCGATCGCCGGATCGGCCGGGGGCAGACCCCAGAAAAGCTCCGCGCCGAACTTGCGCGCGGCCGCGTTCGCGAGGCCGAGGATCGCGTTGGACTCGTGCACCGCGCGGGGCACGCCCCGCCGCCAGGCCGCGCCGATCAGCGGAAAGCTCAAGTAGCCGCCCATGCCGACCGCGAGGTCGGGCTGAAACGAGCGCAAGGTCCGCGAGAGCAGCGCCAGACTGCCCGCGAGCTTGTACGCGAACGTCAACAGCTCCGGTCCCGGGCGCCGGGGCATCCCGCGCAGGTCCACGGGCAAGGCCGGCAGTCCCGCGGCCTCGAGCGCCGCGAGCGCGGGGTCGCCGGTGCGCACGACCAGCAGCGGCTCCCAGCCGCGCGCCTTCAAGGTCTGCGCGGCGACGAGGCCCGGATAAAAATGCCCGCCGGTTCCCCCGGCCGCGATCACGACGCGCTTCACGCGGCCCCCTCGCGCGCCTGGCGCGAGATGCTGAGCAGAATCCCGATGCCGATCAAGGTCGAGAGCAAGGACGAGCCGCCGAACGAAAGGAAAGGGAGCGGGATGCCTTTCGTGGGCAGGAGTCCGATCGCCATCGCGATGTTGAAAAAAGCCTGGATCACGAGGGTGAAGGTGATCCCGCACGCGAGCAGAGTGCCGAACAGATTCGGCGCGCGCCGCGCGATCTGGACGCCGCGCACGAGGATGGTCGCGAAGAGCGCCAGCACGACGAATGCGCCGATGAGGCCGAGCTCCTCGCAGATCACCGGAAAGATGAAGTCGGTGTACGGCTTGGGGAGATACATGAGCTTGAGCTGGGACGCGCCGAGCCCCTTGCCGAACCAGCCGCCGGAGCCGACCGCGAGGATGGCCTGCGCCAGCTGATAGCCCGTGCCCTTGATGTTCTCGAACGGATGCAGGAATGTCATCAGGCGCGCGCGGCGGTACGGCTTGCGCCAGAGCTCCTCGATGACGACGGGGATCGCGGCGCCGATCGCGGCGAACAGCCAGCGCATGCGGGCTCCCGCGACGAACAAGACCAAGATCGCGACGCCGAACATCAAGGACGGCGTGCCGAGGTCGGGCTCCTTTCCGATGAGGAGCAGGAGCACGCCCACGACGCCGAGCGGAATGACGAGGCCGTGGAGCGGCGTGCCGAGCTTGCTGTGGCGCTTGTCGAGATAAGAGGCCAGAAAAAGAACGGAGGTGAGCTTCGCGAACTCGGCGGGCTGGAGGCCGATGGGGCCGAGATGGATCCAGCGCCGGGCGCCCGCGATCGGATGGAAGAACAGCGCGGCGAGCAGGAGGACCGCGGTGCCGCCGTAGATGGGAGCCAGCCATTCGCGCAGGCGGTTGTAGTCGAGCTTCGAGAACCACGTCATCGCGCCGAGCGAGACGACGGCCCAGGCGAGCTGGCGCTCGACGAAGTACAGCGGCTTGCCCATGGTCTGCTCGGCCGAGATCGCGCTCGCGGAGTAGACCATGACCACGCCGAGGCCGGTGAGCAGGAGCGCCGCCGTGAGAAGAATGAAGTCGAACGGCGCGCGCCGGCGCGGGAGCGCGCTCACCGTGACTTCGCCGCGGCGCGCACGAGGTCCTTGAACTGCCGGCCGCGGTCCTCGAAGTCGCGGAACTGGTCGAACGAGGCGCAGGCCGGCGAGAGCAGGAGCACGTCGCCCTTCGCGCCGACGCGCAGGGCCGTGTCCGTCGCGGTGGCGAGGTCGCCGCACGGAAAGATCGGAACCAGCCCGCTCAGGTCCTCCTCGATGCGCCGAGCGGCGGAACCGATGGTGAAGATGCCCTTGACCGTCTTCTCGATCCAGGGCTTGAGCGGCGCGTAGGGCATGCCTTTGTGCAGGCCGCCGAGGATCAGCAAGAGATTCTTTTTGCCTTGAGGCTCGAACGCTTTGAGCGCGACCAAAGTCGAGTCCACGTTCGTCGCCTTCGAATCGTTCACGCAGCGGATGCCGCGCGCCGCGCCGCAATCCTCAATCCGGTGCTCGACGCCTTGGAAGGCCTTGAACGCTTTCTGCACGGCCGCGGGCTTGATCCCGCGGGCAAAGGCGAGCAGTCCGGCGGCGAGGGCGTTCTCGATATTGTGGCGGCCGGGCAGCTTCGGCGCGCTCAGCGCGACCTCTTTTTTCCAGCGCGGCAGGCGGAAGCGCAGCTTGCCGCCCTCCTCCCAGGCGTGGACGTGCGGGCCTTTCGTACCGAAGTAGAGACGCTCGGCCGGGCACTCGCGCGACAGTTTATAGACGAGCGGATCGTCGGCGTTGAACACGCACGCGTCGCCGGGGCCCTGCTCGCGGAAGATCTTGGCCTTCGCCGCGACGTAGGCCTCCATGGAGCCGTGGTGGTCGAGGTGGTCCGCGGTGATGTTCAGGATCGCGGCCGCGCGCGGCTCGAAGTGGACGCTGTCTTCCAACTGGTAGCTCGAGGCCTCGACCACGATCACGTCGGACGCCTTGGCCGCGGGCGCGGACGTCGAGATCGGGATGCCGATGTTGCCGCCGAGGATCGCTTTTCGTCCGCGGGGCAGGCCGTTTTTGAAGATTTCCCAGGTCAGCTGCGTCGTCGTGGACTTGCCGTTCGTGCCGGTGATCGCGACGACGCCCTTGGCCTTCGAGTAGGCGAGCGCCACCTCCAGTTCGCTGTACACGGGCACGCCCTTCTCGGCGAGCTTTTTGAGAATCGGGAGGTCGGGCTTGATGCCGGGGCTCTTCACGACGAACGAGCAGGCGAGCAGGCGGTCCGAGTGGCCGCCCCCCTCCCACTTCACCTTCGGCGGCAGGCCTTTCAGGACTTTTTTCAGGTCCGCGCGCTTGCGCGAGTCCGAACCCAGCACGCGAAAGCCGTTCTTCGCCAAGAGACGAGCGACGCCGACCCCCGATTTCCCGAGGCCGAGAACGCCCGCCTGCTTGCGGCGAAAGCCTTTCGGCTCGAAGCGCGCGGTGCCCATCAGCGGATCTTGAGCGAGGCGAGCGCGGTGAGCGCCAGCACGACGCCGACGATCCAGAAGCGCACCGTGACCTTGGGCTCGGCGATGCCGCCGAGCTCGAAGTGGTGGTGGATCGGCGCCATGCGGAAGATGCGTTTGCCGCCGCGCAGCTTGTAGGACGCCATCTGCAGTATGACGGACACGGCCTCGACGACGAAGATGCCGCCGACGATCACCAGCAGCAGCTCCTGCTTCACGCAGAGCGCGACGACGGCGATCACGCCGCCGAGGAACAGGGAGCCGGTGTCGCCCATGAAGATCTCGGCCGGGTAGGAGTTGAACCACAGGAAGCCGAGGCACGAGCCGATCAGCGCGGCGAGATACACCGCGAGCTCGCCGGCCCCCTCGACGTGGACGATGCGCAGGTAGTACGCGAACTTCACGTTGCCGGCCACGTAGGCGAGCAGGGCGTAGGTCAGCGCGCAGAAGATGATGGAGCCGGAGGCGAGACCGTCGAGTCCGTCGGTCAGGTTCACCGCGTTCGAGGAGCCCACGACCATGAGCACGGCGAGGACGTAGTAGAGCGGGCCGAGCTCCAAGAAGAGCTCCTTGCCGTAAGGCACGTTGACCGAGGTCGCGAAGGAGCCGTTCGGCGGCCGCACCGAGAGATAAGCCGCGACCGCGAGGCCGACGCCGACCTGGACCAGGAACTTCACGCGCGACGGCGCGCCTTTCGGGTTCTTCTTGATCAGCTTCAGGTAGTCGTCCCAAAAGCCGACCGCGGTCAGGCACAAAGTCGTGCCGAGGATCAGCCAGGTGAAGCGGTCGTCGAGACGCATCCACAGCAGCGAGGAAACCACGACGGAGAGGAAGATCAGGGCGCCGCCCATCGTGGGCGTGCCGTGCTTGGAGAGGTGGGACTGAGGGCCGTCCTGGCGCTGGACCTGGCCGACCTTGCGCACGCGCAGGGCCGCGATCAGGCCGGGGCCGACCAGGAGGCAGGCCGCGAGCGCCGTAACGGCCGCTCCGCCCGCGCGGAACGTGATGTACTGGAAGACGTTGAACGGGCGGAACGCGTCGCGCAGTCCGAAGAGATAGAAGAGCATCAGAGCGCCGTGGCGAGGTCCTCGAGCTTCATCGCGCGCGACCCCTTGAAGAGTACGGCGTCGCCGGCCGCGAACTTACCCTTGAGCGCGGGCGCGAGCGCCGCGGGGTCCTCCGCGTAGGAGACCGCGAACTTGGGCTTCGCGGCGCGCAGGGCTTCCTCCGCGGCCTTCATCTCCGGGCCGGCGAGCAGCACCGCCTTCAGATCGAGCACGGAGAGCCACTCGCCGAGCTCGCGGTGGAAGCGCGCGCCCTCGGGCCCGAGCTCCTTCATGTCGCCGAGCACGAGCGTCTTCGCCTTGCCCGGGAACTCGTCGACGAAAGCCTGGACGGACGCGCGCATGGAATCGGGATTGGCGTTGTAGGCGTCGAGCACGAGCGCGGCGCCCCCGGGGTGCTCGCGGCGCTCCTGGCGCAGCATGCCGGGGACGTGCGCCTCCAGGCCCCGGCGGATCGTGTCGGCGTCGATGCCGAGCGCTAAGGCCGCGGCGGCGGCCGCCGCCGCGTTGTAGCGGCTGTAAGTCCCGAAGCTGTTGAGCTTGAATTCGATGCGGTGGCGGTCGACGATGAGCGCGTTCGGCCCGTCGAGGCGCACGCGGCAGCGCGGCGCCGCTCCGTACATGATCGCGCGCGCGCCGAAGCGCGGCTCCAGCGCCGCGAGCCAGGGGTCGTCGGCGTTGATGACCGCGATGCCGTCCTCGGGCAAAGTTTCGACGAGCTCGGAATTGGTGTGGAACGTGGTCTCGATCGTGCCGAAGGTCTCCAGGTGGTCGGCGCCGATGTTGGTCAGCACGCCGATCGTGGGCTGGCAGATGCGCGCGAGCTCGGCGACCTCGCCGCGGCGGCAGGCGGCCAGCTCGAACACGCCGTAACGGTGCTCGTTGGTCAGCTCCAGCAGCGACAGCGGCAGGCCGAGCTCGTTGTTCCAGTTGCCCGGGCTCGCGCACGTCGGCCCCACGAGCGCGCAGATCGACTTGAGCATTTCTTTCGTCGTGGTCTTGCCGTTGGAGCCGGCGACGCCGACGATCGGGATCTCGAAGCGGCGGCGGTGATGACACGCCAGCGCCTGCAAGGCCTTGAGCGTGTCCGGAACGACCACCAGGTGCGCGGGGCGCGGCGCCTTTGCGGGCAGCTTCCCGCGGCCGACGATCCAGCCGCCGGCTTTGGACGCCAGAGTTTCGTTTAAAAGAGAATGCGCGTCGACGCGCTCGCCGGCCAGCGCCCAGAACGCCTGTCCGTCGCGCAAGGAGCGCGTGTCCGTGGAGAGCGATTCGACGGGGTCCGACCCTTCCCCCCTCATCAAGCGTCCGCCGGCCGCGCGGGACAGCTCCCGCCAGGTCATCTCGAGCTTCATTTCAGTTTCCGCAGGGCGGCGCGCGCCGCCTCCCGATCGTCGAAAGGCACCGTGCGCTCGCGCAGGATCTGATAATCCTCATGGCCCTTTCCGGCGATGAGGACGACGTCCCCGGTCCGGGCCTGCGCGATCGCGGCGGCGACGGCCTCCCCGCGGTCGGGGACGATCCTATAATTTTGCAGGCCCGCGGCGCGAATCCCCGCCTCCACGTCCGCCGTGATCGCGCGCGGGTCCTCGGAGCGCGGGTTGTCGCTGGTCACGAAGACCCAGTCGGAGGCGCGGCAGGCGGCGACGCCCATCGGCCCGCGCTTGGTGCGGTCGCGGTCGCCGCCGCAGCCGAACACGGTCAGCACGCGCGCGTGCGGCAAAGTCTTGATCAGGGCGAGAACGGTCTCGAGCGCGCTGTCGGTGTGGGCGAAGTCCACGAAGACGTGAAAATCCTGGCCCTCGCGGACGGCCTCGAGCCGGCCGGGCACGGCCTTAAGCGCCGCGAGGCCCGCGAGGACTTTCTCGGCCGGCACGCCCAGACCCAACGCGGCCGCGGCCGCGGCGAGCGCGTTGGAGACGTTGTGCGGTCCGGGGAGACGCAGTTCCGCTTCGAGCGTCCGTCCGCGCCAGTCCATCGCGAAGCGCGTTCCGTTCAGGTCGGCGGAAACGATCCTGCCGCGCAGGTCCTTCGCCTGCGCGCCGAGCCCGAACTCCACCACGTCGCAGCCGACGGCGCGCTTGCGCAGAGAGTGCGCGCGGGGATCGTCGGCGTTGAGCGCGGCCACTTTCGGGCTTTTCCGGTTGTCGGCGCGCGCGAGCAGATCGAAGAGCCGCGCCTTGGCTTCGAAATAGGCGTCGACGGTCTTGTGGAAATCGAGATGGTCGCGCGTCAGGTTGAGGAAAACCGCGGCGTCGAAGTCGACGGCCTCGACGCGCTTGAGCGCGAGCGCGTGCGACGAGACTTCGAGCAAGGCGTGCGTCGCCCCCCCGTCGCGCAGGCGCGCGAGCAGGCGCGTGAGGTCGAGCGAGATCGGAGTCGTGTTCACGGCCTTTTCCAAGCGCGCCCCGCCCAGCCGGTAGTCGATCGTGCCGAGCACGCCGGGCTTGCCTCCGGCGGCCGCGACGACGGATTCAAGCAGGTAGGTCGTCGTGGTCTTGCCGTTCGTGCCGGTGACGCCGATCGTCGTCATCGCGCCCGACGGGTGGCCGAAGAAGACGTCCGCGTAGCGAGCCATCGCCTCGGCGGCGTCGTCGACCTGCACCCAGGTTCCGGTCGTCGTCGCGGGCGGCGGCGGCGCGGCGAGCTCGCTGATCACGGCGACGGCGCCCTTGGCGAGCGCCTCGCGCGCGTGGCGGTTGCCGTCGGTGCGCGCGCCGGGCATGGCGAAGAAAGCGTCGCCCGGAAGCACCGCGCGCGAGTCGTGGCGCAACCCGGTCACGGGCACGTTGACGGTCCCGGACACGCGCGCGGGCGCGTGCGCGCGCAGGAGCTCGGCCAAAGTCATCTCTCAGCGCCGCGCGGTCAGCGCGGCGTCCTCGGGAGCGTCCGGCGGGATGCCCTGCAGCGCGAGCAGACGGCGGCCGAGCGCGGAGAAGATGGGGGCCGCGGCCATCGCGCCGTAGTAGGAGCCGTGCGGCTCGTTGATCACGACGAGGACGGTCCAGCGCGGCGCGGAGACGGGCAGGAAGCCGACGAACGACGCGTTGTAGGCCGTCGTCGAGTACTTGTGCGTCTTCGGATCGATGCGGCGCGCGGTGCCGGTCTTCCCCGCGACGCGGTAGCCGGGGATGCCCGCGTTCGCCGTGGTGCCGTATTTCGCGACGCCTTCGAGAATGGTCTGCATTTGACGAATCGTCGCGTCCGAGGCGACGCGGCGCACCGCGACGGGCGCCCGGCCGTCGAGCAGGAGCTTCGGCTGCCAGAGCGTTCCGCCGTTGGCGATCGCCGAGTAGGCGCCGAGGACCTGCAGGGGGCTCGCCTGCACGTTGTAGCCGTAGGACGAGGACGCGAGGCCGACCTTCGTGAGCTCGGCCACGGGCTTGACCTCGCCGGACGTCTCGCCGGGCAGTTCGACGCCGGTCTTCGCGCCGAAGCCGAGCTGGCGCGCCATGCGGTAGAAGCGCGCGGCGCCCACGCGCTCGACGACCTTCGAGATGCCGATGTTCGACGAGTGCTCCAGGATCTGCGCGAGCGTCATGTCCCCTTCGGGCTCGTGGTCGGTGATCACGACGCCGGGGACGATCTCATAGCGTCCGTGCTCGCCGGAGAACGTCTCGTCGGGCTTCACGAGACCGTCCTCGATGGCTTCGAGAGCGGTCACGACCTTGAACGTGGAGCCGGGCTCGTACGCGTCCTGGACGAGCGGATTGTTGAGCGGGTTCGGCGGCCACGAGGCCATCGCGAGAATCTCGCCGTCGCGCGGGTCCTGCACGGCGATGACGCCGCTCTTGAACGCGCCCTTCTCGCCGCCCTGGCGCAGAGCCTCCTCGGCGAGATACTGAACGCTGCGGTCGAGGGTCAGGCGCACGGGCTCCGGCGTCATGCCGTCGTCCTCGACGCTCTTGTAGATCGTGCGGCCGGCTCCGTCGCGCATGATCTCGAGGCGGCGCGGCTGGCCGCGCAGGCGCTTCTCGAGCGTGAGCTCGAGCCCCGCGAGGCCGCGGCCCTCCTCGCCGACCACGCCGAGCACGCCGCGGCCGAGCTCTCCGTTCGGGTACACGCGCTCGAGCGCCGGGGCCAGGCCCGCGCCCTCGACGCGCGCGGCGCGCACGGCCTCGGCCTGCTCTTCCGAAAGGCCCGTCTTCAGCCACGCGAAGCGCACCGCGTCGCGGGTCTTCGCGGCGATCTCGGCGGCCGGCACTCCGATTTTCGGCGCGAGCTTCGCGGCGAACGCGGCCGGATCCTTGACCATCGGCTTGTCGACGAAAACGGACCACGTGGGCACCGAGCGCGCGAGCACGCGGCCGTCGCGGTCGAGAAGGTCGGCGCGGGGCGCCGCCTCCTCGGCGACGCGCTCGAACTCTCCCTGCGCGCGCGTTTCGAGCGCGCCGTGGCGCAGGACCTGAAGGTCCGCCAGGCGCAGGCCGAGCGGCAGGACCGGGAGGAGGGCGGCGGAGGCGGCGCACGTCAAGCGCAGGCCGAGATCCATGGCGGGCTCAGCCGCGGGAGAGCGCGGCGCGCGCGGGGAGGCGGCTCAGCAGCCGCTGCAGCGGACCCGCGGCGCGGGCGGCTTCGTCGTCGTCGGGGAGGCGGCGCAAGGCGTCGGGAGAGGCCGGGACCATGCCGAGGCGCGAAGCGCGCACCGCGACTTCCGCGGGAGACAGGCGCTTCTCGAGCTCGAAGCGCATGGCTTCGACGCGGCCGCGGCGCTCGGCGGCCTCGCGGCGCGCGGCTTCCACCCGGTAGCCGAGGCGCGTCGCCTGGACGTGCTGCCAGCACAGGAACAGAACGAGCGCTCCCGCGCCCGCGAAACGGATCGCCCCCCCGGGTCCCAATCCCATGCGTGCGTCAATCATACCGCTCGTCCACCCTCTCTTTCAAATTGAGGCGGCCCCCCCGCCGAGAGGGGAACCGCCGAAACGACGGCGGACGCCGCGCCGAACGACGTCCGCCGAATCCGGGGCGGCTCCCCCGCCGAGAAGGAGCCGCCGTAGCGTCGGGCGGGCGCCTCCGCCGAGAGGGCGCCCGCCCTAATTCATCTCACTTCAAAACGGGCGGCCCCCCGCCGAGAGGGAACCGCCACAACGACGGCGGGCGCCGCGCCGAACGACGCCCGCCGAAATCAAGATCACCGCCTCGACCGCCCTTTGAGGAACACGCGGCGCCACACGTACGCGGAACCCTCGCGCCGACCCGCGGGGGCGAGATCCAGACCCTCGCGCCGGTCGAGAAGGAACGCCACCGTCGTGTCGAGCTTGGCCGTCACGGACGCCGCCGCGTGCGAACCGATCACGAAGCCGTTCTTCATGTTCGTTTCCTCCCTACTTTTTTTCCACGACCCGGAGCTTGGCGCTGCGCGAGCGCGGGTTGCGGCCGATCTCGTCGTCCGACGGGGCGATCGCGGCGCGCGCGTCCCCCCGTCCGAGATAGGCGAAGCCGCCCTGCGCGACGAACGACGCGAAAACGTTCTTGACGATGCGGTCCTCGAGAGAGTGGAAGGTGATCACGCAGAGCCGGCCGCCGGATTTGAGGTACGGGGCGACGACCTCGAGGCCGCGCGTCAGCGCCTCGAGCTCCTGATTGACCGCGATGCGCAGGGCCTGGAACGTGCGCGTCGCCGGGTGATGCCCGGTGCGAGGCACCACGGACTCGACCACCGCCGCGAGCTCGGTCGTGGTATGGATCGGGCTCGTCGCGCGGCGCGCGACGATCGCGCGCGCGATGCGCTCGGCTTCCGGCTCCTCGCCGAATTCCTTGAGCAGCATCGCGATCTGCTCGGCGGGCCAGCGGTTGACGATCTGCTCCGCCGTGAGCGCCGCGTCCGGTCCCAGGCGCATGTCGAGCGGGCCTTCGTGTCGAAAGGAAAAGCCGCGCGAAGGCTTGTCGAGCTGCAGCGAGCTCACGCCCAGGTCGAACAGCGCGCCGGAGAGCGGGAAGAAGCCCTCAGCCTCCAGAACCGCCCCCAGGGAACGGAAGTTCGAGCGGACCGCGTGGAATTTTCCACCGTAGGCCGCGAGCCGGTGGCCGGCTTCCGCGAGCGCTTCCGGATCCGCGTCGAGACCCAATACCTTTCCCTGGGGAGAAAGCTTCTTGAGGATCGCCTCGCAGTGGCCGCCGAGGCCGAGCGTCGCGTCGAGGAAAAGCCCGGAGCGGTCCGCGAGCAGACGCGCGAGCGTCTCCTCGAGCAGGACCGGCTCGTGCGTCCAGCGGGCTTCTTCGGCCAAGATCATATCTCCACGCTCTTCGCGATCTTCTTGTACGCCGGCGCCACCGTCGACTTCTCGTAGGCGGCCCAGCGCTTCGCGTCCCAAATCTCCGCGCGGTTGCCCGCGCCCTGCACCAGCACCTCGAAGCGAAGTCCCGCGTGCTCCTTCAAGTACGACGGCACCAGGATGCGTCCCTGCGCGTCCGGCTCCACCTCGAGCGCCTCGGAGAAGAACTTGCGCTTGAACGCGCGCTCCTGCTCCTTGTCCGGCATCGAGAACATCTTCAGGTCGTCCGCGAGCATCTTCTCCCACTGCGACGGCAGGAAGAGGTACAGGCAGCCCTCCATCCCGCTCGTCAGGAAGAAGCTGCGTCCCTTCTCCTGCGCCAGCGTCTCCCGGTACTTCGGCGGAACCGCGAGCCGGTTCTTCGGATCCAGCGAGTAGTCGTAGCGTCCGATCAGCAGAGCCATGATTTCCCACTTTTTTCCACTCGCTTGTTATTTTCCACCACTTTTCCCCACCGGGAGGACGAGTATAGTGGACTCCACCTTTTCTGTCAAGGCCTACTGAGGCCTAGCTTCGTGCGGGAAAAAAATAAAACGGATGAACCACAAAGACACGAAGAAAAGATTAAACACGGAGACGTCGAGAACGACGGAGAGACGTCGAGAAAAAATAAAGAAGAGAAACGGAAAAAACTTTTCTCTTCCGTTCTCTGTGTCTCTGTGGTTGATCCGTTCCGTTCTTCGTGTCTTTGTGGTTTATTCGTTCGCGTCCGTCGACGAGGCGGGAGCTCAGCGGTCGGCGGGAGAGCGGTTCGTCGTGGAGCGCGAGATCTCGTGGCGCCACGCGATCTCGAGCGCGCGCATGCGCGTGTACGGCGCGCCGTACGCGCGATAGAGCGCCTCGGGCGCGGGGCGCCCTTCGCGCAGGTACTCGGCGAACTTGTAGAACGACGAGCGGTACTGCGTGCGGATCAAGTAGCGCACCATGCTGTACGCCTGCGCGTACCACAGGCGCACCTTCTCGTCCGGCCAGCCGGCGGTCGTCTTCGCCGCGGCGAACTCGTCGATCGGGATTCCCCCGCCCGACGAGAGGATCGCGAGATTTTCCTTCAGCCAGTTCGGCGCGGCGAGGCCGCGCTCGACCTGCACGAGCGTCGCCATGCCTTCCGACAGCCACAGCGGATCGATGGTGCCGTCCAGAAAGAAGCCGTCGAAGTAGATGTGGGTCAGCTCGTGCGCGAGGATGCCGGGCAGCTCCTCGCTCTCGAACAGGTACACCTTGCGCTTGGCGACCGAGCTGGCGCCGCCGGACCACGGCGGGCGTCCGGTCATCCGGCGGTACGTCTCCTGGTTCTTGAACAGGAACACCGACACGCGCTGGTCGTTGGCCCACGGCGAGAACGGCGCCAGGTCGAGCATGAGGTTGCCGTGGATGTTCTCGATGAGCTCGAGCAGGGCGTCGGACGCCGCGTACTGCTCGGAGTAGACGTTGAAGTGGCGCGTGACGCTCTTTTGGAACCCCGGCGGGATGGGCGGATCGGGCAGCGGCGAGCGGTCCTCGCGGCGCGTGACGCGCGAGCGCGGCGCCGCGCGCGGCAGGCGCGCGATCTTCGTGCGCCGCGCGGGCGGCGCGAGCGGCGCCGGACTCGGCGCCGGAGCGCTTTCCGGAACCGGAGTCTCGTCGGTCGAGCCCGCGCGGTCGTCCGTCGGCGCGGGACCGGACATCTCGGCGGACGGAACGACGATGCGCGTCGGATCCGCGGTCGCGCCGGGCACGATCAGCGCCGCGGACGCCGCCGCGGACGCCGCCGACGCCGCGGGAGCCGTCGGCGCGGACGCGACGCCGTCGGGCAGCGGCGCGGGCGCGGGAATGTCGGGCGCGGGAACGTCGGGCCGCGGGGCGGGCGCGGTGGTCTCCACCGGATGGAAGGCGACCGAGCGCATCTGGCCCGAGTCCTTCTCATCCTCGCCGAGATACTGATACACCATCACGCCCCACAGGCTGATGACGAGCACCCAAATCAGGACGCGGAGCTTGAGAAGGACGTCCACGGGAATAGTTTAGCCGTTGCTTCCCGGGCGCGCCAGCCGGGCGAACAGGGCGAGAAGACGGTCGCGGCTCTCGCCGGGGCGGCGGTAGGCGCGCGGGGCGAGCGCCTGCAGGCCCGCGGCGCCCAGGGCGCGCGCGAGCGCGGGTTCCGCGGGATTCGGCGCCTCGCTCTGGAACGCGGCGAAGAGTCCCGCGGGACCGAGCATCGGCGCGGCGAGCGCGACGGCTTCCGGCAGCGGGGCGAGCGCGCGTTCGACGACCGCATCGAAGCCGCGCTCGTAAGCCGACAGCGGCGAACCGTCGCCCGCGCGGCGGCGCAGCGCGCGCAGTCCGGGCAGGCCGACGCGCGCGGCCGCGGCGCTGATGAAGCGAAACTTGCGCTCGACGGCCTCCATCAAAGTGACCTCGGCCTCGGGCCACGCGATCTTGAGCGCGATCCCAATGAAGCCCCCTCCGGAGCCGAGGTCGAGCACGCGCGGACGGGCGGGCAAGACGGAGCGCAGCGCGGCCGCCGCGAAGACGCCGTCGGCCGCGTGCTTGAGCACGAGCTCGTCCCACGAGTCGTCGGCGGTGAGGTTCGTGGTGCGGTTGCGCTCGCGCACCTCGCGCAGGTAGGTCTCGATGCGGCCGAGCGCCGCGCCGTCGAGAGGGTTCCCCCACGCTTCGGCCGCGGCCGCGAGCCGCTGCAGCGGCTCGGCGCTCACGAGCGGCGAGGCGCTGCGAGCGCCCAGAGAACCTGCACGTCGGCCGGCGTAATGCCGGGCACGCGGCCCGCCTGGCCGAGCGTGCGCGGGCGCAGGCGCGCGAGCTTTTGGCGCGCCTCGGTTCCGAGAGCGCCGACGTTCGCGTAGTCGAACGCGGCCGGGATCTCGAAGAGCTCCGCCTCGCGCAGGCGCGCGGCGGCCGCGTTCTCGCGCGCGATGAACGGGGCGTAGGCGCGCGCGACCTCGCGCTGGGCGCGGACCTTCTCCATCGACCAGGGCGCCAACTCCGCGTCGGACGCCTCGTCGCCGGAGGCGACGAGCTCTTTGTAGCGGCGCCAGCGCGCGAGCGTCGGCGCGTCGATGAGCCCGAGCTCCGCGCCGCGCTCGAGCAGGCGCAGGTCCGCGTTGTCCGCGCGCAAGGTCATGCGGTACTCGGCGCGCGCCGTGAACATGCGGTAGGGCTCGTCGACGCCGCGCGTGACGAGGTCGTCGATCATCACGCCGATGTAGGCCTCGTCGCGGCGCAGGACGAACGGGCTCTCGCCGCGCGCCGAGCGCGCGGCGTTGACGCCGGCGACGAAGCCTTGAGCGGCCGCTTCTTCGTAGCCGGTCGTTCCGTTGATCTGGCCGGCGAGGAAAAGTCCCGGGAGGAGCTTGCTGCCCAAGGAGGCGTCCAACTGCGTGGGATCGCAGAAGTCGTACTCGATCGCGTAGCCTGCGCGCACGATGACCGCGTCTTCGAGCCCTTTGATCGACCGCACCAGCGCGCGCTGGACGTCCTCGGGCAGGCTCGTGGAGAGGCCGTTCACGTAGATCTCGCGCGTGCCGCGCCCCTCGGGTTCCAAGAAGAGCTGGTGGCGCTCCTTCTGCGGGAACTTGACCACCTTGTCCTCGATCGACGGGCAGTAGCGCGGTCCGAGCGCCTTGATCCGGCCGCTGTATAAAGGAGATCGGTCGAGATTATCGCGGATCGTGGCGTGCGTCTCTCCCGTCGTGTAGGCGATCCAGCACGAGAGCTGGGGGCGCTCGACGCGCTCGTGAAAATGAGAGAGCGGCCGCGGCTCGGCGTCGCCGTCCTGGCGCTCGAGCGCGTCGAAGCGTATGCCGCGCGCGTGCAGGCGCGGCGGAGTGCCGGTCTTGAGCCGGCCGACGGCGTGTCCGAGCGCCGCGAGAGACGCGGAGAGACCCGTCGCGGGCGGCTCCGCGCCGCGGCCTCCGGGCCGGCTCGCGAGACCGACGTGGGTGAGGCCGTTCAGGAACGTGCCCGTGGTGAGCACGACGCACGCGCCCTCGTAGCGCGTGCCGCGCGCGCAGAGCACTCCGCGCAGGCGCGAGCCGTCGAGCCAGAGCGCCGCGGCCTCGTCCTGCAGGGCGTCGAGGCCGGGCGTTTGCTCGACAACGGACTTCTGGCCGAGGCGATACTCGGTCTTGTCGCACTGCACGCGCGGCGACCAGACCGCGCGGCCCTTGGTCTGATTGAGAGTTTGAAACATCAGGCCGGCGCGGTCGGCGGCCTTCGCCATCTCGCCGCCGAGCGCGTCGAGCTCGCGCACCATCTGACCTTTTCCGACGCCGCCGATCGCGGGATTGCACGACATCGCGCCGATCGTGTCGAGGTTCTGGGTCAGGAGCAAGGTCGCCCGTCCCATGCGCGCGGACGCGAGCGCGGCCTCGATGCCTGCGTGTCCCCCGCCCACCACGATCACGTCGTACTTCCGCGGGAACGTCTCAGACATACAGAAGAACCTTGAGGACTTCCTGGGGCAGGAGGCCGAAAAGATAGGCGATCGTCGGCACGAGCATGCTGAGGAGCGCGGAGAACAGGAAGGCGATGACCGCGCGCGCCGTGCTCACGCCGACGAGCCGGCGCAGGCCCAGGCCCGCGATCGCGAGCATCCAGATCAGCACGGCGCCGTCGACGGCGTAGAACGCGTCGAGGGAACGGGACGGCACGACGATCAGCAAGGTCGCGAGCAGGCCGACCGCCTGCACGGAGTTGAGGCCGAGCAGGAAGGCGCCGACCTCGCGCCAGCGCCGCGCGGTCGGGCGCAAAGTCAGCGCGAGCGCCGGAACCGTCCAGAGGGCGAGTCCGGCGATGAACGCGGAGCGGCCGAGATTCATGCGCGGCGAGACGTACGCGCCCGCGAGCGCTCCAGGGATCGCGGCCCAAAGCGCGGCCGTCGCGGCTTTGTACGGCAGCCAGCCGTCGCGCAGCCAATCGAGCAGGAGCACGCCGAACCAGACGCTGAGCGCGAACAATGTCGGCTCCCAGAACGCGACGCGCAGCCAGAAGGCTCCGTTGTGAGCCTGGAGCACGGGCGCGGCGGGGTCGAGGAAGCTCAGCGGGTTGAACCAGGCGAACGCGAGGCTGATCGCGGCGGCCGCGGCGTAAACGAGCAGGCCGAGGCGCAGGGCGTCGTCCTTGCGGCAGGCCTCGGCGGCTCTCTCGGGCTTCCAGAGGAACAGCACGGCGAAGTCGAACGCGGCCTTCATGCGGGGGCCCGTGCGGCGCGCGCGGCGTCGACGCCGTAGCCCGCGCGCGCGGCGAAGCAGAACGCGCCGCCGAGGCCGAGCGCGGCGCACGCGCCGAGCAGGGCGCTCGAGAGTCCGAAATGATCCGACGCCCAGCCGATCGCGGTCGGCGAGGCGGCGTCGCCGAGCAGATGAATGACGAAGATGTTCGCGGCGAACGCCATCGAGCGCGTCTCGAGGCGCGTCACCGAGACGATGGCGGCGTTGAGCGGACCCATGTTGAGGAACAGCAGGGCCTCCGCGACGAACAGCGCGGCGATCGCGAGCGGCAAGGTCGGCGCCAGGATCGCGGCGGCGGCGAAGGGCATCCCGGCGACGAGCCCGACGCCGGAGACGATGAGGTCCGCGTCGGCGGCGCGCGCGCGCAGGCGGTCGGCGAGCCAGCCGCCGGCCAAGGAGCCGACGAGTCCGCCGAGCACCGTGATCCCGCCGAACAAGGTTCCCGCGCGGCCGACGCCGAGGCCGTGCACGCGGTGGAAGAACGTCGGCATCCAGACCGCGAAGCCGCCGAGCGCGAAGGTCATCGCGGCGCCGGCGAAGGTGACGAGGCGGAACGTCGGCACGCCCCAGACCTCGCGGTAGCCGGCGCCGGCGCTCGGCGTCGCGGCGTGCGGCGCGTCGGCGGGCAGCAGCAGGCAGAGCGCGGCGAGCAGGAGTCCCGGAATTCCGACGAGGAAGAACGCGCGGCGCCAGCCCAGCGCCTCGCCCGCGAGCCCCCCGCCCGCGTAGCCGAGCGCGGAGCCGACCGGAATCGCCATCGAGAACAAGGCGAGCGCGCGGCCGCGGCTGTTTTCCGAGAAGCGCTCGGCGACGAAGGACGGCGAAATCGCGCCGTAGCAGGCCTCGCCCACGCCGACGGCCGCGCGCGTGGCGAACAGCGCCGCGAAGCCGCGCGCGACGCCCGCAGCGCCCGTCGCGACGCTCCACAGCGCCACGCCGCCCGCGATCCACGGCTTGCGTCCGCGCGAGTCCGCGAGCCACGCGATCGGCGGCGCCGCGACCATGTACACGAGCATGAACGCGGACGCGAGGCTGCCGGCCTGCGCGTCGCTCAGATGAAGGTCGCCCTGGATCAGAGGGAGCAGCGCGTAGACGAGTTGACGATCGACGTAGTTGAGGACGTTCACCGCGAAGAGCAGCGCGAGGATGCCGCGCGGCGACGCGATCTTCACGCGGCGCGGACCTTGTAGACGGCGTCGCCCGCGCGCACGGCGTCGGCGACCTCGACCGTCGCGACTTCCCCGGCGAGAGCGCTCTGCACGGTCCGGCGCTCGACGCTCATGCGCTCGACGCGCTGGGTCAGGTCGGTCTTGCGTCCCTTGACGCGCACGCCGTCCCCGACGGTCAGCGCCTCCTCGAGGCGCAGGATCATGGCGTGCGCGCGCGCGTCGTACTTTTGCACCTTGCCGAGCAGCGGCGCGCCGACGATCTGCTCCTCGGGCGCGATCTCCTCCACCGGCGTGCGGCGCGGCGCCGCGGGAGCCGGCTTCGCCGCCGCCCGCTTCGCGTCCTTCTTGCGCTTGGTCTTCGGTTTCATCGAAAAAATCCTCACTTGCCCACGCAGAAGCGCGAGAACACCGCGCTCAGGACTTCCTCGGGAGAATCCTCTCCGAGCACGCGGCCCAGGCGCGAGTGCGCGTCGCGCAGGTGCGCGCACGCGACCAGTTCCCAGTCGCCGCGGCCCGCTGCGGCGGCGCCGCGCGCGGCGCGCGACTCCGAGAGAGCTCCCGCGATCTCCTCGCGATCGCGCGCGCCGATCAGCAAGGTCTCGCCCTCGTCGGCCGAAGTCGAGGCGGCCGCGGCGGCGACCGCGCGCGCGAGCGCGTCGAGTCCGGCGCCGGTGCGCGCCGAGACGGCGAGCCCCCCCTCGGGCGCGGGCGCCAAGTCGCTCTTGTTCCAGGCGGTGATCACGGGGCGACCCGCGCGGGCGGCGGCGGCGAGCGCGCGCCGGCGCGCGGCGTCGTCCGCGCCGTCGGCGGGCGTCGAAGCGTCGACGACGAGCACGGCCACGTCGCAGGAGGCGAGCGCTCTCTCGGCGCGCGCGACGCCCTCGCGCTCGGCCTCGTCGCGCGCGTCGTCGCGCAGGCCGGCGGTGTCGATCACGGTCGCCGGGAGCCCTGCGAGCAGAAGCGGCTCCTCGAGCGTGTCGCGCGTGGTGCCGGGCGCCGAAGAGACGATCGCGCGCTCGCGGCCGAGCAGCGCGTTGAGCAGGCTCGACTTGCCGGCGTTCGGGCGGCCGACGAGGCACACGCGCAGGCCCTCGCGCTCGGCGCGGCCGCGGTCGTACGCGGCGAGCAGGCGCTCGAGCGGAGGCTCCAGACGCGCGAGAGCGGCGTCGGCCTGCGCGGCGGAAAGCGCGGGAAGATCCTCGTCGGGGTGGTCGAGACGCGCCTCGAGTTCCGCGAGCAGTTCCAGGATCGGCGCGCGGGCGGCGGCGACGGCGCGCGAGAGGCCGCCTTCCAGGCGCTCGAGCGCCGCGCGGCGCGCGCGTTCGCCGCGCGCGGCGATCAAGGCGGCGACGCCCTCGGCCTGCGCGAGATCCATGCGGCCGTTGATAAAAGAACGGCGCGTGAACTCGCCGGGCTCGGCCGTGCGCGCGCCGGCCTCCACGGCGGCCTCGACGAGCTCGCGCAGGATTTCGGGAGAGCCGTGCGCCGTGAGCTCGAGCAAGTCCTCGCCGGTCGGCGTGTCGGGACCCTCCCAGAACACCGCGACGACGCGGTCGACGGGCCGTCCGCCGCGCCGCGCGAGGCGCGCGTGCGCGCGTCGCGGCTCCGGGGTTTCGAGGCCGACGATCTCGCGCGCGATGCGCCCCGCGCCGGGTCCGCTCACGCGGACGACTCCCAGCGCGGCCCGCCCCGGCGCGGTGGCCGGGGCGACGATCGTGTCGGTCACCCCTTCCTCGGGCGGATCACGATCTTGCGCCACGGGCCCTCGCCCTCGGAGGCCGTGACCACGTCCGGGTTCGACGCGAACGTGCGGTGGATCAAGCGGCGCATGGACGCGTCCATCGGCTCCAGGCGGAACGGGCGGCCGGTCGCCTTCACGGACTCCGCGCCGTTGCGCGCGGCGTCCAGGATGGCGGTCTCGCGCTTCTCCCAGTAGGACAGCGCGTCGACCTGCACGGCGATCGGCATCTCGGCGCCGCGGCTCATCATCAAGGTCGCGAGGAACTGCAGGGACTCGAGCACCCGGCCGTCGCGGCCGACGAGGAGGGTCGCGTCCTGCGATTCGACGACGGCCTTCACTCGCTCCATGTCCGCGTCCCACGCGGTGGTCACGGTCGGCGCGGCGATCGTCATCAGGCGCAGGAGCTCCTCGAGCAAGGCCTGCGCGCGCTTGCACGCGTCCGCGGCTTCGGCGGCGGTCACGGGCCGGTTCGACTCCTCGCGGCGCGGGCGCGCCTCAGCGCGCGGCTCGGCGCGAGCGGCCGGAGCCGGGGCCGCCGCAGCGGGACGCGGCGCCGGTCTTGCGGGGGCGGGACGCGGAGCGCGCGCGGGAGCCGCGGGCGCCGGCTGAGCGGCCGAAGCCTCGCCCCAGCGCTTCTCGGAAATCTTCACGCGCGCGGGCTTGGCGCCGAAGCCGAGCACGCCCGGGGTTCCCTCGTCGAGCACCGCGACCTCGACCTGCTCGCGGCGCAGTCCGCTCTTCTTCAAGGCGGCGTCGACGGCCTCGGCGACGCTGGCGCCTTCGCTTTCGATGGGATCCATGCTGGTCCTCCGGTGGTCAGGCCGCTTCGAGACGGCTGCGCAAGGACAGCTGGAGCACGGTGCTCACGAGGCTGTTCGTCAGCCAGTACAGCACGAGGCCCGACGGGAAATTCAGGAACATGACGGTGAAGATCACCGGCATGAACATCATCATCTGCTGCTGGGCGGGATCGCCGGCGGGCGGGTTCAGCTTCGACTGCGCGAACATGAGTCCGCCCATCACGAGCGGCAGCACGTAGTAGGGATCCTTCGCCGAGAGGTCGTGGATCCAGAACATCCAGCCCACGCCGTGCAGCTCCCAGGAATTGCGCAGCGCGTTGTAGAGCGAGATGAAGATCGGCATCTGCAGCACCATCGGCAGGCAGCCGCCGAGCGGGTTGGCCCCCTCCTTTTTGTAGAGGGCCATCATCTCGCTGTTCATCTTGGTCGCGTCGTCTTTGTAGCGCTCTTGGAGCTTCGCGATCTGCGGCTGCAGCTTGCGCATGGACGCGGCGGCCTTCAAGCTCTTGTAGGTCAGCGGCGAGAGCAGGATCTGCAGGCACAAGGTCAGCGCGATGATGGACCAGCCCCAGTTCCCGATGACGCCGTGAAGGATCACGAGCCAGTCGAGCATCTTGCGGCCGAGCCAGGAGAAGAAGCCGAAGTCGATCGAGCGCTCGAGGCCGAGATTGTAGTGCGACAGCCAGGTGTGGCCCTTCGGACCGAGGTAGTAGGGGATCTCCCACACCGAGGTCTGGCCGGCGGCGAGCGTGACGGGCTTCGCGGTCAAGGTCAGCTGCGGCGGCGGGCCGCCGGCCGTGACGGGCAGGAAGCGGCCCTCCGGAGGAAGGAGCGCGGCGAGGAAGTAGCGGTTGTCGACGGCGATCCAGCGGAACGGGCCCTCGTTGGAACCGGTCTTGAGCTTCTCCACGCGTCCGTGCAGGTGCTGGGCTTCGTCCTCCGGCGTGAGGCCGATGACGCGCGACACCTTCGCGTTGTCCTTCTTCTCGCTCTCGATGGTGCCGAGGCCGGGGCCGACGCTGAGCGTCCAGGGGCCGACGTCGATCGGCTTCTTGGTCGGATTGATGACCGTCACGCGCAGCTGCGGCAGGACCGTGCCGCTGCCGGGAAGGAACTCCTTGCTGATCTTCAGGCCGTCGGCGCGCGTCGCGGCGTAGACGAGGCCCTTCGCCTTCGCGTCGCGCTTGAACGTGAGCTCGGGCCACGTCGCGAAGAGGCCGGCGTTCGCGTCGGCGACGAGCTCGACCTTGCCGAGAGGCTCGGTCACCAAGACGCTCGCGAGCGCCGCGCCGCGCGCGTCGACGCGCGCCGCGGCGCCGTCGAGGTCGACCGCGTCCGCCTTCTCGAGGATTTCGGACGGATCGCGCGGCGTGAGAGCCGCCGGCGCGCCGGCGGCGGCGGGCCCGGAGCCGGTCGCCTGCGTGGAGGCGATCGACATGGGTCCGCTGCTAATCATGTTCGTGGGATGCGCGGGCTGCGGGTTGATCTTCTTATCGACGAAGCCGAACCAGGCGGCGTAGACGGCGATCGAGAGAGCGATGGCGAGCACGAAATTTCGGTCCATGGTGTCCTTTGGTCAGCGGGTCGGGACGGGGTCGAGCCCGCCGGGGTGAAACGGATGACAGCGCGAAAGACGCGCGGCCGCAAGAAGCGCGCCGCGCGCGGCGCCGTGCGCGGCGACCGCCTCGCGTGCGTAGTCGGCGCAGCTGGGATAGAAACGGCAGGCGCGCGGCAGGAACGGCCGCAGGGCGGCGCGATACAGATCGATGACGGCGATGAAAAGGGTCTTCATGCGCGCAGCAGTCCGGCCCGGCTCAGCAATTCGAACAGCTCCCTCTCGGCGTCGGCCCGCGAAGTCCACGGACAGCCCGGCCGCGGATAAGCGACCACGTCCAGTCCCGCGGCGATCTCGGCGCGACGGCGCCGAAACGACTCCCGCAAAAGACGCTTGAGGCGGTTGCGGCGCACCGCGCCGCCGACTTTGGAGCTGACCGACAGACCGAGCCGCGGCGCCCGCGCCTCGGGCCGCGCGCGATGCCAGAGTATGAGCCACTTTCCGACCGTCTTCTTTCCTTTCTCGAAGACGGCCTTGAAGTCGGCTCGATCCAGCAGTCGCGCGTCGGGCCCGAAGCCGAGCCCCTCGGTCAAGCCTGCTTGGCCGTGAGCGTGTAGCGGCCCTTGCGTCGGCGGGCCTTCAGGACGTTGCGGCCGCCGGACGTCTTCATCCGGGCGCGGAAACCGATCTTCTTGGCGCGTTTGCGGTTGTGGGGGCGATATGTAGGAAGCATGGTGAGCGATTATAGGACAAAGTCGGGCCGCATTTCTATGCGCCTCTCGAAACGGGCGTTCTCGGACCTCGGCGAATTCGAGAAAATGTTATCCTGAGGTCATGGATTCAAATTCGCCGGAAAAATCCATCGACGTTCTCCTGACGGAGAAAAGACGCTTTGCCCCCCCGGCCGCATTCGTCAAGCAGTCGCTCGTCTCGGGTCCGGGCGCCCGCGCTCGCCTGCAGACCCGCGGCGCGAAGGCTCCCGAGAAGTTCTGGGACGAGGCGGCGCGCGCGCTGACGTGGTCGAAGAAGTGGCGCAAGACATTGATCTGGAAGGCGCCGCACGCGCAGTGGTTCGTGGGCGGCAAGCTCAACGTGTCGCAGAACTGCCTCGATCGGCATCTCGAAGGGCCGAACCGGCATAAGGCCGCGCTCATTTGGGAGGGCGAGCCGGGAGAGACGCGCACGCTGACGTATCTCCAGCTGCATCGCGAGGTCTGCCTGTTCGCGAACGCGCTCAAGGACCTCGGCGTGGCGAAGGGCGACCGCGTCGCGATCTATTTGCCGATGGTGCCGGAGGCGGCGATCGCGATGCTCGCGTGCGCGCGCATCGGCGCGGTGCACAGCGTGGTGTTCGCCGGCTTCTCGGCGGAATCGCTGCGCGATCGAATAAATGACCAGGGCGCGAAGGTCGTGGTGACGGCCGACGGCGGCTGGCGCAAGGGCGCGGTGATCCGGCTCAAGGACGCGGTGGACGAGGCGGTGAAGTCCACGCCCTCGGTGACCGCCGTCGTCGTGCTCAAGCGCACGGGAACCGACGTGAACATCGTCGAGGGGCGCGATCATTGGTGGCATCGCGTCGTCGCGAAGGCCTCCGCGGTCTGTCCCGCGGAGCCGCTCGACAGCGAGCATCCGCTGTTTATTCTATACACGTCCGGCAGCACGGGTAAGCCCAAGGGAGTTTTGCATACGACGGGCGGGTATCTCGTGCAGACGACTTGGACGACGAAACACGTCTTCGACCTGCGCGACACCGACGTCTATTGGTGCACCGCGGACGTGGGCTGGGTCACGGGACATTCGTACGTGGTCTACGGCCCGCTCGCCAACGGCGCCACCGCGCTGATGTACGAGGGCGCGCCCATGCATCCGCGCCCCGACCGCTTTTGGGAATTGATCGAGAAGCATCGCGTCTCCATTTTCTACACCGCGCCGACGGCGATCCGCGCGTTCATGAAGAACGGCGACGCGGCGCCCAAGTCGCGCGACCTTTCGAGCCTGCGCCTGCTCGGCACCGTCGGCGAACCGATCAATCCCGAGGCGTGGAGCTGGTACCGCGACGTGATCGGCGGGCGCCGCTGCCCGATCGTCGACACCTGGTGGCAGACGGAGACGGGCGCGATTTTAATCTCTCCCCTCCCCGGCGCCACGCCGACGAAGCCGGGCTCGGCGACGATCCCGCTGCCGGGCATCGACGCGGACGTGGTCGACAAGAAAGGCAAGTCGGTGCCGCTCGGCGCGGGCGGCTACCTCGTCGTGCGGCGGCCATGGCCGGCGATGCTGCGCACCATCTGGGGCGACGACGAGCGCTTTAAACAGCAGTACTGGTCGCAGATTCCCGGCATGTACTTCACCGGCGACGGCGCGCGCAAGGACAAGGACGGCTACTTCTGGATCCTCGGGCGCATCGACGACGTGCTCAACGTCGCGGGCCATCGGCTCTCCACCATGGAGATCGAGTCCGCGCTCGTCGGTCACGAGTCGGTGGCCGAGGCGGCGGCGGTCGGCAGGCCCGACGAACTGCTCGGCCAGGCCGTCGCGGTGTTCGTGACGCTCAAAGGCGGACGCATCCCCTCTCCGGAATTAAAAGAAGAGCTGCGCGAGTTCGTGGCCAAGTCCATCGGCGCGATCGCGCGCCCCTCCGAGATCCGCTTCGCCGACGCTCTCCCGAAGACGCGCTCGGGAAAGATCATGCGCCGTCTCCTGCGCGAGATCGCGTCGGGCCGCGCCGTGCAGGGCGACGTGACCACGCTCGAGGATTTCTCGATCCTCGCCAAGCTCCAGCAAGACGATGAATAGCGCCATGATCGTGCGCCTGCTCTGCGCCGCCGGCTTGGCGGGGACGTTGTGGTCCTTGCTGGCGCCGGGGCGCGAGAATTCCTCCGCGCGCGACGCGCTGACCGGACTTCTCCTGGCCGCGCTTTCCTGGACCGCGCTCGAATGGACGCACGCCGACCGCTTGTATCCCGACGCCCTGCCCCCGGAGATCGCGGCGGGCAAGGCGCTCGCGCTCGCCGTCGCCGGAATACTGCTCGCGGCCTGGGCGTTTTCCGCCGCGTCGGGGCGGGGCGGCGCGCGGCGCGGCGCGGCGTTCGGCGCGGCGCTGGCGGCGATCGGTTTTTGCGCGTCGCGCTGGCCCCAGCTCGCGCGCGCGATCGAGCTCGGCGGCGGAAAATTCGCCGGCCCGTTTCTCGGCGCGCTGCTGCCGTTCGCGCTCGCGCTGACGGCGGTCGGGGTGGCGGCGGCGCTGGTCCTGCCGGAGTGGCGCGCGCGCGCCGCCGTCCTCGTCCTCGTCGCGGCGGCCGCGTGGGCCGCGCCGACGCTGGCCGTCGAGTCCGCGCTGTCCACGTGGTGGGGCTTCGGCCCGCGCTCGCTCGCGGAGGCCGCGGGCATACCGACGAACGAGGACGCGCCGCGCCTCACCATCCTGCGCCTCGCGCCTTCGCGCGGCCGCACCTTCCGGCGCGAGCCGGTGCGCATGGCGGGCGAGGGCGTGGACCTCTCCCCCGACAGCCTGAGCCGCCTCGAGGATTACTTGAGGCGCGTGTCCTATCGCGGCGTGTTCGCCTCCGAGGCCCTGCAGGACCTGCGCGACGGCTGGCGCCAGTGGTGGGAGACCGACAAGGCCCTCGACGAGGCGATGCTCGTCGTGCCCGGACGCGCGCACCCGGACTATCGCCGCGCGCTCGAGCTCCTGCGCGCCGGCCCGCAGACGCGCGAGCGCTACGAAAAGCTCGTCAAGCTCGACGACGCGGCCAAGGCCAGTCCCGCGGGCTTCGAGGACGTCGACGGTTCGCAGTACGTGTTCGAGGACTTTTCCGCCGCCTACGCGCGCTTCGGCGACGACGCGAACGCGCGCCGCTGGCTTTTCCGGATCGACAACCTCTGGCCGTACAACGACCGCAAGATCGAAGTGACTCCCGTCGAGGACTTCCACGACGGCATCGTCTCCGGCTCCGTCCTGATCGACGGCCGTCCCGCGCTCGGCGTGCGCGTGGGCCTCTTCTACATCGCGACCAGCTCGGCCACCGGCGTCACCACGAACATCCTGTCGAGCTCGTCGTTCCCCGACGACGACGGCCGCTTCTCGTTCGGCGACCTCGGCCCCGGCGTCTACGAGCTCGACCTGCTCGGCCGCCCGTCGGACCTCAACGGCCGCGTCTCCGGCTCCCCCGGCCTCATCGACATCGGCTACGACCGCCCGAAGGCGATCCTCCCCCCGATCCGCATCGACCGCGACGTCCTCCCCTCCCCGCAGGCCTTCGCCCCCGCCGGCCTGCCCGAGACGCCCACGCCCGAAGTCCCCGAGCCGGCCCTGCGCCTGCCTCAGCGCTGACGCGGGCGCATTCTTTCTATAATCCCGGGATGCCCGCCGTTCCACTCGCGTCCGTCATGCGTTCCGCCGTCGCTCGTCGCGACGTCGTGGCGCTCGCGCGCGCGGCGCGCGCGGCCGGTCCGGAGGAGCTCGTGAACGCGTGGCCGAAGCTGAGCTCGGTCGCGCGCGTCGCGGCGTTCCGCGCGCTGGACGCGAAGTCGCGCGCGCAGGTCTTCGCGGCGCTTCCGGCTCACGCGCGCTGGGTCGCGTATCTCGGCTGCACGTCCGAGGGCGCGGCGCCGCTGCTCGAGGGCGCTGCGGCGGCGGCGCGGCGCGAATTGCGCGCGCCGACCGCGCGCGAGATCGCGTCGATGCGGCGCGCGCTCGTCGAGGAACGCGCTTGATCGTCAACGCGCAGGGCATCGTCATTGGGCGGCGCACGGTCGGCGAGTACGACCGGCTGGTGACCTTGTTCACCGAGGACTTGGGCAAGATCCCGGTGCGATTCATCGGAGTCTCCAGGCCCGCGGGCAAGCTCAAGGCGCTGTCCGAGCCGCTCGAGTGGGGCGAGTACCGTCTGCACCTGTCGCCGCGCTCGGACGTGGCGAAGTGCGTGGGCGGGCGCATCGTCGCGACGTTCCCGGGAATCCGCGGCGAGCTCGCGCGCATCACCGCGGGACTCTACTGCGCGGAACTGCTCGACCGGCTCACTCCCGACCATTTGCCGAGCCCGGAGAAGTTCCGCCTGCTCGCGTCCACGCTCGCCGCGCTCGAAGAGGCGCCGTGCCGCTGGATTTCGCTCTCGTTCGGTCTGCGGCTCATGGAACTGGCCGGCTTCGGCCTGCGCGAGCGCGCCCCGCGGACGTGCGGCGCGGTGTGGACGGCCCTGCACGAGACCGAGCCGTCCGAGCTCGTGCACCTGGCCTTCGATCGCGCGGCCGCGGCCGACGCGCGCCAACTATTGGAGTCGCATTTCGAGCTGCAGTCCGGGCGGCCGCTGCTCGTCGCCCGATTCCGCGAGGCGCTGCGCGCGCCGCGCGAAGGAGTCCCCACGTGAAGAGCTTCCAAGAGATCATCATGACTTTGCAGGAATTCTGGTCGCGCGAGAACTGCGCGATCGTGCAGCCCTACGATTTGGAAAAGGGCGCCGGCACGTTCAACCCCGCGACGTTCTTCGGCGCGCTGACGACGCGGCCGATCCGCGCGGCCTACGTGGAGCCCTCGCGCCGTCCCGCGGACGGGCGCTACGGCGACAACCCGAACCGCCTCGGCAAATATTTTCAGTTCCAGGTGATCTTGAAGCCCGCGCCGGCCGGCATCACCGACTTGTACCAGAAGTCCTTGCGCGCGCTCGGTCTGAACTTGAAGGAGCACGACCTGCGCTGGATCGAGGACGACTGGGAGTCGCCGACGCTCGGCGCGTCCGGCGTGGGCTGGGAAGTCTGGCTCGACGGCATGGAGGTCACGCAGTTCACGTACTTCCAGCAGATGGGCTCCATGCCGCTGTCGCCGATCTCGGTGGAGATCACCTACGGCCTCGAGCGCCTCGCGATGTTCCTGCAAAAAAAGGACAACGTCTACGACCTGGACTACGGCGGGGGCATGACCTACGGCGATTTCCACAAGCCGCAGGAGCGCGAGTTCAGCCGCTACAGCTTCGAGACCGCGGACGTGGCGCTCCTCTCGCGCCACTTCAACGAGTGGGAGGCGGACGGCGAGCGCCTGGTCGCGAGCGGCGACCCGCTCCCGGCGTACGACTGCGTGGTGCGCATCTCCCACCTGTTCAACACCCTTGAGGCGCGCGGCGCGATCTCCGTCACCGAGCGCGCGCAGTACATCGGCCGGGTGCGCGGACTGGCGCGCAAGGTCATGCAGCTCTACATCGAGAAGAATCAGCCCGAGGCTCAGCATGTCTAAAAAAGCTCCCGCGAAAAAGGCCGCGCCCAAGGCCAAGGCCGTCGACTTTCTTCTCGACGTGCACACCGAGCCTCTGCCCGCGCGCTTCGTCCCGCCCGCTCTCGCGCAGTTGAAGGCCAACGCCGAGAAGCTGCTCGCGGGCCGCATCGCGCACGGCGAGATCTCCGTGTACGGCACCTTGCGGCATCTCGTCGTCGCCGTGAGCGGCGTCGCCGCGAAGGGCGAAGACAAGACCGAGCGCTTCAAGGGTCCGAAGGAGCAGGTTTGGAAGACGCCGGACGGCGCGTTCACGCCGGCCGCGGAAGGCTTCGCGCGCAAGTACGGGCTCTCCGCCGCGGAGCTGAAGCCCCAGGACGGCATTCTGTACGCGGAGGTGCACTCGAAGGGCGAGTCCGCCGCCGCGCTCCTGCAGGCGCTGATACCCGAGCTGCTGAAGTCCCTGCAGTTCCCCAAGTTCATGACCTGGGAAGAGACCGGCTTCAAGTTCGGCCGCCCGATCCGCGCGATCGCGGCCCTGCTCGGCGACAAGATCATCCCCGTGGAGCTCGCGGGCGTGAAGTCCGGCCGCGCGATCTACGGACACCCGACGTACGCCAAGGCGCCGGCGCAGTTGAAGGATCCCGCGAAGCACCGCAAGGTCCTGCGCGACGGCCTCGTCATCGCGGAGCCCTCGGAGCGGCGCGCGTACCTGCTCAAGCAATTGGAGGCCGCGGCGAAGAGCGCGGGCGGCCGCGCCGACCTGGACGACGCTCTGATTGAGGAGACCGTCGACATGGCCGAGCATCCGACGCCCGTCGTCGGCCGGCTGCGTCCCGAGCATATGGACCTGCCCGAGGCCCTGCTCAAGATGGTCATGAAGAAGCAGCTCAAGTTTTTCCCGGTTCTCGACGCGTCGGGCCGCCTCCTGCCGTCCTTCATCGGCGTGCGCGACGGCCTGTCGAACGGCAACGCGCTCGTGCGCGAGGGCTACCAGCGCGTGCTCGAGGCCCGCTTCAACGACGCCGCGTTCTTCTTCGGCCGCGACGGCGCGGCGACCTTGGAGAGCCGCCTTCCCCAGCTCGAGCGCGTCACGTATCAGAAGCAGCTCGGCTCCGTCCGGGCCAAGGCGACTCGCGTCGAAAATATCGCCCTCGATCTGACGCAAGGTCGGGGCGACTTCGATCCGCTCGTCGTCGCGAAGGCCGCGAAGCTCGTTTACGCCGATCTGGTCACCGACGTGGTCAAGGAGTTCCCCGAGCTTCAGGGCGCGATGGGCGGCACGTACGCGCGCCGCGACGGTCTCGACGAGAAGATCGCGCTGGCCGTCGAGCAGTTCTACTTCCCCGTCGCCGCGAAGAGCCCGGTTCCCGCCACGCCGGAGGCCGCGCTCGTCTCGCTCGCCGGCAAGATCGACAGCCTCGCCGGCTGCTTCGCGGCCGGCCTGATTCCGACGGGCTCCGCCGATCCCTACGCCCTGCGCCGCCAGGCGCTCGGCGCCGTGCGCATCGTGCTCGAGAAGCAGTTGACTCTGGACCTCGAGGCCGCGCTGGCGACGGCGCTCGAAGCTCAGCCCGTGAAGACCGCGGAGCCCGCGAAGCTCGCCGCCCAGCTCGTCGACTTCGTCTGGGGCCGCGCCACGTCGCACTTCGAGGAGATGGGCTTCGCCGTCGACGAGATCCGCTCGGTGCGCGCCGGCGCGCTGAAGGACCTCCTCGCCGCGTACAAGCGCCTCGTCGCCGTGCGCAACGTGCGCCGCGACCCCGCGTTCGAGCCGCTGGCCGCGGCGTTCAAGCGCGCGTCGAACATTCTCAAGCAGACCAAGGACGCCCCCGAGGGCGCTCCCGACCGCGCCAAGCTCGTGGAGCCGGCCGAGCTCGCGCTCTATGACGCGCTCGTCGCCGCCGAGGGCGCGGCGAACGACCGTCTCGTGCGCGGCGACTACGAGGGCGCGCTCAAGAGCTTGGTCGAGATCAAGCCGCGCCTCGATGCGTTCTTCGACGGCGTGATGGTGATGGTCGACGATGCGGAGCTCAAGCGCCAGCGCCTGGCCGTGCTTGCGAAGCTCGTGCGCGCCTTCAAGCGCGTCGCCGACCTCTCCGAGATTCAAGCCGCCGCGTCGTAATCGCCGCCCGGGCTTGAAATTGGCCGCCGGACAAGGCATTCTTCTGCGGTGACTTCCTGGGGGAAGGTCGTGGGGGCCTGCTTTGCGGCCGCGCTGCTGTCGGCGTCGGCCCGCGCGGCGACAGACGCGCGCGTGGCGCTCTCCTCCGCTCCGCTCGTCACCCCCGCCAACCGCATCGCGAGTCTATTCCTCTCCCAGGACCTGATCAACGAGGCGCTCGCGAAGCACGTGAAGTCGGACCTGGTCAAGGATTTGAAAGTCGAGCTCGATCCGCCGACCGGCCGCATTCTGCTGCGCGGTCTGCTGAACCTGCCCGTGGAGGAGATGAAGGCCGTGAACCTCGATCCGAGCCTGGGCTCTTTCCGCTTCCAGGTCGCGATCCAGCCCAAGTCGACGCGCAAAGGCCATTTGATCCTCGTCTTCCCGCTCGACGAGACGTACTTCTATCCCGCGCAGTCGAAGACGCCCGGCATCGACCGGGTCATCGTGCCGGTGCAGCTGCTCTCGGTGGCGCTCTCATCGGTGCGCGGCTACCTGTCCGCCATGTCGGGCGATTTCTCCGGCTTCGACCGGCGCACGGCGAAGCTCGAGGCGCAGATCGCGGCCCTCGACCGCGCCCTCAAAGGCGAGACCAACGCCGACGCGCGCGACGCGCTGACGACCGAGCGCGACAGCCTCAAGCTCCAGCTGCAGGCCGTGCCGCTCGAGCGCAAGCAGCTGATGATGGTGGCCAAGCAGTACGACGCGATGCTGGGATTCACCGGCGAGAAGGAGATGAACCTCAACGACGAGCTCGCGGCGCACAAGAACTCCTTGGTCCTGCGCCTGAAGCTCGGCCAGTTCGTGCCGTACCTGCAGGGCGTCGAGCTCGGCGGCGTGCGCGTCCTGCGCGACGCGAAGGACGGGGCCGGCATCAACTTCCTGGCGCTCGACTTCGACGCGCAGCTGGCCGTGAGGGCCGCGCCGACGATCTCGACGCCGACCGCGCGGCCGCCGGAGAAGGTTCCCCCCGCGATCGTGATCCGTCTCAATCAATCCCTCTTCGAGAGCACGGCCGTGCTCGCCGCGGAGAGCAAGGACTTGGGCGACAAGATGTCGGCCTTCCGCCTCAGCCTGCGCGAGGACGGCCTGCACGTCAACGGCCGCTGGCGCGGGCCGCTCGGCCTCTCGATTCCCTTCCACACGGTGCTCGATCCGGTCTGGGTCGCGAACGACGCGTTCGAGCTGCGCCTGCGCGACATCAAGATCGCGGGCATCGATTTGGAGGCTCTCTCGGGCTTGGTCCTCGACGCCGCGAGGAAGCGCCTGGACTCCTCGCTCAAGGGAATCTGCACCTTCCGCGAGGTGGGCCGGTCCCGGTTCAGCGCGCGCGCCCTGCGCGTTCAGCTGGACATGGCGGCGTTGATCCCCGCCTTCCCCGACCTCGCGCTGACCGCGATCACGACGCGCGACGGCGAACTGCTGTTGAAGACGGGCCGGCTCTAGACTTCGAGCCACTTCGCCATCGTGCGGTGCGGGATGCCGACCTCGACGTAAGGCTCTCCTTCCGCGGCGTAGCCGAGCTTGAGATAGAACGGGATCGCGGCGTCGCGCGCGTGCAGGATCATGCGCGTCCAGCCGCGCCGTCGCGACTCCGCCTCCGCTTCGCGGACAAGCAGCCGCCCGATCCCCCGGCCTTGCGCGTCGGCCGCGACCGCCACCTGGCGCATCTGCACGACGCCGCCCTCGCGCGCGGCGAGCAGGAGACACCCCACCGCGCGCGGACCGTCCCACGCGCCGAGGTGGAGCTGATCGGCTTCCGCGTCCAACTGCTGCGGCGTGAAATCCAAGCCGAGAGGCCGGCGCAGGATTTCGCGGCGCAGTTCGATCAAAGCGGCGCGTTCGACGGAGTCGAAAGGGATCCAACGCAGCTGCGCGGCGCTCATGAGAATATTCTCGCATTCAAGTCCGCGCGCGTCCACCGCCGGTCGCGCGGCGGACAAAAAAAGGAGACTTTTTTGTCATTGGCCGAAGCGGCCGCGCGCTGATATAATCCCAGCACCGTGAACAGCGCCTCGAGGCCGCGATGGATCGCCGCTCTTTTCCTCTTGGCCGCCGCGCTCGGCGCCTCGCGCGCGTCCGCGCAGGAGAATTGGACGCCCGTCGCGCCCCTCGGCCTCTATAAGCCCGACTACTTCCTCATGGGCCAGCCCGACACCAAAATCCAATTCAGCTTTCTGTTCCGGCTGCTCGAGGATCAGAATCTCTATTTCGGCTACACCCAGCTCATGAATTGGCAGCTGGTCCGTTCCGATCCGTACTTCGCGGACATCAACTACAACCCCGAGTTCTTCTACCGCTTCAAGATCGACGGCTCGTCGAAGACCTGGGTGGACTTCGGCCCCTTCGAGCACGAGTCCAACGGCAAGGGCGGCGCCGAGGAGCGCTCCTGGAACCGAACCTATGCCCGCATCCACGACGAATGGCCCGTCGGCGACCGCGCCACTTTGCGCGCCGAGTTCAAGGCCTGGATCCCGTATTCCTACAATCCGGCGAACCGGAACCTCGCGGACTACCGCGGTCTCTACGAAACGGACATCGTCCTGTCCGACTTCTTGGGCGGCTTCTTCGACGTCGACGATCTGATCCTGCGTCTCTACCCCGGCGGTCCGTCGGAGGTGGACCCGACGCGCGGCGGACAGGAACTGACCTGGCGCGTGCGCGCGAAGTGGCGCCGGAAGGTGCGGCCGGTCATCGTCATGCAGCTCTTCCACGGCTACGCCGAGTACCTGCTCGACTACCAGCACAGCTATTGGGCGTACCGATTGGGCATCGGCTTCTAATGCGCCGCGCGTCTGTCTTTGTCGCGCTGATCGCCGCGGCGCTCGCGTGCCGGCGCGAACCCGGCGTCCTCGGACTGCGCGCGGCGCCGAAGCTCTACGCGCCGATCATGAACTCGACCGTCGGGATCGGACTGTTTCCGACCTTGCCTCCCGGAGCGCCGCCGGGCGGCTACTCCGTGCATTGGCGCGCGAACTACGGGAGCTTCGTGCGCTGGGAGGCGCCCGACCGCCGCGTCGAGCCGCTCGGGCCCGACGCGACGCTCGACCTCGGCACGGTGTATTGGACTTACGATCCGAAGGAGATGGGCAAGCCCAAGCCCGACGTGGAAATCGACGCGGAGGCCTCCGACGGGCGCGGCGTCGTCGCGCGCGCAACGGTGCGTCTCGCCTGGGACAAAGACGCCGCGCGCGTGCGCGAATAGCCGACGGGCGGATGCAAGCGCAGGAGCGGGCATCCCACGCCCGCGGGAGCCCGGGTCTCGACAATCGTCCGAATTTGTGGGATGATCCGCCCAGAGGCACGATCGCCCATGGATCGCCAGACGGCGCGCCGCGTTTTCGTCGCCGCTGGCGTCCCGCTTCTGCTGTTCGCCCCTCGGGAGGCTCGCACGGGAACCTACGGGTCATACACCCTCGTCCGCAAGGGCTACACCGTCTCCTGCCCGACCGACGTCGGCAGCATGTGGCCGCACTCGGCGGAGGCGGTCGAGTATGCGGCCAAGCAAAAGCGGGCCGAGGCGGCGGTGACTTCCGCCTCGGCGGTCTACGACCGCTACTTCGCGCGCGCGGCCGACGGACCCCACGGCTACTCGGGCTGGCTCGGCGCTCTCGACGCGGCGCGCGCCTGCGCGCGGCCGGAAGACTATCAATTCCGCGTGCCGGGGCCGCAGAAGCCGCCTCCGGCGGTTCGCCCGGGGCCGCTGCCGCTCGTGAAGACGGCGTCGCTCGAGAATTGCGACGTGTATCTGCATATGAAAAAGACGGCGACGGGACTCGAGCGCGGCCGCGCCGTGGTCGGCTTCGTTCTCGCCCAGATCGCGCTCGGCGACGAGAAAGACCTGCTTCTGCCGCGCCGGCGCGACTCATGGACCGCGCGCCAGTCCCTGGACTGGGCAGGCGGAGCGGACTACTACTCCGGACAGGCGCGGGCGCTCGGCGAGATTCTTTTTTCGGTCGCGCGCCGCGCTCCGGAGCTGAGCGCCGTCGCCGTCGACCCCACCGCGCCGGAGCCCGTGCGGCTGCTCGCGCGCATGATCGAGCTGGGACTGAAGCGCGACGCGCCTTCCAGGGAAGACTGGGCGCTGGTCCAGAGCAGCGCCAGTCGGATCGACAGGCGCACGCTCTGGACGTGGCCGCTGTTCTTCAGCCCGGCCTCGTCCTTGCCCGTCGTCGCCGCGCGCCTTCAAGAGTCGGCCCCCGTTCAAGACGAGACTTTCCGCAGGAGCTTCCTGGAAGGGCCGCCCGAAAGCGCCTCTCGCGCGTCGCCTTAACGGCGCGGTTCCGCCTTCAAGGCGAGCCCGGCGACGGCGCGGGCGCAGACGGCGCTCAGAAGCGGACGATGGCGGAAATCTCGACCCAGCGCTGCGACAGCCCGTTCGAGAATTCCTTGCCGATGTCGCTCCAGACCGCCTCCAGCGCGATGGTGCCCATGTCGAGGGCGACGCCGAGGTCCACGCGCGGGACGATGCGCGTCACCTGCGCCGGGTCCAAGGTGTAGGGGCTGTCCCGGTTGGTCACGCCTCCTTCCAGAGTCGCGTCGTAGCCGACGGCCTTCTCCGATCCTCGGCCGAAGACGTAAAGGCGAAAATTGTCCTCGCGCGAGATGCGGCCCAGCCGAAGCGTGGCTTCCGCGGAGGCGTTGTCGTACACCGTTCCCAAGGTCGCGTCGGCGCCCACCGCCAGATCCTCGAAAGGCAGCGCCTCGACGGTTTTCTCCAGGCGCAGGTAGTAGTCGAGCAGGACGTCGTTGCGGATCTGGTTGCTCCAGCCGAGCGGCGGGCTGTCGCGGATGATCCGGTGCAGCCATTTCTGTCCGCCCTGCGCGCCGGTGCCCTGCCCGATCATTCCCGCGTCGAATTCGGCCGTCAGCGTCAAGTCGCGCGCGCTATCGCGCGAGACGAGCGCATGGCCCAGAAATACGTAGTTCGCGAACGGACGGTCGCGCAGCAGCGGAGGCGTGGAATCGAGGCGCGACGGCGTGAACGTGGTGTAGCGCAAATCGAGTCCGTAGGAGCGCTCGCTGCCGGGCAGAGCCGGTAGAAGGAACATGAGCGGCGCATGCTCCAAGGCCGGATGAAAGACGTCGACCGCGACGCCCTGGGTGTAGTAGCGGTCCGTTCCCGTAAAGTAGTCGTTGGCATAGCCGACGCGGACCAAACCGCCGTCCCCGACGAACGGGACGACCTCGCCGGTATCGACGTTGCGCGCCCAAGAGGGAACGGCGAGCAGCAGGACGCAAAGAATTTTGATCATGAGGCAGTATAGCCAGCGTTCCGTGCGCAGTGGCATAGCGAAAGAGAAACGCTTTTATGTCCGATCGTCTTACGGCCGACTCAGGCGGCTTCACATCGTCCAAAAAAAAGAATCACAGCGGCGACATTGCGGCCCGCGACGGGACGCATTAGAATCAGCCTCAGACCTCCCGGCAGGAGAGATGAAGATGAGAGATCCTCGTTGATCGTTCGCGCCGCGCTGGACTTCCTCGGGAATCTGGGGCTGTTCGCGCTTCGAGCGGCGAAGCTGGCGTTCGTGCCCCCGTTCGAAGGCGACATGATCCGGCGCCAGGTCGGCGACATCGGAGTCGGCTCCCTGCCGCTCGTGGTCGCGTGCGGTTTCGCGGTCGGCCTGGTCATCTCCCTGCACACGCGCAGCAGCCTGATCCGCTTCGGCGCGGAATCTCTGATCCCCGCCGCCCAGTCGGTTTCAATTTTCAGCGAGATCGGCCCGCTCGTCGCGGCGCTGCTGGTCGCCGGGCGCGTCGGCGCCGGGATCGGCGCCGAGCTCGCCGGCATGCGCGTCGACGAGGAGATCGACGCGGTCGAGGCGTTCTCGATCGACTCGTTCAAGCTGCTGGTGATCCCGCGCATCGTCGCCTGCATGATCGCGCTGCCGCTCCTGACGGTGTTCATGGACGTCGCCGGCTTCGCCGGAGGCTACGCGGCGGAGCGCGCCGCGTCGCACATCTCGCTGCACCTCTACCTCGACCGTTCCTTCGCGCAGATCCGCTGGGTGACGTTCGTGCCTCCGACGCTGAAGACGGTTTTTTTCGGCTTCATCGTGGGCCTGATCTCCTCGTGGTTCGGCTACACGGCCGACGAAGGCGCGGGCGGCATCGGCCGCGCCGCGACGAACAGCGTGGTGGCGTCGTCCCTGCTGATCATCGTCGCCGACGTGATCCTCGTCAAGTCGATCTTCTTCCTGTTTCCGGGAACCGCGATATGAACGAGCCTCGGCCTCCCGACATCTCGTTCGAAAACGTGACCAAATCCTTCGGCGCTCACGTCGTGCTCAGCGGCGTCTCGATGGAGGTGGCGCCCGGAGAAGTGTTGTGCGTGATGGGCCGCAGCGGGACCGGGAAGAGCGTGACGCTCAAGCTCATGATCGGTCTGCTCAAGGCGGATTCGGGCATCGTGCGCGTTCAGGACCGCGACGTCGCCGGACTGGATCAGGAGGGTCTTTCTCAGATGCGCCGCCGCATCGGCTTTCTCTTTCAAGGCGGGGCGCTCTTCACCGAGTTTTCGGTCAACGACAATCTCGCCCTGCCTCTCCAGCGCTTCACGAAAAAATCGAAGGCCGAGATCGACGCCCTGGTCCAGAAGAGGCTCGACGATGTGGGACTCGGCAAGGACCGTGAAAAAATGCCGAGCGAGCTTTCGGGCGGCATGCGCAAGCGCGCCGGACTGGCCCGCGCGCTCGTGCTGGATCCGAGCGTGCTGCTCGCCGACGAGCCGACGAGCGGCCTCGACCCCGTGACGGCCTCGGAGATCGACGATCTTCTTCTGAGACTCAAGCAAAGCCGCAAGCCGACGATGCTGATCGTCACGCACGACAACCGCAGCGCGCGCCGCCTCGCGGACCGGCTGGCGGTGCTCGATGGGGGCCGGATCGTCGCCGTCGGAACGATCTCGGAGCTCGAGAAGAGCGACAACGCCCTGGTGCGGGCGCTTCTGCTCACGGAGTGCTGACATGAAAGACAAGCCTTGGGCGGTCGGTCTTTTCATCGCCGTCGGCATCGGGCTCTTCGCCGCCGTGCTCTTTCTCATCGGCGATCGCCGGCAGGCCTTCAGCCGGCATCGCGTCGTTTATGCCGAGTTCGGCGACGTCGGCGGCCTGGCTTCCGGCGCCAAGGTGCGCGTGTCCGGCTTCGACGCGGGCCAGGTCGGCGCCATCGACGTCCCCGCGGATCCTTCGAAAAAGTTCCGGGTCGAATTAAGCATCGAACGCCGTCTCGCAGGTCTGGTGCGCATGGACTCGACGGTCGCCATCCAGACCGACGGCGTCGTGGGCGATCGTTTCGTCTCGATCGCGAAAGGCACCGCGGGGTCCGAAGAGGCCGCGGAGGGCGCGACCTTGCCGAGCCGCGAGCCGCTCCCGCTCGCCGCGGTCGTGGAGAAAGGCGCGGCTCTCATCGACGACGTCCGCGGCGCGCTGAGGGACGTCTTGCGCAACGGCGGCGCGCGCACGCTCGGCCGCACGCTCTCCAACCTGGACCGCAGCACCGGCAATCTCGTCGCGGACACGGAGGCGCTCAAGCACAACGTGCTGTTTCGCGGCTTCTTCAAGAAGCGCGGCTTCTTCGATCTGGACGCGATCACTCCCGACGCCTACCGCGAAGCCTGCGCGCGGCAGAAGGACGTCGGAACACGCAAATGGCTCGAGGCCTCGAGCTTCGTCGGCGACGCACGCGCAGGCCCTGAGAGCCTGTCGGCGGCGGGGCGCGCTCAGATCGACGCGGCGGTGTCCGGGGTCGTGGAGTCCTTGCCTGGAGCGGCGATCATGGTGGAGGGCTATGCGACCAACGGCTCGCCCGACCGGCAGTTCGTCGTGTCCCGCAACCGCGCGGAACTGGTGCGGCGCTACCTCGAGGACCGCTTCCACTTGAACCAGCAGGATCTCGGCATCGTGCCGCTGCTGGGCTTGCCCCCTCAGGGATCCGGACGGGACCGCTGGGACGGCGCGGCGATCATGCTGCTGACCAAAGTCCAGGAGTCCCCGTGACGGGCGCGATCAGTAGAACGAGATCTTCGCCCAGCAGAAGAGAACGTTCCCGTCGTTCTTCCCGCCGGGCAAGAACGAGGCTTGAAGATCGAGAAATCGGTAGCCGATCGAACCCACGGGAAGGATGCCGGGAATGGGCGTGTAGCGCCGGATGTCGGAGCGGGCGGTGATGAATCCGGTGAGTCCCGCGCCGAGGCGAGAGTCCTCGGAGACGGGCCGCCAAGTCGCGAGCCAAACGTAGCCGCCGATATACTCCGGCTTGCTGTGCGAGTCGGCGAATTCCATCATTACCAGTCCTTCCCAGTTTCCGTTTTCGTTGTAGCGTCCCCGGCCGAGGCCTCCTCCGGCGGGATAATCGTTGTACGTACGGAGCAGCGCGGCCGTGTACGCGAAGGGCATGTGGTAGGTGTAGAACGGCGCGTACAAGTCCCAGCCGCCGTCCAGCGCGGTTTGAGAGACGTGCCGCCACGCGCTTCCATACCAGCTGCGCGCGGCGTCGGTGGACGCGCCTGGATCGCGAACGTCGTTCTCAGCGCCGGGCGGCGAAACTCCGTCCGCAAAGGCCGGCGCGCTCAACGCGGCGAATAAGGTCAAAAGTCCGAGCGTCGCCCCGGAGGTCTTCATGAAGGCTCTTAGAGTATCAGAGCGACGCGGCCGGGAGAATAGCCGCCATGAAACTATTTTGGGACTAAAACGTATGCTCGCTTCTTGACTTGAAGTCCGGCGAGATACGCGGCCGCCGCCATCGCGACCGCGCCGGCCTGCGTCGGATACGGATGGATGACGCGGGCCAGAGATCTCAGGCCCAGACCGGCGCCGATCGCCAGCGTCAGCTCGTTGATCATCTCGCCCGCATGGCGCGCGACCACGGTGGCGCCGAGGATTCGATCGGTCCCCTCCTTGAGATGAATCTTCACGAACCCCTCCTCTTCGCCGTCGCACACCGCGCGATCGACGTCGTGCAAAAGGACCGTGAAGGTCTTGATCGGAATTCCCGTCTCCCGCGCCTGCCGCACGTAGAGACCGACGTGGGCGATCTCCGGGTCGGTGTAGGTGCACCAGGGGATGGTCAGGCCGCTCACGCGGTACCGGCCCCGTTTGAGCGCGTTGCGGACCACGATGCGCGACGACGCGGCCTCGATATGAGCGAATTGATGCTCGAAGCAGGCGTCGCCCGCCGCGAACACGCGCGGGTTCGTCGTGCGCAGAAAGTCGTCGACGCGCACGCCGTTCTCGCGGTCGAAGGCGACGCCGGCCGCTTCCAAGTTGAGCCCCACGACGTTCGGTGTGCGGCCGACGCCGACCAAGATGCCGTCGAAGGCGACCGTGCGCTTGTCGCCGTCGGTGAGCAGGTCCGCGCGCTGCTCGCCGCCTTCCGAGTACACGCGCGGGACCGTGGTGTTGAGATGGATTTCGACTCCGTCGCGGGCGAGAGAAGCCGAAAGGATCTGGGCCGCGTCGCGCTCCTCCTGACGCAGGAACATCGGTTCGCGCTGGACGATGATCACCTGCGAGCCGAGGCGCCGGAACGCCTGCGCGAGCTCGCAACCGAGCGGTCCGCCGCCCAAGACCAGAAGGCGCCGCGGGAGTTCGGTCAGTTCGAAGATGCTCTCGTTGGTCCAATAACCCGTCTCCTCGAGGCCCGGTATCGGCGGGATTCTCGGCCGCGATCCCGTCGCGATGAGCGCTTTCTTGAAGCGCAGCGTCTTGCCGCCGACGGCGACCGAGTCGACGCCCCCGAAAATCGCCTTGCCGGCATGGACCTCGACGCTTTTCAAGACCAGGCTCGGGGCCGCGACGCGGCGCAGTATGCGGTCGCGCACGCGACGCACGCGCTCCATCGCGGCCGGAAAATCGACGACGACGTCTTCGAGGTCCCGCGCTCCGTAGCGCGAGCCGCCGCGCATTTCGGCGTAGGCGTTCGCCGCGCGGATCAAAGTCTTCGACGGAATGCAGCCGGTGTTCAAGCACGTCCCCCCCAGCTTGCGTTCTTCGATCAAGGCCGTTTTCGCGCCGAGGGCCGCCGCCGATTCGGCCGCGATGATGCCGGCGGCTCCGCCGCCGAGCACGACGAAATCGTAATCGGCGGCGGAGTTGCTCACGACGCGAGCCATCCGCCCCGAAATCCCGCGCGGCGCAGTCCGGTCGCGACGGCGGGACAACGCCGCATGAGGCTCCAAATGAGACCGGAGCGGTGATTCTCGAGCATCAAGACCGCGATTCCCTGGTCGAGTCCGAAAGAACCTTCGGAGGTCCAGCCTTCGGGAGCGGCGCCCGCCAACGTCGGGTTGAAGCCGCTCGTCAAGCGTCCGTCCCGGGCCAGCCCCGGATAGCGTTCGAGGAGATGCCGTATGGCGGGCCAAGCGAGCTCGGGCGCGAAAGGCAGAGAGGCGATCACGGCCGACGGTGAAATCGTTCCGTCGTCCGGGCCGAACGGCGCGCCGCGCGCGGCATAGCCGGCGAAGCGGCGCTCGCGGCCGCGCACGCGCAGAGTCGCCGGGGCGGGGCCGTCTCCGGCCGTGAAGCCCCAGGCGTTCTCGTCGTAACCTTCATAGTCGTTCGGATTGCGCCGCGCGTATTCCCGCTGAACTTGGACGGCGCGCCGGCTGTTCTCGAAGTAGTCGCAGCGCTTCTCGCGCATGAAACGATCGCGGATGCCTCGGAAATCGATCCAGGCGTGCGAGAACTGGTGGACGAAGAGCGGGCCCGAATAGAGCAGGTCGTGACCGTATATATTTTCCCACTGGTAGGTCGTCGTCCAGGCCGCGAAGCTGCCGCGCGTCAGCGGATGCGTGCGCGACGCGAGGCCCAGAACATAGAGCAGGGCCGCTTCGTTGTAGCCTTCCCAGCCGTAATGGAGGAAGCCGCATTCCGGTTTCCACCCATGCGCGACGGTCTCTTGGCCGTTTTGCGCCCAGCGCCAATCGACGCGGTCGTAGAGGGCCTCGGCGAGGGCGCGGATCTCCTTCTCCTCCGCGCTCTTCTCTGAAAAATAAGCGGCGCAGGCGAGCCCGCCCGCCAGCAAGAAAGTGGTGTCGATCGGCGAGAGCTCGGACTGCCAGGCGCGAAGACCGGTGCGCATGTCGAGAAAGTGGTAGTAGAAGCCCCGGAAACCGGTCGCGACCGGCGCTTCGCTCTGCGCGCTGTTCCAAAAGAAACGCAGGGTCGCCAGAGCCCGCGCCGCGGCGTCCGCGCGGGACAGCCACCCCCGCTCCGCCGCCGCGGGGAGAGACGCGAGCGCGAAGCCCGCGACGGCGATGCTCGCGGGGGAGCCGTCGCGCGACGTGTCGGCCGTCAATCCCGTTCCTGGATCGGTCCTTTCCAGGAAATAGCCGAACGCGGTTCGCTGGAGCCGATCCAAGAGCGTCTCATCCCTCGCGACGTTTTCTCGGACTCCGTCGGCCATAATTCCCCTCGATCGCTCGCGCCTTCAACGGTGGGCGCGCTCCAGAAGAGTCTAGATCGGCGCGAGGAGGAGGCCTAGGTCGGTCGTGTCATATTCTTGTCGCCGTTCCATGAATCCGAAGGCGTCAAGACGACGACAACAAACGTTGACCCCGCGCGGATAGGTTCTTGCGGGCCGTTCGTTTAACATTAAGAACGGATTCGAGGTCCGCCGCGGATCGGAACGAGGAGGAGCCGCCTCATGAGCGAAGACGGTCATAAGCCGGAGACGAACGGCCACGGTGCGCCGACTCGGCACAAAGCCCTCCATCGCGTGGATCATTCTCCCGCGCCGCATGCGACCGCGGCCGGACACAAAGCGCCCGCGGCCAAGGACGACCACAAAGAGGAGCACGTGGCGATCTCGATTCCGCGCAAGAGACTGATCGTCGGGATCGCCGTTCTCGGCGGGGCGGCGCTGCTCCTCCTCTGCGTGCTGTACTGGCTTCACGCCCGGCGCTTCGAGGACACCGACGACGCCTTCGTCGACGGCAACCAGAGCCAGGTCGCGACGCAGGTCAGCGGCCGCATCGACGCGATCCTGATCGCCGACAACCAGCACGTCGCCGCCGGCGACGCGCTGCTGACGATCGACCCGCGCGACTATCAGGTGAAGCTCGCGCAGACGCGCGCCGCGGCGATTAACGCGGCGGCGCAGGCCCGGCAGGCGCGGGCGGACCTGGTGCTGCAGCAGGCGGACCTCGATGAAGACGTCGCACAGGTCCGCGTCGCGCAGGCGGATCTCCTCAAGGCGCAGCAGGACCTCGCGCGCTACCGCGGCATCGACCCGGCGGCGGTCACGAAGCTTCAGCTGGACATGGTCGAGGCGACCGCCAAGAGCGCCGCGGCAAAGCTCGACAGCGCGCGCCAGGCCGTGGCGGGCGGCGAGGCGCAGCTCAAGTCGCAGCAGGCGAAGATCGACGCCGCCGACGCGTCCGTACTCGAGGCCGAAGCCGACGTCCGCAACGCCGAGCTCCAGCTCTCCTACACGCGCATCGTCGCGCCGCAGGCGGGACGCGTGACGCGGCGCTCGGTGAACCTCGGCAACTACGTGACTCCGGGCCAAGCGCTGCTCGCGATCGTCCCCGACGACGTGTGGGTGACGGCGAACTTCAAGGAAACCCAGCTCGACTTCATGAAGCCGGGCCAGCCGGTCCAAATCCGCGTCGACGCCTTCCCGAAGGCGCGGCTGCGCGCCCACGTGGACAGCTTTCAGCGCGGCACGGGCTCGGTCTTCAGCAGCATCCCGGCGGAGAACGCCACGGGCAACTACGTGAAGGTCGTCCAGCGCATCCCGGTCAAGATCGTGTTCGACGGCGACGACTGGCGCGGCGTGGGCCTCGCGCAGGGGATGTCGGTCACTCCCGTCGTCAAGGTTCGCTGACCATGGAGTCACGCAGCGGCTTCGAGGGGCTGCCGCGCTCGGCCGCGGGTCCGTACAATCCGTGGCTCATCGCCGTGATCGTCTCGATCGCGACGTTCATGGAGGTGTTGGACACCACGATCGCCAACGTGGCCCTCCGGCACATCGCGGGTTCGCTGGGAGCGAGCCTCGACCAGAGCACCTACGTCACGACGAGCTACCTGGTCAGCAACGCGATCGTCCTGCCGATCAGCGGCTGGCTTGCGAGCGTGGTCGGCCGCAAGCGCTTCTATATGAGCTGCGTGGCGCTGTTCACCGCCAGCTCGGTCATGTGCGGCTTCTCGACTTCGCTGACCATGCTCCTGGTCTTCCGCGTCATTCAGGGCTTCGGCGGCGGAGGCTTGGCGCCGGTGGAGCAGAGCATGTTCGCCGACACCTTTCCGGAGTCCAAGCGCGCGATGGCCTTCGCGATCTACGGCCTGACGGTGGTGACCGCTCCCGCCATCGGCCCGATGATCGGCGGCTGGATCACCGACAACTACTCGTGGCACTGGGTCTTCTTCATGAATCTGCCGATGGGCCTGCTGTCGCTTGCGCTGACCGGCTACTTTGTGAGCGACAGCCCGCAGATGGTGAAGGACCGCGAGGCGCTTCTGGCCAAGGGCCTGAAGGTCGACTACGTGGGCTTCGGACTGATCGCGCTCGGCTTCGGCGCCCTGCAGATCGTTCTGGACAAGTACCAGCGCTTCGACGGCTTCTCGTCGAACTTCATCTGCGCTTTCGCCGCCGTCTCCGCGGCGTCGTTGATCCTGCTCGTCTTTTGGGAACTGCGGAACAAACAGCCGATCATGAACCTGAGGCTTTTTTCCCGGCCCGCGTTCGCCATTAGCTGCGCGGTGATGTTCATCTTCGGTTTCGTGATCAACAGCACGACCCAGCTCCTGCCGCAGCTCACGCAGGAACTGCTCGGGTACGATGCGACGAAGGCCGGCTTGACCTTGGGCGTCGGCGGACTGATCTCCCTGGTCGTGATGCCGGTGGCCGGATTTCTCCCGTCTTTGATTCAGCCGAAATGGCTGGTGATGATCGCCCTGGCGGGCACGGGGTACGCGCTTTGGAGCTCGGCGGGTCTGGACATCAACATGTCGTTCGCGACGATCTCGATTTCGCGGATGCTGCAGGTGATGTGGATGCCGCTGCTCTTCGTCTCGCTGTCAACCGTGCAGTTCGTCGGCGTGCCTCCGGAGCAGAACAGCAACGCCTCGGCGATCATCAACATGATGCGCAACCTGGGCGGCGGCTTCGGCGTGTCGCTCGCGACCACTCTGCTGGCGCGGCGCCAGCAGTTCCACAACGCGCGGCTCGCCGTCCACATCACGCCCTACAACGGCTACGGCGCGGGGGTCTCTCTTCTCGCGATCTCGCGCGCCGTCACGTCCCAGGCGTCGATCATGAGCTACCTGGACGTGTTCACCGCGCTCGGCTGGATCGCGCTCGTCATGTGCCCGCTGTGCCTCCTGCTGCCGAAAGTTCCCAAGGGGACCGTCAGTGCGGCTTAAAAGAGGCGTCGTTCTCGCGCTGCCCCTTCTCGCGTCCTGCGCGGTCGGACCGAACTTCGCGCCTCCGAAGGCGGACTCGCCGGCGACGTGGTTCCGCGTGCCGGCTTCTTCCGCGGCCGTCGTCGCCGTCCCGAGCGTGCCGAGCGACGGCGCGGTCGAGAAGCTCTGGTGGGAGTCTTTCGGGGATCCGGAACTCACGCGGTTGGTCCTGCGCGCGGCGGCCGACAGCCCCGATGTGCTCATCGCTTCGGAGCGCCTCGCGCAGAGCCGTGCCCAACTCGGCGTCGCCGAGGCCGACGCCTATCCGCAGCTCAACGGCAGCGCCTCCTATACGCGCGAGTACCTGAGCCCCGACGGCGTCGTCTCGCTGGTCTCCGGTTCCGGGACGGATCCGGCGACTCAGGCCAACGGTTTGGGCGGCCGTCAGGGCGGAGTCCCGACCGCGAGCGTCGGGTCGGCGATTCCTCCCTTCAACTTGTTCCAGTACGGGTTCGACGCTTCGTGGGAGCTCGATCTCTGGGGGCGGGTACGGCGCCTGACCGAGAACGCGCGCGCGGGCCTGGAGGCCAAGAAGCAGGCGCGTCGGGACATGCTGCTCTCCACCACGGCCGAGGTCGCGCGCGACTACCTGCAGCTGCGCGGCGCCCAGGAGACTTTGCGGATCACGCGCGAGAGCCTGGAGAGCTTTGAGGGCACGGCCCGGCTGACGGTCTCGCTCTCCAGCGCCGGGCTTTCGACCGAGCTGGACGTGGCCAACGCGCGCGCGCAGGCGGAGGCGACCGCGGCCGACATCCCCCCGCTCGAGCAGAAGCAGGCGCAGCTCATCAACGCGATCGGGCTCCTGCTGGGCGAGTATCCCGGCGCGCTGACCGCGGAACTGGCGACGCCGACGCCTCTTCCGAGCGCGCCGCCCCGCGTCCCGGTCGGACTCCCCTCCGAGCTGGCGCGGCGTCGTCCGGACATTCGCGAGGCGGAGGCGCAGCTGCACGCCGCGACCGCGAGCATCGGCGCGGCGAAGGCCGATTTTTTCCCCAAGATCACTTTATCGGGCAGCGTCGCGATCCAGGCGCTGGAGTTCAACGAGCTGGGCAGCTGGGCCGCGCGCAGCTACGGCTTCGGGCCCAGCCTCACGATCCCGATCTTCGACGGGCGCCGTCTGCGCGGCACGCTGGAGCTGCGCAAGGCCCAGCAGCGCGAGGCCGCCGTGACCTACCGCAAAACGGTGCTGGGCGCGTTTCGCGACGTCGACGACGCGCTGACGGGCTTCGCCGCCGAGCAGAGGCGTCGCGACCTGGTCGCGGCCAGCGTGACGTCCTCGCGGCGCGCGCTGGAGCTGGCGACGCTGCGCTACCGAGAAGGCTTGTCCAACTATCTGGAAGTGCTGACCGCGCAGAGGACCTTGCTCCAGAACCAGCTGCAGCTCGCGGACAGCACGCAGACAGTGACGACGAACCTCGTGGCGCTTTACAAGGCGCTGGGGGGCGGCTGGGACTCGTCCGACGCGGAGCCCAAGAAGGGGCGTTAGAGTCCGGCGCGCACGCGCCAGCCGGCCTTCGCGATCGGCATGCGGCGGCCGATGCCGAACGCCTTCGAGGAGATCTTCAGGCTCGGCGGCGCCTGACGGCGCTTGAACTCCGACCAGTCCATACGGTCCAACAGGGTCTCCGCGGTCTTGCGGTCGCCCACCGCGCGCGCGATCTTCGCGGGAGAGAGCCGCGCCTGGACCCAGGCCTCGAGCGCGTCGTCGATCTGGTCGTAGGGCGGCAGATCGTCCTGGTCTTTCTGGTCGGGCTTGAGCTCGGCCGACGGCGCCTTTTCCATCGAAGCGCGCGGGATCATCTCGCGGTCGGCGTTGAGCCAGCGCGCGAGCTGATAGACGAGGCGCTTGGGCGCGTCGGCGAGCGGGGCGAGCGCGCCGCACATGTCGCCGTAGAGCGTGCAGTAGCCGACGGCGAGCTCGGACTTGTTGCCGGTCGTGAGCACGAAGCCGCGATGGCTCTTGTTCGACAGGCTCATCAGGATCGCGCCGCGCGCGCGCGCCTGCAGGTTCTGCTCGGCGAGGTCCGGCGTGCCTTTCCCCCAGTCGCCGCCGAACGCCTGCAGATAGGCGTGATAAATCCCGGCGATCGGCACCGTCTTCAGCTCGATGCCGAGGTTCTTCGCGAGCGCCTTCGCGTCGTCGACGCTGCCCGCCGACGAGTAGGACGACGGCATCGACACGCCGATCACCCGGTGGGGGCCGAGTGCCCGCACCGCGAGAGCCGCGACCACGGCCGAGTCGATCCCGCCGGAGAGGCCGAGGAAAGCCGTCTGCAGGCCGCATTTTTCGGCGAAGTCCCGGATGCCGAGCGTCAGCACCTCGCCGCACTGGCCGACGTCGTCGGGCTCCGGCGCGATCGTGGCGCCTTCCCAGGTGTCCGTGTCGATGACGACGAGGTCCTGCGCCGCGAACGCCGCGCGCGCGCGCAGCACGCCCTTCGCGTCGTAGGCGAGGCTGCCGCCGTCGAAGACGATCTCGTCGTTGCCGCCGACCGCGTTGCAATAGAGAAAGGGTTTCTTGAGCCGCTTCGCGTGCGCGTTCAGCAGACTGCGGCGCACGGCGGTCTTGCCGTGCAGGAACGGCGAGGCCGAGAGATTGAGCAGGAGGTCGGCGCCCGCCTTCGCCTGCGCCGCGACAGGATCTTTTTTATAGAGCCGCCGCGAGGAGGACGGGTCCACGGCCCACGCGTCCTCGCAGATCGTTACGCCGAGCCTGAGGCCCTTCCAGCGGATGACCGGGTTGTCGCGCGCGGGCTCGAAATAGCGCGCCTCGTCGAACACGTCGTAGGTCGGCAGGAGCGTCTTGTGGCGCACCGCGACGATCTTCCCGTCGTGCAGGAGCGCCACCGAGTTGCGCACGGGCTTGCCCACGCGGTCGCGGTTGCGCGAGACGAAGCCCACGAGCGCGGCGGTGCCGCGAACCTTCTTCGCGAGCGCCTTGAGCGCGGCCTCGTTCGCGTCGTCGAAGCCGCGTTCCTCCCAAAGGTCCAGAGCCGGGTAGCCCCCGAGGGTCTGCTCCGGGAATACCGCCAGCTCCGCGCCGCGGCGGGCGGCCTCGTCGAGCGCGTTTAAAATGCGCTCGGTGTTGCCGCGCAGATCGCCGACCCGCGCGTCGATCTGCGCGAGGGCGATCTTCATGCTATTCCTGAGGGACGGTGTGGACCAAGTTGCGGAAGATCTCGCCGGCGCCCATGAAGTTCTCCTCGATCGCGTGGATGGTCGCGTCCTGCGCGTGCGAAGACGCGAGCCGGCACACCGGGGCCATGCCTTCCATCGCCCAGACCATGCAGTCGGCCGGGTCCAGGTCCGCCTCCTGCGAGATCGCCGCCATTTGCGTCAGCAAGGAGACCGCGGTCTCGCCGAGGTCCTTCTCGAGGATGAGCATGCCCTGCATCACTCCGCGGCACGTCGCGCTGACGGTCAGCCGAGGGTCCTGGCGCAGGCGCGTGCTGGTCACCGCCGGGACCGCGATCTTGAGCGCGATCTCTCCGGCGGCCGCGGGCGGGTTCGGGAGGTCGCGCAGGCGTTCCAGCACGATCTCCTTGGCCAGCTTTTCAAAATCGTATTCCTGCTCCATGACCCGCATTATAGAAAATCGTACAATGCCGTGAGGCGGACGATTTCAGGTCCGCGAAAACTATGAGCGACGAACGCCGCGGCTCCGCGCGCATCCTCAACGATTTCTCCCTCGTGCTGATGGACGAGAGGGGCACGGTCATCGACGAGCACGCGATCGCCCACGACCTGTCGGCGAAGGGCTTCCGCGCGGAGCTGCACGGCGACGTCGTCGAGAAGCAGCCGGTCCGTTTCCAGCTCTCGCTCGACGGCGGAGTGGAGTTCAAGGGCCGCGCGCGCATCGCCTGGGTCCAGCGCACCGACTTCTCGATCTGGGCCGGCGCGGAGTTCGTCGGCCTGACGTGGGCCGAAAAGCGCATGCTGAAGGCGGCCTCGTCGGGGCCGTCCGCGAACTGGATGCTCGTCGCGACCCGGCTTCTGCTGGGGACATTGTGGATCGGCGGCGGTCTCGCGTTCGCGATCGGCGTCCGCTCGAACTTTTGGCGCCCGCAGATGGTGTCGCTCGCGCCGAAGGCGCTCGCGGCCGTCGCGCTCGGCTGGGGCCTTCTCGAACTGCTCACGCCCGACCGCCCGGACTACTGACCCCGTCGGTAAAATTCGCGTAAACCTCCCGGCGTCGTCTTGACGCTCCTCAAGGGCGGGGCTACACTCGTGGCGTGGCCCTCCACAATCCCCTCTTCTTCCGGCGGCTGAGTTTTATGCTTGCCGCTTGCGCTGTGTTAGCCGCGACTGCGCGCGCGCGAGCCGAGTCTTGCCCGTCTCCCGACTTCGGGGTCTGCACGACGATCAGCGACGCGGCCTTCCAGAACCACTGCCTTGCCCTGCGCGGACAGACCATTCAGCTCTGCAACGCGGCGGCGGCGGCGCAGGCCGCTCTCGATGCGGACCCGGGAGCGAAGGACGAAAGCACGCGGAAAAAGATCGGTCAGTTCCGCGACGACCAGAGCGCCCAGAAGGCGAGCCTCGGCGCCTTTGAGCAGGAGACGAAGCAATGGAGCGCGGACCATCCGGACTCGGCGGCGGCGGCGCAAAGCGCGTTCTCCGCCGTCGGCGGTGCCGAGCTCAATGAAAAAGTTCAGATCCTCCAGACGCGGATCGAGGCGCTGCCCTCGGAGTCGCTTTCTCCAAGCCGAACCGCCGGGGTAGAGCCCGTCGCGCCGCTCGACGGTTCCGGCGCCCAGGCAGCGTCTCTCCTGGGCGTCGCGGCGTTTAAAGAGACAGCGGGGGCGGTCTTGGGCGCGGCGCCGAACGCGGGGGTCCAGCGCGCCCTGCAAACCTTGAAGTCGGGCCAACCCGCCGCGGCGGAAGCGGCGTCCACTGAGTTGCTCGCGCGCAATCCGAACGACGCCGGGGCGTTGTCCGTGCGCGCGCAGTCGCGAGCCGAGCAGGGCAACCGCGCGGGCGCGCTGGCGGACGCGCGCCGCGCGCTCGCGCTGAACCCGAACGACAAGGCGGCGCAAACGATCGTCGCTCAATTCGAGGGCCAGGAGCAGGCCCAAGGGCGCGTCTCGGAGCGACTCAAAGGACTCAGTTTCGGGGCGGCGGCCGAAGCGGGCGCGCCCGCGTCCAGCGTCGGCGCTCCGCCTTCCGGCTTGACCGGACGAGCGCTCCCGGCCAACGGGACGCCGGGCTTCGGGGCCGGCAGCCGCGCGCAGCCGGCGGTCGGCGCGGCGGCGGGCGCGGCGCAGGCGGCCGCGGCGGCTCCGTTTGCGCTGCGCTCCCTGCTCGAGACGGCGGCTTCGCAGCTCAAGGTCGGCGACTACTCGAGCGCTCTGCTGACGCTCGAGCGCGCGCTCGACCGCGATCCGCGCAACGCCTCGATCCTGGATTTGATCGCGAAGGCGTCGAACGAGGCGAAGAACCCGCTCGGGGCGATCGCGGCGGCCGACCGCGCGCTGACGCTCAATCCAGCGGACGCGGCGGCGCTGCGCGAAAAGGCGTATGCGGAGCTTTCGCTCGGGCAGAACGAGCAGGCGCTGGCGGACATCGAGCGCGCGGTGCGCCTCGAGCCGCAAAACGGCCTCGGCTACCTGTACCGCGCGATGATCGAGGAGAAGCTCGCGCGCGCGGCGGACGCCCGCCGCGACTACCAGGCCGCGCAGTCTCTCGATCCGACTTTGACCCCCCTCGCCGAGGCGGGACTGCGGAGAATCGGCGGCGACCGCTCCGAGGGAGGCCGCCTTCCCGTTTCCGCGCGGGCGCTGTTTCGCGGCGGAGCGATCGCGCTCTCCACTGTCCTCATCGTTCTCGGATTGCTGGGGACGGCGACGGGGCGCGGCTGGGCGACGAAGGCGCGGAGCGTTCTCACGCCGCGCGCGGCGTCCGCGGCGGACGAGAGCCCCGCGCCGTCGCCCGCGACGATCGGGCCCGGACAATTCATCGGCGGACACTACCGCGTCGTGCGCGAGCTCGGCCGCGGCGGGATGGGAGTGGTGTTCCAGGCGTTCGACGAGACGCTGCGCCGGCCGGTCGCGATCAAGCAGCTCCAGCGCGAAGGCCGTACGGAACCTCAGGAGCTCGAGCGTTTCCTTCATGAGGCCCGGCTCGTCGCCCAACTCAAGCATCCGCACATCGCCGAGATCCACGCGGTCGTGGGCGGCGGCGACCTCCTCCTCGTCTTCGAGTACGTCGAGGGCCAGTCCCTCGACCGCCTCGTCGGCAACGGCCGACGCCTTCCCGCGGCCGAGACGCGGCGCCTCGTGTCGGAGATCGCCGGCGCGCTCGACTTCGCGCACGCGCGCAAGATCGTGCACCGCGACCTGAAACCGTCGAACGTCATGGTGTCGACGAGCGGAGCCGCGAAGGTCATGGATTTCGGCATCGCGCACCAGTCGCGCAGCGGCGCGGCCGCGACGCGGACCACCTACGTCTCGGGCACGCCGCCGTACATGTCCCCCGAACAGATGATGGGCTCGGTTTCCCCCGCCGCGGACGTCTACGCGCTCGCGGTGATGACCTACGAGATGCTGACCGGCCGGTTGCCGTTCGACGGCCCCGATTACATGGAACAGAAGCTCTCGCGCCGGTACGCTCCGGCGACGTCGGTGAATCCGGCGCTGCCCGCCGCGCTCGACGCGCTGCTCGCGCGGGCGCTGGAGCCCGATCCTACGAAGCGCCTGTCGAACGCCGGCGATTTCTCCCGCGGCCTCGCCGAGGCGTTCGGCGCCGCGCCGAGCCGCGTCTAGGCCGGGCCTGCGGGCCCGGCACAGACGCGTCCGAGGAAATCCTTGTTGCGTCTAGGCCGGGACCCTGCGGGCCCGGCACAGACGCGTCCGAGGAAATCCTTATTGCGTCTAGGCCGGGACCCTTCGGGCCCGGCACAGACGCGTCCGAGGAAATCCTTATTGCGTCTAGGCCGGGACCCTTCGGGCCCGGCACAGACGCGTCCGAGGAAATCCTTATTGCGTCTAGCGCGACGGGGGCGTCGGCAGGGACTGGGGCGGCTTCGGGCGGCGCGTGGGCGGCATGCGGTCCTCCGGGATGGTCCCGATCAGCGCGCCCGTCCTCGCGTCGAAGACCTCGGCGCCGCGGCCCGGCGTGATCACCGCGGCGCGCGAGTAGTCGGAGCTGTAGACGATCTGCGTGCCCGACGCCGGGTGGAACAGTCCTTGCGCGTCCCAGTCGTTGAAGTGGCGCAGCGCCCAGGGCGCGCCGTCGTGGACGACGAACCACATTCCGTCGTCGCCCTTCAGCCACCAGGCGCCGTCGTGGCGCAGCAGCGGAGCGGGAGGCTCGCCGGCCAGCGCCCACCACCGCGAGCCCTGGCGGTACGTCCAGACCCAGGAGCCGTCGCGCGCGACGCCGCGCGCGGCCCCGTCGTGCCATTCGTCGCCGTCCCAATGCGCGCCCGCGCGGCGGTCTTTTGCGAGCAGGCGCGGGTCGAGCTCCTCCACCGCGGCGAGGCCGGCGGCGGCGTCCGGCGTCGGCTTCCCGTGCGCGTCCGTCGGCGGGCGACGCGCGGGAAGACCGAGCAGCGCGCCCGGCGGCTCGAGCCCCGCCGCGGGAGGATGCAGCGGCTTGGGACCGAGCGCGCCGCCGAGGAGCAGAGGCTTGAAGCGCCGCGACGGGAGGCGCGCGCGGCGGCCGCTCTCGTCTTCGCCTCGGCGCGTCCGGCTCCGCTCCCACTCGCGTTCGCGACGGCGTCGCGGATGTTCCGGGCGTTCTTCCAAGGACAGCGCATGTCCGCGCTCGCCGCGCTCCGTCGGCTCGAAGAGCGTCGCCGCGCGCGCGGCGCCTGCGCGTCCCTCGGCCTGCCGGCTCGCGTCGCGCGGCGTCGCTTCGCGGCCGCGCGCCGCGACGGAGCGCTCGATTTTCTCCCGAGCCTCGAGCTCCGCGCGCTTTTGCGCCGCGCGGCGTTCCGCGTCGGCGGAGGCCGGCGGGCGACGCCTCTCTCGCGCGGCGCTTTCCGCGGCGAGTCGGGCGGCGGACGCCGCGGCCGCGCGGCTCGCGGCGGCCGCGCGCAGCCCGGCTTCGGCGTCGCGCGCCGTGCGCGCATCGCGCGCGGAGCCGGCGCCGCCGAGCAGGAGCGCGCCGCGCCGCGTCGGACCGAGTTCGCCGCGCGCGTCGGGCGCCGCGACCGCGAGCCGGCGGCGGGACTGCGGGGAGGCCGCCGCGGCCGGAGCGTCGCGCAGTTCCTCGCCGCGATCGTCCTCGTCGCCGGCCTGCGTCGCCGCGTCGGGAGCCGTCGTCGAAGCGAGGGTCGAAGTCGTGCCGCCCGCCGCAGGACGGCCCGGCGCGGCCGGACCGCCGAGTCCGGGCTCGAGCAGGGGCAGGATCCGCGCGGGCCGCGCGAGCCAGACCGCTTCGGCGAAGAGCACCGCTCCCGCCGCGAATGCCGCCGCGCGCGTCGTCGAGGCGTCCATGCCGCCAGCATGACGCCGACGGACCCGGGCTCGGCAGGGCCGAAAGTCCCATTACGAGGTAGGACCTTCGGGCGTTATGACTTGCGATTGTAACAGGTCGGGCTTATACTTCTCGAAGCCAATCATGGACTCGTTCCAACCCTGGAAGGACGACTACCGCCGCGAGGTGGAGGAGGTTCTCGCCGCGCGTCGCCGAGCGCGCGAGCGGGGCGAGGAGCCGCCCAATACCCCCGCCGACGCGGGCGCCGGCCGCATCGCGGACCTTGTGATCCCCCCCGCCGGCGTCTACGCGGAGGCGATCGCCCTGCAGAACCGGCTCGAATCGGCGCGCGCCGAGACCGCGGATTTGAAGCGGCGGCTCGAGGAGGCCGAGGCCGCGATCGCGCGCGAGCGCGAGCGGCGCGACGCGTCCGCGGGCGAGGCGTCCGCGTCCGCCGCGCGCGAGCGCGCGCTCGGGGAGGAGCTGGCCGCGGCGCGCGAAGCTTCCGCGCGCGCGCAGGAGCGCGCCGCGGAGCTCGAGCGCCTCGTCGCCGACCGCGCCGCCGACGCGCGGCGCGAGCTCGAGGCGTTGCGCGAGAGCGAGTTCCGCGCGCTGGAGGCGGCGGAGGCCGGCGCGGCGGAGGCGGAGAAGGCGCGCGCCGAGGCGCGCGCCGCGGCGGTCCGCGCGGCCGCGGCCGAGTCCGCGGCGAACGAGCGCGCGCAGCTCGCCGAGGGCGAGGCGCGCCTGCGCCAGCAGGCGGCGCGCGAGCTCCAGACGCGCCTGGAGGAAGTCCGCTACGCGCTCGACGCGAAGGAGGCGGAGCTCTCCGCCCTGCGCGCGCGCGTGGAGACGGCCGAGCGGCGTCCCGAGCTCTCCCCCACGCAGATCGAGTCGCGCGTGCGCGCGCTGCAGAACGAGCTGGAGCTGACCTTGGTGCAGGCGCGCGTCGAGGCCGCGCGGCGCTCGGAGGCCGAGGAGGGGCTCATCGTCGCGCGCGCGACGGAGGCCGCGGCGGTCAAGGAGGCCGCGCGCCTCCAGCAGAAGACCGTCGAGCTCGCCGACGCCGTCGCCGACGCGCGCCGGCGCACCGCGGACCGCGACGCGCTCGCGGCGGCGCTCGAAAACGAGCGGCGCGCTCTGGCGCAGACCCGGACCGAGGCCGAGCTCGCGCTCGAGAAAGAGCGGCGCGCCGCGGAAAAGCTCCATGCCGAGGCCCAGAAGCGCGCGAGCGCCGAGCTCGAGGCCGTGAAGCAGGAGACGTCCCAGCGCCTCGCGGCGACGCAGCTCCAGGCGGAGCTCCTCGGCGCGGAGGTCAAGGAGCTCGAGCATCGCGCCGAGAGCGCGCGCGGCGAGGCCGAGCGCCTGCGGGCGCTGACGACGCGCATGGAGGCCGAGCTCGCCGGCGCCCGCATCGAGGCCGGCCGCCGACAGGTCGCGGAGGAGACCGCGCGGCGCGAGACCGCGCGCGCGAACGCGGCGTCGAGCGAGCTCGCCGTCCTGCGCGAGCGGCAGGCCGAGCTCGAGAAGGAGCTCGAGGAGCGCAAGCAGGCCGAGTCCGCGGTCGCCGCCCAGCGCAACGAGGCGATCCGCATGGAGCAGGCGGCGCGCGCCGCGCTCGACCGCGCGACGACGCTCGAGGAGGAGATCCCGGGCCGCGTCGAGAAGCTCATGCGCGACGAGCGCAAGGCCTACGCGGACGAGAAGAAGGCGCTCCAGCAGTCGGTCGAGGACGAGCGCTCGCGCGCCGTGCAGGCGGAGTTCGCGCTCGACCTCGGACGTCTCGCCGAAGCCGAGGCGAAGAAGCAGGTCGAAGCGCTCGGCCAGCAGATCGAGGAGATGCGCGAGCGCGCGCGGCGCTTCGCGGGCGCCGCGTCGCGCCGCCTGCGCGCCGCCCGCCTGCGCGCGCGCGCCGCGACGGAGGAGGCGATGCGCCTCGCGTCCGAGGCCGCGGCCCAGCGCCACATCGCGGCGGCGACGCTCGAGCAGGCGCGCACGATCGAGGCCGAGACGAAGGCGCGCGTCGAGGCGACGTACGCCGACCAGCTCGCGACGGAGAAGGCGCGCGCCGAGCGCGCCGAGGCCGAGCTGGTGCGCGAGCGCGCCTCGGCCGCCGAGGCGCAGGTCCGCGCCGAGCGCCTCGGCCGCGAGATCGAGGAAGAGCGCGAGCTCATGAAGGAGACCTCGAACCGCCTCTTCGAGCGGCTCGCGCGGGCGCGCGCCCAGGTCAAGGCCGCCATGGACGAGACGGAGCGGCTCAAGGCCGAGGCCGGGCTCGAGCGCAAGCTCGCGGCCGCGGCGCTCGAGCAGGCGCGCAACGTCGAGAAGACGACGCGCGAGAGCCTGGAGAGCGGACACGCGCGCAGCCTCGCGGCGGAGCGCGAGCGCGCCGACAAGGCGGAGCTCGAGCTCAAGGCGTCGCGCGCGGCGCACGCGGAGGCCGCGAAGCAGGCCGGCGAGATGGAGAAGACCGTCGCCGGCTACCGCGACCGCATGCGCCTGGTCTCGACCCAGCTCGTCGAGAAGCTCGCGCAGACGAAGTCGCAGGTCAAGGCGGCCGTCGAGGAAACCAAGCGCCTCAAGGCCGAGGCCGCCGCCGAGCGCGAGATCGCGTCCGCGGCGCTCGAGCAGGCGAGGGGCGTGGAGAAGAAGACGCGCGAGAGCGTGGAGAAGGGCTTCGCGGAGTCGCTCTCCGCGGCGCGCGCGCGCGCCGAGCGCGCGGAACTGGAGCTCGACCGCACGCACGCCGCGCACGTCGAGGCCGTCCAGCGCACGGGCGACATGGAGAAGACTCTGACCGAGTACCGCGACCGCATGCGCGAGGTCTCCCGCCAGCTCACCGAGCGCCTGACGCAGACGAAGGCGGAGGTCAAGCTGGCCGTCGAAGAGACGAAGCGCCTGAAGGCCGAGGCCGCGATCGAGCGTACGATCGCCGCCGAGGCGCTCGAGCGCGCCCGCAAGCTCGAGCGCGAGAGCCTCGACCGCGCGAAGGTCGCCTTCGACGAGGCGCTGAATGCCGAGAAGGCGCGCGCCGAGCGCGCGGAGACCGAGGCCGCGCGCGCGAAGGACGCCGCCGCGCAGGCGCTTGCCGATCTGCGTGCGGAGGCGGCGCGCCGCGACCAACTCGTCGCCAAGGAGCGCGAGCGCATCAAGGCCGAGGCGGACGAGCGGCGCGCGCGCCTGGAAAAAGAATTGGAGCACGAGCGCGAGGCGCTGAAGCAGCGCTGGCGCGAGCAGACGGAGATGCTCGAGAAGTTCAGGAGATCCCTTGGAGACAAGCCCGAAGGACGAAAGCCCGAAGACCCTGGTTCCGGCGCCTGAGCCGGCGGCGTCCCCCCTTTCCGCCGGCCCGTCCGCGGAGCCGGTGAATCCGCTCCAGCGCGAGGCGGAGGTCGCGCGCCTGGAGATGCGCGTCGACGAGCTCGACCGGCGGCTGAGGTCCCGCTCGCAGGAGCTCGAGTCCGAGATCCGCGGCAAGGAGCGCCTGCGCGTGAAGGCCGACGAGCTCGCGCGCCGCGTCGCCGAGCTCGAGCAGACGACGGCGGCGCTGCACCGCGAGGCGGTCTCCGCGACCGCGCTCTCGCGCGAGCTCGACGAGACTTTGCGCGTGGCCGCCGAGGCGCGGCGCCAGCTCGGCGAGGCGATCGAGGCCGAGCGCTCGCGCCGCGAGGTGCTCGAGCGCGAGCTGTCCTCCCTGCTGCCCAACGCCGCGGCGCGCCGCGAGCGCGAGGAGCGCGCCGCCGCCGAGATTTCCGCCCTGCGCGCGGAGGCCGAGAAGGCGGCGCGGCGCGCCGAAGCGGCGGAGGCCGCGGCGGCCGCTCACGAGGCCGAGCGCCGCAAGCGCGAGTCCGAGCTGCGCGACGCGCGCATCCACCACCAGGCCCTGCGGCAAAAAGTCGACGGGCACGAGACGCACATCGAGTCGCTGCGCGCGGAGCTCGCCTCGGCGCGCGAGGAGGCCGACGCCGCGCGCGCCGCGGCCGCGGTCGAGCTCGGCCGCTTGCGCGCCGAGCTCGAGTTCAGCCGCTCGGACTCCGCCTCGACGCGCGAGGGGCTGCAGCGCGAGGCTCAGGAGGCGCGCGCGCAAGCGCAGGCCGCGGCGCGCAAGGCCGCGGAGCAGGAGGAGCGCATCGAGTCCCTGCGCCGGGAGCTCTTCCAGACGCACGCGGACGGCGAGCGCATCAAGACCGAATCGGCGGCGAAGCTCGCGGCGCTGACGGCCCGCGTCGACAAAGCGGACGCCGAATCCGCCGCCGCGCGCGGCGAACTGCAGCGCGAGCTCGAGGAGGCGCGTGCGGCCGCGCGCGAGGCGGCGGCGCTTGCGGAGAGCCGCCGCGACGGCGCGCAGGCGCTGGAAGCCGAGCGCGCGCAGTTCGAGAAGACGCGCCAAGCTCTCGAGGATGAGCGCGCGAAGCTCGAGGCGGACCTGCGCGAGGCGCGCGAGAAGGCGCGCGCCGCGATCGACAGCGCGGAGCAGATCCGCCGCGAGGGCGTCGACGCGTTCGAGAGCGCGCGCGACGCGCGCCTGCGCCTCCAGAGAGAGGAGGAGCAGCGCGCCGCGGACCGCGAGCGCGAGAAGCAGCAGGCCGCGGAGCGCGCATCGGCCGCCCAGGCGGAGCTGGCGGCCCTGAAGGCCGACCTGCGCGCGCGCGCCGACCGCGAGCTCGCCGACATGCGCGCCGCGCTGGAAGCCGAGCGCGAGAGGTTTTACGCCGACGTGGCCGTCGAGCGCGCGGCCCCGACTGCGGCGCCGACGGTGGAATCCCTCGACGCGCACATCGCGCGCCTCAAGTCGGAGTCCGATGAGCACCGGCGCCGGATCTCTCGGGAGGTCGCCGGCTACATCGCCCCCGCCGCGCGCGCGCCCGCTCCGGCGCCGGCCGTCGTCGCCGCTCCCGCCGCGGGGACCGAGCCGGCGTCCGTTGCGTCGGCGCCGCTCGACGACGAAAAAGAGCCGAAGCCGGAGGAGCCGCCGCTGCCGTCCGTCGCCGCCGAGCCGGAGTCCGCGCGCTCCGCGGCGAATACTCCCCCGCGCGCTTCCAGTTCTCCGGTCGTGATCGAATCCGCGGCGGGGCCGCAGGGTCGCGACGAATTGACGTTCCTGCTCTACGTGGCGATCGGGATCGGCGTCGTGGTGCTGCTGGTGTCCAGCGTCCTGCTCATGCAGGGCTGACGGACGACTCTACCACCAAGTCGTCTTCGGGGACCGGGGCAGGAGCCAGCGCGTGCCGGGCGCGACGGGCTCGAAAGGCTCGCCGGGCTTCTGCGCGACGGCGACGGTGCCCGACGAGACGTACAGTTCGGGGACCGGCTTCGAGCCGGTGGAGACCTCGATATGGAACACGGCCCCGGCGGAAGCGCGGATTAAAGCGTTGTTGTTGCTGAACTCGACGTCGCCGGTCATGATGTCGACCTGGGCGTCGGAAACGATCGGCAGGGGCGCTTGTCCCGGGAGAACGGTCACCGTGCCCTTCCACGCGCTGACGCGGTAGCTGCCGTCCACCTTCGTGGGGCAGAGCGCGCGCGTGCACGGCAGAGGCATCGCGCAGGAGGCCGCCGCGGCGGCGGCGAGGAGCGGGACGAGCCGGCGCATCAGTAGAGCGTCCCGCTCGGCGCGAGGGTGTCGGCGAAGGACGGCAGCACGCGGTCGGCGGCGCGCGGGCGGCGGAGATCGGTCACGTTCGAATTGTAGTAAAGAACGACCTTGCGCACGTAGGCGCGGGTGGAGGAAAACCAGCGGCGGCTGCGCAGGGCCTTGGGACCCGAGTGGTAGGCCGCGATCACGCGCTGGAGCACCCACGGCGGGGCGTCGGTGTAGCGCACGCCCTCGAGGTGGTAGTCCTTCCAGGCCTCGCGGAAGAGCTCCTGCAGGTACGCGGTGCCGGCCTTGATGCCGCCTTCCGGGTCCTTCAGCTTGGACGCGGGCACGCCGAGATTGTCCGCGGTCCGCGGCATGACCTGCATGAGGCCGCGGGCGCCGGACGGCGAGACCGCGCCGGGGTCGAACTCGGACTCCGCGGCCATGATCGACTTCACGAAGCGGGCGTCCAGCCGGTTGCGGCGAGCGTACTTGAAGATCAGCTCGTCGTAGCGGTCCGTCTTGTCCGGATCGGCGAGCAGGGCCCGGAAAGTGCGCTTATAGGCGGCCGTTTCGATGGGCACCGGAACCACGAGCTGCTGGTGGAGGCGGGAGGCGGCCGGTCCGCCCGCCGCCAGGGCCGGGTGGACGCCGGCGTAGGGCTCGGACAGGCGGGGTGCCGCCACCATGGCTCGGGACTGGAAGGCCATGGGGGCGAGGGCGTGTTCGCCGACCGGCAGGCTCGGTTCCTGGGCCGCGACGGAGCCCACGATCAGGGCCGGTAAGGCCGCCAACGCGAGACGTCGAAGGGTGTTCTGTCTGATGCTCAAATGATACCACAAGCCGCCCCCGTCCGCCTGGGCCTTTTGACCCCCCGGGGACCCCTATTTTTAGACCCCCCCGGCGGTTTGCTACGATGGAGGGCATGAGCGAGCGGATCTTGGTCCTGGGAGGGACGGGGCTGGTCGGAAACGCGTTATATCGCTTTTGGCGCTCCTCCGGCGCCCAAGTGGCGGCGGCCTCCCGGCGTCGGCACGAGGTCGGCGGCTTCCTGACCCTGGATATGACGGACGCCGCGGCTGTTCGCGCCTTGCTGGCGGAGCAAAAGGCGTCTCTGGTCGCCGTTCCGGCGGCCAACCCCTTCGTGGACGACTGCGAGCGGCGCCCGGCCGAGACCCGGCGGGTCAACGTGGACGGGACTTTGAACGTCGCCCGGGCCTGCGCGGAGCGCGGCGCCCGCATGATCTTCTTCTCGTCCGACTACGTGTTCGATGGGGCGCGCGGGTCCTATACAGAGGAAGACGCCGTTTCGCCGATCAACGAGTACGGCCGCCAAAAGGCCGAGACCGAGCGCGGCGTGCTCGCGGCGGACGCCCGGAATCTCGTGATCCGCACGTCGGGCGTGTTCGGCTGGCAGTGGGAGCCGAAGAACTTCGTTCTTCAAGTTCGCACGCGCTTGAGCGCCGGCCAGACGATGAAGGTGGCCGCGGACGTGAGCTACAACCCGACGCACGCGGAGAACCTCGCGGAGATCACCGCGGCGCTCGCGGCGGCCGGCGCTTCGGGAATCTTTCACGTGGTCGGCGCCCAGCGCCTGGCGCGCAGCGAGTTCGCGGTCCATGCCGCGCGCGCGTTCGGCTTGGACGAGAAGCTGATCCTGCCCGTGTCCTCGGCCGAGTTCGCCTCTGCGACGCCGCGGCCGAAGGAGAGTTCCTTGCGCGTCGACAAAGTCCGCGCGGCGACGAAGCTCGCGCCGATCAGCGCGGACGAAGGACTGCGGCGGATGGTCGCGTCGGAAGGCGCGTGGCGCGAGCACGCGCAGTCTCTTCCCCCTCCGCCGACGTGACGCTGGTTTCTTATACCGCGATTTGATACAATCGCCGGGTTGCATATATCTCGGAGGATAGACATCCGCTCATGATCAACGTCTCGATGAAAGCCATGCTGGAAGCCGGCGTGCACTTCGGTCACCAGACCCGCCGCTGGAATCCCAAGATGTCGCGCTTCATTTTCGGAGAGCGCAACGCCATTCACATCATCGATCTGCAGAAGACCGTCAAGGAACTGAAGAAGGTGGGCCAGTGGGTCCGCGATCAGTCCGCGACCGGCAAGAAGTATCTCTTCGTCGGGACGAAGAAGCAGGCCGTCGAGATCGTGCGCGCCGAAGCCGAGCGCTGCGGCGCCTCCTACGTGTGCGAGAAGTGGCTCGGCGGCACGCTGACGAACTTCGCGACGCTGCGCAAGTCGGTCAAGCGCCTCGAGGAGCTCGAGAAGTGGCAGAACGACGGCATCTTCGCGGTGCTGCCGAAGAAGGAAGTCTCGCGCCTCAACAAGGAGATGGCCAAGCTCAAGAAGAATCTCTCCGGTCTGCGCGGCCTCGACAAGCTCCCCGACATCATGTTCGTCGTGGATCCCGTCGAGGAGGACCTCGCGGTTCAGGAAGCGCGCAAGCTCAACATCCCGATCGTCGCGATCTGCGACACGGACTGCGATCCGGACCTGATCGATCACCCGATCCCGGGCAACGACGACGCGGCGCGCTCGATCAAGCTGTTCTGCGGCCTGATCGCCGACGCGGTTCTCGAGGGCAAGATCGCCTTCGAGGCGGCCCAGCACGCGCAGTCCGTCGAAGGCGCGGAGGCCGCGATGCTCGCCGAGCAGCAGGCCGCCGAGGCCGAAGTGACGCAGACCGCCGACGTGGTCTACGCCGCCGAGGGCGCCGAAGAGCCGACCCAGCAGGAGGCCTAAAGTGCCGACCATGGATGCGACGCAGGCGATCAAGGAACTTCGCGAGAAGACGGGCGCGGGCATGATGGACTGCAAGCGCGCGTACGACGAGGCGAAGGGCGACTTCAACGAGGCGATGACGATCCTGCGCAAGAAGGGTCTCTCCGACGCCGCGAAGAAGGCCGCTCGCGCCACGAAGGAAGGCGCCGTCGCGTTCAAGGTCGACGGCAAAGCCGGCGCGATCGTCGAGATCAACTCCGAGACCGATTTCGTCGCGAAGGGCTCCGATTTCCAGGCCATGGTCAAGACCGTCGTCGACAAGGCCGTCGCCGGCACGCTCAAGGACGTCGCCTCGGCCGACGCCGAGTTCGTCAAGCCCCTGATCGGCAAGCTCGGCGAGAACATGGGCCTGCGCCGCTTCGACCGCTTCGAGCTGAAGGGCCCCGGCCTCATCGCCGGCTACGCCCACCAGACCGACCCCGCCGTGCCCGCGAAGGCCGGCGCGCTCGTGGAGCTCTCCTTGCCCAACGAGGCCGCGGCGTCCTCTCCGGAGATCGCCCAGCTCGCCAAGGACATCCTTTTCCAGATCGTCGGCAACGTCCCGGCCGCGAAGTACCTCACGCGCGCCGAGGTCCCCGCCGCCGACGTCGAGAAGGAAAAGGAAATCCAGACCGAGATGCTGAAGAAGGAAGGCAAGCCCGAGGCGCAGATCCCCAAGATCCTCGAGGGCAAGATCAACAAGCTTTTCTACCAGGCTCTCTGCCTGCTCGAGCAGCCCTTCCTGCGCGAGCCGAAGACCACCGTCGCCGACCTTTTGAAGGCCGCCGGCGCGAAGGTCGGCGGCGAGGTCAAGATCGTCCGGTTCGTGCGCTACACGCTCGGCGGCTGATCTTTCGAGGATGCCCTCGACAACGAAGTACAAACGGGTCCTCCTCAAGCTCTCGGGCGAGTCGCTGTGCGGCGAGAGCGAGCACGGCATTAAGCCGGAAGCGCTGTCGTCCATCGTCGCCGAGATCAAGAAGGCGTTCGATCAGGGCGTCCAGCTCGGCATCGTCGTCGGCGGCGGCAACATCTGGCGCGGCGAACAGCACCGCGGCGAGGCGATCGGCCGCGTGACCGCCGACTACATGGGCATGCTCGCCACGCTCATGAACGCGCTGGCGCTCCAGGACGCGCTCGAACAGCTCGGCGTGCCGACGCGCGTGCAGACCGCGGTCGAGATTAACAAGCTCGCGGAGTCCTACATCCGCCGCCGCTCGATCCGCCATCTGGAAAAAGGCCGCGTCGTGATCTTCGCGGGCGGCACGGGCAACCCGTACTTCACGACGGACACGGCCGCCGCGCTGCGCGCCGTGGAGATCGAGGCCGAAGTCCTGCTCAAGGCCACGAAGGTGGACGGCGTCTACTCCGCGGACCCGAAGAAGGACAAGAAGGCCGTGCGCTTCGAGAAGCTGACCTTCATGGACAGCATCCAAAAGCGCCTCAAGGTCATGGACACGACGGCCCTGACCCTGTGCATGGAGAACCAGCTTCCCGTCGTCGTTTTCGACTTGGCCGTGAAGGGCAACATCGCCCGCGCGGTCGCCGGCCAGAAGGTCGGCACTTTGATCGTCACGGAGTGACCCCATGCCCGTCAACGACGCCGTGAACGCCGTAGTCTCCAAGATGGAAGAGTCCATGAAGGACCGCATGTCCAAGATGGCCAAGGACCTGTCCGTCATGCGCACCGGCCGCGCGAACCCGATGATGCTCGAGAGCGTCAAGGTCGAGGCTTACGGCCAGCTCGTCCCTCTCAAGCAGGTCGCCGCGGTCTCGGTCCCCGAGGCCCGCACTTTGGAAGTCCGCCCGTGGGATCCGTCGACTTTGCAGGACATCGAGAAGGCCCTGCAGAAGGCGGACGTGGGCGCCATGCCGCAGAACGACGGCAAGCTCATCCGCATCAGCCTCCCGATGATGACCGAGGAGCGCCGCAAGGATTTGGTGAAAGTCCTCAAGAAGCTCGGCGAAGAGTTCAAGGTCGCCGTGCGCGCCGAGCGCCAGGACGCGGGCAACAAGGTGAAGAAGGCCTTCCAGGCGAAGGAGATCACCGAGGACGACGTGCGCGGCCTCGAGCAGCGCATCCAGAAGATTACCGACTCCTTCACCAAGCAGGTCGACGACACCGTCGCCGCCAAAGAGAAGGAAATCCTCACGGTCTAGATGCTCTCAGCCCTTCCTCCGCGGCATCTGTGCCGGGCCCGAAGGGTCCCGGCCTGACGTGGCTTTAGACCCGGCGCGCATCCCCCGCCACGTCGCGGTCATCATGGACGGCAACGGCCGCTGGGCGGCCGCCCGGGGACTGCCCCGCGTGGCGGGACACAAGGCCGGCGTCGACTCCGTGCGCGAGATCGTGCGCACCGCCGGCGAGCTCGGCATCGACACGCTGACGCTTTACGCGTTCTCGACGGAGAACTGGCTCAGGCCCGCCGAGGAAGTGGGCGCGCTGATGACTTTGCTGTCCTGGGCGCTCAACAAAGAGACGCTCGAACTCGACAAGAACAACGTGCGCCTCGGCGCCATCGGCCGTCTCGATTCGCTTCCCAAAGCCGCGCGCAAAGATTTGGACGAAGCGATCGCGCGCCTGAAGAAGAACACCGGCCTGCGCCTGATCCTCGCCTTGAACTACGGCGGCCGCCAGGAGATCGTCGACGCGGCCAACAAGGCCCTCGCCTCGGGCGCGAAGGCTCTCGACGAGGACGCGATCGGCCGCGGTCTCTACACGGCGGATCTTCCGGAACTCGATCTGATGATCCGCACGTCCGGCGAAATGCGCCTGTCGAATTTCCTGTTGTGGCAGGCCGCCTACGCCGAACTCCACGTCACGCCGACGTTATGGCCCGACTTTCGCAAGCCCCATCTGCTCGCCGCGCTCGAGGACTATCAGAAGCGCGATCGGCGGTTCGGCGGGTTGTCGTCAAAAGCCTAAACGAACAGCTCGGAGTCCTTGAGACGTCGCGCGTGACGCGACCCATAATTACCCGCGGTCTTTCCTGATGTCTGAGGAGAGAAAATGAAAAGAGTCTCGGCTTATTCTGGCGCCTGCGCGTTTCTCGCGCTTTCGACCTTAAGCGGGTGTCTCCAGATGATCGTGCATGATGAAGACGCAGCCGCGAGAAAGGCCGTCGAATTCGCCGATCTCGCCTTTATCAAGCATGATGCGCCAGCGGCGTACGCGCTTCTGACCTCCGAGACTCGAAGCCAAATCCCGATCGCAAAATTTACGGAAGTGCTCGATCAAATGCATCCCTCGGGATACCCGACCAGTGTTACCGCGACCCAATACGAACCGATCATGGGGCAGCGCATGATGAATATCCTCCTCGTCGGACAAAACGGGGATCAGAAGTATTTCTATCGATTCGTTATGGCCGGGACAAAAGAGACGGGGTATGCCGTTGGAGGTTTTTTTCGCCGTGGCGGCCCCTATCAGGGGGATCCGAATATGCACGGCGAGAAAATGCTTCAAACACTCAAGACCCCATACACAGTGCCGAGTTCAGGTAATCCGTCAACGGCCAGCAGCGGAACACCCTCTTCGAGCCGTTAGCGGCCGTGCCGTACTAACGATAATCAGTGTCACCGGTGACAGTCGAAACCGGCGAAAAAGACTGGCTCCAGCGCCAGTCGACTATTTTAGTCGGGATTCTCTCCCCTCCCCCGCGGCTTTCCCCATTTTGTAGAATGACCCAATGCTTCTCCCGCGCGTCCTGACGGCCGCCGTCGGCATACCCGTGCTCCTGTGGCTGGTGCACGTGGGCGGACTCGCGTTCTCGATCTTCGTGACCGGCATCTGCGCGTTATGCTGCTACGAGTACGCGCTGGCGCTTCGGCTCGGCGGGCGGCCGGTGCAATTTCTGCCGACGGTGCTGCTCGGCGCGGCGCTCGCGGCGTGCGCGGCGCTGTCGGGGCCGCTCGGATTGACGCTGACGGCGGGAACGGCGCTCGTGGCTCTCGTCGAGATGGCGTCGCAGACGCATTCGCTCGACCGCGCGGCGCTGACCTTGTTCGGCGCGGTGTTCGCGGGCTGGATGCCGGCTCACCTGGCGCTCATCCGCGACCTGCGGCCGCACGGCGAGGCGCTGCTCGCGATGGTGTTCGTCTCCGTCTGGTGCATGGACACGGCCGCGTACTTCGTCGGCAAGGGATTGGGCAGCCACTCGTTGGCGCCGGTGCTCTCGCCGAAGAAGACGTGGGAGGGCGCCGTCGGCGGCTTCGTCGCGGCGCTCGGCGTCTGCGCGGCGTTCTCGCATTGGAATTTGAAGGACGCGCTCCCCCTGCCGCTGGCGCTCGGCGTGGGCGCGGTGATCGGCGTGACGGGCCAGGTCTCCGATCTGGCCGAGTCCATGGTCAAGCGCGACGCGGGCGTGAAGGACTCCGGCGCGCTGCTGCCCGGACACGGCGGCGTGTTCGACCGCTTCGACTCCTACATCCTGGCCGCTCCCGCGGTCTACTATCTGCTGAGCTTCAAGTCATGAGAAAGGTCGTCATTCTCGGCTCGACGGGCTCGATCGGCGTCAACGCGCTCAACGTGATCCGCGAGATGCCGGAGCACTTGTCGGTGTTCGGCCTCGCCGCGAACTCGAACGCGGAGCTCGTCGCCGCGCAGGCGAAGGAGTTCGGCGCGAAGAGCGTCGCGATGTTCGACGCGAAGGCCGCGGCGGACTTGAAGACCCGCGTCAACGGAACCACGAAGCATATGGCCCCCGGCGTCGAGGGCCTGTGCGAGATGGCCGCGCATCCGGACGTGGACGTGGTGCTGACCTCGCTCGTCGGCGGCGTGGGCTTCGCGCCGCTCTTGGCCGCGATCCGCGCGGGCAAGACCGTGGCGCTCGCCAATAAAGAGCCGATGGTCATGGCCGGCGCGCAGTTCATGAAAGAGGCCGAGCGCTGGGGCGCGCGCATCGTGCCCGTCGACAGCGAGCCGTCGGCGATCTTCCAGTGCGTGCAGGGCTTGAACCCGGACCCGAAGGCCGCGGCGCCGCTCAAGACGATCCGCCGCGTGATCCTGACCGCGTCCGGCGGCGCGTTCGGAAAATACACCGGCGACCTCGCCGACGTCACGCCGGAAATGGCGCTCAAGCACCCCACGTGGAAAATGGGACGTAAGATCACGATCGACTGCGCCACTCTGATGAACAAGGGCTTCGAGCTCATCGAGATCATGAACCTCTTCAGCCTCAAGCGCGACCAGGTGGAGATCGTGATCCATCCGCAGTCGATCTTCCACTCCGGCGTGGAGTTCTCCGACGGCTCGGTGCTGGCCCAAATGGGCCTGCCGGACATGAAGCTCCCCATTCAGTACGGCATGACTTTCCCCGCGCGCACCACGCGCGTCGTCGAGCCGCTGGACCTGACCGCGATCGGCAATTTGGAGTTTCGAAAGCCGGACTTCGCGCGCTTCCCGTGCCTCGCGCTCGCGCGCGAGGCCGCGCTGAAGGGCGGCGGCCTTCCGGCCGTGCTCTCCGCCGCGGACGAGATCGCCGTCGAGGCTTTCATCGCGCACAAGATCAAGTTCACCGACATCCCGCGCGTCGTCGAGAAGACGATGGCGGCGTACAGCGTCAGCGGCGGCCTGCCCGGCTTCGCCGAGGTCGTGGAGATCGACGCGTGGGCGCGGCGCAAAGCCGAGGAGAATCTCAGATGACGAACGTCCTGCACTTCTTGTCGTCGAGCGCGTTCACCGTGCTCGCCAACGTGTTCGCGCTCGGCCTCGTCATCTTCATCCACGAGGGCGGCCACTACATCGCCTGCCTGCGCCTGGGCGTGCGCGTGGAGAAGTTCGCGTTCGGCTTCGGGCCCGAGCTCCTCGGCTTCACCGGCAAGAGCGGCACGCGCTTTTCCGTCTGCGCGGTCCCCTTCGGCGGCTTCGTGAAGCCCGCGGGCGAGGACCCGGCGACCGACGCCGCGATCAGCCCCAAGCCCGACGAGTACTTCGGCCAGTCTTGGTACCGCCGCCTCGTCATCGTCTACGCGGGCCCGACGATGAACTACGTGCTCGCCTTCCTGCTCTACACCGGTCTCGTGCTCGCGAAGGGCACGGCCGTGCCGTCGAACGAGGCCGTGATCGGCAATCTCATGACCGGCTATCCCGCCGACGCGGCCGGCTTCCAGATCGGCGATCGCGTGACGGCGTTCGACGGACGCCAGGTCGCGGGCTGGGACGATCTCGCGAGCTCGATCCACCGCTCGCCGAACAAGGCCGTCACCTTGACCGTGAGCCGCAAGGAAAAATCCCTCGACCTGACCGTGACCCCGCGCAAGGATGATGCGGAAGACCGCGGCGTCATCGGCATCACGCCCGAAGTGACGTATAAATCGGCGACGCTGTTCGAGGCCGTCAGCGAGGCGACGAGCCTCTGCTGGCAGCAGACCAAGCAGACCGTCACCACGATCGCGTCGAAGGTCTGGCACCGCCAGCGCCCCGACCTCGCCGGCCCCGTCGGCATCTTCCAGATGGTCTCGCGCGCCGCGCGCGCGGGCTGGGAGGAGTACCTGTTCTTCATCGGCTTCATCTCCGTCGCGATCGGCTTCTTCAACTTCCTGCCGTTCCCCCTTCTCGACGGCGGCCATGGGGCCGTTTATTTCTGGGAAGGCATCCGCGGCAAGCGCCCCACGCCGCAGACGCTCGAGAAGCTGCAGACCGTGGGCTTCGCGTTCCTGCTCTCCTTGCTCGCGTTCGCGACCTACAACGACGTCGTGCGCATCCGCACCGAGCGCGCGGCCAAGGCGGAGCGCGAGGCGAAGGCCATGCCCGTGACGCCGGCTCCGGCGGGCGACGTCGCGCCCAAGAAGTAGACCGGGAAACCCATCGATGAAATACTCCAAAACCCTCATCCCCACTCTGCGCGAGTCGCCCTCCGACGCGGACAACGTCTCCGCCCAGCTCATGCAGCGCGCGGGCATGATCCGCAAGGTCGCGTCCGGGATCTACGAGTGGCTGCCGCTCGGCCTGCGCGCGCTGCGCAAGGTCGAGAAGATCGTGCGCGAGGAGATGAACGCCGTCGACGGCCAGGAGGTCTGGCTGCCGGTGATCCAGCCCAAGCAGTTGTGGGAGGAGACCGGCCGCTGGCCCGTCTACGGCAAAGAACTTCTGCGCCTCAAGGACCGCAAGGACGCGGAGTTCTGCTTCGCGCCGACGGCCGAGGAGGTCATCACCGACCTCGCGCGCCGCGAGATCCGCTCCTGGCGCCAGCTGCCGTCGATGTTCTACCAGTTCGGCCTCAAGTTCCGCGACGAGATCCGCCCGCGCTTCGGCGTGATGCGCGCGCGCGAGTTCCTGATGAAGGACGCGTACTCGTTCCACGCCGACGAGGACGACGCGAGCGCGTACTACAAGCGCATGGTCCAGGCGTACAAGAACGTGTTCCAGCGCTGCGGCCTCAAGTTCAAGCCCGTCGAGGCGCAGTCGGGCGCGATCGGCGGGTCGTTCTCCCACGAATTCATGGTGCTCGCCGAGACCGGCGAGGAGACGATCGTCTCCTGCACGAAGTGCGACTACGCGGCCAACATCGAGCGCGCGGAAGTGAAGGACCAGTACGCCGCGCCGGACGCGTCCGCGTTCAAGCCGCTCGTCGATTTCGACACGCAGAACAAGACGACCGTCGCCGACGTGGCGGCGCTCGTCGGGCGGCCGGTCACGGAATTCTTGAAGACCCAGCTCTACATGATCGACGGCAAGGTCCCGGTCATCGCGCTCATGCGCGGCGACCACGAGCTGCACGAGGCCAAGCTCGCCGCGGCCGTCGGCTCCCCCGCGCTCTATCGCGCGAGCGAGGCTCAGTATCAGCAGGTCATGGGCTGCAAGGTCGGCTTCGGCGGCCCGCAGGGCCACGACGGCGTCGCGATCTACTGCGACTTCGCGACGCGCGCGGTCTTGAACGGCGTCACCGGCGCCAACAAGGACGGCCTGCATACCGACCACTTCAACATCGCGCGCGACCTGCCCGGCATCAAGGGCTTCTTCGACTTGCGCTCCGCGACCGCCGCGGACCCGTGCCCTCGCTGCGGCTCGAAAACGGAGTTCTTCAAGGGCATCGAGGTCGGCCACACGTTCAAGCTCGGCACCAAATACTCGAAGGCGATGAAGGCCGAGTACCTGGACAAGGCGCAGAAGCCGCAGGTGATGATCATGGGCTGCTACGGCATCGGCGTGAGCCGCGTGGTCGCCGCCGCGATCGAGCAGGGCCACGACAAGGACGGCATTCTGTGGCCCGCCGAGATCGCCCCCTTCCACGTCGCCGTCGTGGCCCTCGACGAGTACGACGATCCGCGCGTCCGCCCCGCCGTCGACGCGCTCGTCCGGGCGCTCGAGGCCGCGGGCGTCGATGTGCTCGAGGACGACCGCGACGGCAAGCCCGGCGTCAAGTTCAAGGACATCGACCTGCTCGGCATTCCGCACCGTCTCGTCGTCTCGAGGCGCACTCTGGATGCCGGCGAGACCGAGTACAAGCGCCGCGGCTCCCCGGACGCCGCGCGCTGGAAGGTCGACGAGGCCGCCGGCCGGCTCAAGGCTCTCCTCGGATGAGCCGCGCCGACGACTGACGTGTCGCGCTCGGCCGCGTCGGCGCTGGAGCGGCGTGTTGAGATCCCGGAGGACTGGGACCCCGCGCTCCTCGCTCTGCTCGCCGCGGTCAACGTCGCGTTCGTCCTCTGGACGTTCCGCGCCGCGCTGACGGTCCTGCCGAACACCGGAGACGAGTTCTCCGCCCTGTTCCAGGCCAGAATTTTCGCGAGCGGCCGCCTCACCGCCCCGGCCCCCGCGTTCCCTCAGCCCTTCCTCTCCGACTACATCGCCGTCCGCGGCGGCCGCTGGTTCAGCATCTACCCGCCGGGCCACGCTCTCCTGCTCGCGCTCGGGGTGTTGGCGGGCGACGCGACCTTGGTTCCCGCGCTGCTGTCTTCGGCCGCGCTCGTCGCGGCCTTCTTCGTCGCCCGGCGCGCCGGCGGACGCGGCCCCGCGTGGCTCGCCGTCGGCCTGCTGTTCGTATCGCCGTCCTTCCGTTTCTACAGCGCCTCGTACTACAGCCACTCCACCGCCTTGCTCGCGACGGTCCTGTGCGTTCTCTTCGCGCTGAAGTTCCGCGAGGAGCGCGGCGCTTCGCCGCGGACCGCCGCCGCGTTCGCCGCGGCCGCAATTCTGGGGCTCTGCGCCCGCCCCTTCGAGCTTTTCTGGGTGCTCGCGCCCGTCGTCGCGTGGCTCGCCGCGGAGCCGGGCCTGAGGCGCGGGCCATGGCGGCGCTTCGCTCCCGCGGCCGCTCTGGTCGCGGTCGTGCTCGCGGCCGCGGCGGCCTACAACGCCCGGCTCAGCGGCGGCCTTTTCAACAGCGTCTATCTGAGCAGGGTGAACTACGGCGGCAGGCTGGCGCCCGCCCGCAACCTGACGCCGGCGGGACTCGCGCGCCTCGCGCGGATGTGCGCCGACGCCTCCAAGTGGCTGCTCGCGCTCGGCGGCTACGCGGGCGGCAACCTGAAGAACCCCGTGCGTCCGGACATCAACCTCGCGTGGCCCGTTGCGGCGGCGGCCCTGGCGCTCGGCTGGCGGGACTCGCGCGCCACGGCGTTCGACGCGCGTGCGCGCCGGCTTCTTCTCTTCGTCGCGGCTTGCGCGGTGCTCGGCCACCTGTTCTACGACAAGGAGGGCGGCCGTTTCGGAGAGCGGCGCTTCTACGAGGTTTCCTTCATCCTGTGTCTCTTCGTCGCGCGGCTGTACCTGTGGGCGGCGCGATTCCTGCCGCCCGCGGCGAGGGCGGGCGCGCTCGCGGTCGTCTTGTTCGCTCCGTCGGCGCTGACTTTTCCGGGAACGATGCTGACGCTGCGCGAGAACAACGAGAAGCGCATGGACCCGTACCTGCGGACGCAGCGCGCGGGCGTGCGCGACGCGCTGGTCTTCGTCAGCGATTGTCCCGAGTTCTATCCGCGGTTCTATGCGCGCAACGATCCCGACCTGCGCGGCAACGTCTTCGCCGTGGGCGGTCCGCAGGATGAAGCCGCCGCCGCGCTCCTTCCGGGCCGGCCGCGCTACCGTTACTTCTTCGACTGGAGGCGCAGGGACTTCGTTCTCCGGCCGGACCCCGGCGGGACTTTCCGAGGGCCTTGACACCCGGCGCCGATTTCGTGCTATAATATCCCTGCTGAGCCCTCTTGGGGCGGCAGCGTCAAAGTGGCTTCCGTTTTGAGCCACTTTTTTTATTGCGAAAAACGAAATCATGGAAGCCAAAGAAATCGAGAAGCTGGTCAACCCGCTCGTCGAGCAGGAAGGCGGCGAATTGGTGGACCTGCAGTGGCGCCGCGAGGGCCATCAGTGGGTCCTGCGCCTGTTCCTCGACAAGCCGAACGGGATCACTCTCGACGACTGCGCGTACTTCTCCGACCGCGTCGGCGCGATGCTCGACGACGAGAACGCGATCGAGCAGTCGTACGTGCTCGAGATCTCCTCGCCGGGCTTGGACCGCGTGATCAAGAAGGACAAGGATTTCGAGCGCTTTTCGGGAAAGCACGTGAAGCTGCGCGTCAAGATCGCCGAGAACGGCCAGCGCCGGTTCGCGGGGATCCTCAAGGGTTTGAAAGAAGGCAAGGTCGCGGTGCAGATCGGGACCGACCTCAAGCTGTTCGCGCGCGAGAACATCGACGAGGTGCGCCTCGACGACTCCGCGGACGTCGATTTCGGGGAGGACTGAATTTATGGCGAAGTCCGATATGATGGCGGCTTTGGAGCAGATCGCCCGGGAGAAGAACATCCCGGTCGAGGAAATCTTGACGATGATCGAGGGCGCGGTCGTGTCCTCGCTGCGCAAGCACGTCGGCAAGAACGCGGACATCCGCGCGACGATCGACCGCGAGAGCGGCGCGTTCTCCGCGAAGGTCGTCAAGAAGGTCGTGGAGACAGTCGTCGAGCCCGACTTGGAGCTCACGGTCGAGCAGGCGCAGAAGCTTAAAAAGGGCGCCGGCATCGGCGACGAGGTCGTCTACGAGGCTCCCGCCGCGGACTTCGCTCGAATCGCGGCGCAGACCGCCAAGCAGGTCCTGACCCAGCGCGTGCGCGAGGTCGAGCGCGACAAGCTCTACGACGAGTTCAAGCCGAAGGAGGGCGAGATCGTCTCGGGCTCCGTGCACCGCTTCCTCGACCGCAACATCATCGTCGACCTCGGCAAGACCGAGGCGATCCTCCCCCTGCGCGAGCAGATCCGGCGCGAGCGCTACGGCATCGGCGGCAACGTGCGCGCGGTCATCCTGCGCGTCGACCGCGCCCAGCGCGGGCCGGCCGTCGTGCTCTCGCGCGCGTCGGAGCTGTTCCTGCAGCGCCTCATGGAGATGGAGATTCCCGAGATCGGCGACAAGACCGTCGAGGTCGTCCACCTCGTGCGCGATCCCGGTTTCCGCGCGAAGGTCATCGTGAAGTCCAACGACCCGAAGGTGGACGCGATCGGAGCGTGCGTCGGCTTGCGCGGCTCGCGCATCCGCTCGATCATGAACGAGGTCGCGGGCGAGCGCATCGACCTCATCCCGTACGCCGACGAGGCCGAGATGGCGCTCGCCAACGCGCTGGCGCCCGCGAAGGTCGCCTCCGTGCGCATCACCGACGCGGAGAACCGAGTCGCCGAGGTTCTCGTCGCCGAGGAGCAGCTGGCGCTGGCCATCGGCAAGGACGGACAGAACGTGCGCCTCGCGCAGAAGCTCACCGGCTGGACGCTCGAGGTCAAGTCGCAGGGCCAGAAGAAGGCCGAGGCGCCGGCGGAGTCCGCGGCCGCGTCATCGGACCTTTCCGGACTCGAGGGCGTCGGACCGAAGACCGTCGAAACCTTGATCAAGGCGGGCATCACCGACACGGCGTCGCTCGCGGCGCTCACGGCCGCGGAGGTCGTCGAGCGCGCGGGCATCGGCGAGAAGACGGCGGCGAAGATCGTCGCCGCGGCGAAGGCCGCGGGCGCGGCGTCCGCTCCGGCCCCGTCGGAGCAGGCCTAACCGCGAAAATGCTATCATGAGTTCATAAGAACTCAAGAAATGGAAAAGAAGACCACCACGAAGAAGCCGACCGCAAAGAAGGACGAGGGCGAGGCCAAGAAGGCCGTCGCCAAGAAAGCCGTCGCGAAAAAGTCGACCAAGAAGGACGCGAAGCCCGACATCGAGGGCGTGGTCACCACCGCCGCCGAGGTCCGCTCCAAGCAGGAAGAGGGCTCGATCGCTCCGCCGAGCGCGAACCTCGTGTCCGCGTTCGACATGTTCAAGAAGCGCAAGGTGTCCACCTCCGCGCCGACGGTCACGCGCCTGGCCGCGGGCGCGGCGCTTCCGAAGCCCCCCGCGCCGAAGCCCGTCGTTCCCCCCGCTCCCGTTCCCGCGCCCGCTCCGACTCCCGCGCCGGCTCCGGCGCCCGCCCCGGCTCCCGCCGCCGCGCCGCGTCCGTTGACGCCGCCCGGCATGCCCGCGCCGAAGCCGCAAGTTCCCGGCGCTCCGGCCGTGCCGATCCGCGCTCCCGTTCCGCCCGGCATGCCCGCGCCTCGCCCGGCCAATCCCGCCGCCGGCGCCGCTCCGGCCGCCGCTCCGCGTCCCGCCGTTCCGGGCGCGCCCGCCGCTCCGGCCAAGCCCGCGGTTCCCGGCGCGCCGACGACGCCGCCCGCTCCGCAGAAGCCCGTCATCCTGCGCCCGAACGCGATCACGACGAAGCCGCCGACGTTCGTGCCTCCTCGTCCCGGCGCGCCGCGCCCCGGCCAGCAGCAGCCCCATTTCCGCCCCGGTTCTCAGCATCGCGGCCCCAAGCCTCAGCCGCGCCCGTCCGTCATCGCGCCGCCCAAGCCCGCGGACGCGACCCCGAAGACCGGGCTCAAGAAGATCCAGGTCTCGTCGATGATCACCGTGCGCGAGCTCTCCGAGAAGATGGAGGTCAAGACCAACGACGTCATCAAGAAGCTGATGTCGCTGGGCATCTTCGCCACCATCAACCAGCGCCTCGACACCGAGGCCGCTCAGGTCGTCGCCGCCGACTTCGGGTTCGAGATCGAAGTCGTCGCGATGTACAAAGAAGAAGAGCTCGCGGTCGTCACGAAGGAGAAGGAAGATCCGGCGAAGCTGAAGTCGCGCTCCCCCGTCGTGACCATCATGGGCCACGTCGACCACGGCAAGACCTCGCTCCTGGACGCGATCCGCTCGGCGAACGTCGCCGGCGGCGAGTCCGGCGGCATCACCCAGCACATCGGCGCCTACAAGGTGAAGGTCGACAAGGGCCAGGTGGTGTTCCTCGACACCCCGGGTCACGAGGCGTTCACGGCCATGCGCGCGCGCGGCGCCAAGGTCACGGACCTCGTGATCCTCGTCGTCTCCGCGACCGACGGCATCATGCCGCAGACGCTCGAGGCGATCGACCACGCGAAGGCCGCGTCCGTGCCGATCATCGTCGCGGTCAACAAGATCGACCTCCCCGGCGCGAACCCGCAGAAGATCCGCCAGGACCTCGCCAATCACGGCCTGCAGGCCGAGGAGTGGGGCGGCAAGACCATGTTCGTGGACGTGTCCGCGAAGAAGCGGCTCAATCTCGACAAGCTGCTCGAGGCGGTGCTCCTTCAGGCCGAGATCCTCGAGCTCAAGGCGAATCCGGACCGTCTCGCGTACGGCACGGTCCTGGAAGCGAAGATGGACCCGAAGCGCGGCTCGGTCGCGACCGTCCTGGTTCAGGCCGGCACGCTCAAGAGCGGAGACGCGTTCGTCGCGGGCCTGGCGCACGGCAAGATCAAGGCGCTCGTCGACGATCAGGGCCAGAAGCTCGACGCGGCCGCGCCGTCCACGCCGGTCGAGATCCTCGGCCTCACGGGCAACCCGCAGGCCGGCGACGCGTTCACCGTCGTCGAGAACGAGAAGGCCGCGCGCGACATCGCGGAGAAGCGCCGCCTCATCCACCGCGAGCAGATGATGGCCCACCAGAAGCACATGACGCTCGTGGGCCTGCGCTCCGCGCTGACGACGGGCTCTTCGAAGGCGAAGGACCTCAACATCGTGCTCAAGGCCGACACGCAGGGCTCTCTGCAGGCCCTGCGCGACTCTCTCGAGGGCATGGCCACGACCGAGTGCCGCGTGCGCGTGATTCACGGCGCCATCGGGAACGCGTCCGAGTCCGACGTGCTGCTCGCCTCCGCGTCCGACGCCGTCGTGCTGATGTTCCACGCCGACGCCGAGTCGCGCGCCGAGGAAGTCGCCGCCCACGAGGGCGTCGAGATCCGCCGCTACGAGATCATCTACGAGCTCATCGAGGACGTGAAGGCCGCGCTCGAGGGCCTGCTCGCGCCGGAAGTCGTCGACGTCGTCGTCGGCAAGGGCGAGGTCAAGGCCCTGTTCGCGGTCAAGGGCGGCGCGGTCGCCGGCTCCGCGGTGCGCGACGGCAAGGTCACGCGCGGCTCCCTCATCCGCGTCCTGCGCAACGGCGCGATGGTGCACGAGGGCAAGGTCACGACGCTCAAGCACTTCAAGGACGACGTCAAGGAGATCGAGAAGGGCCAGGAGTGCGGCATCGGCATCGAGACCTTCCACGACTTCAAGGTCGGCGACCTCCTCGAGTTCTACGTCAAGGAGACGCGCACTCGGCGTCTCTCGCAGTCGCCGCGCTAGGCGCGGCAGGGAGGCGGCGTCATGTACGACCGCGGCGAGCGTCTCAAGGAGCTTTTCAAGGAGCTCATCACCGAGCTGCTGCGCGAGGTGAAGGACCCGGGTCTCACCGGCTTTCTCACCGTGACCGACCTCCAGCTGTCGCAGGACCGCAAGAACGCGACGGTCTACTACTCGATCATGGGTTCCGACGCCGAGCGCGAGAGCGCGGCGAAGGCACTGGAGCGCGCGGCCCCGTACCTGCGCAGCCTGCTCAAGAAGAAGGTCACGGTCAAGGTCGTCCCCCAGCTCCTGTTCCGCTTCGACGAGACGCCGCGCAAGGCGTCGCGCATCGACGCGCTCCTCAACAAGCTCGAGAAAGAGCGCGGCTCGTGAGCTCCGCGGCCGAGGCCGGCGGGCTCCTCCTCGTCGACAAGCCGCGCGACTGGACGTCCCACGACGTCGTCGCGGTTTTGAGGAAAATGTTCCCTCGCGGCACGAAGGTCGGCCACACCGGCACGCTCGACCCGCTCGCGACCGGCCTCCTCGCGGTGCTCGTGGGCCCGTGCACGCGCCTGCAGGCGCGCCTGCAGGGCTTCGACAAGGTCTATTCGGGCACGATCCGGCTGGGCGTCAAGACCGACACCGGAGACGTCACCGGCAAGACGATCGCCGAAACGCCGCTCCCCGCGCTGACGCTCGAGCGCCTGAGCCGCGAGGTGACGGCGCTCGTGGGCTCCGTCGACGCGCCGGCGCCCGCCTACTCGGCGGTCAAGCACAAGGGCAAGGCGCTGTATGAATACGCGCGCGCGGGCCTGGAAGTCCCCGTCAAGCCGCGCACGTCCTTGATCTACAAGTGGGAGGCGCTCGCCTGGGACGCGCCCGAGCTCACGCACCGCGTCTCCTGCGCGAGCGGCACCTACGTGCGCTCGCTCGCCGAAGTGCTCGGCGACCGCCTCGGCTGCGGCGGCACCGTCTCCAGCCTGCGCCGCGAGAAGATCGGCCCGTTCGACATCGCGGACGCGCTGGCCCTCGACGCGGCGCGCGCCTTGGCTCCGGCGGATCTCGCGCGCCGCCTCCTCGAATCTCTCCCGTTGCTCGATCGCGCGCTGAAGGAGAGTCCCAAAAAGTGAAGACGCTGCGCGGCCGCGTCGTGCACGGAGAGGGCGTCGGCAAAAAGCTCGGCTTCCCCACCGCGAACATCAAGATCGCGGCGACCGCCCGGCCGCCGCGCGGCGTGTGGCGCGTGAAGGTGAGCGGCGCCGGCCTGGATGAGCGCGACGCCGTCTGCAACGTCGGCGTGCGCCCCACGCTCGGCGGCACGCGGCTCGTCGTCGAGGCGCACGTGCCGGGCTTCAAGGGCGACCTCTACGGAAAGACCCTGACGGTCGCGTTCGTCTCTCCGATCCGCGCGGAGAAGAAGTTCCCCTCCTTGGCCGCGCTCAAGGCTCAGATCCGCAAGGACGTGGCGTCCTTGACGCGCGGCGGCGTCGAGGGTACACTCAACGCATGAATTTCAACGAGGATGGAAACATGATGGGCCGCGTGCTCGCGCTGGCCTTGCTCGTGGGCGCGGTCGTCGGCGTGCGCGGCCTCCTCGGCCACCCCTGCCCCTTCTGCTTCTCGGACGCTCCCGCGTCCTCCTCCGAGGCCCGTTAGGCCTGCGCGCCGTCGCCCGGCCACGCAAGCGGTCCATTCGCGACGCGAACGCCCCGAGAGGAGATCGCGATGGCCGCGCGATAGAAGAGTGCCGAACTTTTCGGGTTAGGCGCGCGCCGATTCGCCGGAGCGGGAGGCGAACCAGGCGTTGAGGCCGAGGAGCAGGAAGGTCGCGGCGAGCAGGACGACGGAGAGGGCGTTGACCTCGGGCGTCACGCCGAACTTCATCATCGAATAGATTTTGATCGGGAGCGTGACGATGCCGATGCCGGCGAGGAAGAAGGAGGTGACGAAGTCCTCGAAGCTGACGGTAAAGGCGAGCAGCGAGCCGGAGACGATCGCGGGCATCATGAGGGGCAAGGTGACCTTCACGAAGGCGACCCATTCGGTGGCGCCCAGGTCCATGGCGGCCTCTTCCAAGCGCTCTCCGCCCACGGACTTCAGGCGCGCGCGGACCGCGCCGACGGTGTAGGGCAGGCAGATCAGCGCGTGGGCGCAGGCGAGCGCGCCGAAGTCCAGCTCGTAGCCCGCGCGGACCAGGAAGGCGAGCAGGCCGACGCCGAGAGCGACCTCGGGCATCATGAGCGGCGCGTCGAGCAGGGCGGCGTAGCCGTCGCGGCCGCGGAAGGCCTTGTGGCGGACCATCGCGTAGGACGCGAACACGCCCAGCGCGGCGGCCAAGACGGCGGCCGCGGCGGCGAGCTCCAGCGAGGTCAGCATCGAGCCCATGAGCTCGGCGTCCTTCACCAGCAGGACGTACCATTTGACGGTGAAGCCGCGCCAGACGACGTTGCGGTGCGCGTCGTTGAACGAGAACGCGGTCATGACGACGAGCGGGACGTACAGGAAAGCGTACAGGCCCGCGACGTAGAACATCATGCCGCGCCCCTTCTTCACGCGTCGGGCTCCCAGCGGCGGTAGATCATGAGTCCCCCGACCATGCCGATGAGCAGAAGGGTCGTCAGCGCCGCGCCGAACGGCCAGTCCTGAGCCATGAGGAATTGATTCGAGATCAAATTGCCGAGCAGGTAGAAGCGCGGGCCCCCGAGGATCTCGGCGGTCAGGAAGTCGCCCAGGCACGGGATGAAGGTGAGCAGGGCTCCCGCGATCACGCCGGGCAAGGACAGAGGCAAGGTGATCCTCAGGAACGCGACCCAGCGGTTCGCGCCGAGGTCGTAGGCGGCCTCGATGTACGAACGGGGAATTTTTTCCAGAGAACCGTACAGCGGCAGAACGGTGAACGGCAGGTAGAAGTAGACCAGGCCGAGCAGAACGGAGAACGGCGTGTACAGGATGCCCAGCGGCGCGGAGACGAAGCCGAACTTGAGCAACGCGGAGTTGAGCAGGCCTTCCTTGCCGAGGATGACCATCCAGCTGTAGAACGCGACGAGCGCCGAGGTCCAGAACGGGACCATGAGCCCGATGATCAGGGCGTTGCGCCACTTGCCCGCGCGGAAGCTCAGGAAGTAGGCGAGCGGGTAGCCGAGAAGGAGGCAGAGGATCGTGGTTCCCCCCGCGAAGCCGAGCGTGCGCAGGAGCACGGGGATGTACTTGGGTTCGAAGGCGCGGCGATAGTTGTCCAAACCAAACGTCCAAACCACCTCGCCGTAGTTGCCGTTGTGCGCGAAGGACAGCGCCAGCAAGCCGGCCGCGGGCAGGACGAGGAAGATCATCAGCCAGGCGCTGGCCGGGGCCAGCAGCAGATGGCTGGCCGCCGAACGACGGCCGGAGAGGAGCCAGGACAGCGCGCGGTCGAGCGGTTTCACGCGACCTTCACGTCCGCCCAGGTCTCGCTCCACATCTCCGACTGCTCGGGGTCGAGCACGTGGTGGAGCATGAGCTGGCTCATCATCTTCTGCGGCGGATAGACACGAGGATCTTTTCTCAAGACGGGGTCCGCGAGCGGCCACGCCATCTGGTTCGGGCTCGCGTAGCGCACGTAGTTCGCGTTGTCGGCGGCCACCTGCGGCTCGAGGAGGTAGTCGATCAGGCGCAACGTGTCTTCGCGGTGGCGCGAGCCGCGCATGAGCGCCAGGCAGTCCACCCACATGTACGTGCCTTCCTTGGGCAGGCAGTAGTCCAGGTCGGGGTTGTCCTTCGCGGCCTGGAAAAGATCGCCCGACCAGGTCATGGCGAGATCGATTTCCCCCGCGACGAGGCTGTTTAAATAGGACGAGCTCGAGTACATCTTCACCAGCGGCTTCTGCTTCACGAGCAGGTCGAGGATCTTCTTGAAGTCCTCGGGGTCGCGCGTGGTCTGCGGGATGTTCAGCAGCTGCATCGCGACGGCGATGCAGTCGCGCACGTTGTCGAGCATGGAGATGCGGTCTTTGTACTTCGCGTCCCACAGGTCCCACCACGAGGTCGGTTTCGTCTTCAGCGATTTCTTGTTGTAGGCGATGCCCGTCGTGCCCCACAGGTACGGGACCGTGGTCTCGTCGGGATCGAAGCTCGTGTGGCGGAATCGGGGCGCCAAGTTGTCGATGTTCTTGAGCACGCCCGGCGGGACGGGGTCGATGAGGTTGAGCGAGCGGAAGCGCGGGATCAGGTAGTCGCCGACGACGATCAGGTCGTAGCCGCGGGCGCCCGCGCGCAGCTTGGCGAACATTTCTTCTTCGTCCGCGAACAGGTCGTAGCGCACGTCGATGCCGGTCGCCTTCGTGAAGTTCGGCAAGGTGTCCTTGCCGATGTAGTTCGACCAGTTGAAAAAGTTGACCACGCGGCCCTTCTCCGCGCGCCGGCAGGCCGCGAGCAGGGCCGGCATCAGTGGCGTCAGGGCCGCGATCTTGAGAAAGTCGCGGCGGGTGAGATCAGACGCCATCGCTCTCGAGAATGTAGACGTCCTCGGGGTGCACCGCGGCGATCACGGGCACGTTGAGATCGTCGTGGACCGCGTAGCGGTCGCCGCCGGCCATGGCGACCGTGAGGCGCTCGGGGTGCTTCTTGAACATCTGGAGGTAGATCTGGCAGCCGTCGCCGAGGAAGATCGAGTCCTTGAGCACCGCGTCGAAGCGCAGCGAGCCGAACGGGAGCTCGTCCTTGTAGAACACCTTGACGCGTTCCGGCCGGATGCCGACCTTCACGCGCGCGCCGACCTTGGGCAGCACCTCGTGAGCTTCCAGGGGCACGTCGAGCTCGTGCTCGTCTTCCAAGAGAAGGTGCGCGCGGCCGGCGGGGCCCGGCAGTACCTTCGCGCTGAAGATGTTCGCGCCGCCGATGAAGTCGGCCACGAAGCTGGTGCGCGGCGCCTCGTAGATCTCGCCGGGAGTGCCGAGCTGTTCGATGCGCCCCTGATTGAAGACCGCGATGCGGTCCGACATCGTCATCGCCTCTTCCTGATCGTGCGTGACATAGACGAACGCGAGGCCGAGCTTCTTCTGCAGGTTCTTGAGCTCGAGCTGCATTTCTTTGCGAAGCTTCAGATCCAAAGCGCCGAGCGGCTCGTCGAGCAGCAGGATCGCGGGACGCCCGGCGATCGCGCGCGCGAGAGCCACGCGCTGCATCTGACCGCCGGAAAGCGAGCTCACGCGCCGATTCTCGTAGCCCGCGAGCTTCACCATCGCGAGCGCTTCCGGAATGCGCTTCTCGATCTCGGCCGGCGGCACCTTGTCCATCTTCATGCCGAAAGCGATGTTGCCCGCCACGTCCAAGTGCGGGAAGAGAGCGTAGTGCTGGAAGACGGTGTGCACGTCGCGCTCGTAGGGCGGCTGGTCGGTCACGTCGACGCCGTCGAGCTTCACGCGGCCCGTGTCCGGGCTCTCGAAGCCCGCGATGATGCGCAAGGTCGTCGTCTTGCCGCAGCCCGAGGGCCCGAGCAAGGTCATGAACTCGCCGCGGCGCACGGTCAGGTGGACGTCGCGCAGGATCGGCGTGGACCCGAAAGACTTGGTGACGGGGCCGATTTCGAGAAGGGTCTCCGCGGACACGGGGGCCATTATACCACCGCCTCCCCTTCGCCGGTCTCGTGGCCCGCGCAGGACAGCATCGGCAGGCGCGGCCACTTCGCGAAGCGCGGATCCTTCTCGGCGAGGCGGCATTGGGCGAACGTGGAGCCCGACGCGGAGGCGATCAGGCGCGCGTGTCGGCAGCTTCCGCACAGGCCGAGACGTCCGTCCGTCATTGCGGGAACGCCTTGACGGCGGCGGCGATGATCTTGAACGCCGCGTCGAGCTGGGCCTGGTTGATCACGAGCGGCGGCGCCAAGCGGATCGTGTTCTCGTGCGTGCCCTTCGCGAGCAGGCCGCGCGCCATCAAGTCCTCGACGAGCGGCTGGACGGGCTCGGTGAATTCGATCGCCATCATGAGCCCGCGTCCGCGGACTTCGTGCAGCTTCGGGTGGTTCAGCGTCTTGAGCTTCGACAGGAACCCGGCGCCGAGCTTCGCGGAGCGCTCCGGGAGCTTCTCGCTCAAGATCACGCGCAGCGCGGCCTCGCCGATCGCGGCCGCGAGAGGATTGCCGCCGAACGTGGAGCCGTGCGTGCCGGGCGTGAACAGCTCGAGCACGTCGCCGCGGCCGACGAGCGCGGAGATCGGATACAGTCCGCCCGAGAGCGCCTTGCCGAGCACGTACAGGTCCGGCTTGACCGAGTCGTGGTCGCACGCGAACAGCGCGCCCGCGCGGCCGAGGCCCGACTGGATCTCGTCGGCGCACATGAGCACGCTGTAGGTCGAGCACAAGCGGCGCGCCTTCTTGAGATAGCCCGCCGGGGGCAGGATCACGCCGGCCTCGCCTTGGATGGGCTCGAACAGGAAGCCGACGGTGTTCGCGTTGATCGCGTCCTTGAGCGCGTCGGCGTCCCCGAACGGGACCTTGACGAAGCCGGGAGTCGCGGGTCCGAAATTCGCGAAGGACTCTTCATCCGAGGAAAAGCCGACGATCGTCGTCGTGCGTCCGTGGAAGTTGCGCTCGCAAACGATGATCTCGGCGCGGTCCTGATCCACGCCCTTCGCCTTGTAGCCCCAAAGACGCATGGCCTTGATCGCGGTCTCCACGGCCTCGGCGCCGGAGTTCATCGGCAGGGCGCGTTCCATGCCGGCGGTCTCGCAGAGAAGCTTGAGGAACGGACCGAGCCGGTCGTTGTGGAACGCGCGCGAGGTGAGCGCCAGGCGGCCGAGCTGGGCCTTCGCGGCCGCGACGATCTTCGGGTGATTGTGGCCCTGATTGAGCGCCGAATACGCGGAGAGGAAGTCCAGGTAGCGCTTCCCGTCCACGTCCCAGACGTAGGCGCCCTTCCCGCGCGCGAGCGCGACGGGTAGCGGGTGATAGTTGTGAGCGCCGTACTTCTCTTCCAGCGCGATCAGGGCTTTGGCTTTGGCGGACATGTGCGGAGATGTTATCAAACGGCCGCGGCGTTCAGGAGAGGTCGTCCGTTCGCGAGGCGCAGGCCGAACGCGAAGAGAGCCGCGCCCGGCGTCAGGATCGGCCACGAAGTCCCCCCGCTGAGGAAGGCGCCCGCCGCGGACTCGATCAGCATGAAGCCCACGACGACGAGCGTGAAGTCGATGAACGGTCCGCCGTAGAAGAGCTTCGAGCGCGACGCCGCGTAGGCCTGCAGCCCGACGCCGGCGGCCGTGAGCGCGATGAAATGCGCGTAGAACAGCCGGCTCAGCAAGGCCGCCGGCACGGCGACGGGCGCCGGCCCCAGCGAGGAGAGCCAGACGAAGGCGACGGGCGCCAGGTGCAGGAGGCCGAACGCCGCGGCCAGCAGGCCGAGACGCCGGCGCAGGAGAGCCTCAGGCATTCTTCAGCGAGTCCAGGGCTTCTTCGAGAACGCGCGCGATCTTGTCCGCGTCGGCCGCGGTGATGCACAGCGGCGGCTTGATGCGCAGAGTATTGCCTTCGAGCCCGCCTTTGCCGATGAGCACGCCGAGGTCCTTCATGCGGTCGACGACGGCCGCGGTCAGCTCCGGCGCGGGCTCCTTCGTCTTCGCGTTCTTCACGAGCTCGACGCCGAGCATCAGGCCCATGCCGCGCACGTCGCCCACGCGCTCGTCGCGCTTCTGCAGGTCCTTGAGCGCGGCCCAGAGGCGCGCGCCGACGTTCTGCGCGTTGTCGGCGAGGTTCTCCTTCTCGACCACGTCCATGACCGCGTCCGCGGCCGCCATCGCCATGGGACCGCCGCCGAAGGTGTTGTAGTGGAGCATGCCCTTGACGGCCGCGGCGATCGCCGGCGTCGTGATGACGGCGCCGATCGGGTAGCCGTTCGCCAGGCCCTTGGCCATGACGATGATGTCGGGCTTGGCGCCCCAATGCTGGATGCCGAAATAGTGCTTGCCGGTGCGGCCCACGCCCGCCTGGACCTCGTCGCAGACGAACAGCCCGCCGTGCTTGTGGACCAAGTCCACGGCCTCCGGGAAATACGCCTTGCCCGGCGTGATCGTGCCGCCCACGCCCATGATCGTCTCCGCGTAGAACGCGGCGAGCTTGCCGGAGGTCGACGTTTTCAGCGTCTGCTCGAGCCCGCGCAGCGCGGCCTTCGTGCTCTGCTCGGCCGTGCCCTCGTAGCGGTACGCGTAGTCGGTGGGCGCGAAGCTCACGCCCGCGGGATACGGCGCCTGGTTGCGCCAGTTGTGCTGGCCGGTGAGCGCGACGGTCAGCACGGTGCGCCCGTGGTACGAGCGCTGGACCGCGACGAACTCGTGGCGGCCGGTGTAGGCTTTCGCGAGGAGCGCCGCCATCTCGTTGGCCTCGGAGCCCGAGTTCACGAAGAAGCAGACGTCCATGTCCGGGTTCGCGCCCTTGGCTTTGTCCGCGAGGCGCTTGGCGAACGCGCCCACGGACGGGTGCAGATAGAGCGGCGGATTGTGCTGGAGCTTGTCGATCTGAGCCTTGAGCTTTTCCACGAAATGCGGATGCGAGTGGCCGATCGACACCGTCGCCACGCCCGCGAAGCCGTCGAGGTACTGCTTGCCGCTCTCGTCGTACAGGAACTGCAGCCTCCCCTCGACGATCTGCACGGGCTTGGAGAACATCGGCACGGGCAGCGGCAGCAGGTGCTTGGCGCGCACGGCCGCGGTCTGCTCGGGCGTCGGCCAGCCGCCGTTCTTCTTCGTCGCGGCCGGCGCGGGCTTCGTCGGGGTCTTCGTTTTCATTTTAGATTCTCATCCCTTCGCATGTCGGATCAAAACGAATGAACCACAAAGACACCAAGAACGGAGAAAGCGTTAACGACGACGTTTCTCTTCTTTCCGTTCTTCGTGTCTTTGTGGTTCACGCCGTTCGTCAGTAGATGTTCGACTGGCGTCGTTCGCCGGTGTAGTCGAGAAAGATCGTCTTGAGCTCGGTGTAGAAGTGCAGGCCTTCCTTGGACATCTCGCGCTCGCCCACGCCGGAGCCCTTCACGCCGCCGAACGGGACCTGGGCCTCGCCGCCGATCGTGGGGCTGTTCACGTGGACCATGCCCGCCTCGATCCTCTCGGAGAAGCGCATCGCGAGGGTGAGGTCCTGCGTGTAGACCGCGCAGGTGAGGCCGAACGCGCAGTCGTTGGCGAGCTCGAGCGCCTCGTCGAAGGACTTCGCGCGCGCGACCGCGAGCACGGGGCCGAACACTTCCTCCTGCCAAAGCCGCGATTTTGGAGCCACGCGGTCGAAGACGGTCGGCTCGACGAAGTAGCCGTGCGCGAACGGGCCGTCGGTCAGGCGCTTGCCGCCGCAGAGCAGCTTTGCGCCTTCCTTTTTGCCGATCTCGATGTATTCCAGGTCGGTCTTCATCTGGCTCTCGTCGACCGCCGGCCCCATGCCGACGGTCTTGTCGAGGCCGTCGCCGAGCTTGATCTTGGCGATTTCGGCGAGCAGCATCTTGAGAAACTTGTCCGCGATGCGCTCGTCGAGGACGAGGCGCGACGTCGCGGTGCAGCGCTGGCCGGTGGAGCCGAACGCGCCCTTCATGACGCCGCCGAGCGCCAGCTCCAGGTCCGCGTCGCCCCAGATCACGGCGGGGTTTTTGCCGCCCATCTCGCAGGTGACGGGAATGCCGCGCGCGCCGCAGATCGTGTGTACTCGGCGTCCAACGGAGTTGGACCCGGTGAAGGAGACGACCTTCACGCGCGGGTCCTCGACGAGCACGTCGCCCATCGCGGAGCCGGAGCCGAGCACCAGGTTGATCACGCCGTCCGGAATGCCGGCCTCCGCCAGGATCTTCACGAACTCGACGGCCATGGCGGGCACGAGCGACGCGGGCTTGAAGACCACGGTGCAGCCCGACACGAGCGCCGGCGCGATCTTCCACGCCGGGATCGCGAACGGGAAGTTCCACGGCGTGATGATGGACGCGACGCCGCGCGGGTGGCGCGTGGTGTAGAGAATATTCTTGGGGAGCTCGGAGGGCATCGTGACGCCGCCCAGGCGCAGGCCCTCGCCCGCGAACCACTCGATCAAGGTGATGCCCTTCTCCATCTCGCCGAGCGCCTCGGGGTAGATCTTCCCCTCCTCGCGCGTCATGAGGCGCGCGAGCTCTTCCTTGCGCGCGCGCAGGAGCTGTGCTGCTTTCGCGAGGATGCGGCCGCGCACGGGCGCCGGCGTGTCGCGCCAAGCCGGGAAGGCCTTGTGCGCGGCCTCGATGGCCCGCGTCGCGTCCGCGCGGTCGGCGCCGCGCAAGGTCGCGATCACTTCGCGCGAGTCGGCGGGATTGGTGGAGACGATCTCCTTCGTCGTGGAGCCGTCGACCCACTTGCCGCCGATGAACTGCTTGAGCACGGCGACCGACGTCTTGGATTTCGTGGCGGTGGGCATGATCGAGGGGCCTCCGGGAGAATGCGCTAGATTATATCAATTCCCGCCTGGGCCGATTCACGGCAGGAGGCGGGCTTCCGCGTCGGAATTATCGCCGGGCGGCGCGTGCTCGGCCGCCGGGGCGGTCGGGATGTCCGGGGCCGACGGCGGCGGCGGGACTTGCGCGGCGACGGGCGGCGCAGGCGAGAACGCGCGCCGCGTGAGAGTGCGTTCGAAAGGGGCGTCGTTCCCGCGCTGAAAGCGCACGACGACGCTCGACCCCTCGGGGCCGCGCAGGCGGTGGCGGATCTGCACGAGAGTCATCGCTCCCGTCGGGGCGCCGTCGACGGCGAGCACGAGGTCGCCGACGATCACGCCCGCTTCATCCGCGGCGGAGTCGGGCGCGACCTGCTGCACGCAGACGCCGCCGTTGACCACGCCCAACTTGATGCCGATGATTCCATTTCCATCGGCGGGCGGAGTCGGCACGGCCGCGACGGGTTGAACGGGCGGCGCGTCGAGCGGCGGGGCGGGTCGCGCCGTGCCGGAGAACAGCGTGGGCGGCGCCTGAGGGGTCGGAGCGCCGCCGGGAACGGGGCCGACGTTGAACATCGGCTGTTCGGCGCAGCCGACGAGAGCGAACCCGGCGGCCGCCGCGACGACGAGTGCCAGACGAGAAATCATCGGTCGGGCGTCACTCCTCCTCGTCGCCCGGCATGGCGCCGGGCGCGGGAGCGGGTGCGGCGGCGGGCGCCGCCGCCGCAGCCGGACCGACCGTCGCCGGCGCGGCGGAGGTTTCGGCGGCGCCCACGAGCAGCGGGAGCAATTCGACGTGCGCGCTCTCGCGCGCGTACCCGGCCGCGTCGCGACCGCGCCAGTCGACCGCGCGCGCGTCGGCGCCGCCGGCGAGCAGGGCGCGCACCGTGTCCTCGTTGCCGAAGCGCGCCGCGTACATCAGCGCCGTGCGGCGGTACTTGTTCGTCGCCCGGTTCGCGTCGGCGCCGTGCGCGAGCAGGGACTCGCACGTGGTCGCGTGGCCGCGCCACGCGGCGTACATCAGGGGCGTCAGTCCCTTCCCGGAATTGGGCGCGGCGCCGCGCGCGATCAGGTCGGCGACCAGCTTCGGTCGGCCGAGCTTGGCGGCCTCGCGCAGGGCCACGTCGAGGGTGCGCTCGCCGTCGAGCGCGGGAGTCTTCTGCGCGATCTGCGCCGCGCGGTCCGCGTTCTCTTCGTCCACGGCGCTTTGCAGGCGCCGCGCCGGGGTCGAGCACGCCGCGAGCGCCAGGACGGCGGCGGCCCAGAGCGTCGGAAGAAGTCGCTTCATGATCGTCCTATTCTACCAACAGGAAGAAGCCGCGGATCGCTCAAAACGACGCGTCGTCCCCGATCATCAGCGGGGTCTGTTCGCGGTTCTGGCGCCGGGCCGCGTCCTCGACGCGAGGCTTGAGCTCGTCGTAGGCGGCCTTCGCGGACAGGCGGCCGTGGTTCATCGCCTTGAGCAGATAGTAGGTGAAAGCGCCGTGGCCCTGAGCGTCGATCGTTCCGGTGATCTCGTCTCCGGAGGCGGCGCTCAGAATCGTCATTCGTTCCGGCGCCGCGGTCTGCGCCACGTGCGAGACGAGCGGACGCGCGCCGTCCGCCAGTACCGAGCGTCCTCCCGCACCCGAGAAGCAGGAGTCGAGCGCCACGATCACGTTCTTGGCCTTGAGCCGACCGAGCGAGGCGTATAGCCCCTTGAGCGGATACGCGGTCGATTTTAGGAACAGCGCGTCGCCGTCCCACGGCACCAAGTACGCGTCCCCGTTCTTCGGATCGGGAGAGCCGTGGCCGGAGAAATAGACGAAGACCTCGGAGTTCGGGCCCACGTTGCGCGGCAGCCATTCCTCGACGTAGCCTTGGATCGCGCCGCGCGTGGCTTGCTCGCCTTCGAGCAGGATGATGTTGCGCTCCGGGTAGCCGAGCGCGAGCAGGTGGCGCTTGACCGCCTCGGCGTCGTGATGCGCCCAGCGCGCCGGCGGCAGGCGCGAGTACTTCTCGATGCCGATGACGAGCGCGTAGTCGGACGGCCGTTCCGCGGCGGGAGCGGGCGCCGCGTCCGCGTCGGAGGTCGGGACCGCCGCGGCGGCGGCCGGGATCCCCGCCGTCGAATCGGCGGACGCCGCCGCGGGATGCTTGGCGACATAAGCCTCCTGCAGCAGCACCCGCACCTCACGGCTCGCATGGGAACGCACGGCGAATGCCTGGGCGTTCCAGCCCGCCGAGGTTTTCGCGTCGATGTTCGCTCCGCGGTCGAGCAGGAGGCGCACGGCGTCGAGTTGATCGGACCGTGCAGCCGTCATGAGCGGCGTCATGCGGTCGTAGATCCGATTGTCGCCGCCGGACAGGCGCGCGTCGACGTCCGCGCCCGCGTCGAGCAGCTGGGTCAGCTTCGCGACGTCGCCGTGGCGCGCGGCGGTATGGATATCCCTGATCGCGGCGATGCTTTGCTCGTTCGGCGCCTGCGGGGCCGCGATCTGCGCGGCGATCGACTGCGAGAACGTGCTTGCGTAGCTCGGCTGGGCGGGCGCGGCGGCGCCCGCGCCGGTCGATGAAGCGCTGATGAAGCCGTTCGGGCCGGCGCCCGCGCAGCCGGCCGCGGCGAGCAAACACACGGCGGCGCCGATTCTTCTCATGCTAGTAGTTGCGCGGCGTGCGCTTGAGGAACTTGCCGTGACGGATCGAGCCGACCCACTTGCCGCCCTCGACGAGCGCGTCGCCGCGCGAGAACACGTCGCGGATCGAGCCTTTGACGGTGACCCCCTCGTACGGATTGTAGTCCGCGGCGCTGTGGTGATTCTTGAGCGAGAACGTGTGCGGCTTGTTCGGGTCGAGGACGACGATGTCGGCGTCGGCGCCGGGATTCAGGTGGCCCTTGCGGGGGTAGAGGCCGAAGAGCTTCGCCGGGGCCGTGGACGTGATCTCGACGAAGCGGTTCTCGCTGATGCGGCCTTTCTGGACGGCGTCCCAGAGGAGCAGCAGGCGGTACTCGACGCCGGGCGCGCCGTTGGGGATCTTCGCGAAGCTGTCCTTGCCGAGCTCCTTGCCGGGCTGGTTCGTCTTCGCCTTCATGCAGAAGGAGCAGTGATCGGTCGAAACGACCTGGAGATCGTTGCGGACGAGACCGCGCCACAGGCGCTCGGAATTTCCCTCGGGACGCAGCGGCGGAGACATGACGAATTTGGCGCCTTCGAAGCCGGGACGGCGGTAATCGTCCTCGGACAAGTAGAGATATTGAGGGCAGGTCTCCGCGAACACCGGCAGGCCGCGCGCGCGGGCGGCGCGGACTTCCTCCATCGCGTCGCCGGCGGAGAGGTGGACGAAGTAGATCGGCACGCCGGCGATCTCGGCGAGCGCGATCGCGCGGTGCGTGGCCTCGGCTTCCGCGGTCATGGGGCGGGTCAGCGCGTGCCACTCCGGGGCGATCTTGCCCGCGGCGAGCGCCTTTTGGACCAGCACGTCGATGACGGAGCCGTTCTCCGCGTGCATGCAGATGGTGCCGCCGTTCTCCTTCGTGCGCATCAGGGCGCGGAAGATCGTGGCGTCGTCGCTCATGAAGATGCCGGGATAGGCCATGAACAGCTTGAACGAGGCGACGCCCTCGTCGACGAGCTTGTCCATCTCCTTCTCGGCCTTCTCGGGGAAGTCGACGACGATCATGTGGAAGCCGTAGTCGACGGCGGACTTGCCGTCGGCGCGCCTGTGCCAGTCGTCGAGCGCGTGGCGGAAGGTTTCGCCGCGCTTTTGAATGGCGAAGTCGACGACGGTGGTGGTGCCGCCGCAGGCGGCGGCGGTGGAGCCGGTGGAGAAATCGTCGATCGTCGTGGCGCCCATGAAGGGCATGTCGAAGTGGGTGTGCACGTCGATGCCGCCCGGGATCACGACCTTGCCCTTCGCGTCCACGATCTTCTTGGACTCGCCGACGACCTTGCCGACGGCGACGACCTTGCCCTTCGCCACCGCGACGTCGCCCACGAACGTGTCCGACGCGGAGACGACGGTTCCGTTCTTGACGATCAGGTCGTAGCTCACGTGTTGTCCCCCCACTTCATGAAGATGCGGTACGCGGCGAACGAGACGCCGAAGCTGATGAACCACGCGTAGTCGTAGACCTTGATCCAGCCCGGCGACACGTGCAGCGCGCCGACGGTGCCGAGGAAGCCCGGGATCACGGGCGCGATGCCGAGGGCGAGGGCCACGAGAGCCACGCCGTTGACGCCGCCCGCGTACCAGTATTTGCCGCCCTTTTCATACAGCGCGCGCACGTCCAGCTTCGCGCCGCGCAGCAGATAATAATCCGCGATCAGGATGCCGCCGACGGAGCCGAGCAGGGCCGAATACGCGACGAGCCACTTGAAGATGTAGCCGGAGGGGTCCGCGATGAGCTTCCAGGGCTGGATCAAAATGCCGATCACGCCGGTGATGTAGCCGCCGACGCGGAAGTCGATCTTCTCCGGCCAAAGGTGCGCGAAGTCGTTCGCGGGGCCGACGACGTTGGCCGCGATATTGGTGGCGAGCGTGGCGAGCACCAGCGAGAGCAGGGCGAACGCGAGCACGAACGGGTTGCGGAAATTCGCGATGAGCTCGACGGGGTCCCAGATCGTCTTGCCGTAAATCACGAGGGTCGCGGAGGTCACGGCGACGCCGATGAAGCTGTAGAGGCCCATCGTGGTGGGCAGGCCGAGCGCCTGGCCCCAGACCTGATCCTTCTGCGACTTCGCGTAGCGCGAGAAATCGGGGATGTTCAGCGACAGCGTCGCCCAGAAGCCGATGTTCGCGGTGAGGGCCGGGATGAAGAACAGCCAGAACCCGCCTTCCTTCGGCTGGCCCGGCGCGAACTGCGACGGCGACGACAGCATCGCGCCGAAGCCGCCGGCCTGCGTGTAGGCCCAAGCGAGCAACGCGAGGCCGAGCGCGATGAGAAGCGGCGCTTTGACATTGAGAAGGAAGCGGATCGACTCCACGCCCTTGTAGATCACGAACATATTGATCGCCCAGAAGAAAAGGAAGCAGCTCCACTGGCCGGTGTTGAGCCCCGCGAACACGGCCGGCATGGTTCCCATCGCGGGGAACCAGATCCCGAGCAGCTTGTAGATGGCGGCACCGCCGATCCAGGTCTGGATGCCGAACCAGCCGCAGGCGACGAGCGCGCGCAGGACGGCGGGCACGTTCGCGCCCAAGATGCCGAACGCGGGACGGCAGTAGACCGGATACGGAATGCCGTACTTCGTGCCCGCGTGCGCGTTGAGCACCATCGGCAGCAGCACGATGCAGTTGCCGAGGAAGATCGTCAGCACCGCCTGCCACCAGTTCATTCCCCCGTCGATCAGGGACGAGGCGAGCATGTAGGTCGGCACGCACGCGCTCATGCTGATCCACAGCACCGCGTAGTCCTTCGCGGACCACGTGCGCCGCGCGCGGCCGACGGGAGCGATGTCCTTGTTCCAGTACGGCGACTTCGCGATCGGTTCGGAGTCCTCCTCGATCTCCGAGTCGAGCAGCAGAGCGGTCAGCGCTTTCACGGCAGCTGCTGGACGAGCTCCCCGTAGGTCTCCGGCCGGCGGTCGCGGAAGAACTGCCAGACCTTGCGCACCTCGAGGATCTGGTCGAAGTCCACGTCCGCCGTGACCAGCTCGTCCTTGTCGTGCGAGCCGACCTTGAGCAGCTTGCCGCGCGGGTCGCAGACGTAGGACTGGCCGTAGAACTCGCCGATCTTCCACGGTCCCTCGACGCCGACGCGGTTGCTCGCGGCGACGAAGTACTGGTTCGCGACCGCGTGCGCGGGCTGCTCGAGCTTCCAGAGATATTCGGAAAGACCCTTCACGGTGGCCGACGGATTGAACACGATCTCCGCTCCGTTCAGGCCGAGAATGCGCGCGCCGTCGGGGAAATGCCGGTCGTAACAGATATAAACGCCGACCTTGGCGTAACGAGTCTGAAAGACCGGGTAACCCAGGTTGCCCGGCTTGAAGTAGAACTTCTCCCAGAAGCCGGGGCCGCAGTGCGGGATGTGGTTTTTCCGATAGATTCCCTTGAGGGAGCCGTCCGCGTCGATGACCGCGGCGGTGTTGTAGTACGTGCCCGTGGAGGGCGTCTCGTAGATGGGCGAGATGATCACCATCTGGTGCTTCTTGGCGAGCTTCTGCATGAGCTTCGTCGTCGGGCCGTCGATGGGCTCCGCCGTGTCGTACCACTTCGTCTCCTGCTCCGCGCAGAAGTACGGTCCGTAGAAAATTTCCTGGAGGCCGAGCATCTGCACGCCCTTCTTGGCGGCCTGCTCGACGAAGGCGACGTGCTTGTCGATCATCAGCTTCTTGATCTGGGCCAGCGAATGCTTGGGCGTCGTCCAAGGGCAGGACGCCTGGATGAGTCCGACCTTCACGATTCGGGGCATGTCATTCTCCTGATATTCGATTTGCGGCTTAGTCGGAGTTCATCGACGATCAACGATTTGAATCGTCTTCGCTGATGTCTGAAAACGCATATTCACAGCGCTCTTCTCCGGCTGTATGACTTAACTCAGCTAAAGAAGCCGGGCGAGGGTCCAATATCGCAGTTGCGATGGAATCCGAGGAATTCGTTTTCGCGGTATGTGAGCTAAGAGAAACGACAGCTTCGAACTTAGCCGAGCAGTTCTCGTTCAAGCGGCCGGGCGCCATTCCGAGGCGTGGCACGAATCGTATGGTTCCGTGAAATTCCCAAACGCCCAGTTCGTCGGTGTGCTGAGGCGCAATCGTGTCAACGACGGGCATCTGCTGCCGGCACGTCCGTCGCGATAGACACTTTCGTACGGCGTTCACCGCCTGATTTTCCGTGAACTGTCGATGGCATCCCATTGCGAGGACTGATGAAGCGGCCGTGGCCCAAACGACGGTCATTGCGCTGCTCACGCGGGCTTTCCCCCCGCTCCTTCGGACGCCTTGCGGTTGAGCTGGGAGAGGCGCTCCATCACCGACGGAACGCCGAAGAATCTCTTTTCGAAATGGAGGATCGCCGAGTCGTCGATGGGCAGGCGCAATTGATAGCGGTTCTGCTCGGCGTCGTGCTCGAACTGCGTGCCGTAGACCTGCGGCAGGCCGAGCGACATGAGGAAGCGGTCCAGGCTGGCCGCGGCGAGCCAGCGCGACGGGCGGTCTCCGTTGATCGCGGCCATCATCGCGAGGCGGTGCGAGACGACGAAGTCCTTGGGCTCCGCGCCGTGCAGGAAGATCACCGCGCAGCGGTACAGGTCCTTCTGCGTGTTGACTTCGCCGCGCGCGATCAGCTCGAGGACTTCCTGGCGGCGCGCGAGGTCGCGTTTTTTGAGCGCCTCGATCTCCTTGGCCGAGGTCAGCACGCGCTGGCGGTCCGCCTGATCGGCGGCGTGCAGCTCCTCGATGCGCAGGTTGTCGGTTTCGGGAGGCATCTTAATGGCGGCGATAGACTTCGCCGTAGCCCTTCATTCCGTTCTTCATGAGCTCGTCCCAGGTGAGCGGCTTGAGGCCGGTGTCGACGGTCGTCATCGTGATGCAGCCGTCGACGGGGCAGACGAGGGAGCACAGGTTGCAGCCGACGCAGTCGTCCTGGAGAACGTGGGGCTTGCGGTTCTTCTTCTTGGTATCGATCGCGATGCACTGGTGCGTGGTGTCGTTGCAGGCGACATAGCAGACGTCGCAGCCGATGCACTTTTCCTTGTCGATCGAGGCGACGGTCTTGTGGTGGAGATTGAGGTGCTTCCAGTCGACGATGTTCGGGGCGGTCTTGCCGATAAAGTCGTCGAGCTGGGTGAAGCCCTTGCGCCGCATCCAGCCTTCCAGGCCCGCGTTGAGGTCCTCGATGATGCGAAAGCCGTGGTGCATGACCGCCGTGCAGAGCTGGACGGAGGACGAGCCCAGCAGCATGAACTCGACCGCGTCGGACCAGTTGGAAATCCCGCCGATGCCGGAGATCGGCATCATGCGCGTCTCGGGGTCGGTCGCGATCTGGCTGATCATGTTGAGCGCGATGGGCTTGACCGCGGGACCGCAGTAGCCGCCGTGAGAGATCTTGCCGCCGACGGAGAACTTCGGCACCATGGTCTCGACATCCACGCCCATGATCGAGTTGATCGTGTTGATGAGCGAGACGCCGTCCGCGCCCCCCGCCTTCGCGGCGCGCGCGGGAAAGCGCACGTCGGCGACGTTCGGCGTGAGCTTGACCAGAACCGGGATGGAGGACGCGTCCTTCACGAACTCGGTCACCATCTTCACGTACTCGGGCACTTGGCCGACGGCGGCGCCCATGCCGCGCTCGGACATGCCGTGCGGACAGCCGAAGTTGAGTTCGATGCCGTCGGAGCCCGCGTCGATCACCTTCTTCGTGATGTCGCGCCAGGCCTGCTTCTCGCACGGAACCATCAGCGAGGCGATGACCGCGTGCTTCGCAAAGCGCTTCTTGACCTGATAAATCTCCTTGAGATTCGTTTCGAGCGGCCGGTCCGTGATCAGCTCGATGTTGTTGAAGCCGGCGAGCTTCTGCCCGCCGAAGTCCATCGCGCCGTAGCGCGAGCTCACGTTGATCACGGGCGGGTCCTGGCCCAGCGTCTTCCAGACCGCTCCGCCCCAGCCGTACTCGAACGCGCGCATGATCTGCGCGCCGGAGTTCGTCGGCGGCGCGGACGCGAGCCAAAAAGGGTTGGGCGACTTGATGCCGGCGGTGTTCGCGGCCAGCTCGATCTTCGCGCGCTTATGCGCCATGGTTCGCCTCGTCCCGCGGCCTGATCGGCGCCACCACGCGCCCGTCGATCGTCGAGACCCAGTAGGAAGAGGATTCATCGGGCTGAGCGCCCGGAATGAGCGCCCGATGAATGCCCCACGCGGCGCGCTTGCCGTCCGCCGCGGCGTTGACCACTTCCTTGCCGCCGTTGACCATGTCGCCGCCGGCGAAAATCCCGGCCTGCGACGAGCGCAGGGTCTTCGCGTCGACTTGGATGGTGCCGTCGTCGTTGAGCGCGACGCCGAAGAGCGCGGCGACCGACTCGTCCTTCTGCTGGCCGATGGCCTTGATCACGCGGTCGCACGGCACCACGAAGGTCTTCTTGTCCTCGAGCAGCTTTCCCTTCGACGTTTTCGTGCGCGCGAACTCCACGCCCTCGACCCTCTTCTTGCCGAGGATGCGCTTCGGCGCGGCATTGAGCAGAAGCTCCGCGCCGTCGGCGCGCGCGAGCGCGACCTCGAAATCGTAGGCCGACATGTCTTCGGCGCCGCGGCGGTAGGCGAGGATCACCTTGGACGCGCCGGTGCGCCGCGACTGCGTGACCGCGTCGACGGCGGTATTGCCGCCGCCGATGACGACCGTGACCGCGCTGGAGTCGAGCACGCGTCGGTCGTGCGCCTTGACCCGCTCGATGAAGGACAAGGCGTCCACCACACCGGAAAGATTTTCGCCGGGAATGCCGAGGCCCTTCGTTCCCGCGAGTCCGACGCCGAGAAAGACCGCGTCGAAGTCCTTCGTCATCTTTTTTGCGAGAACGGAATCAACGGCGATGCCCGTCTTGACCGTGCAGCCGAGGCGGAAGAGCAGGCGCAATTCCTCGAGAGAGGTCTTGCCGTCCATCTTGTACTCGGCGACGCCGAAGGTGTTGAGGCCGCCCGGGATCTTGCGCTTCTCGAAAATCGTCACCGCGTGGCCGAGGCGGCGCAGGTACACGGCGCAGGCGACGCCGGCCGGGCCCGCGCCCACGATCGCGACGCGCTTGCCGGTGTCCTCGCCGGCCGAAAACGGGAGCTCGTCCGTCGCGTGCACCGCGTCGGTCGCGAAGCGCTGGAGCCGCGCGATCTGGATCGGCTTCTCGTGCCAGTCGTGGTAGACGCAGTCCCCCTCGCAGAGCACCTCGACGGGGCAGACGCGCGCGCAGGAGTGGCCGAGCGCGTTGGCTTCCAGAATAGTCTCTCCCGAGCCGAGCGGGTCGGCCGCCGCGATCTGGCGGATGAAGCGCGGGATGTCGATGTGCGTGGGGCAGGCCTTCACGCACGGCGCGTCGTAGCAGTACAGGCAGCGCGAGGCCTCGACTCGGGCCTCCTCGCGCACGAGGGGCTTCTTCAGCTCGGCGAAATTATCGCGCCAAACGGACGCCGTCGAGCGTGCCATAGATTGGAACGATTGTAACCTATTTCTCGATCTGGATATGCCCCATCGAGGGCTCGGGAGAGAGCGCCTTGGACAGGGACACCACGCCGTCGCGCACGTACATGCACGAGACGATGACCACGCTCGCGAGCACCACGCCGACGGCGACGTTTCCGCGCTTGAGCTCCTGGCCCGCGTGCAGTTCGGCGCGCGTGAGGCGGCCGAACAGGCGCAAGGTCACGGAGATGGAGATCACCGCCAGCAGCAGCGACACGGCCATGTGCGCGAGGATGATCGCGAACAGCTTGATCAGGCTCTCGCCCTGCTCGCTGGGGGCCAGCATGTGCATGCGGAACATGTCCACCCCGGACTGCGTGCCGGCCATCATGATCAGCGAGGCGCCGTAGAGGATCGCGGCGACGAGGATGCCGGTCGCGGTGTTTCCGTCGCGGATCTCGTGGCCCATGTGGAAGTCCGGGTTGGCTCCGATGAACACCCGGTACGTGAGCGTCACGACCAGGCCCGACGAGACGGCCATCAGCAGGAAGTGGAAGACGCTGACGATTACGCGAGTCGCGAACATGATTTCTCCTTTGCTCTAGAAAAACGGATCGATCTTGTAGCCTTCGGGCACGTTGAGCTTCGCCATCGACTCCTCGCCGACGTGGCCCGGAGGCAGCCAGGCCGGACCGGCCGGCTCCAGCAGGACGTATTGGAGGCCCTGATACTCGACGAACACGTCGCCTTGGTCCGGAATCTGCAGCACGCCCATCAAATAGTGGCCCGTGGGATTGCCCGGGATGAAGATGCCGATCATGCGCATCTGAGCCCAGTTCGACAGGATCGAGCCCAGCAGGGCGCTCTTCGAATCGCAGTTCCCCCAGCCGAGGACGACGGACGTCAGCGGCGCGATGAACGCGCCCGTGTGCTTGCCTTTGTAGACGTCGTCGGGCTGCTGGTACTTGAGCGCGGTCTGCACGAAGGAGAGTCCCGCGCCGATGATGTCCATCGACTGATAATTGTGTTCGGTCGCGACCTTGTCGAGCACGAGCGCGATCGGCTTCAGATACGGGCCGTTGCGCTTGACGACGCTCGGCATGTCGATGCGCGTCACGTCTCCTTCCAAAACGAAGCCGCGCGACGACAAATAATTGTGGAGCTTGTCCTGGTACTGCTTGTCGATCGCGGCGACCGCCGCGTCGAGCTGGGCTTGGGACTTCCCATTTTTGACCGCGTACTGGTAGGCGCCGTTTCTCGCGGTCTTGTGCCAGGCGCGCAGGTCCGCGAGGTCCTCGGGGAGATAGCCGTAGTCGCTGTTGTATTTCTTGAACTGATCCTCGGGGATCTTGTACGTGAAGTGCAGGCGGTCCTGGTTGAAGTTCTGGAACCCGTACTCCGCGACGCGCATCGAGCCGAGGTTCGTCACGCGCTGATAGGTCTGCGTCCCGGCGTCGGAGCCGAAGTCCATCGCGGCCTGTCCCGCGAGCAGGTCTCCGTCGACGGGGCGCATCTCGAGCCGCGCGTTCCATTCGGCCCCGAGCCGATAGGCGACGGCGAAGGCCGCGGCCAACGGGCCGAGCAGGAGCAGCGTTTTGCGCACGCCGAGCATGGCCGGGATTCTATCATTTGCCCTTGCGCGCGGCTCTGGGCCCCTGCTATCCTGCCGCCATGGCCGAGGACCCTCTCATCGGCGGTACTTTGGGCCCATGCCGCCTGGACCGACTCATCGGCGCCGGCGGCATGGGGCGCGTCTATAAAGCTCGGCACTTGGCGCTCGACCGCGACGTCGCGGTGAAGGTCGTCGACCGCGCCGCCGAGGGAGCGCCGCTCGACGCCGCGTTCGCGGAGGCGCGCGCCGCGGCCAAGCTCGACGACCCGCGCATCGTCGCCGTCTACGAGGTCGGCGAGGACCGCGGCTTCGGCTACATCGTCATGCAGTGGATCGACGGCGAGAGCCTGGAGAGCCGCGTGCGCCGCTGCGGCCCGCTGAGCCCCGAGGCCGCGCTCGCGGTCGCGCGCGACGTCGCCGGCGCGCTGGCGCTCGCGCACGAGGCCGGCATCGTGCACCGCGACGTGAAGCCCGCGAACGTCCTGCTCGACGCGCGCGGCGGCGCGAAGCTGACCGACTTCGGCCTCGCCGCGTCGGCGGGCCGCGCGGCGGCCGGCGGCACGACCATCGGCAGCTTCCACTTCATGGCGCCGGAGCAGGGTTGGGGCGCGGCGCCCGACGCGCGCATGGACGTCTACGCGCTCGGCGGCACGTGGTACTACGCCTTGACGGCCCAGCCGCCGTTCAACGGCGACCCGGGCGACATCGTCGTCGCGCACCGCGAGCAGGACGCGCCCGACGTGCGCCGCGCGCGCCCGGAGCTGACGGGCCGGACGTCGACGCTGATTCGCCGCCTGCTGGAGAAGGACCCCGCGCGCCGGCCCGCGAACGGCGCGGAAATGTCGCGCGAGCTCGCCTCGAAGGACCTCCTGCTCGAGGTCGACGTCAGCGGCTCGCCGTTCCGCCTCGTGGCCCCGGCGCAGCCCGCCGTGGCGCCGGCCGACGTGCGCCCGGCCGATCCTCCGCGCGAAATCCCCAAACCCCTCCCCCCGCCCGTGCCGGCCGCGCCGAAGCTCGGCTCGCGCGCGGTCTTCCAACTGCTGCTGCTCGTTTTCGGCGCGGCGGCGGTCGGCTACCCGTGGCGGCGCGCCGGAACGGAAGACTGGCTCGCGGCCGCGGTGATCGGCTTTTGCGCGCCGCTTCTGCTGACCTGGAGCGAGCGTTTTACGTCGGCGCGCCGCGCGCTCGGCGCGGCCCTGTGGGTCTGCGCCGCCGCCTGCGCGGCCCGCTACGTCGGCGCGCGTCCCGGCCTGCCCCCGCTCGAGACCTTGATCGCGGCCGGCTTCGGCCTGGTCGCGACCGGCGGCGCGGTCTACCTCGCCTACTGGGGTCTCGACAGCGAAGAAGCCGTCTGGGCGCGCGTGCTCGCCCCCGTCGGCGCCGCGCTCTCCGCCGTCGCCGCGCTCGCCTGGTCGGTGCCGGGCAACCAAGGCTGGCTCGAAACCTTGTCCGCCGAGGCCGCGCGCTCCTGGAGCGTCTTCGCGGGGACCGGTGGCCTCTGGCGCTGGGGCGGCGTCGTCGTGTTCGTCGCCGCGCTCATGGCCACGCGCCGCATGCGCACCGGCAACGAGGCGAAGCCGAAGGACCGGCGCCTCAACTGGACCGCGACCTAAAGCAAAGATTCACGTCGTACGTCGATTTTGAGCTGGATCGATCCGATCATCGACAGATTTACCGTCGTGAATAGAATGATGATGCGGTGCCTCGAAATGTGTGCGCTGTTTTTTCTTTGGTTGTCGTTCATCATTCTAAAAAAACTGCCGTTTATTTTTGCGGATATCCTGGCCTCCTTCCAAATCCGCATCCCCTTCTTTCTGCCCGGGGCGCGTCTGCTGTCGCGGTTCTTCGGTCTGATGCAAATCCTGATGCTGTTGTCGACGATTGCATTGGCCGCGTCATGGATGGGTCTCGATGAGGGCGCGGTGGATCGCTTTCGAGAGCATGCGGCGCAAAAACTTTGGCAATATAAATTCGGAGCCTGGATTCTCCGCTACAGATCCTATTTGTTCGGCGTCTGGGCGTTATTCTTGATCGTTCTCGTGGGATTTCTCTCCCGGCTGCCGCTCTTTAAATTCTCGGTCATCGGAAAATAAATCTCGCGTCATTCCATGCGCTTTCTCCGGAAAATAAATTGGCCGGCTCTTATGAGCCGGCCAATTTCATTGTTGCCGTCGGTTCGAGGTCAGGGCAGCAGACTTGCGGAGGCGCGCACCCCGGCCAGGAGCGGCTCCGGGTGGATGCCGAACAGCAAGACCGCGACGACCGCGACCGCGAGGCCGCCGTACACGTACGGGCCGACGTAGAGCGGCCCCGCGTCCGCGGCCGGGGCGCGGAAGAACACGCGGTGCGCGAGGCGGAAGTAGTAGTAGGCCGAGGCGACGGAGTTGAGGACCGCGACCGCGGCGAGCCACCAGTAGCCCTTCTCGGCGATGGACGAGAAGATGACGAGCTTTCCCATGAAGCCCGCGAGCGGCGGGATGCCGGCGAGCGAGAGCAGGCAGAACACGAGCGCCAGCGACAGGCCGAGCGAGCGCTGGGACAGCCCGTCGAAGGACGAGAGGTCGTAGCTGCCGGAGTCTTGGCCGACGGCCTGCACCACGGCGAACGCGCCGACGTTCATCGCGACGTAGATGAACGAGTACGTCATCACGGCCTCGACGCCGCGGCCGGTGCCGGCGATGAGGCCGAGAATGAGGTAGCCGGCCTGCGCGATGGACGAGTAGGCGAGCAGACGCTTGGCGTCGTTCTGGAAGAACGCGGTGAAGTTGCCGATCGTCATGGTGAGCACGGCGATCAGGATCAGCACGGGCTGGAGCCCGGTCTGGGCCGAAGGGAAAATGGCGCCGAACACGCGCACGATGAGGCCGAACGTGGCGATCTTCGGGGCGATCGACAGGAAGGCGGTGACCGGCGTCGGCGCGCCCTCGTAGGCGTCGGGAACCCAGAAGTGCATGGGGGCGAGCGACGCCTTGAAGCCGAAGCCCAGCAGGATCAGGATGAGGCCCAGCAGGAGCATCGGTCCCGGGGCCGCGGCGCCGGCGATCAGGTGCGTGGTGCCGGAAGCGCCGTAGTAGAGCGAGAGGCCGTAGACCATGATCGCCGAGGAGAACGCGCCGAACAGGAAGTACTTCATCGCGCCCTCGTTGGACTTCGGGTTGCCGCGCTCGAAGCCGACGAGCACGAACGAGGAGATCGAGACGAGTTCGAGCGCCACGAAGATCAGCAGGAGGTCGGTCGCGCTGACGAGGAACATCAGGCCCGCGGCCGACATCAGCATGAGGGCCGCGAAGCTGCCCGCGTGGCGCTCCGGCAGGGCCTTGTAGTCCAGGCCGAGCAGGAGACAGAGCGTGGCCGCGATGAGGATGGTCATGGAGAAGAACTGCGAGTAGGCGTCCACGATCCAGAGCGTTCCCGTCCCGCGCGACGCCGGGTCCGCGATGCCGGCGATTAAATAGGCGAGCACGGCGGCCGACGAGATCCACGCGAAGTGGTAGAGCAGGCGCGAATGCTTCGCGGGCACGAACATATCGACGAACATCGCGAGCAAAGCGAGGCCCGAAAGGGCCAGCGCCGGGCTCAGCAGGGCCAGGTTCTGCATCTTATTTCCTCGTCGTCAGAGCGACGATGGTCGCGTTCATCAGGTCGAGCGGCCACTTCGGGTAGATCCCGAACAAGATCGTCAAGGCCGCGAGCGGCGCGAGCGAGATCTTCTCGCGCAGGCTCATGTCCGGCAGGTGCCCCTCCCACTTCTCGTTGAACGCGCCGAGGAACACCTTCTGGATCATGCGCAGGAAGAACGCGGCGGTGGCGATGATGCCGAGCACGGCGATCGTCGTGGGCCACTTCCAGGCCGCGAACGCGCCGAGGAAGCACATGAACTCGCCGACGAAGCCGGCGAGGCCGGGCAGACCGAGCGAGGCGAAGCAGGTCAGCGCCATCAGGCCGAAGTAGACCGGCATCTTGGACGCGAGGCCGCCGAACGCGGAGATGTCGCGGGTGTGCGCGCGGTCGTAGATCACGCCGACGAGCAGGAACAGCGCGCCCGAGATGATGCCGTGGGTCAGCATCTGGAACACGGCGCCGGAGAAGCCCGCGGCGGTCACGCCCGCGATGCCGAGAAGGCAGTAGCCCATGTGGTTGACCGAGGAGTAGGCGACCATCTTCTTCATGTCGGTCTGCGTCATGGCGCACAAGGCGCCGTAGACGATGTTGACGACCGCGATGACGATCAGCGCCGGCAGGAACCACGAGAAGCCGCCGGGCACGAGCTGGTAGCACAGGCGCAGGAGGCCGTAGACGCCCATCTTGAGCAGGACCGCGGCCAGAATCACCGAGATCGGCGTCGGCGCCTCGACGTGGGCCAGCGGCAGCCACGTGTGGAACGGGAACGCCGGGATCTTGATCGCGAGGCCGAAGTAGAGACCCAGGAACACGAGTTCCTGGAAGTGCATGCTCCAGCCGCTGTTGAGCTTCATGAGCTCGACCATGTCGAACGTGCGCGCCGGATTGTTGAAGTACATCGCCAGGATCGCCAGCAGCATGAACACGGAGCCCGACAGCGTGTACAGGAAGAACTTGATCGCGGCGAACTCCTTCTTCGGGCCGCCCCAGACGCCGATGAGGAAGTACATCGGGACCAAGGTGATCTCCCAGAACACGTAGAACAGGAGAAGGTCGAGCGCGACGAACACGCCGAGCATGCCGGTCTCGAGGACCAGGAACCAGAAGAAGTATTCCTTGATGCGGTTCTTGATGCCGAGCGAGCCGATCAGCGCGATGAAGCTCATGAAGGTCGTCAGCAGGACCAGCGGGTAGGAAAGTCCGTCGACGCCGAGGTGGTAGGACACGTTCAGCGACGGAATCCACGACCACTGCTCGACGAACTGGAAGGCCGCGGTCGAGCGGTCGAACGACGCGAGCAGGAGCAACGACGCCAGCAAGGAAACGCCGGCGGCGAGGAAGCCCACGCCCTGAATGGCCTTCTCGTTCTCCTTCGGAATCAGCAGGACGATCAGCGCGCCGACGAAGGGCGCCCAGGTGATCAAGCTCAGCATAGTCGTTCGTTTCTCCTAAAGTAGCGTCAAAGCGTCAGCATGAGCGTCGCGGCGAGCGCGAACGCGATTCCGGCGTACATCAAATATTCCTGGGCCTGCCCGTCCTGCACGAGCGAGCGCAGTCCGACGCCCAGGTCCGTCGCGAGTCCGCCGACGCCGTCCACCGTCGAGTCCACGAAAGCGTTGTCGAAGAAGCTGGAGATTTCGGCGATGATGCGCATGAGCAGTCCCCAGCCGTCGACGAACACGCGGTCGACCACGTTCACGTCGATCCAGTAGGCGAGCGCGGCGACTTGGTCGCAGAACGCCACGAGCGCCAAGAACGCGTCGTCGAGGTACCAGCGGCGGTCGAGCAAAGTCGCGATCGGCGAGAAGGTCGACTTGATCCCGTCCGCCAGCTCGAATTTCGGGCCGCGATACATGAAGAACGCGAGCAGCATGGCCGCGGGCACGAAGAAGCCGGGGATGCCCCACGTCAGCCACGACGGGAGTTCCTTATCCCCTTTTTCGGACTCCGGGTCGGCGAGCTTCTCGGAGACGGCCGCATTCGACGGCTGCGCCGCGTTCGCCTCCTCCGTCTTCAGGGGCTCCGCGGACGCCGCGAGCGTCGGCTTCGGGAAAAGGCGCGCGGCGAGGTCGTTGTGATTGATCGCGAAGCCGGCGAACGTGGAGAAGATCGCGAGGACGATCAGGGGCACGGTGATCAGCGAGGGCGACTCGTGCGCGTGGTGGAAGCGCTCGTGGTCGCGGTCGTCGCCGAGGAAGGTCAGCACGAGCAGGCGCGTCATGTAGAACGCGGTCATGAGCGCGGTGAGCAGCAGGGGCCAAAAGATCGCCTTCTCGTGGTTCCAGGCGGCGACGAGGATCATGTCCTTCGAGTAGAAGCCGGCGAACGGCGGCACTCCGGAAATCGCGAGCACCGCGACGGCCATCGTCGCGAAGGTGATCAGCATGCGGCGGGAGAGTCCCCCCATCTGGCGCATGTCGTTGGTGTGCACGGAGTGGATGACCGAGCCGGCGCCCAGGAACAGCAGCGCCTTGAAGAAGGCGTGCGTGGTCAGGTGGAAGAGGCCCGCGGTGAAGCCGCCGCAGCCGAGCGCGCACATCATGAAGCCGAGCTGGGAGACGGTCGAGAACGCGAGCACGCGCTTGATGTCCACGGTCACGAGAGCCATCGCGGCGGCCATGAACGCGGTGATGAGTCCGATCCAGGCCGCGGCTTCCATCGCCATCGGGGCCGCGAGGAAGACGAAGTAGAGCTTGGAAACCACGAGGATGCCGGCCGCGACCATGGTGGCGGCGTGGATCAGCGCGGAGCCGGGCGTGGGGCCTTCCATGGCGTCGGGCAGCCAGATCATCAGAGGCGCCTGGGCGGACTTGCCCATCGCGCCGAAGAGGATGCCGAACGCGGCGACCGTCGCGGCGGCGGGCATGATGAGGCCGTGCGCGAACGAGGTGTGGATCTGGGAGAGCTGGAACGTGCCGGTCTTCACGTAGAGCAGGACGAGGGCGAGGTAGAGGCCGGAGTCGCCCAGCTTCGTGGTCATGAACGCCTTCTTCTGCGCCTCGCACGGGCCCGGGCGCTCGAACCAGAAGCCGATCAGCAGGTAGGAGGTCAGGCCCATGAGCTCCCAGCACGCGAACCCGACGAGCAGGTTGCTCGAAACGACGAGGCCGAGCATGGCGGCCGTGAAGAAGGACACGAAGCCGAAGTAGCGCTTGTAGCGCGCGTCGTCGTGCATGTAGGAGATCGAGTAGAGCTGCACCATGAGGCTGACGAGCGTGACGACGAACAGCATGACCGCGGCCGGCGGGTCGATCAAGACTCCGATCTGCATGGGCCAGACGAACGAGTGGCCGCCGATCGTGGTCGCGAACGAGAACCAGTCCCAGTTCTTCTCGTACGGGAGCGCGACGCCGCCGCCGACGAAGCCCCACAGGATCGAAATCGACAGCGCGAGGCAGAGCGCCATCGCGCCGATGCCGATCCAGGGCAGCGGCGAGTGCGGGTCTTCTTTCGCGCCGAAGAGGATGATCAGCGACGCGGCGACCGGGATGAGCGGAATGAGGTAGGCGTACTCGATCATGTTCAGCCCTTGAGGAGGTGGAAGTCCTCGACGTAAACGGTGTCGGTGTTGCGGTAGATCGCGAGCAGCAAGGCGAGGCCGACGACGATCTCGGCCGCGGCGACGGTCATGGTGAAGATCGCGACGGTCTGGCCGACGAGGCCTTCCGGATGCAGGAAGCGGTCGAAGGCGGCGAGGTTGAGGTTCGCCGCGTTGAACATGAGCTCGATCGACATCAGGATGCCGATGATGTTGCGGCGGGTCAGCGCGCCGAACACGCCGATCAGGAACAGGAGCGCGGACACGATCATGTAGTCGGCGAGCGTCATGACGCGATCTCCTTGGTCTCCTTGTGCGTGAAGAACACCGCGCCGAGCAGCGCGGCCATCAAGAGCAGAGACACGAGCTCGAACGGGAGCAAGTACTCGCCGAGGAACAGGCGGCCGATCGCGTGCGTGCTCGGGTGCGCGGCGCCCGCGGAAAGCGTGGCGTTGCGCGCGGACGCGAGGCGCAGGAGGCCGACGCTGGACACGCCGCAGATGGCGAGGGCCACGAACCAATATTCGTTCACCTGGCGCAGGTGCAGGTCGGACGCGCGGCCGAGCAGCATGACCACGAACATGACGAGCACCGCGATGCCGCTGACGTAGACCATGATCTGCGCGGCGAACAAGAAGTCCGCGCCGAGCGCGGCGTAGAGCCCCGCGACGCCCGCCAGCGAAAGGCCGAGGAACAGCGAGGAGTGCACCGTATTCTTGTGCAGGACGACGCCGAGCGCCGAGAGCAGCACCAGGGCCGACAGAGAATAGAAGACGATATGTTCGAGCATGGTTAGTTTCTTCGCGGCTCGACGTCGTGGATGTGGATCTGGCCCTCGGGTTCGAGGAAGTCCTTGGCCTTGGTGTCCCAATATTTTCCGGCGAACGGGAAATCCTTCTTCCAGCAGCGCACCATTTCGTCGCGCTTCGTGAAAACGACTTCGTAGTCCAAAGAATGCCAGACGGACTTGGGTTTCGTCGGGCAGGCCTCCTCGCAGAGGCGGCAGAAGTTGCACTTGCCGAAGTCGATCGAGTACCACGCGACCTTCGCGACCTTCTTGCCGGTCTCGTTCGTCGCGTTCTCGAGCTGGATGCAGTTCGACGGGCAGGCCTTCACGCACAAGTTGCACGAGATGCAGGTGCCCGCGTCGAAGAGCAGGGCGCCGCGGAACTTCTCGAAGGGCACCAGCTTCTCGTCCGGGTAGTGGACGGTGACCGAGGGCTTGAACATGTAGCGCAGCGTGATCCAATGGCCCTGGAGGATCGCCTTGGTGTTGCGGTAGATCGTGCCGAAGTAGGAGATCATTTCATTCTCACTTGAGCCACAGCGCGAGGTAGAGCCCCGCCACCGCGATGTTCGCGAACGACCAGGGCAGCAGGAACTTCCACGTGAAGTCCATGAGCTGGTCGACGCGGAAGCGCGGCAACGTCCAGCGCACCCACAGGAACGTGAACATCATGAGCATCGCCTTGGCCGTCATCCAGAGCCAGCTGGGGATCAAAGTGAACGGCGCGAAATTCAAAGGCGACGCGCCGCCGCCGAGGAAGAACGTCGCGAGCAGGAAGGAGCCGAGCAGGACGTAGCCGTACTCCGTCAGGAAGAAAATCGACCACTTCATGCCCGAGTACTCGGTGTGGAAGCCGCCGACGAGCTCGGACTCGGCCTCCGGAATGTCGAACGGAACGCGGTTGGTCTCGGCGATCGACGCGATCAGGAAGATCGCGAACGCGATCTGCCCCACCACGGGATAGAAGATGAACCAGCGCGGGACGATGCCGTGCCAGTAGCCGGCCTGCGCGTCCGCGATCTTCGCGAGGTCGAGCGAGCCCGCGAACATCAGCACGGGCACGATGGAAAAGCCGCGCGGCAGCTCGTAGCTGACGATCTGCGCGGCCGCGCGCAGTCCGCCGAGGAGCGAGTACTTGTTGCCCGAGGCCCAGCCCGCCATGACCACGCCGATCACGGTGATGCCCGCGAACGCGAAGATGTAGAGCGTGCCGATATCGAGATTTGCGGCGGAGAGTTCCTTGCCGAAGAGCACTGGAGCAAACGCGATCACGCACGGGATGACCACGATGGCGGGGGCCAGCGCGTGCACGGGCTTGTCGGCCGCGGCCGGCGTGACGTCCTCCTTGAGGAGAAGCTTGATGCCGTCGGCGGCCGTCTGGAACCAGCCGTGGAAGTTCCAGCCTTTCGGACTGCCCGAGTAGGTGGGCCCGACGCGCGACTGGATGTGCGCCGAGATTTTGCGCTCCCACCAGATCGACCAGAGGCCGTTGATCAGGATCACGTGCAGGACGATCAGCACCTTGATCGCGACCCAAATGATCTGGCCGACGAACGGCGAGAACGGCGCGGTGACGATCGGCCCGGCCAGGAAGTACTTCGGGAAAGGAGAGCCCGTCAGCGCGTTGTAAATCAGGTCTCCCCATTTGGAGAGTTCGCCCACGACGATGCCGAGCACCACGAGGCCGATGAAGATGCCCGCGAGCATGCCCGCACCCATGCGGTAGCTGGGGTTCTTCCACTTGCCGTCGAAAATCGGCTGGGGCCAGGTCGCGAAGCGGTCCTTGAGCAGGCGCCCGTTCTTTTCATTGAGCACCGGGTCCGGCAGCTTCGCGACGGGCTTCGGCGCCGGCTTCGGCGCGGCAGCCGCAGGGGCGGCCGGAGCCGCGGCGCCGACGGCGGCGGCAACGGGCGCTGCGGCCGGGGCCGCAGCGGCGGCAGGCGCCGCCGCGGGAGCGGCCGGCTTCGGCGCGGCGGCCGCTTCTTTTTTCTCTTCGGGAGCGTCGCTCATTAGCGGTCCACCTCGCCGAGCACGATGTCGATCGAGCCGAGCACGGCGATCACGTCGGCGACCTTCATGCCGACGAGCTTTTCTTCCAGCATCGCGAGGTTCACGAACGACGGCGCGCGCACGTGCATGCGGAAAGGAGAAATCCCGCCGTCGCTGACGAGATAGATGCCGAGCTCGCCGCGCGAGGCCTCGACGTGCGCGTAGGACTCGCCGGGCGCGGGCTTGGGGATCTTCGCGACGCCCATCGCCATCGTGGGACCCTCGGGCAGCTTCGCGAGCGCCTGTTCGATGATTTTGACCGACTGGCGCATCTCGCGCACGCGGCAGAAGTAGCGGTCCCAGCAGGAGCCGCTCTCGCCCAGGGGCACTTCGAAGTCGTAGTTCTCGTAGCCGCAATACGGGTCGTGCTTGCGCACGTCGTAGTTCACGCCGGACGCGCGCAGGTTCGGACCGGACAGGCCCCAGTTCACGGCTTCCTCGGCGCTGAGGCGGCCGACGTCCTTCGTGCGCGCCATGAAGATCGGGTTGAAGGAGAGCAAGGTGTCGTACTCGTCGAGGCGCGGCTTGAAGTACTCGATGAACTCCTTCAGGCGGCCGAGCCACTCCGGGGTCGCGTCCGTCATCACGCCGCCGAGGCGGATGTAGTTGTAGGTCAGGCGCGCGCCGCACAGCATCTCGAAGAGGTCGAGCACCATCTCGCGCTCGCGGAACGCGTACAAGAAAGGCGTGAACGCGCCGGTGTCGATGCCGTACGTGCCGAAGAAGAGCAGGTGGCTCGCGATGCGGTTGAGCTCGCACATGATCACGCGCAGGGCGTCGGCGCGCGGCGGGACCTTGGAGGCCATGAGCTTCTCGGCGGCCAGGCAGAACACGAGATTGTTGGGCATCGCCGAGACGTAGTCCCAGCGGTCGGTGAGCACGACGCAGTGGTGGTAGTTGCGCACCTCGGCGAGCTTCTCGGTGCCGCGGTGCAGATAGCCGATGTCGGGGACGGCCTTGACGATGATCTCGCCCTCGACGGTGAGGCCGATGCGGAGCACGCCGTGCGTCGACGGGTGCTGCGGACCCATGTTGATGAACATCTGGTCCGTGCGGACTCCGGCCACGTCGTCGTTGTCGTAGGTCTTGGCGAGGGCGTTACTCATCGAAGCGGTCCTTAATATGCACGTAGTCCTTTCTCAGGGGGTGGCCCTGCAGAAAGTCGGGCGTGAGGATCTTGGTCAGATTCGGGTGGCCCTCGTAGGTCACGCCCAGGAGGTCGAACGTCTCGCGCTCCTGCCAGTCGGCCGTCTTGAACAGTCCGGAGAGCGTCGGCGCGGAGGCCGCCTCGCGCGGCAGCTCGAGCTTGACGATCACGCGCGCCTTCTCATGGATCGAGATGAACGACCAGAGCAGGTCGATGACCGGCTTGTAGGCGAACGCGGGGTTCGCGGCGGACTCGATCTCCGGCGTCGCGCCGTCGGGCAGGAACACGTTGAAGTTCGACTGGCGGATGTAGCCCTTCATGTCGACGGGGCCGAGGTAGTCGGTGCCGGTCAGCATGTCGAGGTAGTCGAAGCCGTTGGACTTGAGCCACTGCGCGAGCGGCACCAGCGCGTCCTTCGCCGGCAGGCGCACGGTCAAGTAGTCCTTGACCGGAACGGCGGCCTTCTCTATTTTCGGAAACTGGGTCTGTATCTTGGCGAAAAGCTCGTCGGAGGTCATAAAGTTAGGCGGCCGCCGCGTTCACGTCGCGGCTGCCCTTTTCCTGCTGGGGCGTCGAAAGTCCGCGCGACAGCGACATCTTGCGCACCTTCTCCTGCAGTTTGATCACCGCGTACTGAAGGGCCTCGGGCCGCGGCGGACAGCCGGCGATGTACACGTCGACCGGCACGATGCGGTCCACGCCCTTCACGACGGAGTAGGAGTCGTAGTACGGGCCGCCGCAGTTCGCGCACGAGCCCATGGAGATCACGAAGCGCGGCTCCGGCATCTGGTGATAAATTTCCAGGATCGGGTCCGCCATCTTCTTGCAGACGGTGCCGGCGACGATCATGACGTCGGCCTGGCGCGGGCTCGCGCGCGGGATGACGCCCATGCGGTCGAAGTCCAGGCGCGACGCGTAGGAGGCCATCATCTCGATGGCGCAGCAGGCGAGGCCGAACGTCATCGGCCACATCGACTGGCGGCGGCCCAAGTCGATCAGATAGTCGGCCGTGGTGAGGATCATGTCCCCGCCCGGCAGGCGGCCCGTGATTCCCGGCAGCTTCTCGAGGATCGGCATTCGTTTACTCCCAGGTCAGCGCGCCCTTGCGCCAGGCGTACGCCAAGCCCAGCGCCAGGATCGCGAGGAAAGCGCCCATCTCGACGAGCGCCAAGCCCCCCATTCCGCGGGAGACGACCGCCCACGGGAAGACGTAGAGGACCTCGACGTCGAAGAGCACGAACAGCAGAGCGAACGTGTGGAAGCGGATGTTGAGCTTGACCTCGGTCGAGCCCGTCGCCGGGATGCCGCACTCGTAGGTGCTCTCCTTGCGCGCGTACGGGACGCTCGCGCGCAGGACTTTGGCCGCGATCAGCGTGACCGCGGCGAAGGCGACGGCGACGACCACGAACGCGTACACCACGGCATAGGCGCTCATCATGAGATTTTCCTTTGAATCAGAACCTTGAAGGCCTCGCCCATGCCGTCCGGGTGGAACAAGGTCTTGAGCTGGGCGCGCTCTTTATATGAGGAAGCATCCATGCCCGCGGCGGCGGCGACCCAGGACTCGATGCCGCCGTCGACGAGAAAGCGCGAGAGGCTCTCGTAGGACTCGGGCTCGAGGCCGGCGGCGCGGCCCGCGTCCATGATCGCGCCGAAGTCGACGGGCACGGTCAGGTCCTTCGTGCCCGGCGCGGAGATCAAGTCGGACTCGATGCGGTGCGCGCGGTACGCGCGCGGGGTGTTGGGAGTCAAATCGGAAAAGCGCTTGCCGTAGTCGAGCGTCATGACGTAGCCGCGCGAAATCTTCTGCGCGGCGCGCGCGATCCACTCGCGCGACTCGAGGCTCACCGCGTGGCGCTCCCCCTCCGCCAGCGCGGGCGCGATCGCGGCCGCGGCGCCGGAGAGCATCACGGTGGAAAGGTCGCCGACGCTCTCGCGGCCCTGCTCGTCGACGTAGATTTCCTTCATGGCGCCGCCGCGCTTGACGAGCAGGTGCGCGGGCAGAGCGTCGAGCAGTTCGTTGGAGTAGAGCACGCCGACGAAGCCCGGCAGGCGCTCGAGGTCCGTGCACGCGTCGACCGAAACGCCGAACGCGGTGACGCGGCGCGCGGCGGTGGTCAGGTCGCGGCGCGTGCGCTCGACGAGCGCGAAGCGCAGACCGTCGGCGAGGTCCGGGTGAGCCTCGCGCAGGCGCCGCGCGACCTGCGAGGCGAGCGTGCCGTCGCCGCAGCCGGCCTCGACGAGCGCCAGCCGCTGGCCGGGATTTTCCGCCTGCACGCGGCGCAGCAGGACGGCGACGCGGTCGGCCAGCACGGCGCCGAAGGCGGGGTGCAGCTCCGGGGCGGTGTAGAAGTCGGCGGTTTTTTCCCGAACGGAGTAGAACCCCCGCTCGGGGTCGTACAGGGCCGACTCCATGAAGTCCCGGAACGTGGTGGGCATCGCGCCCTCTTAGATCAGGTCTTCGGCGCCCAGCGTCTTCTTCTTGCCGTCGGCCTGGACCTTCTGCACGGAGGCCTTGATGATGCCGTCGATGCGGGCGGACAGCGCGTCGATGTAGTCGCCGCCGGTGCGCAGGCCGGCGTCCTTGACCATCTTCTTGATCTTGCTGACGACGACGAGAGTCTCGGCCATCTTTTTATCCTCCGCGATTTTCCGAAGACGATGCATTACAACTAAAACGCCCGCCCCGGGCATTGATCCAGATCAACCTTCACGGGGTCCGATGGGCCCAGCTTTGAAAGCTTGGCGCGGGACAGGATCGAACTGTCGACATGAGGCTTATGAAACCTCCGCTCTACCACTGAGCTACCGCGCCGCAAAATTTCGGTCACCATTCTAGCACAAGGCGCGCGCCGGAGGCCAATTTCGCGGGGGACGTCGACGGAGAACGGCCCCGAGGTCGGCGCCGTCCGATCCCATCCCCTCCGGGACCGCGGCGGATCGACCCCCGCTTGGCATGCTCGGCGCTAGAGGCGGAATCCCGGATATTACGCGTCCTCGCATGACGTCCCTCCGGGGCTGGGATCGGACGGCATCAATCGCGCGGACGTCGGCGGCGCCGACGGCGAGAGCTGGCGCGGCGGCTTCGCCGCCACGCGCCTATCGGGCCATGAGGAAACGATGGATAACGATTCCGATTACGACTCTTTAGATTTCTGGTGAGGAGCGGTCGCGGGGTTTCCTTGCTCTTTCTTTCAGGAGTCGGCGCGCGGGGATTTCCGCGAATTTGATGCAGGTGGGCGGGCGCAGAGAGGTTCGGCGGGATGTCATGCGAGGACGGCGGCAAGGCCGTGATTCCTGCGCCCGCCGGCCCGCATCGGTTTTAAACTTAAGGAATTTCCGCTCTCCGCCCGAAATATGTATGATGGTTTTCCGTTCGCAACACCGACGAATTTCAAGGAGACACCGAGTGGCTAAGCCCAAGACGGCGCAGAAGAAAATCACGGTCGTCATCGCCGACGACCAGACTTTGTTCCGCGAGGGCATCAAGGACCTTCTCGAGGATGAGAAGAACGTCCAGGTCATCGGCGAGGCCGCCGACGGGCGCGAGGCTCTGCGGCTCGTCAAGAAGCTCAAGCCCAACGTCATCCTCCTCGACATCAAGCTCCCGCACATGGACGGCATCGAGGCCACGCGCCAGATCCACAAGGAAGCTCCGTCGACGAACGTGCTGATCCTGTCCGGCTACGAGGACGAGGCTCACGTGATGGAGGCCATCCAAGCCGGCGCGAACGGCTACCTCTCGAAGATGCTTCCGGCGGCCGAGCTCGTCAACGCGCTGAAGACTTTCGCGAACCAGGGCGTGATGATCCCGCAGCCGGTGATGAGCAAGCTCATCGACGGCCTGCGCAACATCGGCTCCGGCGGCGGTCCCGCGTCGCTCGTGGCTCTCACCAAGACCGAGATCAAGGTCCTCGCGCTCCTGGGGCGCGGCCAGTCGAACAAGGAAATCGCGGCGCAGCTGACGTGCAGCGTGAAGACGGTCAAGAACCATCTCAACAGCATGTTCCAGAAGCTCAGCGCCTCGAACCGCACCGAGGCGGTCGTGAAGGGCATCGACCTCGGCCTGATCTCCGCCGAGAAGTCGGACTAAGGCCGTTCGGCGCGACACTTTCTTCGCCCGCGACAGTCACAACCCGCGTGCCGTTTTCAAGGGCCGGGGGCTGTAACGACCACGACATTGACTTCCCCGCGAGCCAGGGGTATAGTCAAGCGATGTCGCCGATCTCTCGGAACCGCTTGAGTTCCGTCGTTCCCACCCTCATCGTTTTCTGCGGCTTGGTCGCGGCCGCCGGCGCCCAGAACGTCGTGCTGTCCGGCCACGTCTCCCCCCGCGTCAAGCGCGCGGCGCTCCTCTCGCGCGCGCCCGCCGACGAGAAGGTGTCGCTCGCCTTCGTCGTCAATCTCGATCAGGACCTGCTGGACCGGACCTTGGCCGGTCTCTACGGCCCGGGCGCGCCGAAGAACAAGAAGTTTCTGACGCCCGCGCAGTTCGCGCGGACGTTCGATCTCGCGACGAAGCGCGCGGCGCTCAAGGAATTCGCGCGCGCGTCCGGACTGGAGGTTTCCGGCGCGGACGTGCCGAACAGTCAGGTCGTGCGCGTCACGGGTCCCGCGGCCGCGGTGGAGAAAGCCTTCGGCGTTCGTCTCCAGCATTACCGCGCCGCGGACGGCCAGGTCTTCCGCGCGAACGACGCGGACCCGTCGATCCCCGCGGCGCTGGCGCCGCACCTGCGGGCCGTGCTCGGACTTTCGAACTATCGCGGCGCGCGCAAGCCGCACCTGCGCCGGCATCATCCGGGCGCCGCTCCCGCGCGCGCGTCCGCGACGGGCGCGGCGCGTCCCGCGATGCTCAGCGGCTCGGGGCCCGGCGGCGGCCTTTCCCCGGCGGACATCAAGACGATCTACAAGCTCTCGAACGGCCTGACCGGGACGGGCCAGACGGTGGCTCTCGTGGAGCTCGACGGCTTCGTCGCGCCCGACGTCACGCTCTACGAGCACACTCTGTTCTCCTCTCCCTACCCGAATCCGACGGTCGCCTGCACGTCGGCCGACAATTCCTGCGGCTTGTGCGTCGGCTCGGGTGCGAGCGTTCAGAATCAGTCCTGCTCCGGGACGTCTCCCGAGGTCGACGGCGGCATGGTCGAGGTCGCGCTCGACATCGACATGATTCTCGCGTTGGCCCCGAACGTGTCGGAGATCAAGGTCTACACGGCGCTCAACGAGGACCCGGACGACATCACGGTCTACTCGGACGTCGCCGCTGACGACTCCGTCTCCGCGGTGAGCACGTCGTGGGGCGCGGACGAGGAGAGCGAGGGCGCGTCGGACATGACCTCCGAGCACGCGATCTTCCAGCAGATGGCGGCCGAGGGCAAGTCCATGTTCTCGGCCGCCGGCGACGAGGGCGCCTACGACGCCTCGGGGACCGGCGCGAGCTACGAAGACAGCCTGCTGACCGACGATCCGGCCTCCCAGCCGTACGTCACGGGCGTGGGCGGCACCGGCATCACCAGCAGCAACGGCGCTGCGAACGGCACCATCGACGAGTTCGTCTGGAACGAGGGCTGCAATTCGGGCGATCCGAGCGAGGACTGCTACGACAACGGCGCGGGCGGCGGCGGCATCGCGAATTACCACGGAACGTATTGGCCGCTGCCGACCTATCAGACCGGAGTCGTCGGCACGACGGGCCAGGTGTCGACGGCCTACCGCAACGTCCCCGACGTCGCGCTGAACGCGGACCCGGACGCCGCGCCGTACGCGATCTGCGTCGGCGGGACCTGCGACAACTGCACGCAGAGCTCCTGCACCACTCTGATCGGCGGCACCAGCGCGGCCTCGCCGCTGTGGGCGGCGCTGACCGCGCTGGTCAATGAGCAGCGCGCGACGAACGGCTACTCGAACCTCGGCTTCGCCAACCCGTCGCTGTACGCGCTGGCGCAGAACAGCGTCTCCTACGGGACCGACTTCAACGACATCACGGCCGGGAACAACGGCTACTACAACGCCGGGACCGGCTACGACAACGCGTCGGGCTGGGGCTCGTTCAAGGCGAACGCGCTGATCGCCCAGTTGAGTTCCGCCTCCACGGCGACGATCACGGGCGGGACCGAGTACTTCGTCGGCGTCTCGTCGATCGAGTGGACGTGGACCGCCGCGCCCGACACCTCGTACAACGTCTACTACGCGACCCAGCCGACACAGATTCTCGCGCGCGGCATCCAGCCGCCGTACGTCATGACCGGCCTGCTCCCCGACGCGACGGCCTACATCGTCGTCTACAGCACGATCGACTCCGTGCAAGGAGCCGACGGCCTGACGCTTTCGACCGCGACTTACGCCGAGGCGCCGACGTCCGCGCCGAGCGCGACCGGCTTCGCGTCGAGCGGGACGTTCACCTTCTCGGCGTGCCCCGCTCCTCCCGCGACGGCCTCGTGCTCGGGCTACATCGTGCAGGTCGCGGCGACGTCGGCGTTCACGGGCACCGTGTACTCGAGCGCGACGACGAACATCGGGCTGACGACGCTGAGCGTGACGGGCCTGAGCGCGGTCAGCTATTACGCGCGTCTGGGCACGCTGAACCCGGGGGGCGGGCCGTCCTTCGGGCCCAGCGTCGAGTTCTTCCTGAACGCGGTCGCGCCCGGCGCCGGCTCCCCGGTCTTCCCCGCGGTCTCCACCGGCGCGATCACCCTTCAATGGACCGCGAACGGGAATCCGCCCGGCATGAGCTACACCGCGCAGGTCTCCACCGCGTCGAACTTCACCGGGACCGTGCAGACGCAGACGACGACGGGGCTCACCGCCGCGTTCGGCGGGCTGGCCGCGGACACGAGCTACTATTTCCGCGTGCAGGGCTCGGGCGGCCCCTTTCTGGACGAGGGCCCCCAGGCGACGCTGGCCGCCGCGCCCGCGGCCGCGTCCCCCGCGTTCGTCTCCGTCGGTTCCGCGACGTTGACCGCGCAGTGGGCGTCCGCCGGCAACGCGTCCGACGCGCAGTACGAGGCCGACCTCTCCGCGAGCGCGAGCTTCACGACGCTCGCCGGCTCGAGCGTCGTCACCGGACTGTCCGCCTCCTTCTCCGGCCTGACGTCGAACACCGTCTACTACGCGCGCGTGCGCGCGCTCGGCCGCACGGGGACGGACTCCGCCTACCTCTCGCTCGGCTCGACCACGACGCTGACCGCGGCGCCGAGCCTGGCGGCCCAGCCGTTCTCGGCCTTGGGGACCGGGTCCTTCACCGTGTCCTTCAACTCCGGCGGCAATCCGGCGGGCACGACGTACGTCGTGCAGGCCTCGACGAACTCCGCCTTCGCGACGCTGACCGCGCAGCTCACGACGACGGGCAACTCGGTCTCGTTCTCGGGCCTCTGGTCGAACGCGACCTATTACGTTCAAGTCGCGGCGCTGAACTCCGGCGGCTCGCAGACGGCGTTCAGCGCGCCGGCCGCGACGGCGACGCTGGTCTCCGTGCCGGCCGCGGGCGCGGCGCCGTACGGCGCGAGCGTCTCCTCTCTGCAGGTCGACTGGTCCGCGGCGAACCTGGCGCCGGGCACCTCGTTCTACGCGGCGGTGTCCGCGGCGGCGTCGCCGTTCACGCCGATCGCGAGCGCCGTGACCACGAGCAGCTTCGCGGTTGTCTCGGGTCTGGCGGCGAACACCACGTACTACGCCGAGGTCCAGGCGCTGAGCAACTCGGCGGACCCCAACGGAACCGCGATCTCGCTGGGTGCGGGCTCGACCTTGGCCTCTCCGGTCGCCTCCGCCTCGTTCGCGCAGGTGTACGTCAGTTCTCTGACCGTCGCGTGGACGTCGGGCGGCGCGTCCGGGGGCTATCGGGTCGACCTGTCCAACTCGCCGACGTTCGCGACTCTGGCGCTCAGCGTGACGACGAATTCGGCCGCGACGTCGGTCCTTCTCTCCGGCCTGTCCTACGACGCGACCTACTACGCGCGCGTCGGCGCGCTCAATGCGCAGGGCTCCCCCAATTTTCTGACCGTGCCCGGCACGGCGGTCACCGGCGCGCCGGTGTTCTCGACGGGCGTGGTCAGCGGCGGGAACCTCGTGCTGAGCCTGAGTTCTCTGCCGCCGCCGCTAGTCTCGGTCGCGGTCACGATCCCCGGCGGCGCGTTCCCGTCCGGCACCGACGCGTCGGCGATCGTCGGCTTCTTCGGCACGCCGTTCACTTCGCTCTCCGGCGCCGTCTCGAATGAGGCGCCGCTCACGCCGCTCGGCGCGCAGGCCGCTTTCTGCGTGTCGGCCTCGGCGACGTGTCTCTACAGCGGCGGCCCCCAGCCGAACTCGCCCGTCTTGTTCTCGATCGTCTACGATCCCGCGCAACTGCCGACCGGATTTCCGGAGAGCTCGATCCAGCTCATGCGCTACGACCCGACGGCCGGGCAGTGGACGCTCGTCGCGTCGCAGGACGATCCGAGCACGCACGTGCTGACCGCTTATACGCAGCATTTTTCGCTGTTCGCCCCTTTCTTCCTGACGCCCGCCGCGTCGGGCAACGTCTCCGAGGTGCAGATCTTCCCCCAGCCGTGGGAACTCGGCGCGCCGGGCAGCGCGTACTTCGCGAGCGTGCTGACGTTCGCGAGCCTTCCCGCGGGCGCGGACGTGAAGATCTTCACGCTGACGGGCGAGCGCGTCTGGGAAGGCACGGCCACGGGCTCGGGCGTGGCGACGTGGGACGGCACCAACCGCTTCGGCCGCTCCGCCGCCTCGGGCACGTACCTGGTCGTCATCGAGTCGGGCGGGACCAAGCGCCTGCGCCGGGTGGTGCTGATCCGGTGAGGCGCGCGCTCGCCGCCGCCGTGCTGCTGGCCGCGGCGGCGCCCGCGCGCGCCCTGCAGACGAACGTCGGAACCGCGGCCGCTGATTTTCTGACGATCGGCGCCGGCGCGCGTTCGCTCGGCATGGGCGGCGCGTGCACCGCGATCGCGTCCGGCCCCGACGCGATCTACTGGAACCCGGGCGGCCTCGCCGCGATGAGCAGCCCCGAGGCGACGTACAGCATCACGCAACTGCCCGCCTCCATCACGCACAACTACGCCGCCGTCGGCGCGCCCGTTCCCTGGCTCAACGGCGACCTCGGCTTCGCGTTCACGTCTCTGACCCAGCCTTCGCTCGACCTGGTGACCGCGAGCAACCAGACCGTCGGTTCGTTCGCCCCGCACTCCGAGGCCTACGCCCTGGCCTACGCGCACCGCTTCAACCTCAACGACTCGTCCGACACCCTCCCTCTCGACCGCGAGTGGAATATCCCCGGCGGCGAACGCCCGCTGACCGAAACCGGAGACCGCCCGCTGGTCACCGGCACTTTGGACGCGGGCCTGTCGGCCAAGTACATCGAGGAAAACCTGGGCACGCGCTCCGCGTCCACGTTCGCGATCGACGCGGGCGCGACCTTGAAGCCGTCCTCTCTCCCGGACCTCGTTCTCGGCGGCGCGGTGCGCAACCTCGGCGGCAAGCTGAACTTCATCGCCGACGCGGAGCCCCTGCCGACGGAGATCGGCGTTTCCGCCGCCTACGCGATCCGCGGCGAGGGCTGGCGCCTCCTGCCCGCGCTCGACGTGTCCCTGCCTTACGCGGGCAATCCCTACGCGAAGCTCGGCGTCGAGTACTCGCGCGTGCTCGGCGAGCGCACGGCCGCGTCGTTGCGCCTCGGCTACACGACCCAGCCCGCCGTCGACCTCGGGCTCGTCTCCGGCCTCACCGCGGGCGTCGGCCTGCACGTCAACAAGTTCTTCTTCGACGCCGCCTTCGAGCCGATGTCGTCTCTCGGCAACCAGTACCGACTCAGCGTCGGCTGGCGCTTCTGAACGCAGAGACCGCAAAGACACGAAGAACGGATGAACCACGCAGACGTCGAGAACGAACGCAGAGAGAGTAAACGACTTTCGCCGCCGACTCTTGATCCGTTCTGAGTGTCTTTGCGGTTTACGCCGTTGCCGTATCGTCGATTATCGGCCTTCGCGGGCCGCCGGAGCGAAGTGCTAAAATGGCGCCCATGAGGCGACGCGGCTTCTGGGACCGGCTGACGTGGGACGGAAAGTCTCCGGGCGCGCGCGCCGCGTGCTGGGGCGCGGTGCAGGGGGCTCTTATCTGCGCCCTCGCCCACGGCGCCGCCGCGGGAGTCGTCGTCGTCGCGAAGGCGGCCTTCAGCGTCGCCGCGCCGCCGCCGTTCGAGGAGTTCGCGCAGGCGGTCGCGGTGGTCGCGCTGAGCTCGACGTTCTGCGCGGCGGTGTTCGGCGCGCCCGTTCTTCTTCTCCTCGGCCGATTCGACGCCGCCGGTTCGCTGACCTGCGCGCTCGGCGGCGCGCTCGGGGGCTTCGCCGTCGCGGCGTTCGCTTTCTGGACCTGGCCGCCGTTCGAGTGGGGCATGGCCGCGTTCCTCGCCTGGTACGGAGGCGTGATCGCGGCGGCGGTCTGGTGGCGCGCGCGAGCCGTCGAGCGCGCGCTTACTTGAGCGCGGCCTTTTTGCCTTCGGCCTTCACGCGCGCGACGGCTTCCTCGGCGTAGACGCGCACTCGGGGATTGCCGGACTTCCTCGCGAGACGCTCGAGCGTGGGCAACGCGCGCTCGTCCTCGGTGGAGCCGAGCGCGGCGACCGCGGACAAAGTCAGGCGCTCGTCGGAGTCCTCGGCGCGCGCGCACATCCACGGCACGAGCGACGCGTCGTAGGACGCGTAGTCGGCGAGCGCCCGCCACGCGGCGGCGCGCGCGCCGTAGGGCGAGGGCGACTGCGCCGCCGCGCGCAGGCGCGGCAGGTTTTTCGGGTCGTGCGCCGCGGCGAGTCCCGCGACCGACGAGGCCGCGAGCACGTCGCGGTAGCTCGCGGTCTTGAGTCCGCGCGCGGCGAGAGCGGCGCCGGTCGCGCCGCCGAGCGCGGCGACGCCGCGCACGGCCTCGGCCTGGACGCCGAGCGCCGGATGACGGCGGGCGAGAGGCGCGAGGCGCGCCTCGGCGCCCGGGCGGGCGCGGCGCGCGATCTCGGCGACGACGGCGCGCAGGACCTTGGGATGGCGCGCGGTCTTGAGCAGGCGGTCGAGCGCGCGATCCGCGGCCTCGCCGCCGATCGAGCCCAGCGCGCGCACCATCTCGACGCCGGCGCCCCAGAACTTCTCGCGCGCGGCCTGAGCGGCGAGAGCGCGCACGGCCGTCTCGCCCCCCCAGCGCGCGACTTGGGTCGCCGCGAGCGCGCGCGTCACCGCGCGGCCGGGCCGGGCGAGCTGGCGCGCCCACATGGGCGCCGGCTTGGCGAGCGCGAGCTTCTTCAGCTGGACGTACTCCGGATCGACGACGACGTCGAGCGGCTCTCCGGGCAAAGTCCAGTCGAAGCGGTGCTCCTTGTCGACGACCTCGACGTCGAGGTCCTTGGTCCAGCCGCGGCCGAACACGCGCAGCTTCAGCGGGAAGCGGAACGCGGGGTGCGCGTCGTCGACGGTCTGCGTCTGCATGAGCCAGAGCGAGCCGTTCTTCGATCGGGCGTCATAGGACCACCGCGCGCGCAGCGCCGGATGGCCGGCGCGGTACACCCATTGGTCGAAGAAGCCCTGCACGTTTCGGCCCGTCGCCTCCTCGATCGCGAGCACGAGGTCCTGCGTCTGCACGCTGCGGTCCTTGTGCTTGCGCAGGTAGTGGCCGATGGCCTTCCACCAGAGCGCGTCGCCGAGCTCCTTCTTCAGCATGTGCAGAACCCACGCGCCCTTCTCGTAGAGGTGGCGGTCGAAGATCGTCCACGGGTCGACGTAGGTGCGGCAGACGATCGCGCGGCGATAGCGGCGCGACTCCTCGTCGAAATAGAGGCGCGCGTTCGCGAGCAGCTCGTAGTCGGCCTCGTCTTGGCCCTTGTCGTGCTCTTGGAAGAGGACCTCGAAGTAGGTCGCGAAGCCCTCGTTGAGCCACGCGTGCGGCCACTCGGCGCACGTGACGAGGTCGCCGAACCACTGGTGCGCGAGCTCATGCGCGACGAGCAGGTCGAGATCGTGATCGAGAGCGGCGCGCTCGTCGATGAGGCACGCGTCGGTCTGCGTCGTGCAGGTCGTGTGCTCCATGCCGCCCGGATACTCGGCGACGGCGACCTGCGCGTAGCGCGGATACGGGTACCTCACGCCGGTCTTCTCGGAGAAGAACTTCAGCGCCTTCGCGGTCTTGCCGAAGCCGCGGCGCGCCTCGTCCTCGCGTCCCCTCTCGCAGTAGTAGACGACCGGAATCCCGTCCCACTCCTCGACGATCTCGGAGAATTTCCCCACGACGAGCGTGATCAGGTAGATCGAGTGCGGCCGGTCCATGCGCCAGTGCCACGTTTCCTTGCCGGCGAAGGTCTCGTGCTCGGCGAGCACGCCGTTCGACACGGCGCGGTAGCCCGCGGGCACGCGCGCGCGCACCTCGGAAGTGACCTTCGCGTGCGGCGAGTCGTGGCACGGGAACCAGCGGCGTGCGTCCTCGGGCTGGCTCTGGCTCCACATCTGCGAGGGCTCGCGCACGAAGTGCAGGCCCGCGACGGGATCGGCGACGCGGTAGCGGAACGTCACGCGCGACTCGCCGGTCTCGGGGAGGGCGGCGGGCAAGGTCACCGCGACCTTGTCCTTCGAGACGCGAAAGCGCGCGGGGCGGCCGTCGACGTCGACGCGGGAGATCTTGAGCTCGAGCGCGTCGAACTCCAGGCGCTTGACGCCGGGGCGGCGCGCGCGCACGGTCGTCTCGCAGGTTCCGGACAGCGTCTTGCGGCGCAGGTCGACGTCGAGGTCGAGCTTCACGTGCAGCGCGTCGAACGGCCGGTCCGGCGCGTAGTGAGGCTTGCGTCCGAGCAAAGCCCGCTGGACGCCGGAGGCGGAGCCCCCGAGATTCAACCGCCGACCGCAGCCCAGGAACTCCCGGTTCTCGCTGGTCATGCGCTCAGGCCGCGACGGCTTCGGCTTTGGACGCGGACGCGGCTTCCTTGATCATCATCGCCGCGACCTCGTTGCGCTGGATCTGGTTCGTTCCCTCGTAGATCTGCGTGATCTTCGCGTCGCGCATGAACTTCTCCGCCGGGAACTCCCGCGTGTAGCCGACGCCGCCCGCGAGCTGCACGCAGTCGGTCGTGACCTTCATCGCGACGTCGGAGCAGTAGTACTTCGTCATGGCCGATTCCTTGGTGTAGCGGCGCACGTCCATCTTCTGCATGACGTCGTAGACGATCGCGTTGTCGGCCATGGCCTTGTCGTAGACGGGCTTCATCGCCTTGTCGATCGAGCGCGAGGTCGCGTAGAGCAGCGCGCGCCCCGACTCGATGCCGGTCGCGCTGTCGGCCAGAATGTGCTGGACGGCCTGGAAGCTCGAGATCGGCTGGCCGAACTGGCGGCGCTGGCGGATGTAGGAGAGGGTCTCGTCGAGAGCGCCCTGGGCGATGCCGATCGCCTGCGCCGCGATGCCGGGACGCGAGCAGTCGAACGTCGTCTGCGCGGTGAAGAGACCGAAGCCTTCTTTATAGAGCAGGTTCTTCTTCGGGATGCGGCAGTTGTTGAAGACGAGTTCGTACGTGGGATTGGCGCGGATGCCGAGCTTGACCTCTTTCTTGCCGAAGCCGAAACCGGGCGTGCCCTTCTCGACGATGAACGCCGAGATGCCGCGCGCGCCGCGCGTCGGGTTGGTCGAGGCGAAGACCACGTAGGTCTCCGCGACCTCGCCGTTCGAGACCCAGCACTTGAGGCCGTTGAGCACGTAGTGATCGCCGTCGAGCTTCGCGGTCGTCTTCGTCGCGGTGGCGTCGGAGCCGGCCTCCGGCTCGGAGATCGAGAACGCGGCGAGCTTCTTTCCGGACGCGAGGTCCGGGATGTACTTCGCGCGCTGCTCGGCGGTGCCGAGCAGCATGATCGGCAGCGCGCCCAGGCCCGTCGCGGCGAAGGCGAGCGCGATGCCGCCGCACACGCGCGAGAGCTGCTCCACGACCAGCACCTGCTCCATCAGGCCGCCGCCGAGGCCGCCGTAGGACTCGGGGAGATAGACGCCGTACAAGTCCGCGGCGGCCATCTTCTTGACGCACTCCCAGGGGAAGGTCTCCTCCTCGTCGTGCTTCGCGCGAAAGGGCTTGATGTCGCGAACGGCGACCTGGTAGGCCAAATTCTTGATCTCTTCCTGGGTTTCCGTCAGTTCGTAGTCCATGGTCACTCCTCCAGGGCCTTCATGCGGCTCAGAGCGTCTCGCGCGGCGGCCTGCTCCGCTTCCTTTTTGTTCTTGCCCGTGCCCCGGCCGAGCTCGCGCGCGCCGAGGCGGACCAAAATCGAGAACGTCTTGTCGTGGTCGGGTCCGGCCGACGAGCTCAGCTCGTAGGTCGGCGGCGACTTGTGGCGCTTCTGCAGTATTTCCTGGAGGCGGCTCTTGTGGTCCGTCTCCAGCAAGGTGTCGAGGCGCCGCTCGCACCATTCGCGCACGAACTTCTCCGCGGCCGGATAGCCGCCGTCGAGGTAGAGCGCCCCGATCAGGGCTTCCATCGCGTTGGAGAGGAGGCTGTGGCGCGCGCGCCCGCCCGTGGATTCTTCCCCGACGCCCAGATACAAGCGAGCCCCGAGTCCGAGCTCCTCGGCCCAGGCGGCCAGGCTCGGCCGCGAAACGAGGAGGGACTTTTTCTTCGACAAAGTCCCTTCCGCCTCCCCGGGATAGGCGACGTACAGCGCGTGGGCGACGACGACCGCCAAAACGCTGTCCCCGAGGAACTCGAGGCGCTCGTTATCGGCCCCGGACCCGCTCTCGCTGGCGTACGACTTGTGCGACAGCGCCAGCTTGAGCAGGTCCGGGTTCTTGAACCGATGTCCGGTCACCGACTCCAACGGCTCGGCCAAGACGGCCTCGCCTTACTTCTTCGCGTGAGCGGAGATGTAGTCGATGGCCTGGCCGACGGTCTGGATCTTCTCGGCCTGCTCGTCCGGGATCTCGGTGTCGAATTCCTCTTCGAGGGCCATCACGAGCTCGACGGTGTCGAGCGAGTCGGCGCCCAGGTCGTTGACGAAGTGGGCGTTGGGCGTCACTTCGGCGGCGTCCACGCCGAGCTGCTCGACGATGATCTGCTTCACGCGGTCCGCGATGTTGGCATCAGCCATGGTGGTCATTCTCCTTGGATCACATGTACCCGCCGCCGTTCACATTCAGAACGTGGCCGGTGATGTACGACGACTCGTCCGTCGACAAAAACAGCACTGCGCGCGCGACTTCGATCGGCTCTCCCATGCGGCCGAGGAGGATCTTGTCGAACAGCTTCTTCTTCGCTTCTTCCGGAACGGCGTCGGTCATGCGGGTGCGGATGAAGCCCGGCGCGACGGCGTTGGCCGTGATCTGGCGCGAGGCGAACTCGCGCGCCACGGACTTCGTCATCGCGATCAGGCCGCCCTTCGACGCCGCGTAATTGGCCTGCCCCGCGTTTCCTTCCTCGCCGACGATCGAGGCGATGCTGACGATGCGTCCGTAGTGCGCCTTCATCATCGGCCTCACGACCGCCTTCGTGAAGTTGAAGGCGCCCTTCAAGTTGACGGCCATCACGAGGTCCCAGTCCGCCTCGGACATCCGCATCAGGAGGTTGTCCTTGGTGATCCCCGCGTTGTTCACCAATATATCAATTTTGCCCCATTTGTCCACCACGGCCTTCACGACGGCCTCGGCCTGGTCGTACTTGGTCACGTCGCAGGCCATGCCGAACGCGATGCCCTTGCCGCCGTCGAGCTGGGCCGCGGACTTCTGCGCGAGCTCGGCGTTCACGTCGACGATCGCGACTTTCGCGCCCTCGGCGGCGAACAGCTCGGCCGTCGCGTAGCCGATTCCCTGCGCGGAGCCGGTGATGATCGCGACTTTGTCCTTGAGACGCACGCCGGTGGTGGGAACCGGTCGAACCGCGGTTTCGGTGCTCATGTCGTTCTCCTCTGGATCTCTCGTTGGCGCGTCAATTCGGGGCTTTCTCGGCGACGGGGGCGCGCGCCGCGGACTCGCGGAGCGCGGCGACCAGGCCGGATTCGGCCAGCTTCTTGGCGGCTTTGAGCGCGTGCGAGATCGCGCGCGCGTTGGAGGCGCCGTGGCAGATCACGACGACGCCGTTCACGCCGACGAGCGGGGCGCCGCCGTACTCGTCGTAGCTCATGCGGCGCTTGAGGCGCGTCAGCGGCCCCTTGAGGACCAGGCCCGCGAGCTTGTAGCGCCACGACGACATGATCTCGGACTTGAGCAGGCCCACGATCGCGGCGGCCGTGCCCTCCATCGTCTTGATGACGACGTTGCCGACGAACGCGTCGCAGACCACGACGTCGGTCTTGCCCGCGGGGACGTCGCGTCCCTCCACGGAGCCGGCGAAATTGAGGCCGGAGTCCTTGAGCAGCGGGAAGGTCGCCTTGACCAGCTCGTTGCCCTTCCCCTCCTCCTCGCCGATCGTGAGGATCCCGACGCTCGGGTTCTCGACGCCGTACAGGTGCTTGGCGAGGATGCTGCCCATCTGCGCGAACTGCACGAGGTGCCACGGCTTGCAGTCCACGTTCGCGCCCGCGTCGAGCAGTACCGTCACGCCGCGCGCGGTCGGGATCGGCGCCGCGATCGCGGGGCGCAGGATCCCGGGAATGCGCTTGAGGTTCCACAGCGTGACCGACGCCATCGTGGCTCCCGAGTGTCCCGCGGAGACCATCCCCTCGGCCTTGCCGCCGGCGACGAGGTCGCCGCAGACCATGATCGACGAGCGCGGCTTGGATTTGCACGCGGCCGACGGCTCCTCGTGCATCTCGACGACGTCGGGAGCGTCGACGATCTCGAAGCGGGGATCGCCGGCCACGCCGCGGGCCGAGAGCTCGGCCTGAATCTTCGCGGCGGGGCCGACGAGGATCGGCTCGACGCCGAAGGCGTTCGCGGCGTGAACGGCGCCGTCGATGTTCGGGGCCAGCCCGAAGTCTCCGCCAACCGCGTCGAGCGCGATTTTCAAGTCATTGTTACGACGACTGCTGCTCTCCGCCTTCTCCGCCGGCCGCCTTCTTCTTCGTTTTCGGCGGGCGCACGAGCACGCCGTTGTAGAAGCCTTCGGGGCTGATCGTGTGCGGCCGGTGCCAGCGACCGTCCTTGTCCTTGCTCATCGGCACGCCGTCGAGCTTCCAGTTCGCGGCGCGGCGGCTGTCGCGGCGGGCGCGTGTGTGCTTGCGTTTCGGGTTAGGCATGATAGTCCTCTATTGTCCTGGTAATGAAAAGCGATTCTAGCCTTTCTTGTGACGGCGGGTCAATCGCGGCCGCACGGTGTCCGGCTCGTCGACGGGCGGCTTGTGGCCGCATTTCGTCGTGTTGAGATTCGCGCGGCACTCCGGGCACAGGCCCTTGCAGTCCGGCTTGCAGAACACCTTCATCGGCTGGGCGAGCCCGATCGACTGGCGCGCGTCCTCGGTCAGATCCATCGGACCGCCGTCGATCGACGCCGCCGCCTCGAACGCCTCGCGCCACGTCCCGTCCACCGGCGTCAGGCAGCGCGAGCACTCGAAGCGCCATTTGCCGCTGACGTTCCCGGTGAAGAGCGCCTGGTCCTCCGCGCGCCGGATCACGCCCGCGAGCGTGACGGGTCCCACGAGCGCGCCCTCGGTCAGCACGCCCGCGAACGCGTCGGCCGGCGCCTCGGCCTTCACCTCGACCTCGCCCTCGTCCTTGACCTCGGTGAGCGGGAAGCGAAAAAAGACTTCGTCCTTCTTCTCGTCCTTCATCGTGCTCCCTCGCCGGAAGTTCCCGGTCAGCCCGCGATCTCGGCTTCTTTGTACGTTTCGACGAGGGCGGCCATGACTTTGTCCTGGTCGGCGACGACGCCCTTCTGCGCGGCCGCGACGGCCTTGAAGTCGAGCGCGTCGGCGAGCGCGTCGGCGTTCCCCTCCGTCGCGCTCGAGACGAGCTCCAATCCTTCGCTCGCGATCCACGACGCCGCGTGCGCGGCGTGGACGCGGCTCATCGCGCGCCAGCCTTCCAGGCTGAACTCGACGGCCTCGGACACCTCGGGCTTGGCCGCGGCGCGGCAGAACGCGACGGCGGTCTCCGCGTAGGCCATGAGCTCTCCGAGCTTGACGTGCGCGAGCTGGTTGGAGGTCAGCTTCTCGTCGTAGCAAGCCTTGAGCACGAGCGAGAGCGCGCGCAGGGCGAGAGCGGCCGAGTCGGCGCCCACGTCGGGGCCGGACGCGTGAAGCTTGTCCATCTCGGTCGCGAACGCGTCGTAGTACTTGCCCTCGGCGTTGATGTTCGCCTGCCAGCGCTCGCGGAACGTGGTCAGCTGGAGGATTTCGCTGGTGCCTTCGTAGATGCAGGTGATCTTGATGTCGCGCTTCAGTTTCTCGACGGGGAACTCTCGGACGTAGCCGTTGCCGCCGAACGCCTGGATGGCGTTGTTGCACGCGGTGTCGGCGGTGTCGGAGGCGAGCATCTTCGCGATGGCGCCCTCGGTCTGCAGTCCTTCCTCGCCGGCGTCGATGCGGCGCGCGACTTCTTCGACATACGCCCGGCAGGCTTCCAGGCGCGCGGCGAAAGGAACGATGAGCTTGTGCGTCATGCCCTGCTTCGTGTTCAGCGGCTGGCCGCCGACCTTGCGCTGCTGGCTGTAGCGGACCGCGTGCTCGATCGCCTTCGTGCCCACGCCCAGCGCCATCGCCGCGACCATGAGGCGCGTGTAGCCGAACACGGCCTGCGCCTGGCGCAGGCCCTTGCCCTCGACCTCGCCGATCAGCTGGTCGGCCGGGACGTAGACGTCCTGCAGATTGACGGGCGTGGTGTCGCTCAAGCGAATGCCGTGCTTGTCCTCGTGCTTGTCGCTGGAGAGTCCCTTGGTGCCCCGCTCGATGACGAACCAGGACACGCCCTTCGGCGCGCGCGCGAGAATCGTGTAAACGCCGGCGACGCCGCCGTTGGTGATCCACATCTTGCCGCCGTTGAGCTTGTAGCCGACGATCTTGTCGCCTTCCATCACGCGCTCGGCCTTCGTCTTCAGGTGGAGCAGGTCGGAGCCGGCCGCGGCCTCGGTGGCGCCGTAGGCCACGTAGCAGGACTCCTCGGCGATCTTCTTGATCCACTTCTCCTTCTGCGCGTCCGTGCCGCCGACGAAGATCGGGTCCATGCCCAGGAAGGTCGCGAACACCGAGGTGCAGATTCCGAGGTCGATGCGCGCGAGCTCCTCGCACGCGCGGTAGATGTCGAAGGAGTTGCCGCCGAGCCCGCCGTATTTCGTCGGGATCATGATGAGGTTGCACGCGACCATGTTCGGGTCGTACAGATCCTTCATCGTCTGCGTCGGGAACTCGTTCTTGGTGTCGAACTCGATGAGCTTCGAGTGCGGCAAGTTCTTGCGGCCGTACTCGCGGATGGTCTCCACGACCATCTGGCGCGTCTCCTTGTCCAGTCCGACCATCCCCAGGCTTTCGGCGATGCCGCTCATGGTATTTCTCCTCGGAGTGCGATCTCTCTGCCCATATTATCACACGCCGGGCGGGAAATCACGTGCCGAGCGGCTCGGCGGGACCTAGAGTCCGGCGGTCTCGCGCACGAAGTACGGCCTCATGTCCTTGAGGTCGTAGTAGATGCGCACGAGAATCTCGGCGAGGAGGCCGAGGAGCACCATCTGGAAGCCGATCAGCAGGCAGAAGATCGAGACCTGGAAGAGCGGCTGATCCTTCACGAAGATGCCGAGGTAGAATTTTTTATACAGCGTGTAGAAGCCGAACGCCACGCCGAGCAGGCCCATGCCCACGCCGCCGCCGCCGAACAGATAAATCGGCTTGCCGAGGTAGGCGTCCATGAACTTGACCGTCATCAGGTCGAGCAGGACCTTGAACGTGCGCGCGATCCCGTACTTCGACACGCCGGCGGTGCGCGGGCGGTGGTTGACCGGGACCTCGGCGATGCGCGCGCCGAGGAAGCCGGCGAACGCGGGCACGAAGCGGTGCATCTCGCCATACAGGCGCAGCGGCTTCAAGTACTGGGCCTTGTAGAGCTTGAGCGTGCAGCCGTAATCGTGCAGGTTGACGCCGGTGATGCGCGAGATGAGGCTGTTGGCGATGATCGACGGCAATTTGCGGTCGAGGAAGCGGTCGTGCCGGTCCTTGCGCCAGCCGCTGACCACGTCGTAGCCCTCGTCGAGCTTCGCGAGGAGCTTGGGCACGTCGCGCGCGTCGTTCTGCATGTCCGCGTCGAGGCAGACGATGAGCTCGCCCTGCGCGTGCTGGATGCCGGCGAGCAGCGCCGCGGTCTGTCCCGCGTTGCGGCCCAGGCGCACGCCCTTGAAGCCCTTGTACTTCTTCACGAGGTCCTGGATGAACTCCCAGGACTTGTCGCGCGAGCCGTCGTCGACGAGGATGACCTCGTAGGATTTGCCGAGCGCGTCGAGCGCGCCGGAGACCTCCGCGCCGAGCGCGACGAGGTTCTCCTCTTCGTTGTAGACCGGGATCAGCGCCGACAGGTAAAGCTTCGCGCTCAATGAAGGAAGATTCTACCGCTTTTTTTCCCGATTCGCGCGCGTTGGACGGCCTACGGGTAGTAGCCCAGGCCGCTCTCGATCGCGCGCCGCGCAGAGAGCCGGACGTAGACCAGATTCATCAGCACGGGCAGGAGCTCGAGCTGCTCGGGCGGCAGTTCGACGGCGCCGGAGCGGCCGGCGCGGCGGTCGGCGACGAGCCGGTCCAGCAGCGCGCGCGTCGGAGCTTCCAGTTCGGGGTGGTTCCACAGATAAACGACGTCGCGCAAGGAGGCGTCGCCGGCCTGAGCCGCGTCGGCGAGCGCCGCGGCTTGCGCGGCGTTCAGCCGCAGATGCGGCGCGGCCCGCGGCGCGAGCGCATCGGAACGGCGCAGCGCGTCGCGGTTGCGGCAGAGAATCGCGACCAAGTACTCGCGCGACTCGACGCCGTAGCCGGACGTCTGCGCGAGAGCTCCGTCGACGAGCTGCGCGATCGCGCGGTCGCTCAGCGCGGCGATCTGGGCGCGCGTCTTCTCGACGGCCGCGGTCGACGCGGCTCCCGAGTGGTACACGAGCGGGAGCTTCGGCACGCCGAGAACTTCCACGCCGTCGCGGAAGCCCTGGTCGAAGTCGCCGAACAGGACCGCGGAGCCTTCGTCGCTCGCCCACAGGTTGCCGCGGTTTAAAATGCGGTCGGTGTTGCCCAGCCATGCGTCCACCACGGAGCCGCGCGCGAAGGACTCGGACGCGACCAGGCGGTCCTCCTCGGGGGAGCCCGCGACGGGCTGGTGCAGAGCGGTGAACGGACTCGCGATGCCGAGGACCTCGCGGCCGTCGAGCGTCGCGCGCGCGAGGCGGTAGTCGAGCGTCTCCACGCCGAACGCGCGCATCAGGTGACTGCCGACGATCTCGCGCAGGAGCTTCATGCGCTCGTACGGGAACAGCGGATCGCTCGGCGCCATGCGGATCGGCTTGAACACGCCGCGGCGGCCGTCCGCGAGGTCGACGAGCACCGGCACGGAGATTCCCCCCTCGCGCGTCGCCGGCACGGGAGCGCCGGCGGCGTCGAGGCGCGGCGTCACGGTCGGCAACGCGGAGAGCACGCTCGGATTCGTCAGCGAAGCGCCGCTCAGCGCGCGGTCGTACTGGTCGGCGAGCGGCGGCCCGCGGCGGCGCGCCCAGCTCCACAGCTTGGCGAGGGCGCGCGAGAGCGGGTTCTCGAGAAGAGCCTGACGCGCGCGCGCCAGGCCGGAGGCGCGCGCGACCGGCGCCGCCGTCACCGGGTACAGCGCGGCGAATTCCGGCGAGGCCGAGACGTCGGCGGCGGCAATATAAAGGACGGCGCGCGGCTCGGCGCGGACGGAGACGACGTACAAGAGGAGATCCAGCACCTGCTGGGCCGCGAAGATCGGCCAGAAGCTGCCCATGAGGCCGGTCTTGAAGAAGTAGCCCGTGCCGTCCATGAGGAGCGAGCGGCCCTGGATCAAGGCGGAGCGCCCGCGGCGCGTGAGCACGCCCTTCTCGTAGAGCTCGTTGAGACCCTGCGACGCGAGCGTGCCGATGAACGTGCCCACGAACGTGACGATGCCCATGTCGCGCCAGTAGGACAGCGCCCACGGCGGCACCACGTTGGGCAGCGCCGTCCACGAGATCGCGCGGTAGAGCGCCGCGATGAGCTGGCCGTAGACGAGGTTGAACGCCGCGAGGTACGGCACGCCGCGCAGGCGCGCGAGGCGGTTCTGGAACGCGGCCCACGCGTCGACCCAAAAGCTGTAGAAAGTCTTCAGCGCCAAGGTGAGTCCCGCGATGGCGACGAAGGCGAGCGGGTGCGCGGGCAGGTACAGCGGCGCGAAGGCGAGCACGTTCAGCGCGATGAACGGCACGCGCGTGAAGAGACCGCCGACCACCTCGGACCGGTTCGGCCAGGACATCGACGCGGAGAACTGGCGGCCGAGGAAGCGGCTTTCGCGCACGGGGGAGGCCAGCGCGGAGAGCAGTCCTCCCGCGGGGGTCGCGGCCGCGGCCTCCTCGGCGGACGGCGCGACGGCCGCGGGCTTGGGCGGCGCGATCGTCTCCACGTCGACGCCGCGCGCGACGCCGAGGGATTTGAGATAGTTCGTCAGTCCCGGCACCGCGGCCTTCTCCGCGGCCTCCGACGGCGCGCTGCGGCGCACGATGAGGCGTACGCGGCCGGAGCGCGCGAGCGCGTCGCGGAAATCGGGATCGGCCGCGAGCGCGGCGGAGAGCTGCTCGAGCGGCACGCTCCGCGGCGCGCGCCCGTTTCCGGCCAAGTGCACGCGCAGGGTCCCGGGTTCGAAGTTCGCGCCGTCGAACAGCTGGTCGGCTTCGGCGGCCTCGGGCGCTCCGCGCGGCAGGCCGAGCCGTCGCCCGATCGCGTTTGCGAAGCGGCGCGGGAGCGACGGCGCGGTCGGGAGAGCGGCGGAGGCCGGAGCCGCGGACGCGACGGCGTCGACGGCGATCGGGAAAACGTCGGCGTGAGGAGCGGAGACGGCCGCGGGGCTCGGCGGGACGGCGTTCGGCGCCGCGACGGCGGCGACGGGCGCGGCGGCCGGCGCGGCTGCGGCTGCGGCGGCGGCGAACGCCGGAGCGGCGGCGGGCGCCGAGGGCGCGGAGAGCGCCGGCGCCAGAGCGAAAGGAGCCGCGAAGGAGGTCAGCGCGACCGGAGCGACGGCGCCGACCCGCAGGGCCCCGGCCGAGGCCGCGGAGAGCCCGGCTTCGCCGGACGCGGAGGCCGCGGCGGGGGCCTCGGCGATCGCGGCCCAGGCGCGCGGGCCGGGCATGGAAAGGAAGAGGGCGGCGGCGGTCAGGACGCGGAACGTCCGGAAATTGGCCACGCCTCATGATACCGGGCGCCTCCTTGCGAACGAAGACTGGCGGAGTCACGTGCGATTGACGTGTGGATGACTTTTTTCACCCCAAAGGCCCAGGGCGTTCGCGGGTCTTTCGCCGGGCTCTCGGCATATATTACGATCACCGCATGAACCGAGCTTTTCCCCTCCTCTCTCTCGTCGTCCTCCTTGCCTGCGCGGCGTCCGCCGCGGACGCGCCGACTTCCTGGCGTTTCGCGGTGTCGGGAGACTCGCGCAACTGCGGCGACATCGTGATGCCGCTGATCGCGCGCGGCGCGCAGAAGGACGGCGCGCAGTTCTACTGGCACCTCGGCGACTTTCGCGCGACGTACAACTTCGACGAGGACATGCTCGCGGCGCGCGGCGGCAAGCTGAACGTCACCGAGTATCTGGACAAGGAGTGGGACGACTTCATCGCGGCGCAGATTGCGCCCTTCGGGACGATGCCGGTGTATCTCGGCATCGGCAACCACGAGACGATCGCGCCGAAGACGCGCGCCGAGTACCTGGTCCAGTTCGCGGACTGGCTCGACGCGCCGGTCCTGCGCGATCAGCGCCTCGCCGACGACCCCGACGATCATCGGCTGAAGACCTACTTCCACTGGAAGCAGGGCGGAGTGGACTTCATCACGCTCGACAACGCCACGTCCGACATGTTCGACCGCGCCCAGCTCGAGTGGTTCGAGAAGGTGCTGCTCAAGGACAGGATCGACGCGTCGGTGCGCGGCGTCGTCGTCGGGATGCACGAGGCGCTGCCCAACAGCGTCGCCTGCGGCCACAGCATGAACGACTCCGTCGTCGGCGTGGAGACGGGACGCCGCGTCTACCGCGACCTGCTCAAGTGGCGCGCCGAGAGCGGCAAGCAGGTCCGCGTGCTCGCCAGCCACTCGCACTACGTCATGGAGAACATCTTCGACACGCCGTACTGGAACAGCAAGAAGGCCGGCGACCGAGGCGTTCTTCCCGCCTGGATCGTCGGCACCGCGGGCGCGATCCGCTACGGGCTCCCCGACGGCGTCCCCTCCGGCGCCTTCGCGCGCACCAAGGTCTACGGCTACCTGATCGCCGACGTGCGTCCAGACGGGGACGTCACGTTTCAGTTTCGCGAGATCCGCCGCGAGGACGTGAGCGACGATCTCGTCGTGAAGTACGGCAAGGCGACCGTCGACGCGTGCTTCGAGGGCAACGCCGACGAGGGCTTTAAAAAGCCGACCGCGCCGTCGTGCTTCGAGAAGTAGCGGCCTAGACGATCACGGCGAGTGCGAAGCCGTCGTAGCCCTTGAGCCCGACGGTCTGGAGAGCGGTCGCGCTGACGCGGGTTTCTTTCGCGAGCATGTCGTAGAAGCGGCGCACGCCCTGCACGTTCGCGTCCGCGCTCGTCGCGTCGAGGATTTTTCCCTCGCGGATCACGTTATCGACGACGATCACGCTGCCCTTGCGGCCGAGCTTCAGCGCCCATGAGAAATAATCGGGGATGTTCGCTTTGTCCGCGTCGATGAAGAACAGGTCGAACGGCGCCGGCTTCTCCTTCGCGAGCTTGGGCAAGGTGTCGAGCGCCTTGCCCAGGCGCACCTCGATCACGTCCTGCAGGCCCGCGCGCTGGAACGTCGCGCGCGCGACCGCGGCGTGCTTCGGGTCCGCCTCGAGCGTCGTGATGCTGCCTCCGATCGGCAGGGCCCACGCGAGCCACAGCGTGCTGTAGCCGCCGAGCGTGCCGATCTCCAAGACGCGCCTCGCGCCGGTCATCGTCGCGAGCAGGGACAGGAACTTGCCCTGCAGCGGCGAGACGCTGATCGAAGGAAGTCCCGCGTCCGCGGCGGCTTGCTGCGCCGCCTCGAACTCCTCGTCGCGCGGAGCGAGGCGCTCGCCGATATAATCGTCGACTTTCGTCCATATTTGTTCGTTCATGATGACATCGAATGTAGCAAAAGTCGCCGCCGCGGCCGGCCACGGTGAAATGAACGCAAACGCAATGTCACCGGCGCCGGCGTCGCCATTCAAAGAGAAGGCCGGCGCTCGGAAGAGCGCCGGCCTTCATTCTTTGAGCGCGCGGAGTCGTTAGGCGGCGACCGGAGTGCCGCCCATGTTCTTGACGATGGCGGCGCCGAACTCGGAGCACTTGAGCTTCTTCGCGCCTTCCATCTGGCGCTCGAAGTCGTAGGTGACGGTCTTCGCGGCGATGGTCGCCTCGAGGCCCTTCACGATGAGGTTCGCGGCTTCCTGCCAGCCGAGGTGCTCGAGCATCATGACGCCCGAGAGGATCAGCGAACCCGGGTTGACCATGTCCTTATTCGTGTACTTGGGCGCGGTGCCGTGCGTGGCCTCGAAGATCGCGACGCCGTCGCCGATGTTGGCGCCCGGTCCGATGCCGAGGCCGCCGACCTGGGCGACCGCCGCGTCGGAGAGATAATCGCCGTTGAGGTTCGGCGTGGCGATGACCGAGTACTCGTCGGGGCGCAGCAGCAGCTGCTGGAAGGTCTGGTCGGCGATGCGGTCTTTGATCAGGATCTTGCCGGCCGGCATCTTGCCGCCGAGGTCGTCCCAGAGCTCGGCCTCGGTGACGATCTGGTCGCGGAACTGGGATTTGGCGATCTCATAGCCCCAATCGCGGAACGCGCCCTCGGTGAACTTCTGGATGTTGCCCTTGTGGACGAGCGTGACGGAGGGCTTCTTGTGCTTGATCGCGTACTCGATGGCCATCTTGATCAAGCGCTGGGAGCCGGTCTTCGAGACCGGCTTGATGCCGATGCCGGAATCCGGGAACGGGATCTTCTTGCCCATTTCCTTCGTGATGAAGTCGTAGACCTTCTTGTTCTCCGGCGTGCCCTGCTCGAACTCGATGCCGGCGTAGATGTCCTCGGTGTTCTCGCGGAAGATCACGATGTCGAGCTTCTCGGGATGCTTGACCGGGCACGGCACGCCCTTGTACCAGCGCACCGGGCGCACGCACGCGTAGAGGTCCAGCTTCTGGCGCAGGCCGACGTTGACGGAGCGGAAGCGCGGCGTGATCCACTCGCTCTGGCACTTCGGGCATTTCGCGGGGCGGTCCATGAGCTCGGCCGCGCAGTCGAGGCAGACGAACTTGAAGGAGCCGGCGGGCGTGGTCAGCGGCCCCTTGAGGCCGACGCGGAATTCCTTGAAGGCGGCGACCGTCTCATCGGGAAGGACGGTGTCCTTGTCGTAGTGCTTGAGCGCGGTCAGGCCGGCGAAGACTTCCATCCAGACGATCTGCTTCTTGCCCCCGTACGCCTTGTCCACCGCGGCGTCGAGCACGACCTTCGTCGCGCGCCAGAGATCGGGACCGGTGCCGTCGCCGGGAAAGAACGGGATGATGGGATCGTTGGGCACGACCAGCTTGCCGTTCTGGTAGCCGATCTTCGTGCCGTTCTTCGGGACCGTGTATTTCGCCATATGTGGGGTATCCTCCGTGAAACCTTGGAATCAATCTACCTCTTTGCTCCCGCCTCGTCCAGATCCCGCGACCATTGCGTCGCATAGGTCTTTAGGCCTGCGGGCGCGGACCAAAAGGCCCAAAATGTGGTAATGTTCCGCGACGCGACCGCGCCCGAGGAGAACCCCATGCGAAACGCCGCCCTCTGCCTGCTGCTCGCCGCCTCCGCCCACGCTCAGTTGTCCGAAGGTCTTCCCGCTTTCGGCGCGGTCGGCTTCAACGAACTGCGCGCGCTGAAGCTTCCCTCCGCGCCCACGCCGCGCGCCGCCGCCGCGGACGTCATCGCCCAAAACCATCTGATCGCTCAGGCCGCGCACGACGTGGTGTTCGGCTACGCGGACAACGAGCAGGAATATCAGGAGGCGGTCTCCTACTGGAGCGCCGCGCTCAAGGCCGCGGGCGTTTCCTCGGGAAAGCCGACCATCGCGGACGGCATGTACCAGCTCCCGTACGCCACGGGCGACGGCACCGTGCTCGCGTCCTTCCTGGCCGACGCGCGCCAGTTCGCGCCGAAAGACGACGCGGCCCTGCGCGCCGACATGGCGCGCGCGACGGCGGCGCTCGCGCACGACGGCCTCACTCCGATCGCCGCGCGCGTGGTCGACGTCGACTTGATCCTGCCGACTTATCTGGTGTTCTACAAGACGAAGCCCGACGCGAACCCCGACCACGAGAACCTGATCCGCGTGCTCGCCCCCGGCGACGACCTGGACTTCGACGTCTACCGCGCGGCCGGCCTCGACGTGATCGAGACGCCGACGACGTACATGATGGTGTACGTCGGCCCCGCGGCCGGCTACGTGAGCCTCGCCGCCGCGAGCGCGGACGAGCTCGCGCAGAAGCTCGGCGACCGCGAGACCTTCCTCACCCAGAACGGCCGCAAGATCCTCGCCGCGCGGACGTTCGCCATCGACGATCCCGACTACAAATTCGGCGCCGGCGTTTACTTCCTCCAGTAATTTGGCTAGTATGCCTGCGCGGCGGAAATAATTTTTTCAGGAGGCGTTATGGCGAACGGCAACGGCTGGTGGAACGAAGTCGAGGCGATCATCGAGGCGAAGTCCCTCCTCAAGCATCCCTTTTATCAGGCCTGGCAGAAGGGCGAGCTCACCCTCGAGGACCTGCGCGACTACGCGAAGCAGTACTACCCGCACGTCGCCGCCTTCCCCCGCTACGTGAGCGCGGTCCACTCCAACTGCGCCGACTCCTCGGTGCGCTCCATGCTCCTCGACAACCTGATCGAGGAGGAGCGCGGCGACGGCGGCCATCCCGCGCTGTGGCTGAACTTCGCGGAGTCCGTCGGCAACCGCCGCGAGGACGTCGCCTCCGCCGCGGCGACTCCCAAGACCGCCGCCTGCGTGGAGACCTTCACCGCGCTCGCGCGCGCGGAGAATCCGCTCGCCGGTCTCGCCGCGCTGTACTCCTACGAGTCGCAGATCCCCCAGGTCGCCGCGACGAAGCGCCAGGGCCTGGACGCCTTCTACGGCCTGCGCGGCGACGACGCCCACGCCTTCTTCCGCGTCCACCAGACCGCGGACGTCTGGCACTCGCAGGTGGAGCGCGAGACGATCGAGCGCCTCGCCGTCACCGAGGAGGACCGCGCCCTCGTGAAGTCCTCCGTCGCCGCCGCCTGCGACGCCGTCTGGGGCCTCCTCGACGGCGTCGTCGAGTCCCGCGCCATCTGCACGACCTGCTGATCTTTAAAGCGGCCTGAAATGAAAAGCCCCCGGCAACGGGGGCTTTTCATTTGGGCTGTTGCTCGACAGGGTTCCTCAAACATTGGCTCGATGCGTATAAGACATCGCCCGCGCAAAAGCAGCGATAGCAAACGGAAGCCCGTGCCGATCGGGCAGATATATGTGGTTAAAGAATCGGGCCGATCATGGCGCGCGTGGTCGTGCCTATACTAAGCCCGGCGCGTTAGGCGCCGCGGCGTTCGCCGACCAGGGTCAATTCTTCGCGGTCGTGATAGAGATGACGCGCGCGCAGCAAAGAACACGACGGGCGCAGTTCGGCGTCGACGCGGCGCAGCAAGGCGAGCGGGTCCTGGCGCGCGAACTTGAGGTTCACGACGAAGCGGCGGCAGCGCGCTTCCTTGAGCCAGCGTTGGACGAGGACGATGATTTTTTCCGGATCCTCGACCATGTCGCAGAACAGCCAGTCGACCGTTGAGGCCGGTACGTATTTGAAGGCGTCCTCGGCGCGATGCTCGATACCGACGTCGACGGCGCCGGCCTTCAGCGGGCCGTTGTCGACGGCCGTGACTTTCGCGCCGCGCTTCGCGGCGCTGAAGCTCCAGCCGCCGGGAGCGGCGCCGAGGTCGGCGACGGTCTCCCCCGCCGCGGGCTCGCGGCCGAGAACGGCGTACGCTTCCTCCGCCTTTAAGTAGGAGCGCGACGGGGCGCGCGGGTCGTCGGCCATGCGGCGCTGGCCGCCGAACGACGCTTCGCGCGAGACGAGGACGCGGTCGAAGTCGGGAAAATATGAAAACAAGCCGCGCGCGGGGCCGGGCCCGGGCCGGCCGAACGTCGCGAGCTTGGCCACGCGCGAGACGCGGGACTTGATCAGCGCGAGCGCTTCCTCGCCGACGACGCGCGCGCGCTTGGGCAGGCCGGCGGTGAGCGCCGACTCGACGCAGAACGGCCAGGGCGCGTCGAAGCGCTCGTCGCGCGCGGACTGGAGAAAAAAATCGGCCACGGCGGAGGCCTGCGCTTTGACGGACGTGCCCGTGCGCTCCTCCGGATCGAAGAAGGCGAAGTGCGCGAAGCACAGCTCCTTCGACGCCTCGGGCCCGACCACCCAGCCGGGCGCGGACTTCGTCGCCGCGCCGAGCTCCTTGGCGAGGAAGGTCTCGAAGCCGGACTGACAGCCGTAGAGAGCGCTCATTCGTCGTGGTGCGGCCGGCGGCGATTGGACTTGGTTTTTGAGCGGCGATGCTTGTTGTCCAAAATGCGCATCTTGAGACCGTGCGGGCGCGGCCGCTTCTGGCGCCGCGCGAGCTCGCGGTCGTGCTGCAATTTCGCCGCGCGCTCGCGCGCGAGATTCTCGAGGCGGTCGGCGAGACGAATGCGCGCGACGCGGCGATTTGCTTCTTGAGAACGCTCGTCGGAGCAGCGCACGGTGATCCCGGTCGGACGGTGCGTGAGCTGGACCGCGGTCTCGACCTTGTTCACGTTCTGGCCGCCGGGGCCGCCCGCGCGCAGGAAGCGCTCGTCGAGGTCCTGCGGGCGCACGCCCAGGCGCGCGAGTCTCTCCTCGATCCAGGTCACAGTCCCCTCCGCGTGAACAGGAGCAGTCGATCCTCGTCGGCGAACGGCGGCGGCTCGCCGGGCGCGGCGGCTTCGAACACCGGAAGCGCGGGCGCGTCGCTCACGCGCACCGAGCCCGCGTAGGCGTACCCGTTGATCAAAAAGCGCTTGAGCGCGTCGCGGTAGTCCGCGCCGTGCTGAGAGGCGATCATGGTGGACAGCGGCTGGCACGACCACACCACGAAGCGCGGCGGCGCGTCGCTCAGGAGCTTCAGCTCCGCGCGCCAGGCGGCGCCGTCCTCGGGGAACAAGGTCAGCGCGTAGGACGCGGACTGGCGCGTGGCCGGGCGCAGGCCGGAGTAGGTGAAGAGCGCGCCTTCGTAGCCGAAGACGTGGAGGCGATCGTCGGGCGCGGCGCGGCGCGCGATTTCTTGACCGAGCGTTTGAGTCTCAAACAGCGGATTCGGGTACAAAAGACTCAGAGAGCGCGCGCGCGCGTCCGGCCAGAAAATCATGCGCGGCGCGAGCAGCGCGGGCCAGAGCGCCAGGACCGCGACCGCCGCGACGCGCCGTTTGGCGGGAAGACGCTCGACCCCGCAAGCCGCGCCGAGCGCCAGCGCCGGAGCGAGCGCCAGGAAATAATGCGGGAACAGGAAAAGGCCGGTGAGCGCGCCCGCGACCGCGCCGCCGAGCCAGACCACGCAGAGCGTCTCCAGCGGCCGCGCGGCGCCGGCGGCGCGGCCGCGCAGAGCATAATAGGTCAGGCCGAGCGCGGGCGCGAGGAACGCGAGCAGGCGCGGCAGCAACGTCGTCGCGAACCAGGCGAGTTGACCGCCGAGCGCGCCCGCGGCGAGCAGGACCGCGGCGTAGCGCGCGTTCCCGCTCCACACGCAGGTCCAGTAGTCGGCGAAGTCTCCGCGCGCCGCGAAGTACAGGGCGCACGCGACGGGGATCGCGGCGGCGCCCCCCGCGTAGAGCCCGGCGCGCTTCGCCGAGACGCCGCGCGGCGTCCAGACCGCGAGCGCGCCGAAGCCGAGCAGGGTCCACAGCGCGGTCTGCTTGCTGGAGAGCGCCGCGCCCGCGGCCAGGCCCGCGAGGAACGGCGCGCCGCGCAGGAGCGCCACGCTCGACAGCGCCGCGAAGAGATTCACGAAGGTCTCCGTCCCGGCGATGAAGCCGTAGTCGCCGATGGGGAGCGCCGCGAGCGCGGCGAAGGCCGCCGGCCCGGCGAGGCGCGCGGGCGCGCTCCACGCCGCGGGCGCCGCGAAGAAAAGCGCCAGGAGAGCGGCAATTCCCGCCAGGGAGGCGAGAGCGCGCGGCGCGACGGGCGAGGACGAGACCGCGCCCGCGAGGCGATAGACGAGGAAAATCAGCGGCGGCTTTTGACTGTAGACGTCCCGATACGGGAGCCCCCCCTCGGACCAGGCGCGCGCGGCCATCGCGTACTCGCCTTCGTCGGCGGTGATCGGCACGCCGCGTCCCTGTCCGCGCAGAAGCAGGTGCCAGCCGCCGATGAGAGCGAGGCCGCCCGCGAGCAGCGGCCCGGCGCGCCGACGCGGCTTCATTTCGCCCGCCAGGCTTCGGGACCCGCGAGGAAGGCGCGCGCGTCGTCGCGGCCTTGCGCCAGCATGGGCGCGGCGCCCTTCTTGCGGAAGTCGAGCATCAAGGTCTTCAGGCGCCGCGAGGGCGCCAAGCGGTACACGCGCGGCGGATTTGGCGCGCGCAAAAGTCCCGCGACTCCGTGATTGACGATCCAGCGCCCCGCGCGGCGGCCGCCGCGGTCGATCGCGGTCCACGGCGTCCAGGCGCGCTCGAGCACCTCGTCCTCGCGTCCCATTTCGAGCACCAGCACGTCCGCGCACGACGCGAGCGGCGAAAAATCCGGCGGCTTCGGCATCGGCACGCCGCCGTCGACGAGGCGCACGCGGCGCCCGCGGTAATCGAGGTCGATCGGCGGGAAGACGAGAGGGATCGCGCAGCTCGCGGCGAGATGGTCGATCAGAGGCGCGTCCCAGCCGTCGCGGCCTTGAGGCGTGAAGCGCGCGTTGAGCGTCGCGCCCTCGGCGGGGCACGCGGTCATGATCGTGAAATCGCACCGGAGCGTCGCGCGCGCCTTCTCCTCGTCGCGCGTCGGCTCGAAGAGACCGTACAGCGGCGTCGAGCAGCACAGCGCGAGCGGCTTGAGGCGCGGGCGCAGCCGCATGACCCCGCCGTCGAGCTCGCGCCAGCGCCGCGACGCCTCGTCGAGCCGGCCGAAGGCGAGCGCCGAGCCGTTGACCACCCCGATGCTGTAGCCCATCACCGAGCCGAACTCGAGGCCCGCTTCGGCGAACGCTTCGAGAGCCCCCATCTGCCACGCGCCGAGGGCTCCTCCGCCTTGAAGAAAGACGCCGAGCGGCTTGCGGAACGTCTCAGCCACGGCGCGCCGCCGTGAGCCGGTCGTAAAGATCTTCTTGAGACCGGACCATGCCGTCGATGTCGAACTCCGGCCCGAACGACGCGCGCGCGGCCGCGCCGAGCTTTTGACGCAGGGTCTCGTCGGTCAGCAGCCGCGTGAGCTTGTCCGCGAACGCGTCGACGTCCCCCGCCGGGATCAAGAAGCCGTTCTCGCCGTCTTTGAGCACGTCGACGACGCCGTCCGTCGCGTAGCAAACGGACGGAAGGCCGGTGCGCATCGCCTCGACGAGCGCGCGCGGCAGCCCTTCCCACAATGAAGTCAGAGCGAATACGTCCGCCGCCGCGAGCCACTGCGCGCCGTCGCGGCGCCAACCGAGGAAGAAGAAGCGGTCGTTGAGTCCGAGCGCGAAGGCCTTCGCCTCGAGAGCTTTGCGCTGGGGGCCGTCGCCGATAAAGACGAAGCGCGCCTCGGGCGCCGCGGCCGCCGCCTTCGCCGCGGCCGCGACGAAATCCGCCGCGTTCTTCTGCGGCTTCAAGTTGCCGATCGAGACCGCCAGCGTCTTGTGGCGCCCGATTCCCGCCGACATCTTGAGCTTGTCCTTGTCGACCGCGGCCGGGAAGTCGGCGAGGCGCACGCCGGAGCGGATGATCGTCGCGCCGTCGGCGGAGCCGAGTCCCTGTCGCTGCGCGTACTGCGCGTTCGCGCGCGAGACGTAGACGAGTCGCGTCGTGAACAGAGCGCACAGGCGTTCAAGGGCGACGTACGAAAATTTGACCAAGGGATTTTGCCTTTCGTGGAAGCCGAAGCCGTGGTAGGTGTGCACCACGACCGGCACGCCGGCGAGCGCGGCCGCGAGCCGGCCGAGGATGCCGGCCTTCGAGCTGTGCGTGTGCACCACGTCGGGCTTTTCCGAGAGGAAGAGGTTCGCGAGTTGGAACAGCGCGAGCAGGTCGCGCGCGGGCGAGACCTCGCGCACGAGCGACGAGATGAAGCAGGTCCGAAAGGACCCGTCCTGGCGGACCTCGTCGTCGAAGAAGCCCCCCTCGCCGCAGACGAGCAGAGGCGCGAAGCGCGCGCGGTCGAGCGTGCGCACCGTGTGCAGGGTGTTCTGCTGGGCGCCGCCGAGGTCGAGGCGCGTGATCACGTGGGCGACCTTGATCGTCACCCGAGAATTCTACTTCTTCCGCGTCTCGGGAACCGGAGTCGCCTCGGGAAAGTAGCGCGCGACGATGGTCTTCCAGTCGGCGCCGCCCGCGGCCTGGCCGAGCGCGCCCGCGCGCGAGAAGCCGCGGCCGTCGCCGGTGCCCGCGCCCCAGACGAGCAGGCGCTCGAGCTTCGCTCCGTCGTTCAGCGGCTGGAGCGAGAACAGAGTCGAGCGCAGGCTTCCCGGCGACAAGAATCTCTCGATCTCCGCGGCTCCCTTGAACTCGAGCTTGCCCTTCGTTCCGACGACCTCGAGCGCCGCGACGCGGCCGGTCGCGGAGCGCTGCGCGACGCGCACGGAGAGGAGCTTCCCGATGTCGGCGCGCCGGGCCGCGCGCTCGCGCAGGCCGCGCGCGTCGAGCGTCAAAGTCCAGCGCGAGGAGGCCGGCGTGCCGAGCGGAGAGGCCGCGGGGAAGTAGCCCGCGGGCGGCTCGTGCAGGAAGCGCTCGAGCGCGAGGCCCGAGGTCGGACGCGGGCCGGAGTACGTCCCGTCGGCGACGCCGCTCTCCGTCCAGCCGCCGCTGTCCGCGTGCTGCGGCGCCTCGATCGGCGCGCCGTCGGCGCCGGCGAGCGTGATCCCGTCGGTCGCGAGCACCGCGGCGGCCGCCGCGCGCATCTCCCCGCTGAGGCCGATCGTGGGCAGTTCCCCGGCGTCGTCGATGTCGTACGCGGCGCCGGGCGCGGCTTTCGCGACGGCGCGCACGGCCTCGGTGCGCGCGACGACGGCTTCCGCCTCGAGAGCGGCGTCGGGCGCGCCGTCGGGAAGGGCGAGCGAGACGACGCCGTACAGGTACGGCTCGAGCGCGGACTCGTTGACGAGCGTGAAGCCGTTCGGGCCGGGATAAACCGCGACCGAGCCGCGCACCTCGCGGTCGCCGCGGTCCACTTGCGGCGCGTCGCCGAGGACCGAGGCGGTGGAGATCAGCACCGAGCCGCGCTGCGCGAGCGGAACGAGGCGCAGGGGCGCGCGCGTCGCGAACAGGAGATTGCGCGAGACGTCGCGCACGTCGACGCTGCGCGTGAGCGCGTCGAACTCCAGGCGGCGCGCCTCGCCGGCCGCTCCGGCCGCGCGCGGCGCCGCGTCGCCGCTCGACGCCTCCACGCGGAAGGCGGCGTTGGCGACGAGCACGCAGGACAGCAAGGTCGACGGCGTCCCCGCGGGCGTCGCGTACAGCGCGACCCGGATCGTTCGCGTCGAGACGGGCAGCGGGTTGGAGTCGTCGTCGGGACTCAGCAAGGTGCGCTTCATGCGGCGCAGGCCGAGAGCGGCGTCGCGGTCGCCCCGGACGCCCGCGACGGATTTCTCCAGGACCTTGCGCGCCTCGGCGTCGGCCGGATCCATGCGCAGGAGCCGCTCGGCGGTGCGCCACGCGTCGGTGAGGGCGCCGTCGTGCGCGAGCGCGAGCATCAGGTCGCGCAGGGCGTCGCGGTCGTACGCGTCGAGCTCGAGAGCTTCCCGCAGATGCGTGCGCGCGGCGCCGGAATCCCCGCTTTCCCGCGCGGCCTCGCCGCGCAGGCGCGACGCGGCGCCGACCTCGTACTGTCCGGCGAGTCCCGCGCGGCGCAGCAGGTCGTCGGCGTCGCGGGGCTTGCCGTCGAGCAGGAACGAGAGGCCTTGGCCGAGCAGGCCCTCGGCCTGGCCCGACGTGGAGATCGAGCGGTCGACGGCGCGCGCGAACGACGCGCGCGCGTCCTTGACGCGGCCCGTCGCGAGCTCGGCCCAGCCGCGCTGGGCCCAGACGAAGCCGTCCGCGTCCTCGGCGAGCGAGGCCTTGGTCCAGGCCGCGCGCGCGTCGTCGAGCCGGGCCGCGTCGCGCGCGGCGAGGCCGTCGTCGGCGTCCGCGGCGCGCAGAGCGGGCGCTGCGAAGGCCAGCAGAGCGGCGGCCGCGAGCGCCCTCATCGCGAGCGCGAGCGGGCCGATGAGGATTTCGGCGTGGGGATCTCGTCGTCCGCGGCTTCCTCGAGGCTCGCGGCGCGCACGCGCTCCGAGCGCTGGGGAATCGCCATGCGGATCTTGTTGAGGCGGTCGATCGCGGCCGCGCGGTAGCGGGGCTTGTCGAAGCGCAGCGCCTCGTCCGCGAGCGCCTGGAGGCCGGTCACATCGAGGCCCTGGGACTGCGCGGTCGCGATGTCCATGCTGACCCGCCGATAAAGCGTGTGCAGGTGGGCGGACTCGTGCGCCTCGAGCGCGCCGGCGATGTCGTCCCCCCCGACCGCCGGGCCGGTCGGCGGATGACGCCAGCGGTCGTAGAGCTGGAAGGGTACGCCGCCGTACCAGTTCGCGGCCATGCCGAGCGCCGCGACCGCCCCGACAGCGGCGAACGTGCGGAAGTTCAGCCGGTCGAGGATCCACTCCATGACGCGTCTAGGCCTTGGCCGGCGGTGCGCCCGCTCCGGGCGCCGTCGGCGGCTGCCAGCCGGAAGGCTTCGTCGAGGTGTTGATGACGATCTTGTTGGCCGACGTGGGCAGGCCCTGGCCGCGCATGACCATCTCCTCGATATCCTGCGCGAGATACCAGGCCTCGACCTTATGGTCGGCGGCGCGGATGTGCTGATGCGCGAGCAAAGACATGTCGTGCAGGGCGCGCAGGGACTGGGAGAGGCGCATGCACAGGCGCATGACCGACTGCGCGAATTTCGCGGCCTTGTCGTCGTAGGTCGCCGTGCGTTCGATCGAACCCATGACGGTCGGCAGGCTCGAGAGCTCTCCCGAGAAGCCGCGGATGTCGCGGCGGAAGTGCTGAAGATCGTAGCCGAACATCATGTCGTTGTTGGGCATCATGTTTTTGGCCGCGGCCGAGATGCGCTGCGCGCGGAAGAGCAGGTCTTCGAGCTTCGCTTTCAGGGTCGACACCCGGTCGCAGGTGACCGAGAGCTGGCTTTCCATCTGCTTGAGCGCGGGAACCGCATCCATAGTTTACTCCTTCAAGAGGTCGTCCAGGGAATCCTGCTTCTTGGCCGGCGCGGATTTCGCGGGAGCGGGCGCGGGCGCGGCGTCCGGCGCGGCGTCCGACGACGACGGCGCCGGAGCGTCCTTGCCCGCGCCGGACTCCGCGGCAGACGCCGCCGCGCCGGACTGACCGGCCGGCTCGTCGAGCAGATTGTCGAGGCTCTCGGCGGGCTTCTCGGCCGCCGGCTTGGGCTTGGCCTTGGGCTTCGGTTTGACCTTCACGTGCACGGGGCGCTTCGGCGGCGCCGGCGGCTCGACCGCCTTGCCGGTGAGCACGGCCTTCGCCGCGGCGTTGCGCGAGGCGACCTTGCCCGTGGAGTCGACGGCGAACTCGTAGGCGACCGTCGGAGCGCCGGGCGCGCCGTGCGCGAAATAGTTGACCAACGTCTCGCCGGAGGGCTGCGGCTCGGCCATCCACGGCGACAGGTTTCCGTTCGGCGGCGACAGCGTCTCGAGCGCCGCGCCGAGCGTGCGTCCGTCGGAGAGCGGCCAATTGCGCGCCGCGTCGATCGCGGCCTGGCGCGGATCGGCGGGCGCCGCGGGCGCGGGAGCGCCCGCGACCGGTCCTCCGGCGACGGGCCCGCCCTCGATCGGGCCGCCCTCGGACGGCATAGTCGCGGCGGGAGCGGGAGTCGGCGCGGGCCTCGGAGCGGCGGGCGCGGAGTCGACGGGCTCCGCCGGAGCGACCGGCGGCGCGGCGCGGCGCCCGCGGCCCATGAACACCACGTAGCCGACCAAGGCGACGACGGCCAAGCCCGCGACGGCGAGCAGGGGCCCGCGCTTCTTCGGCGCGGCGGCCGCCGCGACGAGCACGGCGTCGGCCGCCGGCGCGGGCTCGGGCGCCGCGACGGGCGCGGCGAGCGGCGTGAGCGGATCGAACGCGGGCATCGGCGCGGTTCCGGGAGCGGCGCCGAACGGCGTGGGCGCTGCGCCGAACGGCGTGGGCGCCGCGCCGAACGGCGTGGGCGCCGCGCCGAACGGCGTGGGCGCCGCGCCGAACGCGGAGCCGGCGCCGAACGCGGAAGCTTCCGACGCGGCGGCGGGCGTCGGAGTCGGCGCCGCGGCCGGCGCGGGTTCCGGCGCGGCGGCGGGCGGCGGAGCGATGTTCGGAAAATCGGTCGCCGCGGGAACGGGCGCGGGCGCGGCCGGCGCCGGCGCGGACGGCGTCGGAACGTTCGCCTCGGCCGGCGCGGCGAACTCCGGCGAAGGCGCGCTGAACGGAGCGGGCACCGAGGGCAAGACGTGCGCGCTCGCGATCGGCACCGGGGAAGTCGGCGCCGGAGCAGGCGACGCCGCGGCTTCGTGGCTCACGGACGAGAGCGTCGGCGGCGGAGCCGAGAGGCGGTCCTGCAGCTGGAGCTTCAGCGCCTCGATCTGCAGGGCCATGTCGCTGAGGCTCGCGCCGTGCGCGTCGACGTCGTGCTCGACCTTCTTCTCGGCTTCGACCGCTTTATCCAGAGCCTCGCCGATGCGGCGCACCTCGCCGACGCGCTCCTCCATGTCGGCGATGCGGCGCTTGAGCTCCTCCGACTCGGCCTTGAGCCGCTCGGATTCGGCCTTGAGCGCCTCCGCTTCCTGGCGGCGCAGCTCGGCTTCGGCCGCGAGCTCGGACGAGCGCTTGCGGTTCTCGTCGGCGTCGATCTTGAGCGTCTCGGACTGCGCGCGGATGATCGACGACTCGCTCGCGCGCTCCTCGACGGACCGCTTGAGCTCGTACGCCTCTTTGTCCTTGTCGGCGAGCTCCTGATGCAGCGCGGCGAGCTCCGCGTCCTTGACGCGCAGCGATTCCTGAAGATGGAGAACCGCGTCCTCGAGCATCGCGGTTTTTTCCTGCAGGCTGCCGAGCACGGCGAGATCCTTGAGCGTCGGCTCTGCGGGAAGTCCCGCGAGCGAGAGCACCGGCGTCTTGACCGCGACGTTCGCCGACGCCTTCACGAGCGCGGCGGAGAGATCGGGGACCATTCCCGCGCGCTGCCAGTCTCCCATGCTGGTGCCGCGTCTTCCCTCCGGACAGACGAGACTTTCGGCCGAGAACGTGCCCAGCCCGCACAGATCGTCGGGACCGTAAGGTCCCAGCACTTGATTGCTCTGGAAGATCCAATATTTCATGGCACGCAGATTATAAAGGAGCTAAAGGACACTCCGGTTTCGTAATTGTTAAGGGCTCCCTCTGCGCGAAGGATAGCCCCGGCGGCGCCCGCGCGTCAAGTGGGCGGGCGCGCGCTGGACGCCGATGCGAAATTTTGCTATAAATTCCCCCAGGACGATTAGCTCAACTGGTTAGAGCAGGACCCTCTTAAGGTCAAGGTTCTCGGTTCGAGTCCGAGATCGTCCAAAATTTTCGGCGCACCGAGGACCGAAGACGCTTCGGTCCTCTTTTGATTTCGGGCGGGTGGCGGAACGGCAGACGCGCGCGGCTTAGGACCGCGTGCCGAAAGGCGTGGGGGTTCAAGTCCCCCCCCGCCCACCAAGTTCCCCGCGGAGGATGCACAATGGGATTGTTCACGTCGACGAAGGCCGAGCCGAAGTTCAAGAAGCTCAAGGAGGAGGGCTGCGTCGTCACGCTCTCCGTCGAGATTCCGGCGCAGGAAGTGACGGACGCGACGCAGACCGCGCTCGTGCGCGTGCAGAGCCGCGCGCACGTCCCGGGCTTCCGCCCCGGCAAGGCGCCGCTCGCCGTGGTCCAGCAGCACTTCACGGGCCGCGCGCGCGAGGAGGCCGTCGATACTCTGATGCGCAAGCACATCCCCGAGGCGCTCGAGCAGCTCAAGCTCCGCGTCGTGGAGACGCCGGCCGTCGAGGACATGAAGTGGAAGGACGGCGAGCCTCTCGAGCTCACGGTGCGCGTCGAGATCGCGCCGACCGCGACCGCGAAGGACTACGCGAAGATTCCCGTCACGCGCAAGCCCGTCGCGTCGGACGCGAAGGCGCTCGATAAGCGTCTGGAAGACCTGCGCGAGTCGCACGCGCGCCTCGAAGTCTCCAAGGACGAGGTCGTCGGCGACAAGCACTTCGCCGTGATCGACTACGCGGCGTCGCGCGACGGCAAGCCGCTGCCGAACGCGAAGGGAACCGCCGAGCTCGTCGACCTGTCGGCCGAGCAGAGCGTCGAAGGCCTGAGCGAGGGCCTCAAGGGCCTCAAGCGCGGCGAGTCGAAGACCATCAAGGTCAAGCTCGGCGGCAAGGACGCGGACCTCACCGTCACCGTCACCGAGATCAAGACGAAGGTCCTGCCCGCCGTGGACGCCGAGTTCGCGAAGGACCTGGGCTTCGAGACGCTCGACGAGCTCAAGGCCAAGCTCAAGGAAGTTCTGGACCGCGAGACGAAGGACGAGTCCGAGCGCGACGTCGTGCGCCAGATCGAGGAAGCGCTGGTCAAGACCAACAAGTTCCCCCTGCCGCCGTCGCTCGTCGAGCGCCAGCTCGAGGGCATGATGGAGCGCATGGGCCGCCAACTCCAGGGCCAGAACCTGCCGGAGAACGTTCTCAAGGACCTGCGCGAGAAGATGCTGCCGCGCGCCGAGGACGAGGTGCGCCTCGCGTTCATCCTGAACGCGATCGCCGAGAAGGAGAAGCTCGCCGCGACCGACGTCGAGGTCGGCGCCGAGCTCGAGGCGGGTCTCAAGGACGCGCAGACCGAAGAGAAGAAGAAGGAGCTGCGCGACATCTTCGAGAAGCGCAAGGATCAGATCTCCCACATGATCCGCGAGCGCAAGGTCATGAACTTCCTGAAGGAGAAGGCCGTCTACAAGGACGCGTAAGTCCGCGTTCGACGGGCTTCACAGAGGCGCCGGCCTTCGGGTCGGCGCCTCTATTTTCGTTCGGTATATTCCTGTAAATGCGGTGAAGGCGAACGAAGTTCCGCGAAGGATCCGGAATAGCGTCCATGAACGCCCCCAAATTGATCTTCCGCGGCTCGGATCGATTTCATCCAGTTCTGCGCGGCGTCAAATTCCCGGTTGTCTCGGACGGCCAGCTATCACCGGTGACGCTGATTATCGTTAGCGCCCGCGTCGTAAGCCTCGCTCAGCCAAAGCAGTTGCTTGCGTTTCACTGTCCCCGGGGACAGTGACGTTGTGGACGGCGCGGATATCTCGCCACAAAATCCCGCCCCGTCGAAGTTACACGGATTCGCGGCGGAGTTTTTCGCGTCCTTGAGCGCGTGCTCCCAAAGAGCTAAACTCTGGTCATGCCCAGCATTCTCCCCACCGTTCTCGAGCGTTGGACCGGCGGCTCCGCGACGTCGACGGACATCTTCTCGCGGCTGCTGCAGGAGCGGATCATCTTCGTCGGCGGAGACGGCGGGGCCGTCACGACGGACTCGGCGAACAATCTGATCTCGCAGCTGCTGTATCTGGACTCCCAGGACTCGACCAAGGACATCCATCTCTACATCAACTCGCCGGGCGGCATGGTGTCCGCGGGTCTGGCGGTGTACGACACGATGCAGTTCGTGCGCGCGCCGATCTCCACGCTGTGCATGGGCATGGCGATGAGCTTCGGCGCGGTGCTGCTGACGGCGGGCGCCAAGGGCAAGCGCTTCATCCTTCCTCACGCGCGCGTGATGATCCACCAGCCTTTGATCCGCGGCGGACTCGAGGGACAGGAGACGGACATCCGCATCGAGGGCAAGGAGATGGGAGAGACGCGCCGCAAGCTCTCCGAGATCATCGCGCGCCATTGCGGCAAGCCGTTCGACGTCGTGGACAAGGACGTGGAGCGCAACTTCTACCTGTCGGCGCAGGAAGCGCTCGCGTACGGCCTCGTCGACGAGATCGTGCCGGCGGCGAAGCCTTGAGCGAGAAGGCCCCCGCGCCCCGCCCGACGCGCCTGCCGCTGCTCGCGGTGAGGGACGTCGTGATGTTCCCGCACATGGTCCTGCCGCTGTCCGTCGGCCGCCCGAAGTCGGTGAAGGCGATCGAGGCGGCGATGGCCAAGCACGAGAAGCTGCTCGTGGTCGCGGCGCAGAAGGACGTGGGCGTCGAGGATCCGAAGGTCGACGACGTCTATAAGGTCGGCGTGCTCGTCGAGGTCGTCCAGTATCTGCGCATGCCCGACGGCACGCTCAAGGTTTTCCTCCAGGGCCACGCGCGCGCGAATCTGTCCAAGATGGAATACTCGGAGCCCGACGGCCACTGGAGCGCGTCGCTCGATTATCCGGAGCCGCCCGCGAAGGCCACGACGGAGATCAAGGCCCTCATGCGCCGCGCGATCGAGGACTGCGAGGAGCACGCGAAGCTCTCGCGCCGCGCGCCGGCGGAGCTGGCCGGACTGCCGCAGCTCGAGAACCCGTCCGAGCTGGCCGACAAGGCCGCCGCGGCGTTCATCGCCAAGCCCGCCGACCGCCAGGCTCTGCTCGAGATCGCGGACGCGAAGGCGCGCCTCGAGAAGCTCATCGTTTTGATCAAGGCCGACGTCGAGATCTTGAACCTCGAGAGGAAGATCCACACCCGGGTCAAGACGCAGATCGAGAAGACCCAGAAGGAGTACTACCTCAACGAGCAGATGAAGGCCATCCAGAAGGAACTGCGCCAGAAGGACGATTTCGCGCAGGAGATCGAGGATCTCAAGAAAGCGGTGAAGGACGCGAAGATGCCGGAGTCGGCGGAGACCGCGTCTCTCAAGGAGATCGCGCGTCTCGAGAAAATGGCGCCGTTCTCTCCGGAGTCCACCGTCAGCCGCACCTACCTCGACTGGATGACGCACCTGCCGTGGTCGAAGCTCACCCGCGACACGATCGATTTGAACAAGGCGCAGAAAATTTTGGACGAGGACCACGCCGGACTGCCGAAGGCCAAGGAGCGCATTCTCGAGTATCTCGCGGTCACCAAGCTGACCAAGGGACTGCGCGGACCCATCCTGTGCTTCGCCGGCCCCCCCGGCGTCGGCAAGACCTCGCTCGCCAAGTCGATCGCGCGCTCGCTCGGACGCAAATTCGTGCGCATGTCGCTCGGCGGCGTGCGCGACGAGGCCGAGATCCGCGGCCACCGCCGCACCTACATCGGCTCTCTGCCCGGCCGTCTGATCCAGAATCTGCGCAAGGCCGGCTCGCGCAATCCTCTGATCCTGCTCGACGAGATCGACAAGATGGGCATGGACTGGCGCGGCGATCCCTCGGCGGCGCTGCTCGAAGTCCTGGACCCGGAGCAGAACTCCACCTTCCTCGATCACTACTTGGACGTCGAGTTCGATCTCTCCAAGGTCATGTTCATCTGCACGGCCAACGACCTCGGCGGCATCCCGGTGACCTTGCGCGACCGCCTCGAGGTGATGAACTTCTCCGGCTACACCGTCGCCGAGAAGGTCGCCATCGCGAAGACGCATCTGCTGTCGAAAGCGCTGGAGTCCCACGGCCTCAAGCCCGGCCAGGTGACTTTGACGGATGCGGCGATCGAGCGCGTCATTGAGGAATACACGCGCGAATCCGGCGTGCGCCACCTCGAGCGCGAGATCGCGTCGCTGTGCCGCAAGGCCGCGCGCAAGGTCCTGAGCGAGAAGTCGAAGCCGCTGGCGTGGGACGAGGCCGACATCCCGAAGCTGCTCGGCCCCGCGAAGTTCCCGCGCGAGAAAAACTCTCACAACGGCGTCGGCGTTTCGACGGGCCTTGCGTGGAGCGAGGTCGGCGGGTCGACGATGGCCGTCGAGGCCGTCGCCGTTCCCGGCCGGGGCGCCGTCAAGATCACCGGCCGCCTCGGCGAGGTCATGCAGGAATCCGCGCAGGCGGCGCTTTCTCACGTCAAATCCGTGGCTGAAGAACTCGGCATCGCGTCCGACGTCTTCCGCCGCAAGGATTTCCACCTGCACTTCCCGGAAGGCGCCGTGCCCAAGGACGGCCCGTCGGCGGGCATCGCGATCGCGACCGCGCTGGCGAGCCTGGCGTCCGGCCGCGCGGTCGTCGCCGACCTCGCCATGACCGGCGAGATCACGCTGCGCGGCCGCGTCCTTCCGATCGGCGGCTTGAAGGAAAAGCTGCTCGCCGCGGACCGCGAGGGCATCAAGACCGTCCTCATTCCCGATTCGAACGTGAAGGACCTCGAGGACATTCCCGCCGAGGTCCGCTCGCGCCTCAAGATCGTCCCCGTCAAGCACTTCCGCGAGGTCGCCGCTCTGGCGCTCGGCGCAGCGCCCGTCGCGCCGGAGGCGAAGGCCTCGTGGCTGACGCCGGGCGCGGCGCCGTCCGAACAGCCGCGGACTCCGCATCGCGGCGTCGCTTAATATTCGTCCCGAGAGGTTCCCATGTCCGACCGCAACATCATGCTCACGCCCGGTCCAGTGCCCCTGCCGCCGCAGGTCCTGGAGGCCATGTCGCGCCCGCTGATCCACCACCGCACCGAGGCTTTCGGCAAGCTCTTCGTCTCGGTTCTCGAGGACATGAAGTGGGTGTACCGCACGAAGGGCGCGGTGCTGATGATGACGTGTTCGGGCACCGGCGCCATGGAGTCGGCGGTGGTGAATCTTCTTTCTCCCGGCGACCTCACCGTGGTCTGCACGACCGGCGCGTTCGGCGACCGCTTCGTCGCCATCCACAAGGCCTTCGGACTGAATCCCGAGGTGCTGCCCTTCGAATGGGGCCGCGCCGTCGACCCCGAGGCCCTGCGCGCCAAGCTCAAGACGCTCAAGGGCGTGAAGGCCGTCTTTATTCAGCACACCGACACGTCGACGGGCATCGTCAACGACCTGAAGACGCTCGCGAAGATCGTGCGCGAGGAGTCGGACGCGCTCGTCGTCGTCGACTCCGTCTCGGGCCTCGCGTGCGAGCCGCTCGAGATGGACGCGTGGGGTCTCGACGCCGTCGTCACCGGTTCGCAGAAGGGCCTCATGAACGCGCCCGGCCTCGGCTTCGTGGCGCTGTCGGAGCGCGCCGAGAAGGCCGTCGCCGCCGCGAAGCTCCCGCGCTTCAACTTCGACTACCGCCTGATCAAGAAGAGTCTCGCTGAGCGCGAGACCCCTTGGACTCCCGCGATCTCCGTGGTCGTCGCGCAGGACGCCGCGCTCAAGCTGCTGCGCGCCGAGGGGCTGGAGGCGGTGTGGAAGCGCCACTTCGCGCTCGCCGATTACGCGCGCGCGCGGCTCAAGGACGCGCTCGGGCTCCCCTTCTTCGCGAAAAATCCCGCGAATATCCTCACCGGCGTGGTCCTCCCCGAGGGCGTCGACGGCAACAAGCTGCTCGCCGACATCCTGAAGGAAGAGGGCATCTCGATCGCGGGCGGACAGATGCACCTGAAGGGCAAGATCTTCCGGCTCGCGCACATGGCGTTCATCTCGAAGGCGGACGTGGACGCGGGCGTCGAGGCTCTCGCGCGGCGCCTGACCAAGGTCAAGGCCTAACAACATGAGCAAGCTCAAGGTTCTCGTCACCGACAAGATCGACCCCGAGGGTTTGAAGCCCCTTCAATCGCATCCGGGCATCGATCTGCGCTATGAAATCGCGCCGAAGCCCGATGTTTTGGAAAAGGCGCTGTCCGGCGTCGGCGTCTGGCTCGTGCGCTCGGAGACCAAGGTGACGGCCGACTGGATCGGGAAGGCGCTCGACCTGCGCCTCATCGGCCGCGCGGGCGTCGGCGTCGACAACATCGACCTCGCCGCCGCGACGCGCCGCGGCGTCGCGGTCATCAACGCTCCGGCCGCGAACACGCTCGCGGCGGCGGAGCACACCATGGCGCTGATGCTCGCCGTCGCGCGCCACGTGCCGCAGGCCGACGCGTCGCTCAAGGGCGGCAAGTGGGAGCGCGGCAAGTTCATGGGCGTCGAGCTGTTCGGCAAGACGCTCGGCGTCGTGGGCCTGGGCCGCATCGGCCGCGAGGTCGCCAAGCGCGCGCAGTCGTTCGGCATGAAGATCGTGGGCTTCGATCCTTTCGTGTCCGAGGCCCAGGCGCGCGAGCTCGGCATCGAGCCCGCGTCGCTCGCCGACCTGCTCGCGCGCGCGGACTTCGCGACTTTGCACGTCCCCGGCGGCGACAAGACCAAGCACCTGATCTCCGTCGACTCGCTCAAGACCGTCAAGAAGGGCCTGCGCCTGATCAACTGCGCGCGCGGCGAGCTGATCGACGAAGCGGCTCTCGTCGAAGCGCTCAAGGACGGGCGCGTGGCCGCCGCGGGCCTCGACGTCTTCTCGGCGGAACCGCTCCCGGCGGACAGCATCCTGCGCACGGCGCCGAACGTCGTGCTCACCCCCCACCTCGGCGCGTCCACGTCGGAGGCGCAGAGCCGCGTCGCGACCGAGCTCGCGCAGGCGGTCGTCGACTTCCACGAGAAGGGCCTCGCGAACAACGCCGTGAACCTGCCCGGCTTCGACGCGGCGACCGTGTCGGCTCTCGGGGAGTGGCTGCCGCTCGCGGAGTCGCTCGGCCGCTTCTTGGGACAAACCCTCGAAGGCGGCGTGCGCGAGTTCGCGGTCCAGTTCGAGGGCGAGTTCAAGGCCTCCGAGCGCCGCCCGCTCGGCGTGTCGGCTCTCAAGGGACTGCTGACGCCGATCCTCGGACCGGCGGTGAGCTGGATCTCCGCCCCGTCCGTCGCCGCCGACCGCGGCATCAAAATCTCCGAGTCGTCGGAACCGAAGGTCTCCGAGGGCGTGCGCCGGCTGATCACCGTGACCGCGGCGACCGACGCGGGCCCGGTGTCCGTGTCCGGCGCGGTGCTGGCGCCGGGCGAGCCGCGCATTCTGAGGCTCGGCGCGCTGCGCGTCGACGTGCGCCCGACGGGCAAAATGATCGTGCTGACGAACTCCGACGCTCCCGGCGTGATCGGCCGCGTGGGCACCTTGCTCGGCAAGGCCGGCGTGAACATCGCCGACATGCGCGTCGGGCGCCGCTCGGCGCACGGCGAGGCCGTCATGGTGCTCAACGTCGACGAGGCCGTCGCGCCGAAGGTGCGCGAGGAATTGTCGCGCCTCGACGGCGTGCGCCGCGTGCACTGGGTCGAGCTTTGAGGCTCGTCCGGCGATGACGCCCGAGAAGTGCCCGAATTGCGGCACCAAGCTGCGCAAGGACATGCTCTCCTGTCCGAATTGCCCGATGTCCTTTCCCGAGGACGATCCGGCCTCGCGCGTCCATCCGCTCAAGCAGTCGAAGTACTACCAGTTCCTGCTCCCTTCCCTGTTCTTCCTCGCCCTCGGCTACCTCGTCTGGAGCCTGGGCATGGGCCTGTTCCACCTCGGCGAGCAGAGCGCGGACGGCAACGACGTCTCGGGCATGATGCACGGGGCCGTGCCGACGGTCGAGAATCCGACGCAGACCCAGAGGAACGTCGCGATGGGAGTGAGCGAGGCGCCGAAGACGCCTGCGCCGGCGCCGGAGCCGCCCGCGGAGGAAGTCGTCATCGTCGCCCACGACTCCGAGCCGACGTCGATCTCGAACTCGGTCTCGGAGCCCCCGGCTCCGCCGCGCAAGGCGGTGCGCGAGTGGCGCCTGCGCGGCAGCGTCATCGACCTGGTCAGCCTGAAGCCGCTGTCCTCCGTCGCGGTGGTCTTCGTCGACCAGCAGCAGAACCGCCGCATCGAGACGCGCACCGATTCCTCGGGGATGTACCGCACGGTCGTCCCCTCCTTGCCCGACCGCGGCTACACGGTCCAGATCGCGAAGGACGGCTACTCGCCGACTTACTTGGACCCCAGCACCGACGGCGTGAAGCGCATGACCGTCGACAAGCGCCGCGCTCTCGCGCGCGACCTCGGCGCGACGTTCACTTCCGAGCCGGCGACCGTGCAGGCCCCGGACGGCAAGCCGCTCGTCACCGACTTCTACCTCGCCCCGCGTCAGTAACGCCGCTCAATGAACGGCGTTAACCACAAAGACACGAAGAACGGAAAGAAAGTTTAACGTCGACGACGTTCTCTTGCGTTTCTCTCCGTTCGTTCTCTGTGTCTCCGTGTTTTATCCGTTCTTCGTGTCTTTGTGGTTCGATCTTCTCGCTTTTGAGTCTTAGACCAGGGTCGCGAGCTCGACGGACTTTTCTCCGACGCCCTGCGCGACCGCCGCGTGCGTGATCTTGCCGCGGTAGACGTTGACGCCCTTGAGCAGGGACTCGTCGCGGCGCACCGCCTCCTCGAGCCCGTGCTGCGCGATCGCGCGCGCGTACTTGAGCGTGACGTTCGTCAGCGCGTAGGTCGAGGTGTGGCTGACGGCGCCGGGGATGTTCGGCACCGCGTAGTGGAGCACGCCGTGCTTGACGATCACGGGCTTGTCGTGGCTGGTGACCTCGGCGGTCTCGACGCAGCCGCCCTGGTCGACGGCCACGTCGACGATGACGGAGCCCGGCTTCATCTGCTTGACCATCTCCTCGGTGACGAGGTGCGGCGCCTTCGCGCCCGGGATCAGCACCGCGCCGATCACGAGGTCCGCGCGCAGAACCGCGTTCGTGATGTTTTCCTCGTGGCTCATGAGCGTCGACACCGAGTTGCCGAACACGTCGTCGAGGTAGGCGAGGCGCTGGGCGGACACGTCGAGGATGTTGACGCGAGCGCCCATGCCGATCGCGATCTTCGCCGCGTTGATGCCGACGACTCCGCCGCCGATGATCGTGACCACGCCGCGCGCCACGCCCGGCACGCCGCCGAGCAGCACCCCGCGGCCGCCGTGGTGCTTTTCGAGGAACTGCGCGCCGAGCTGGACCGACATCTTGCCCGCGACCTCGCTCATCGGGGTCAGCAGGGGCAAAGCACCGTCGCGGGTCTGGATCGTTTCGTACGCCACGGCCTTGACCTTCGCTTTCATCAGCGCCTTCGTCAGCGCGGGGGCGGGCGCCAAGTGCAGGTACGTGTACAGGATCTGGTCCGCGTGGAAGAGCGGATACTCCTCCTCGAGCGGCTCCTTGACCTTGATGATCATGTCGGCGTCGGCGAACAGGCGCTTCTTGTCGACGATCGCAGCACCCGCGGCCTTGTACTCGTCGTCGGTGATGCCGGAGCCCACGCCCGCGGACTTCTCGATCATGACCTTGTGCCCGTCCTTGACGAGCGCGCGCACGCCGCCCGGCACCAGGCCCACGCGATGCTCGCGGTTCTTGATTTCCTTCGGCACTCCGATCTTCATAGCGATGTTCCTCCTCAAAATGTCGGCGTCAAATCAGCTCGAGAATCCGCGCGAGGTCGGCGGGGCCGCGCGCCGCGCGCGGAAAACCCTCGATCACGTTGAGCACTCGTCCGGCGCGGTCGCTGACCAGAAACAGCGGCGTCGCGCGCGAGCCGAGCGCCTCGTCGGGATCCATGAGCGCATCGGGCCCGAATTGGGCGGCGAACGCGCGCACCGCCTGCGGATCGTTCGACAGGCCGACGACCACGCGGCTCGAGACGCCGCGTGCGCTCAGCCAGCGCCGGAACTGGACGAGGTTCGGCGCCTCGGCGCGGCAGACGCCGCACCATGGGGCCACGAGCACGGTCAGGCACTTCTCCGTCGGGCACGACGCGAGCGACGGCGCGAGCGCGCCGGAGACGTTCTTCAGACGGACGTCCGGGAGCTCGCGCGCGGCTTCTCCTCCCCCCCGCGAGCACGCGGAGAGCGCGACGGCGAGCGCGGCGACGGCGGCCAGCGTCCTCACGCGCACATCCTAGCAAAGTCGGCCGCCGCCGAAGCCGCGCGCGGAGCCTCAGCCGCAGAAGGCCCGGCAGGCCCAAATCGTCCAGTAGAGCAGAGAGGAGCCGACGAGGGCCGTCAGCAGGAGTTCGGCCGCGGCGGCCTCGGACGAGCCTCCGTAGAACGCGCCCGCGGTCCGGCGCGCTCCTGCCCATGCCGCGGCAAGGCCGAGGGCGACGAGCGCGGTGAGCGCGAGCCCCGCCCAGACCGCGTACGGGCGGTAGACGAACTCGACGATCGAGCGGCCCGCCGGAACCTGCACGGCGCGAAACGCGATCCAGGCGCGCCGGATCGGCGCGGGGCGGCCGTCGACGCTCGCGCTCCAGCCGGGGAAGACGTTGTCGCTCAGGAGGACGAAGCCCGGCGACGGCGCCTCCACGGAGAGAACGACGCGCGTCGCAGAATCCGCGACGATCGGAACCGGAATCGGCGCCGCGGCGCGCGACGGCGGCGCCCCCTCGGGCGCGCCGTCGAGCGCCAGCGTGCGCGTCGGATCGAGGCCGGCGTCCAAGCGCGCGACGAACCGCGCGAACATCGCGTTGCGCCGCGGCCAGTCGCGCCAGTCGCCGAGCGGCACGCTCTCCCAGCTCGAGAAAAACGCGGCTCGCGGGAGCGCGTGCCGGTTCTCCGCGACGCTCATGTCGGGGCCGTCGTAGAAGGGGCGCAGTCCGGGATGCGCGCGCTCCGTTCCCGGGAAAAACAGCAGCCAGCGCACGCCCGCGGCTCCGAGCAGGCGCAGGCCGGTCTCGAACGCGCGCGCGTCGTCGAGCCGGCCCCAGTAGTGGCTCGAGAGAGTGAAGAAGTAGAACATCGGGAGCACGCCGATGTCGTCGCCGAACGGGCGGAATTCCGATACTCCGTAGATCGTCAGGTAGTCGGCGGAGAGAAAGTTGTTCTGCACCGAGGTCGCGCGGCCTCCGCCGGGCGCCGCGGCCAGGCGCTCGACGCCGGGCAGGCGGAACGGGATCTGGTCGGCGGGCTCGACCGCGCAGTGGTGCTGGGCGACGCAGAAAAGCACCAGAAGGACGGCGAGCCAGCGCGCGAGAAACGGCGAGAGCAGGAACGCGGCGGGAAAGAGCAGCGCGCAGGCGATAAGCACGGCGGCTCCGGGAGCGTATTCGGAGGACACCGTCGGTCCCTTGAGCAAGAGGCTCGCGCCCGCGCGGGCGACTGCGGCGTCGATGGTGTAAACGGCGGCAGGGTCGGGGAGAGGGACGTCGGCGCGAAAGAAGAGCCTGCCGAAGCGACGCGCGAACGTCGCGGCGGGGACCGTCGCGACGGGCCGGCCGTCGCGGCTGAGGATCAAGGTCGCAGTCGGCGGGGGGCCGTCGGCCGGGATCCAGCCCGTGATCGTCGCGACGGGGCCGCCGAACTTCGCGCGCTCGGGTCCCAGGATTCCCCCCTCCGCGAAGCTCGGGTCGACGGAGCCGGCGGGCACCCAGGCCGAGAGCCGCGGCGCGAGCGCCCGCGCGCCGAGGACGCCGACCGCGCAGACCGCGAGCGCCATCGCCGCCGAACGCGCGCGCGCGCGGCCGTGCGCGACGGAGGGCGACGGCCCCGCCACGCCGGGCAGCGAGAGCGGGACGAGCGTCGCGAGCGCGAGGGAGTACTCCCAACGGTACTCGACGTTGTGGAAGTTCGTGAAGACGGGCAGGTGCGCGAGCAGATTCGGCAGAGGCGGCAGTCCGAGCAGCAGGGCCGCGCCGGCCGCCGTCAGGCCGCGCAGGAAGACGACACCCGCGGGTTCGGCGTCCGCTCCGCCGCACGCGGCGAGCGCGAGGAAGAACAGGCCCACCACCGCGTGCGGCGCGTCGGCGCCGAGGTGGGACAGCGGCGCCAGCGTCGCGTCGAAGCCGAGGGTCGCGAGCAGCCCGAGTCCGACGGCGAGAAAGGCGGCCGCGCCCGCCGCGGGAGCGAGCGCCGCGGCGGCGGAACTCGCCGAACGGGCGCGGCGCAGGAGAACGAGCGCCGCGGCGAGCCCGAGCAGGCCGAGGATCAGCGCGGGCAGGTCCGCGGGGCCGTAGTGCTTGGCGAGGAAGTACCACCAATCCCCCCACTCCGGGGTGTGGAGCACGCGGCTCATCCCCTCGCGCACGTACTGCCACGCGGGCACGATCTGGCCGGCGGCGAGCGCCGCGCCGAGCGCCGACGCGGCGATCCAATCGGCCAAAGGCCGCGCGAGACGCGCGCGCGCGCGCCATGAGCGGTACGCGAACGCGGCGGCCGCGACCAGGTTCGCGTACGCCGCGGTCTCGAAGTGTCCCGCGAAGAACGGCAACGCCGCGGCCCAAGGCCACAGAAGGAGCGCTCGCTCGCGTTCTCCGTCCCAGTACAGCTCGACGAGCAGCAGCAGGAGCGGGAACGCGAAGGCCGTGCCCGACCAGGCGAAGAGCTCTCCGTACATGATCGGCGAGAACGCGAACAGCGCGCCCGCGCACGCGGCGGCAAGTCGGCCGAGCCCGAGGCGCCGCGCGTAGAGGAACGCGAACGCGTGCGCGAGGTAGGCCTTGAGCGCGACGACGAGCATGAACGCCCACGCGGTCCACGCGGCGGGCAGGAGATACAACGGGAGATGATACGGCGCGAAGAGCCCGTTCTGCATCTTGCCGAGCTGCGGGTTGCCGCCGTGGGAGAGCGGATTCCACAGCGGAAACGCGCCGGCGCGCAGTTCGCGCGCCTGATAGAGCAGCGCCGGCTCGAGCTCGTAGACCATCTCGCTCATGTTCACGAGCGCCTCGGGAATCCCCTCGCGCGCCTGCATGGCGGAGGCTTTCCCGTTGAGCAGGGCCGGCGAAAAATAAAACAGGATCAGCGGCAGAAAGACGGCGGTCGCGAGCGCCAGCTCGCGCGCGGCCGCGCGCAGGGCCGACGTCCCGGCGGATCGATCGGAGCTCATGTTCGCGCGGCTAAAACCGCGTCGACTCATGCTACCCTATTCCCTTCGGACAAATCTCGACGCACGGAGCTCACGATGGCGAACCTGAACAAAGTCATGCTGATCGGACGTCTGACCCGCGACCCGGAGATCAAAGTCTTCGGAAACGGCGGGAAGGTCGCCAACATCGGCTTCGCGGTCAACAACCGCAAGAAGAACAAGGACAGCGGCGAGTGGGAGGACGTCCCCGTCTGGGTCGACCTCAAGGTCTTCAACCGCGACACGGGCCGCAAGCTGGCGGATCTGGTCGAATCCTCGCTCAAGAAGGGCCAGCAGGTCTACGTCGAGGGCCACCTCGTCCTCGAGGAGTGGACCGGCAAGGAAGACGGCAAGAAGGCGTCGAAGATGGTCGTCTACGTCGACGACTTCCAGTTCCTCGAGAAGCGCGAGGGCGGCATGGGCGGCGGCGGCATGAGCCGCTCCGCCGGCTCCGCGCCGAAGTCCTCCGGCGGCGGCGAAACGATCGAGGAAGTTCCCTTCTAGACGCAAAAAGGACTTCCTGCGACGCGTCTGCGCCGAGGCCGAAGGGTCGAGGCCGAGACGGCGCAGCGTCGGACATAAAAAAGAGCCTCTCCCGTTTCCGCGGGAGAGGCTCTTTCTTATTTGCGGATCGCTTCGGGTTAGGGGCGCGCCGGCTTGCGCTTCGTCGGCTTCTTCTTCGACGCCTGCGAGGTGACGGCCTTCAGGTCGGCCTTCAGCGCCGCGATGTCGAGACCGTTGTTCGGGGTCTTGCCGTTCTTCAGGAAGTCCTCGCTGATGATCGCGAACCCTTCCTCGCCGTAGGTCTTCAGGAAGTCCCACGTCATGAGCTTGAGCTGGCCCCACGTGACCACGACGACGCCCTGGTCCGTGAAGCCGGCGATCTCGACGGCGTGGCCGCCCCAGGAGCCCGGCTTGCCGTTGCCGACCGGGCCGCCCGCGGGAACGTCCCAGACGGTCTGCTTCTGGGCCGAGATCGGGAGCGCGATCGCGAGGTACGCGCTGCCGAAGAGCCAGACGGCCTGGCGCACACTGTCGGGGTTCGTGTAGTCGATCTGCGCGAACGCGCCGATCTTGTCGCCGCCGATGCCGTTCTTGCGCCAGTACTTGAGGACGGTCAGCGGGTCCGCGCCCTGGTCGGTGTCCGGCTGGCCGGGCCGATAGCCGGAGACGGCGGAGTAGACCTTCTGGATCGTGGCGTCGGGGATCGTCTTCTGCGTGCCGGCGTTCGCGGTCCACTGCTGGATCTGGTGGCCGCAGGCGGCGACGGTGCAGTCGCCGATCTTGTCGTTGAGCATCATGCCCCAGTTCTTCACCGGGCCGGAGAAGTCCGCCGTCGCGGGCGCGGCCGGCAGGTCGGCCTTGATGTACTTCTGCAGCTGCAGGTTGCGCGGGTCGGCGAACGACTTGTTGCGTCCGAGCTTGCCGACGGCCGGCGCGGCCTGCGGCACGAGTCCTTCGAATTGGCCGGAGCGCGCGATCTCCTCGAGCATCGCGAGCGCGCGCTTCTCGGCGGCGCTGCGGCGCTTGGGGGCCCCCGCCTTCGCGGCGCCGGCGGGCGTCGCGGCGGCGGACTGCGCGGCCTTGCTCTTCGCGCTCCTGCCGTCCGCGGCGGGCGCGGCGACCGCGGAGATCTCCGCCGCGGCGGGCGCGATGGTCTCGGCGGCGGCGAACGGCGAAACGGCTTCGGCGACGGCGGCCGGCGTGAAGGCGGACGCGGCGGGCGCGGAAGGGGCGGGCGCCGCGGCGGCGCTCAGCGCGGGGGCGGCGGAGAGAGACGCGGCCGGCGCGGCGGAGAGAGAGGAGCCCGCGTTCAGCGCGGGAGCGTTCAGCGCCCCGCCGATCGCCGATGCGGCCGAGACCGCGGGCGCGACGACGGCGGGAGCGACGCGTCCGAGCTCCACCTGCGCCGCGGCGGGCGCGGCGGAGAACAGCGGAGCGAGCGCCAACAGGGACGCCAAAGCGGCGGAGGACGCGCGAGTCGGGACCGAGAGGGTTCTCTTCATGCCGATATTGTGCCACCCCCCGCGAAAAATCGCCTGAGGCATTCGGCCGAAAATGTGGGCGAGAGGTCCTAGGCGTTTCTGGGCCTCCCGGGAAGTTCCTCCGGCGCGCCGCGCGGAGGCGAGGGTCGAAAGTCCGTTTTGGCCGGATGCGGCGTCTAACCGTCGACGCTTGCGCAAGGAGGCCGGCCGATGGTGAACTTCGTTTTGATCGTGGACGACGACGCGGAGATGCGGCGCGCGGTGGCCGCGTCGTTGAAGGACGTTTGCGCGCTGCGCGAGGCGGCGGGCGGCGCGCAGGCGCTCGAGATGATGGAGGACGGTCCGAGCCTGGCGATTCTCGACCTGTCGATGCCGGGGACCGGCGGCCTCGACGTTCTGCGCGCGATGAGGAACGCGGCTTTGATCCTGCCCGTGCTCGTCCTCACCGGCGAGTATGACATGGAGACCGCGAAGCGCGCTCTCGACCTGGGCGCGACCGCGTACTTGACGAAGCCGTTCGACGTCGCGTTCTTGCGCGCGGAGGTCCGCCGACTCCTTCAGATCGAGCGGCGCGCGGAGGACGGCGGGCGCCCGTGGCGCGTGGCGGCATGAGATCGTAAAGGCTAAAATTCTCGGGTGACCGCGCCCGACGCCGCCTTCTACGCGCTGTTCGTTCTCGCTCTCACTCCGTGGGCCTCTCCGCCCATGGCCTTGGTGGCGGGCATCGCGTTCGCGCTGCTCTCCCCCGCCCCGGCGCCCGCGCGGGCGCGCGGCTGGACGAAACTCCTCCTTCAAGCCAGCGTCGTCGGGCTCGGCTTCGGCATGAACCTCGGCCGCGTGGCGAGCGCCGGCGCGCACGGCTTCGTCTACACCGCGGGCGGCATCGCGTTCGCGCTCGCCGCGGGCTGGGCGCTCGGCCGCCTGCTGAAAGTCGAGGGCACCACGTCCTACCTCGTCTCCGTCGGCACCGCGATCTGCGGAGGTTCGGCGATCGCGGCCGTGGGGCCGGTCATCGGAGCCGACGCGGAGCAGATGTCGGTGTCGCTCGGCACCGTGTTCCTGCTGAACTCGGTGGCGCTCATCCTCTTTCCGCCGATCGGCCGCGCGCTCGGCCTGGACCAGACGCAGTTCGGCCTGTGGGCCGCGCTCGCGATCCACGACACCAGCTCCGTCGTCGGCGCCGCGATGAAGTACGGCCCCGACGCCCTTGCGGTCGGCGCCACCGTGAAGCTCGCGCGCGCGTTGTGGATCGTTCCCGTCTGCCTCGCGACCGCGGCGCTCAACCGCTCCAAGGCCAAGATCGCTTGGCCGTGGTTCATCCTGTTCTTCGTGCTCGCCGCCGCCGTCAATTCGTTCGTGCCCGCCGGCGCGTCGGCGTGGGCTTTCCTCAGCATGGCCGGCAAGGCCGGTCTGACCGCGACCTTGTTCCTCATCGGCGCGGGACTCAGCCGCGCCGCGCTGAAAAAAGTCGGCGTGCGCCCTCTGGCGCAGGGCGTCGTACTCTGGCTGATCGTCGGCGTCCTCTCGCTGACCTTGATCCGCGCCGGCGTCGTGCATTAAGCGCGGTCTTCAAGCGTCCTGAACGCGCGCGGGCGTTGTCAGCGAATTCTGACCCCGGCCTCGGAACTCGCCGCGAACAGCAGCTGCGGAGTCTGATCGCGATTGTGCAGTCGAGCGGCGTCCCGGACCTTGGGCGAGAGGTAGTCGTAAAGAGAGCGCGCCGTCACGTGCCCGGAATCGTCTTTGGCCGCGCCCGCCAGACCCTTGAGCAGGTAATAGGTGAATGTCCCGTGGCCTTGATGCTCGAGCGTCCCGGAGATCTCGTCCGGGCTCGAGGCCGTGAGCGCGATCACGTTCTCCGCCACGGGCGGCGAAGCGACGCCGGTCACGAGAGGGCGAGTGCCCGAGGACGAGACGGACCTTCCTCCGGCCCCGGAAAAGCAGGAATCGAGCGCCACGATGACGTGACGGGCTTTGAGGCCGCCGAGCTCGGCGTAGAGCTGCTCGATCGGATAGGCGGTGCTGTCGAGGTCTTCGGCGTCGCCGTCCGCGGGGACGAGGTAGGCTTGGCGCGTCTTCGGATCGGGCGCCCCGTGGCCCGAGTAGTAAAAGAAGACGGTGGAGTTCGCGTCGACTCGATTCGGGAGCCAGCTGTTCAGCGATTGGGCGAGTCTGGCCCGCGTGGCGCGCGGGCCGCTGAGAAAATAGATGTTTCGCGTCGGATAGCCGAGCGCCGTCAGGTGGGCGCGCACCGCCGCGGCGTCCCGCTCGGCGAACTCCGCGGCCGGAAGGCTTTCATATTTTTCGACGCCGATGACGACCGCGAAGTTGTCGGCGTTTTCCGGGACCGAGTATTCCGGCCGATCGACGTCGGCCTCATCCCCGGTCGCGACGGCTGCGCTTCTCTCGAAGCCGCGCCGGCCGTTTTCTTGCGTACGCTCGAGCGCCTCCTGCGCCGGCGCGAAACCCTGCGCCGCGGCCGCGCGGTACCAAGCCGCGGCGGCATCCTCGTTGCGCGGGAGACCTCGGCCGTTCTCATACAGCGTCCCCAGATCGTATTGCCCTCGGGCAAAGCCCTGCTCCGCGGCCTGGCGATACCAAAACGCGGCGGTCGCGGCGTTCTGGGCGACCCCGCGACCGTTGGCGTACATCCAGCCAAGGTTCGTCTGCGCTCCGGCGAAGCCCCTCTCCGCGGCCTTGCGGTACCAAGCCACGGCCGCCGCGTCGTTCGCGGCGATCCCAAGACCGTTGGCGTACAGCGTCCCGAGAGCGTACTGCGCTGCGGCGCAGCCGCCTTCCGCGGCCTTGCGATACCAGGCCGCGGCCTGCGCCTGGTTTTCGGCGACGCCGAGGCCGTTGCCGTACAACGTTCCGAGAGCGTATTGCGCTTCGGCGTCGCCCCCCCGCGCGGCTTTGAGATACCAGAACGCGGCCTTTCCATAGTCGCGCTCGCGCCCCGCGCCGTTGGCGTACAGCGTGCCGAGAGCGCGTTGCGCGCGCGGATCGCCGTTCTCGGCCGCGCCCGAGTCGCCGCGGGCGCCTGAAGCGAAGCGCGCGGAGAGCGGCAGGAGCAGCAGGGCGGCCAAGCCGGCGGCTGGGATTTTTCGCATCACGGACAACTTAGCGCAGTCGCCGCGTCGCGTCCTATGGACAAGTCGTCGCATTGCGATCGCCGGGCGATGACGGCGGAGGCGTCGCAAAAGCAAGACCAGATTGCGACACCCCCTCCGTGGATCGGGAGGACTCGGGATGATATCGTGACGTCGCCGTCCGTCTCGAGACGCTTCTCGTTCGGACCGCGGACCGACGAAGGAGTCATCCATCGAAATCAAATCGCCTTCGGAGTCGAAAGGGGATTCCGATTGAAAGATGACATGAAGGAGCACGCCGAAGGCGCCGGGCCTCGGGACCCCGCTCATGCCCCCGCGCGTCGGCGTCACCCGTCCCGCGCCCCGGAGCGCGCGCGTCCTGCGCCTCACGCTCCGGCGCAGCATCGCGCGGCGCCGCACGCTCCGGCGCGCCGCGGGCATCTCGTGTTGTGGATCGTGCTGGCGAGCGCGCTGGCGCTGCTGGCGCTGGGGATCGTCCTGATCGCGCGCCAGCGCGCGCAGAAGAAGAAAGCGGCCGCGCTGGCCCGCGCGGGAGCGGCGGGAGTGGTCGTGACGAGCACGGCGGCGCAAAAGGGCGACATCGGCGTGTATTTGGACGCGATCGGCACGGTCACGCCGGTCTACACCGCCTCGATCACCAGCCAGGTCGGCGGGCAGATCGTCGCCGTGCACTATCAAGAGGGTCAGCTCGTCAAAAAGGGCGATGCGCTCATCGACATCGACCCCCGTCCCTACCAAGCGACGCTCCTGCAGGCGCAAGGGGCTCTGGAGCGGGACCAGAACGTCCTCGCGCAGGCGCGCATGGACTTGGAGCGCTATCGCCTCGCGTGGGCGCGCAACGGCATCGCGAAGCAGATACTCGACGATCAGGAAAAGCTCGTGCTGCAGGACGAGGGCGCGGTCAAGAACGATGAAGGAACCGTTCAGTACGACCGGGTCGAGGTCTCCTACTGCCGCATCGCCTCGCCGATCAATGGACGCGTGGGGCTGCGGCTCGTGGATCCGGGAAACGTGGTCCAGGCCGCGGCGACCACGGCCCTCGCGGTCGTCATGCAGCTGAACCCCATCACGGTCATCTTCACGATCCCCGAGGACAGCCTCGCAGCGGTGGAGGCCGGCATGCGCGCCGACGCCGCGCTGCGCGTCGACGCCTTCGATCGCACGGGGCAGACCCTGATCTCCAGCGGCACGCTGCTGACTCTCGACAACCAGATCGACACGCAGACGGGAACGGTCCGGGCCCGGGCCGTTTTCGACAACGCGTCCGGGGGACTCTTCCCGAACCAGTTCGTGAGCACGCGCCTGCTGGTGAACACGCTGCGCGGGGTGACCTTGGTCCCGGCCGCGGCCATCCAGCGCGACGGCCAAGCGTCTTTCGCCTACGTGATCAAGGACAACGCCGCCCAGATGCGCAAGATCAAGCCCGGCGTGAGCGAAGGCGGTCTCACGCAGGTGGATGGACTCGACCCGGGAGACCTCGTCGCCGACAGCGGCTTCGACAAGCTGCAGGACGGGACGAAGGTCGCTGTTTCGAGCGCGGCGCCCCCGGCCCCGTCGAGCGCCGACGCCAGCGCCGCGCCGTGAATCCGTCCCGGCCGTTCATTCAGCGGCCGGTGGCGACGTCTCTCCTGATGGCCGCCATCCTGCTGGTCGGGATCGTCGGCTTCACGCAGCTGCCCGTCTCGGCGCTTCCGGAGGTCGACTACCCGACCATCCAGGTGCTGACGTTCTATCCCGGAGCGAGTCCGACCGTGATGGCGACGACGGTGACGGCCCCGCTGGAGCGGCAGTTCGGCGAGTTGCAGGGCCTGAGCCAGATGACCTCGACGAGTTCGGGAGGGACGTCGGTCATCGTGCTGCAGTTCGACCTGACCTTGCCGATCGACGTCGCGGAGGAAGAGGTGCAGTCGGGCATCAACGCGGCGCAGAGCCTCCTGCCGTCCATCCTCCCCTCGCCGCCGACCTACAGCAAGACCAATCCGGCCGACGCCGCCGTGCTCACCTTGGCCGTCACCTCGAGCTCGATGCCGCTGCCGCAGGTCGAGGACCTCGTGGACACGCGCCTGGCGCCGAAGATCTCTCAAATGAGCGGCGTCGGCCTCGTGTCCATCAGCGGCGGCCAGAAGCCCGCCGTCCGCATCCAGGCCGATCCCGCCGCTCTCTCGTCCTACGGCATCGACCTGGAGGACCTGCGCACGGCGCTGACGCAGGCCAGCGTGAACGTCGCCAAGGGAAACTTCGACGGGCCCAGCCAGGACTACCAGATCGACGCCAACGACCAGCTCGTCACCGACGCGGACTACAAGGGCGTCGTCGTCGCGTACCGCGACGGCGCTCCGGTCATGCTGTCCGACGTGGCGCGCATCGTCAACGGCGTGGAGGACGACGCCCAGGCCGCGTGGATGAACCGGACCCCCGCGGTCGTCTTGAACGTGCAGCGCCAGCCGGGCGCCAACACGGTGAGCGTGGTCGGAAGCATCAAGCGGCTGATCCCCAAGCTCACGGCCAACCTGCCCGCCGGAATCCACGTCTCCGTGCTGACCGATCTGACGACCTCCATCCAAGCCTCGGTCGCCGACGTCGAGTTCGAGCTGCTGCTGACGATCGCGCTGGTCGTCCTGGTGATCTTCCTCTTCCTGCGCAGCCTGTCCGCGACCGTGATCCCCGCCGTGGCCGTGCCGCTGTCCTTGGTCGGCACCTTCGCGGCGATGTACGCGCTCGGCTACAGCCTGGACAATTTATCGCTGATGGCGCTGACGATCTCCACGGGCTTCGTCGTGGACGACGCCATCGTGATGATCGAGAACATCTCGCGGTATATCGAGATGGGAGATGCTCCCATGCAGGCGGCGCTCAAGGGCGCTGAGCAGATCGGCTTCACCATCCTCTCGCTGACCGTGTCCCTCATCGCCGTGCTGATCCCGCTCCTGTTCATGGGCGACGTGGTCGGCCGGCTCTTCCGCGAGTTCGCCGTGACGCTGGCCGTGACGATCCTCGTCTCGGCGGTCGTCTCCTTGACGCTGACGCCGATGATGAGCGCGCGCATTTTGAAGCACGTCCCCGAGGAGAGCCAGGGCCGTTTTTATAAAGCCTCGGAACGGGCCTTCGAGCGCATGATCGCGTTCTACGGCCGGACGCTGAAGTTCGTGCTCGGCTATCAGACGATCACGCTTTTCGTCGCGTTGGCGACGTTGCTCCTGACCGTCATTCTCTACGTCCTCATTCCCAAAGGCTTCTTCCCGGTGCAGGACACCGGCGTCATCCAGGGCATCTCGCAGGCGCCCGCGACGATCAGCTCGAAGGCCATGGCCGAGCGCCAGCAGGCGCTGGCCGCCGCGGTTCTGGAGGACCCGGCGGTGGCGAGCCTGTCGTCGTTCATCGGCGCCGACGGCACGAACACGACGATCAACAGCGGAAGAATGTCGATCAACCTCAAGCCTCTCGCCCAGCGCAGGATCAGCGCGTCGGACGTCATCCGCCGCCTCAAGCCGCGGCTGGCCCGGGTCTCGGGCATCGAGCTGTTCATGGAGCCGGTCCAGAACATCAGCGTCGACGACCGCGTCAGCCGCGCTCAGTACCAGTACACGCTCGAGGACTCCGACGCCGACGAGCTGAGCCTCTGGACCGGACGCTTCGTCGATCGGCTGAGGAAAATGCCCGAGCTGGAGGAAGTCGCCACCGATCAGCAGCCGGGAGGCCTGGCCGTGCGCGTGGCCATCGACCGCGTCACCGCGTCGCGCCTGGGCATCGCGCCGGCGACCATCGACAACACCTTCTACGACGCCTTCGGCCAGCGGCAGATCAACACGATGTACACCGAGGTCAATCAGTACCACGTCGTGCTGGAAAGCGACCCGCGCTTCCAGACCGACCCCGACCGGCTGAGCCGTCTCTACATCCAGGCCGGCGCGTCCTCCGCGGCGACCGGGACCGGCGCTTCGACGTCCTTCTCTTCCTCCGGCTCGTCCAACGCGGGCTCGAACGCGCTGACCACTTCCGCGCTCTACACGCCGTCGGCCGACGCGCTCGCCGCCGACGCGAACGCGCTCACGCCGCGCGGCGCCGCGGGGTCGACGACGGGCGCGAACGCCCCGGGTTCCCCCAGCTCCGCGTTCAGCAGCGCCGTGCCGCTCAGCGCGTTCACGCGCATCGAGACCGGAACCGAGCCTCTCGTCATCACGCACCAAGGCCAATTCCCGGCCGTCACCGTTTCGTTCAACCTCGCGCCGGGAGCCTCCCTGGGCGCCGCCATCACGGCGATCGACGCCCTGCAGAAGGACATGCACATGCCGGTCAATCTGCAGGCCGGATTCGAAGGCACCGCGGCGTCGTTCACCAACTCGCTCTCGAACGAGCCGCTGCTCATCCTCGCCGCGCTGGTGACCGTTTATATCGTGCTGGGCATCCTGTACGAGAGCTTCGTCCATCCGGTCACGATCCTGTCCACGCTTCCCTCGGCGGGCGTCGGCGCGTTCCTCGCCTTGATCCTCTTTCATCAGGACTTGAGCGTGGTGGCGATCATCGGCATCGTCCTGCTCATCGGCATCGTGAAGAAGAACGGCATCATGATGGTGGACTTCGCTCTGGACGCCGAGCGCAAGCATGGAAAGAACGCGACGGACGCGATCTACGAGGCATGCCTGCTCCGTTTTCGTCCCATCATGATGACGACGATGGCGGCGCTGCTCGCGGGGCTGCCGCTGGCGCTCGGCAAGGGCTTCGGCTCCGAGCTGCGCCGGCCGCTCGGCATCGCGATGGTGGGCGGCCTTCTGCTCAGCCAGGCGCTCACTCTGTACACGACTCCCGTGATCTACATCTTCTTCGACGGGCTCTCCCGGCGCTTCGCGCCGAAATCCGGCCGGGAAAGAGCATGAAGCGGAGCGCTCGCGACGAGACGGGAATGAACGTCTCCGCGCCTTTCATCCGCCGGCCGGTGGCGACGACTCTCCTCACCGTCGCGATCGCCCTCGCCGGAGCGATCGCGTTCGAGATTCTTCCCGTCGCGCCCCTGCCGGAGGTCGACTTCCCGACCATCACGGTCGCCGCGACCTTGCCGGGCGCCAGCGCCGAGATCATGGCGTCGTCCGTGGCCACGCCTCTGGAGCGCCAGTTCGGCCACATCGCGGGGGTGACCGAGATGACCTCGACGAGCACCCTCGGCATCACGTCGGTGACGATCCAGTTCGACCTGGCGAGGAATATCGACGGCGCGGCGCGCGACGTGGAGGCCGCCATCAACGCGGCGCGCTCCTACCTGCCGGTCAACCTGCCGTCGAATCCGACCTATCGAAAGGTCAATCCCGCGGACGCGCCGATCATGATCCTCGGCATGACGTCGGACAAGTACGGTCCCGACAAGCTGTACGACGAGGCTTCGACGGTTCTGGAGCAGAAGCTGTCCCAGATCCAAGGGGTCGGACAGGTCACCGTCGGAGGCGGGGCTCTTCCGTCGGTGCGCGTGGACGCCGATCCGGTGCGGCTGGGGGCCTACGGCTTGACCCTCGCGAAGTTGCAGAACCTGCTGAGCCTTCAAAACGCCGATCTCGCCAAAGGCCGGCTCGTCGACGGCGCCGCGACCGCGGACATCCTCGCCGACGATCAGATCTCGCACGCGCGGGACTACGAGCCGCTCGTGGTGGGCTACTCCAGCGGCGCGGCCGTTCGCCTCTCGGACGTCGCCGACGTCACGGACTCGGTGCAGAACGTCCGCGTCGCCGGCTACTTGGGGGACAAGCCCGCGGCGACCGTGATCATCTTCCGACAGCCGGGGGCCAACATCATCGCCACCGTGGACCGCATCCGCGCCGCGCTCCCGAACATCAAGGCCTCCATCCCCCTCGGCATCGACACCACGATCGTCCTCGACCGCACCTCGACCATCCGGGCCTCCATCGAAGACGTCGAGCGGACCTTGCTCATCTCGATCGTCCTCGTCATCCTCGTGGTGTTCGTCTTTCTGCGCAACGGACGCGCCACGCTCATTCCCGGCGTGGCCGTGCCCGTTTCGCTGATCGGAACCTGCGCGGTCATGTACCTGTTCGGCTACAGCATCGACAAACTCTCGCTGATGGCGCTGACGATCTCGACGGGATTCGTGGTCGACGACGCGATCGTGGTGATGGAGAACATCGCCCGGCATCTGGAGAACGGCGTGGCGCCGTTCGCCGCGGCTCTGCAGGGCGCGCGGGAGATCGGCTTTACCGTTTTCACCATCAGCATTTCCCTGATCGCCGTCTTCATCCCGCTGCTGCTGATGGGCGGCATCGTCGGCCGGCTCTTCCGCGAGTTCGCGGTCACTCTCTCGGCGGCGATCGTGGTGTCGATGATCGTGTCGCTGACCGCGACGCCGATGATGTGCGCGTTTCTCTTGAAAGACGAGCGCGCGCAAAAACAGGGCCGGTTCGCCGCGGCCGGCGAAAAAACGTTCGAAGGCGTGCTGTCCTGGTATCGGCGCAGCCTGCGGTGGGTACTGGACCATCCGACGCCCACCTTGCTGGTGCTTCTTCTGACGATCCTCCTGAACGTGGTCCTCGTCGTCGAGATTCCCAAAGGCTTTTTCCCGCAGCAGGACACGGGAGCGCTCGCCGGCGCGGTGCAAGGGCCTCAGGAGGCGTCTTTTCCCGTGATGGACGCTTCTCTCAAGAGCATCGTCGCGGTGGTCCGCAAGGACGCCGGAGTCGACAACGTGGTCGCCTTCACCGGCACCAGCGGGGCGACGAACACCGGCGTCTTCTTTATCGCGCTCAAGCCGCTCGCGCAACGCAAGACGACCGCCGCCCAAATCATCGACCGGCTGCGCCCCCAGTTGAACCGTCTGTCGGCGGCTTCGGCCTTCATGCAGGCCATTCAGGACCTGCGCATCGGCGCTCGCTCCACCAACGCGCTGTACCAGTACACGATTCAATCCGACAACGAGCCGGATCTTTTCAAATGGGGTCCCGTTCTTCTCGCCGGGATGAAGAAGCTGCCCGGCGTGCAGGACGTGAGCTCCGACCAGCAGAACGGCGGCCTCGACGAACGCATGAACTACGATCGCGTCACCGCGGCGAGGCTCGGGCTGACCGCGCAGGCGCTCGACTCCGCGCTTTACGCCGCTTTCGGTCAATCGGAAGTCTCGATCATCTACACGCCGTTGAATCAATATTACGTCGTGCTGGAAGTCGCCTCCCGATTTTGGCAGAGCCCCGAGGGACTGAAGGCGCTCTATCTGCAGACTGCCGCCGGCGGCAGCATTCCGTTGCGCGCCGTCGCCACAGGCCGGCCCGGCACCACGCCGCTCTCCGTCAACCACACCGGACTCTTCCCCTCGGTGACGGTGTCCTTCAATCTTGCGTCGAACGTGTCCTTGAGCCAAGCGACCCTGAGCATCGAGCGCCTGCAGAAAAGTCTGGGCATGCCCTCGACGCTGACGGGTTTTTTTGCCGGGACCTTGCTGGCCTACCAGCAATCGCTCGGCACGGAGCCGGTTTTGGTCCTGACCGCGCTGCTGGCGGTTTACATCGTTCTGGGCATCCTCTACGAGAGCCTGGTCCATCCGCTCACGATCATCTCCACCTTGCCTTCGGCGAGCGTCGGCGCGATGCTGGCGCTGCTGCTCTTTGGCGAGGACCTGAACGTGATCTCGATCATCGGCATCGTGCTGCTCATCGGAATCGTGAAGAAGAACGCGATCATGATGATCGACTTCGCCCTTCAGGCGGAGCGCCAGGAGTCCAAGAGCCCCGAGGAGGCGATCTTCGAGGCGTGTCTCCTGCGCTTCCGCCCGATCATGATGACGACTTTGGCCGCGATGCTGGGCGCGCTTCCGCTGGCGTTGGGCACGGGCACGGGTTACGAACTGCGCCGTCCCCTCGGCATCACGATCGTGGGAGGACTGCTCTTGAGCCAGCTGCTGACTCTGTACACGACGCCGGTCGTCTATCTGGCGCTCGATCGTCTGCGGCTGAGGATGCAGGGGAAGGAGAAGACATCATGATGATTTTGCGAAGAGCCTCGCCTGGGCGCGCGCTGCGGCTCTGCGCCGCCGCGCTCCTTGTCGCCCTGGCGGGCTGCGTGGTCGGCCCGAAGTACCGGCCGCCCGAGACGTCCGGACTGGCGCCGGCCTACAAAGAGGCGTCGGTTCCGTCGACGGGAACGGAGGGCTGGAAGGTCGCGAGCCCCGCGGACGCCCAGCTGCGCGGGAAATGGTGGGAGCTGTTCGGCGACCCGGAATTGAACGCTCTCGAAGAGCGGCTCGACATCGACAACCAGAATATCAAGGAATACTTCGAGAACTTCATGGCGGCGCGCGCGCTCGTGCGCGAGGCGCGCGCGCAATACTTCCCGACGCTGTCGGTCGGACCCTCGGCGACGAGGTCGCATTCCTCCGCGAACTCGTCGGTTTCCTCCGTCGGCGCGGGCGCCGGCGGAACGCCGGACGCCACCCTCTACTCCCTCCCCCTCGAGGCGTCGTGGGCGCCCGACCTGTGGGGCAAGGTCCGCAACACCGTGCGTCAAGCCCAGTACGCGGCGCAAGTCAGCGCGGCGGACCTCGAGAACGAGCGCCTGACCGAGCAGGCCGCTTTGGCGGAGTACTTTTTCCAAATCCGCGGCCAGGACCAGCTGCAAAAGATCCTCGACGACACCGTGGCCGCGGATCAGAAGAACTATGACCTGACGCGCGGACTCTACGAGTCCGGCATCGACAATCAGCTCGCCGTGGTCGAAGCCGAAACGACCCTGCGCAGCGCGCAGGCGGCCGCGAGCAACGTCGCGATCGCGCGGGCGCAGTACGAGCACGCGATCGCCGTGCTGGTCGGCCGGGCGGCGTCCAATTTCTCCATCCCGGTCAAAGCGATGATCGCCGCTCCTCCTCCGATCCCGGTCGGCGTGCCCTCGCAGCTCCTCGAGCGCCGGCCGGACGTCGCCGCGGCCGAACGCACGATGGCGGAGGCCAACGCGGCGATCGGCATCGCCGACGCGGCCTACTATCCGACGCTGACCTTGAGCGCGGAAGGCGGCTTCGAGAGCTCCTCGCTCGGCAATTGGCTGTCCTGGCCGAGCCGCTTCTGGTCGATCGGGCCCTCGGTGTCGCAGACCCTGTACGACGCCGGTCTGCGGCGCGCGACCGTGCAGCAATACGCGGCGACCTATGAAGCGGATTTGGCCGCGTATCGGCAGACGGTGCTCGCCGCTTTCCAGCAGGTGGAGGACGCGCTGGCCGAGGTGCGCCTCCTGTCGCGGCAGATCGGGCAGGAGCAAGCGGCGACGGCTTCGGCGCGGCTCTTCCTCAAGCTGGAGCAGGGCCGCTATGAGCTGGGCCTCGATGCTTACATCGACGTGCTGGTCGCGCAGACCACCTTGCTCGCCGACGAGCAGACGCTGAACGCTCTCCAGGTGCAGCAGATGACTTCCGCCGCGACGCTCGTGCAGGCTCTCGGCGGCGGCTGGAACCGCGCGGAACTTCCGACTCCCGATGAGGTCACCCAGAAGCCGGCCAAGACGCCCTGAGGCTTTTGCGCTTCGCGGCGGCCCTCAGCGCCGGGTGATCAAATCGGTCAGCGTTCCCGCCAGCAGAAGTCCGAGCCAGACCAGACCGGCGGCCGCCATGAACCGGACGGCGTCGACGCTCTCGTCGAGCTCCATGAAGTAATAGGCCACCAGCAGCGCCTTCGCCGCGGCGACGGTCAGCGCGACGGCGAAACTGAAGCGGCCGAGATCCGCGAACGAGAGTCCGACCGTGAGCGCCAACAGCGCCAGCAGCGCGCCGGCGACGCGAAATAAAATCACTTCGCCGCGATCTTCTTCCATCAATGCCCTCGCACCAAATAAAACATGGGAAACAGGAATATCCACACGACGTCGATGAAGTGCCAGTAGAGACCCGCGACCTCCGCCGGCGTGCCGAGGTCGACGCGGCCGTCCGCGCCGCGCGCCCGGACGGCGAGAACGGCGAGCCACGCGAGGCCGACGAGCATGTGCACGGCGTGCAGGCCCGTCATGACGAAGTACAGGTAAAAGAAAAGCTCCGCGGGCCGCGCGAGCGCGGCGGGCTCGTAGACGAACGACGCGCCCGGCAGAAGTCCCTCGTGTATGTGACGCGCATACTCGAGCCCTTTCAAGGCGAGGAACGCCGAGCCGAGAATCATGGTCAGGAGCAAGCGCCCGAAGAGAGCGCGGTCGCGGCCCTGCTTCGCGGCGCGGACCGCCAGCGCCATCGTGAGGCTGCTGAGAAGAAGGACCGCGGTATTGCCCGCGCCCAATCCCAAGTCCGTGCGGCCGCCGGCGGACGCGAAAGCGTCGTGAAAAATGTGCTGGTCGTAGAAATAGACGAGGAACAGCGCGCCGAAGAACATCACCTCGGTCGTGAGGAACACCCACATGCCGATGCGCGCCGCCTCGCGCTGCTGCTCGCGGTCGGTGAACGGCGGCGACGCGGCGGAGGCGTCAGTCAAAGGCGACCTCCTCCCCTTCGTACCTGTATGGGCCGGAGTCGACGAGCGGGATTTGGGTGAAGTTCTCCTTCGGCGGCGGCGAGGCCGTCGTCCACTCCAGGCCCGTGGCTTTCCAAGGATTGGGACCGGCCTTGCGTCCGTACTTCAACGACCACGCCAGGTAGACCAGCGGGATCAGATAGCCGACGCCGAGGATCGACGCTCCGGCGGTGGACAATACGTTCAGCACCTGGAATTCCGGAGGGTAGTGATAGAAGCGGCGCGGCATCCCCAAGTAGCCGAGCAGGAACTGCGGGAAAAAAGTGAGATTGAAGCCGATGAAGACGACCACGGCCGACACCCGGCCCCAGAAATCGGAATAGAGGCGACCCGTGATCTTCGGCCACCAGAAATGGATCCCGCCGAGATAGCCCATGACCGCGCCCCCCACCATGATGTAATGGAAATGGGCGATGATGAAGTAGGTGTCGTGGACGTGGGCGTCGAGACCCAGTGCGGCCAGCATCAACCCCGTGAGTCCGCCGATGGTGAACAGCCCGATGAAGCCCAACGCGTAGATCATGGGCGTGCGCAAGTAGATGCGGCCCTTGTGCAGAGTGGCGATCCAGTTGAACACCTTCACGCCCGACGGGATGGCGACCAGGAAGCTGAACAGGGAGAACACCAGACCCGCGTACAGCGACTGTCCGGAGACGAACATATGATGTCCCCAGACCAGAAAGCCCAGCAGCGCGATGGCCAAGCTCGACCCGGCGATGAAGCCGTAGCCGAAGATGCGCTTGCGCGCGAAGCAGGGGATGATTTCGCTGACCACGCCCATGGAGGGCAGGATCATGATGTACACGGCCGGATGCGAGTAGAACCAGAACAGGTGCTGGAACAGGAGCGGATCCCCGCCGAGCGCCGGATTGAAGACCCCGATGCCGAACAGGCGCTCGAGCGCGATCAGCACGAGCGACATGGTCAGCACGGGAGTGCCGAGCACGAAGATGAGGCTCGTCGCGTAGAGCGACCAGACGAAGAGCGGGAGCCGCGACCAGGTGAGTCCCGGGGCGCGCAGGCGGTGGATCGTCGCGATGAAGTTCAGGCCGGTGAAGATGGACGAGAAGCCCGCGATGATGATCCCCACGGCCATCGTGATCACGCGCGTGTTCGAGTAGACGCTGCTGTAGGGCGCGTAGAACGTCCAGCCGGTGTCCACGCCGCCCAGGATCATCGCCGAGAGGGCGAAGAACCCGCCGGCCATGAACAAATACCAGCTCAGCAGGTTCATGCGCGGAAACGCCATGTCGTCGGCGCCGATCATCAGCGGCAGGATGAAGTTTCCGAGCACCGACGGGATGGACGGGATCAGGAAGAAGAAGACCATCGTCACGCCGTGCATGGTGAACAGCTTGTTGTAGGTCTCCGCCTGGACGAGATGGCCCGCCGGCGTCAGCAATTCCAGGCGCATCAGCAGCGCGGCGAACCCGCCGATGAAGAAGAAGAAAGTGATCGAGAACAGATACAGGAGCCCGATGCGCTTGTGGTCCGTGGTCAGCAGCCAGGAGCTCACCGTGTCGCCGTCGTGCAGATAATCGAGAGGCTCCATTAGGCTCCCTTCAGGGACTTGAGATAGGCGACGAGCTGCTGCAGCTGCGCTTCGTCCACCTGGCCTTCGTACGTCGGCATGCGCGGCGGCCAGCCCTTCACGATCTTCGCGTTGGGCCGCAGGATCGACTCGCGCAGGTAGCTCTCGTCGGCCAGGACTGTTCCGCCGCCCTCGAGCTGAACCGCGCGGCCGAAGACGCCGGCCAGCGCGGGGCCGGCGCCGGACGCCCCGTCGCGGTGGCACGCGGCGCAGTTCAGCCGGTGAAAAAGCCGCGCGCCCGACTCGGCCATCGTCTCGCCCGACGCAGAGTCGGCGACGCCGCCGGCGGAGGCGCCGTCGAGCCAGCGCTGATAATCCGCGGGCGAGAGCGCGGTGACCCACCCTCCCATCGCGGCGTGCGACGTGCCGCAGTACTGGGAGCAGAACAGATGGTAGCGTCCGGGCTTCGAGGCCTGAAACCACATGGTCGTATAGCGTCCGGGCAGTACGTCCTGCTTGACCCGGAAGGCGGGCACGAAGAAGCTGTGGATCACGTCCGCGGAGGTCATCAGCAGCTTCACCGGACGACCGACCGGTAGGTGCAGCGCGTCGACCTCGCGGCGGCCCTCGGCATGCTGAATGTCCCACATCCACTGCCTGCCCACCACGTAGACTTCGAGCGCGTCCGCGGGCGGCTCGCGCATCGCGATGAACAGCTCGGCGCCCCAGAAGAAGATGCTCAAGGTGAGGACCAGCGGGATCACGGTCCACGCGAGCTCCAGCGGGAGGCTGAAATAGACGGGGCTCGAACGGTCGGCGCGGGAGCCGTGGTGATATTTGAGGGCGAAGAAGAAGATGAAGCCGCCGACGAGAACGATGAACGTCAGCACGATCCCGAGCACGTAGAGCATCAGCGCGTCCACGCGCGGCGCGAGCGTCGACGCCGCGACGGGAAAAAGCGGGAGCGTCATGCCGCTGCCGCCCGGCGCTGCTGACTGAGCACGAGGACCAGCGCCGCCAGACCCAGGACCGTGAGGACCCCGCCGAGCCGCAGCGCGCGGGTGACCCGCAGGCCGTATTTGCCGGTGAGCGGATCGTAGTGATAGCAGTAGAGCAGGAACTGATCGACCGGAGAGCCGATGGTCCCCGCCGCGGCCTTCACGAGCGCGAGACGCAGATCGCCGGCGGCGTATTCGACTCCGAACAAATACCCGGAGATCCGGCCTTGCGGCGTGAGAACGGCCAGTCCGGTCGCATGCGCGTACTGATCGAGCTCGGCGTCGTACGTGTAGCGAAACCCCGCCGCCGCGGTGAGCCGGCGGATCGAGTCCGCGTCGCCGGTCAAGAAGGTCCAGCCGCGCGCGGCGCCCGGCCGGCCGTAGCGCTCCACGTACACCTTCTTCTTGGCCGCGGCGAGCGCGGAGGTCTCGCGGGGATCGAAGCTGACGGTGATCACGTCGTATTGGTCGCCCGCGCTGAATGAGAGCGCGCGCATCGCGCGCACCAGGCCGTTGAGCGTCTCGGTGCAGAGCATCGGGCATTGGTAGTAGACGAGGGCCAGCACCGCGGGCTTGCCGTTGAGCAGCTCGCCGAAGCGGACCGTGCGTCCCGTCTCGTCGCGAAAGGGCAGGCGGAGCGGGATCTGCGCGCCCAGGTTCTGCGCGTAGTCCACGTCCTTCAAGAGCTTGTTCGCCGCCGCGGGCGCGGTCGCCGCCGCGGCCGCGGCGCCGGTCGAGAGGAGCGCCGCGAGCGCGAAGAGGACTCGCCTCATTGCGGCGGCCTCGCGGACGCCGCGCGCGTGGGCAATCCCCGTCGCAAGAGCAGATCCATCGCGCGTTCGATCGGCAGACGGGCCGTCCCGGCGGAGCCGTTCAGCTCGGCTTCCTCCTCGGCGCGGAACCGACGGAAGTCCTCGACGGCGCGCGCTTGGAGCCGCGGCTCGGGCGGCGGCGCATGGAGGCGGGCGTTCGCGTTCGATGGGCCGGACAGCGCGCGCAGCGCCGCCGCGCTGACGAGAGCGACGACGACCAGCGCGAGCGCGAGGCCGCCGAACGCCTTCGCGATCCAGGAGAAGCGCAGGTCGCGGTTCTCGTGGCCCGTCATGTCGCGTCCTCCGGCGCGAGGACGCCGACGATGGTCGCGCGCCGGCTCAGACTGCCCAGTCCGATCGCGAGCCAGCCCCCGCCGAGTGCGAGCGCGGCGGCGCCGTCCAGCCAATGAAGCGCCGGGGCCGCGGCCGGATACGCGGGCTTGATCAGCCAGAACAGCTCGAGCGCCCGGCCCGCGAGGATCAGTCCCGCGATCGGCGCCAAACGATCGAGGCGGCTCTTGTTGGCGCGGCCGAGCAGCGCCAGGAAAGGACAAACGAACAGCGCCGCGATCATGACGAGCGCCGCCGCGTACCAGCCGCCCTGCTGACGGCTCAGATACCAGGAGATTTCGCCCGGGACGCCGCCGGACCAGATGATCAGGTATTGGGAGAATTCGGCGTAACCCCAGAGCATGACGCAGGCCAGCAGGAGATTGCCCATGTCGACGAAGGGCTTGGCCGGCAGGGCGTCGCACGCGCGTCCGCCCCCGAGAAGCGCCAGCCCGCCGATCGCGAGGGCCAACGCGGACAGGACTTGGCCGACGATGATCAGGAGTTCGTAGATCGTCGAGTACCAATGCGCGTCGAGCGACATGGTCCAGTCCGCGACGCAGAGCGACAGCGTGAGGAAATAGACGAAGATCCCGGGCGCGCTGAGGCGGCTCGCCCGCGCCGCCGCGGCCGCATCCGCCGGATCCCCCCACTGCCGCAGACGCCGCGAGAAGTAGGACCAGACCGCGAAGCACGCGGCGGCGCGCAGAATAAAGAACGGCGCGTTCATATAGAGACTCTTATGGCGCAGAATCGGGTCCGCCGCGACGAGGGTCGGACGCGCCCAGGGATAGAGCGCCGACAAGCCGAACAGCAGGGGAACGAACGCCGGCGCCAGCCACGGCACGGTCGCGGCTCCCGCCTCCAGCATCGGACGCAGCACGTCGCCCCACTGGCCGCCGACGACATGGTGCAGCAGCAGCAGGCCCAAGCTGCCCGCGCCGAGGCCGAACCAAAACATATACGCGCACAAATAGGACTGGAAGAACTGCTCGCTGTTCGACGCCGCCCCGAGCGCGCACGCGAGCGCCCCGGCGACCGCGGCCGCGGCGCAGCGCGCCCGCCAAGACGCCGGCGGCGAAAGGCGCACGGTCGCGCTCATGGCGCGCCCTCCGCGGGGACGCGCAGCTGAAGGGCGCGGATATACGCGGCGATGGCCCAGCGATCGCGCGCCGAGACGCGGTCGGCGAAGGGATACATGCGGCCGAACCCGTTCGCGGCCGCCGAGACGAAATACCCCGCGGGCGCCGCGCGCAGTCGCGCCTCGAGGAAAGACGAGGGCGCCGGAAAGCCGCGGCGCACGATGACGCCGTTTCCCCCGCCCGCGAGCGCGTGGCAGGGCGAGCAATAGATGTCGTACCTCTGCCGGCCGCGGGCGAGCGCCGCGGCGTCGATCGGATACGGGAAAAGATCGACCGCTCGCCCGCCGATCGTCCCGTTCTCGAGCAGTTCGTCCTCGTGAAGGTGCCCGCGCGCCACCGTCCCGGGCACGCGCGGACGCGCCGCGCGGCCGTCGGCGAAAAACGCGCTGCCTTGCAGCGTGCGCACCTTCGGCTGATCCTCCATGCCGTGACGGCAGCCGAGAAAGAAGCCGCAGAGTCCGATTGCGGCGAGCGCGCGCGCTTCACGCTTCGACGTCATAAATCCCTTCGGGAGCGAGCTCGCCGAGAAAACGACGGCTCTCCTCGACTTGAAAGAGCGGATCGCGCGCTTCGAGGCAGAGGAAAAAACGCGAGCGCGACGCCAGAGAGAAGCGCGGGACGTTGAAGACCGGATGGTACGGCATCGGCAGTCCGTTCAGCAGGATCATCCCGAACACCGCGAACAGCGCCGCGCAGAGGATCGTCAGCTCGAAAGTGACGGGCACGAAGGCCGGCCAGCTGTTGAGCGGACGGCCGCCCGTATTGATCGGATAGCTCGCGACCATGGCCCAATACTGCAGGCCGTAGCCGCCCAAGGCTCCCGCGACGCCGCCGAGGAGGATGATCGAGGGCATGCGCGACGGAGGAAGTCCGAGCGCCTCTCCCAAGCCCTCCACGGGAAACGGCGCGTAGGCGTCCATGGCGCGGTAGCCGCGCGCGCGCGCCGCGGCCGCGGCGGCGACGAGGCGCTCGGGAGCGGCGAACTCGGCCATGACGCCGTACAGCGGGAGTTTGCTCACGAGCCCCCCTCCGCATCGGCGACGAGTTGGCGGGTCTCGAAGATCGAGATCATCGGCAGCACGCGAACGAACAAAAGCAGAAGGAAGAGGAACAGGCCCATCGAGCCGAACAAAGTCGCGTAGTCCCAGCGCGTGCCGCGGAAAATTCCCCAAGAGGACGGGAGGAAGTCGCGGCTGAGCGACGCCACGATGATCAGATACCGCTCGAGCCACATCCCGACGTTCACCGCGATCGAGATCGCGAACAGCAGCCACGGACTGCGCCGCGCGCGCTCCACCCACAGGACCTGCGGCGCGCCGACGTTGCAGAGCACCGAGAGCCAATAGAGCGACGCGTAAGGTCCGAACGAGCGGTTGCGCAGGAGCGCGATCTCGAAGACGTCGCCGCTGTACCAGCCGGTGAAGGCCTCGACGAGGTAGCTGTAGCCCACGAACAGCCCCATCGCGAGCATGATCTTGGCCATGTTCTCGAGATGCCGCGCGGTGATGTAGTCCTCGAGACCGTAGAGCGCGCGCAAAGGAATCGTCAGCGTCAGCACCATCGCGAAGCCCGAGAAGATCGCGCCGGCGACGAAGAACGGAGGGAAGATGGTCGAGTGCCAGCCCGTGAGCTGGGTCGCGGAGAAGTCCAGGCTGACCACGCTGTGCACCGAGATCACGAGCGGAGTCGCGAGGCCCGCGAGAATCAGATAAGCGCTCTCGTAGTTCCGCCAATGCCGCGCCGAGCCGCGCCAACCCATGCCGAGCGCTCCGTAAAGGGTCTTCACGAGCGGGCTGCGGGCCTGATCGCGCATCGCCGCCAGGTCGGGCAGCAGGCCGACGAACCAAAACAGGAAAGAGACCGTCGCGTAGGTGGAGACGGCGAACACGTCCCAGACGAGCGGGCTGCGAAACTGCGGCCAGAGGCGCATCGTGTCCGGATACGGGAACAGCCAGTAGAACACCCACGGCCGACCCAAGTGCAGGATCGGGAACAATCCGGCGCAGGCCACGGCGAAGAGAGTCATCGCCTCGGCGAAGCGGTTGATCGAGTTGCGCCACTTCTGGTGCAGAAGCAGCAGGATCGCGGAGATCAGAGTGCCGGCGTGGCCGATGCCGACCCACCAGACGAAGTTGGTGATGGCAAAGCCCCACGCGACGGGCATATTGATGCCCCAAATGCCGACGCCGCGCGCGAACAGCGTCGTCACGGCGACGAGCAGGACCAGCACGAGGCCCGCGGAGAGCGCCGCGGCGGCGAACCACGCGGCCGGCGTGCGCCGCGTGAGCACGATGGAAACGATCTTGTCGGTCACCGCCTCGTAGGTGAGACCGGGTCCGAGCAGCGGCGCTTGCATCAGCTCGGCTCCAGATCGGGGCTCGGGTTGCGCAGGCGCGCCTGGTAGCTGGTGCGCGGGCGCGTGCCGAGTTCCGTCAGGAGACCGTAGTCGCGCGGGTCCTTTTTCAGTCGCGACACCTCGCTGTTCTCGTCCTTGAGATTTCCGAAGACGATCGCGCGCGCGGGACACGCCTGCGCGCAGGCGGGCGCGATCTCGCCGTCGCGCACGAGCCGTCCGTCCTCCTCCGCGCCGATCTTGGCGCACTGGATGCGCTGGACGCAGTAGGTGCACTTCTCCATGACGCCGCGGCTGCGCACCGTGACGTCGGGGTTCTGCAGCATCTCGAGCGGCGCTTCCACCTTCGTGTAGTTCAGGAAGTTGAAGCGGCGGACCTTGTAGGGGCAGTTGTTCGAGCAGAAGCGCGTGCCCACGCAGCGGTTGTACACCATCTCGTTGAGCCCTTCTTCGCTGTGCTGGGTGGCGCCCACGGGGCAGACGGGCTCGCACGGCGCGTCCTCGCAGTGCATGCACGTGACCGGCTGGCTGTAGGACTGCGGCGCGTCCACGTCGCCCGTGTAGTAGCGGTCCACGCGGATCCAGTGCATCTCCCGACCCGCGGCGACCTGCTCCTTGCCCACCACGGGAATGTTGTTCTCCGCCTGGCAGGCGATCATGCACGCGTTGCAGCCGATGCACTTGTTGAGGTCGATCGCCATGCCCCAGGCGTAGTCGGGCGACGCGGCCGGCTTCGAATAGTCGTAGAGCGTCTCTTTCGCGGGCGGGAGCTCTCCCGGCTTCTGCGCGAAGCGCGGATTTTGCGCGTACTCCGCCGCGGTCGCCACGCGGATCAGATCGCGGCCTTCCATGGAGTAATGATGCTGGGTGCTCGAGAGCTTGGCGCTGCGCCCGGTCCGATGCACCGTGAGACCGGTCCCGGACCACATCGCGTCCGCGGTGCGCAGCGCGTAGGCGTTGACGCCGGTTCCCCGCCCGACGCGGCCCGTGCGCTCGCGGCCGTAGCCGAGCGTCAGGGTGACGGCGCCGTCGGCATGGCCCGGGACGATCCAGACCGGCGCCTCGAGCCGGCGGCCGGCGCGCGCGAGCTCGACGACGTCCCCGTTGCCCACGCCGAGCCGCTCGGCCAGCGCCGGCGCCAGCAGGGCCGCGTTGTCCCACGTGAGCTTGGTGACCGGCTTCGGCAGTTCCTGCAGCCAGGCGTTGTTCGCGTGGCGGCCGTCGCCGATCGTGGGATCGGGCTGGAAGAGCAGTTCCAAAGCCGCCGTGCTCTGCGGCAACTGCGGCGCGCGATTCAAGTCCGGCTTGATCGTGAGGCGCTTGGGCTTTGCGGCGGTTTGCGCCATGACGCCGTCGTTCAAGGTCTTGCGCCAGGCGGCGTCGAAGCCGAGAGGAGCGGAACCTCCCTGCCAGTGATCTCGGAGGAGAGCGTGGCTGGAGCGCGGGCTCGGATCGAGAAGAGCGGACATGATTTCGGCCGCCGTCTTGCCTTCGTAGAGCGGCTCGATCTGGGGTTGAACGATCGACACCGTCCCCTCGTACGCGCGCAAGTCCGCCCATGCCTCGAGCGGGTGCGCCTCGGGCAGATGCCAGCGGCACGCCGCCGACGTCTCGTTCTGCTCCACGTTGAGATGCGCGCGAAACGGGACTTGGGCCAAGGCTCCGGCAAAATCGAAGTCGACCGGCGCGGTGAAGACGGGGTTTCCGCCCAAGAGGAGCAGCGCGTCGACGCGTCCCGCGCGCATGTCCGCGGTGAGCGCGCGCAGCGACTCGAGTTGGTCGACGGGATCGACCTCGACGGGCTCGGTATGAATCGCGGTCTTTCCGACGTTGCCGAGCGCGTGGTTCATCGCGTGCGCCAGAGCGTGCACGAGAGGCGGCTGGGTCTCCCCCGCGACGACCAGGCTCGCCCCCGCGCTCCGGCGCAGATCCGCGGCCGCGGCGCGGACCCACGCGGACTCGCCGGGGCTCCACGCCGCGCGCGGCGCGGGCACGAGCTCGCCCATGATTCGCGCCGCCAAGTCGCGGGCGAGTTCCACGATCGCCGAAGGCCGCAGCGGCAGGCGATGATCGGCCATCGCGCCGGTGACGGACGGATTCGTTTCCGTCATGTAGAGGCGGTTCATGCTGCCGGGAGCCCGGCGCGCCGCGAAGTCGCGCGCGTAGCGCAGGCCGCCGGGCATGCCCACGAGGAAGTCGGCGTCGAGCGCGACGATCACGTCCGCCGCGTCGAAGCGATACTGCGTCTCCGCCGGCTCTCCGAAGGCGAGGCGCGCTCCGGCGCGCGCGTTGTCGCGGCCCGCGGGCTCGTAACGGTGCCAGCGCGCGGCCGGAAAAAGGCGCAGGAGCCGGGCGAACTGGGCTCCGAGGGTGGGCGAGGTCGTCGCTTCCGTCAGTATGCGCAGCCCCGCTCCTTTTTTCGCGGCTTGAAGCGCCGCGACCGACGCGAGCGCCGCGTTGAACGCGGCCCAAGTGGAGATCTCGCCGTCGAGAGTCACCGCCTGGGAGCGGTCGGGATCATAGAATGCGAGCGTCGCCGCCTGCATGAAGGAATCGGTCGCCCCCAGGCTGTCGGGATGCGACGGGTTGCCTTCGATCTTGGTGGGACGCCCCTGATGATTCTCCACGATGACGCCCCGGCCGTAGCCCGAGAGCGAGAGCGCGGACGCGAAGTAGAGCGGCTTTCCCGGGATCGCGTCCTCCGGCGCTTTGTCGTAGGGCACGATCGCTTCGAGCGGCTTGCGGCAGCCGCTGAAGAAAGCGACCGCCAGCGACGCGCCCATGAGCCTCAGGAACTCGCGGCGCGACGCGGGCTCCGGCCACAGGTCGACGCCGCGCGGGAACTCGTGGCGCACGAAATCCCGGAATTCGTCGGTCTCGGAGAGCTCCTCGAGACTGCGCCAGTACTCGCGCCCTCCGCTTTTCTGGAGCCGGGCGCGGATCGCGGAGAGGTCGCTCAGCGGTGGCATGTCGCGCAGTCCATGCGGCTGTGAACGTGATTTTCGAGCATCAGTCGCCGTCCGAACGCGGACTGTCCGGACGGCGGGCGGTAGTCCATCGCGAAGACCTCCGCGGGCGGGCGCACGAAGTTCTCCGGGTGCTCGTGGCAGGAGAGGCACCAGCGCATCTCGAGCGAGCTCTCCCGCCAGGTGAGCGGCATCTTGTCCACGGGCCCGTGGCACGTCGCGCAGCCGACGCCTTTGTTCACGTGGATCGAGTGGTCGAAATAGACGAACTGCGGAAGTCCGTTGACGCGGACCCATTTCAACGGACGTCCGTTCCCCGCGGCCTCGCGCACCGGCTGCAGCAGCGCGCTGTCGGTGAAGAGCTGGGAATGACAGGTCATGCAGGTGCTGACCGGCGGAATGCCGGCGAAGGAGGATTTCTCGACGGACGCGTGGCAGAAGCGGCAGTCCAGGCCGAGGTCGCCGACGTGGTGCTGATGGCTGAACGGGACCGGCTGCTCGCGCACGACCCGCTTCTCGTCGACATAGGGACTCCGGTACAGAAGCGCGTAGACTGCGGTCGCCGCGAATACAAGTACGACCAGGCCGATCAGGCCGGCTTTCGAGAACGAATTCGCGGCCGGAGGAAATAGCTGAGCCAAACCTGGAGCATTCTATCGGCGCGACGCGTCGCAGGCCATGGAGGTTTCGTCAGTTAAATGTCGACTTTTTATGACAGCGGCGCGGGGGCCCGCGCCGGACTGTCTCGCGCCGCCGTCAGCGGCGCGCTTTCCACATGCGCACGCCGCCGACGAACGCCTTCGCGTTGTCGCCGCGGCGCATGCGCGCGGGAAGACTCTTGAGCTTCTTCGCGTTTCCGCCGCCCAAGACGACTTCGTCGGCCTCGAGCGCGGCCTGCAGCTCGCGCGCGATCTCGAACACGCGCCGGCTCCATTTTTTCCGGCCGGCTTTCCGCAGACCGCGCTCGCCCAAGTAATCCTCGTATGTCTTTCCGCGCTTGTAGGGCAGATGGGCCAACTCCATCGCCTCGAGCTCTCCGTCGACGATCAGCGCCGACCCCAAGCCGGTCCCGAGCCCCAGGAAAAGCATGCGTCCGCCGCGATAGCTCCCGAGCGCCTGCATGGCCGCGTCGTTGATCACTTTCACGGGAAGGCCGAAGGCTTTTCTGAAATCGAAGCCTTTCCAGCCGCCGCCGAGGTTGTAAGGCTCGCGCATCGGGCGCCCTCCGATCACGGGTCCGGGATAACCGATCGAGACGCGATCGTAGCTCCAATCCCGCGTCGCGCGCCGGACGTCGCGCACCATCCGGCGCGCCGTCATCTTGGAGCCGGACGGGATCTTGCGCCGGGTCGCATGCCCCGCGACCAAGAGCTTGACGTTGTTTCCGCCCACGTCGATGACGAGAATGGCGTTCTTTTTCATTGATCCGCTCACATCTTCAAGCGGGTCGCGCCCTGCGCGGCATCGCCGCGCCGCGGCTTCGCCCGGCGGGTCCGCGCCGCCTTTCGCGCGCGGACCTTCGGCTCCAGGTTCAACGCGGCGACGCGTTTCTTCTCCAAGGCGCGCAAGAGCTGATCGAACGGCTTGTCGAATTTCTCGATGCCTTCTTTTTCCAGAAGCTGCGTCGCCCAGTCGAGCTTGATGCCGAGCTTCGCCAAGCTCTCCAGCACGGCGCCGGCGCGGGCGGCGCCCTCTTCGAGGCGGCTCTTCGGGTCGCCGTGGTCGCGGTAGGCGTCGATGGTCTCGGGCGGGGCGGTATTCACGGTGTGAGGTCCGATGAGAGCCTCGACGTATTTGACGTCGCTGTAGCGGGGATTCTTGGTTCCCGTGCTGGCCCAGAGCAGACGCTGCGGCCGCGCTCCGCGCCGCGCGGCCGCAGCGAAAGGCGCGCCCTCGAATATTTCCTGATAAATCAGGTACGCCGCCTTCGCGCTCGCGATGGCCGTCTGTCCATGGGCCTTGCGCGCCAGCGCGGCCTGCGCCGGGCCCCGGCTCATGGCGCTCTCCAGAAGCGGGTCGACCAGCACGTCGATGCGGCTCAGAAAGAAGCTCGCGACGGAAGCCACGCGGTCGACGCGCTCTTTTCGCTTCAGGCGGGCCGCGATGCCGGCGCAATAGGCTTGCGCGACCTCGCGGTAGCGCGACAAGCTGAAGAGCAACGTCACGTTCACGTTGATGCCCTCGGCGATGAGCCGCTCGATGGCGGGCAGGCCCTCGGCGGTGGCGGGGACCTTGATCATGACGTTGGGCCGATCGAGAGAGCGCCACAAGCGGCGCGCCTCTTTCAGCGTGCCTCTGGTGTCGCGCGCGAGATGCGGATTGACTTCCATGCTCACGTATCCGTCCGCGCCGCCGGTGCGCGCGTACAGCGGATGGAATTGGTCGGCGGCGTTCTGCACGTCCTTCAGGCAGAGCGCCTCGTAGATTTCGAGGGAGCTCTTTTTCGCGCGCGCCATCGCCTGGATGGAAGCGTCGTATTCTTGGCCGTTGACGATCGCCTTCTCGAAAATGGCGGGGTTCGAGGTCATCCCGCGCAGGCCGTCCTCGACGATCATGCGCTTGAGCTTGCCGCTGGCGATCAGATCGCGGCTGATATAATCGAGCCAGAGCGACTGGCCCAGCAAGTCCAACTTCTTCAAGGGGTTCGTTTTCATGCCTCTTCCTCCGCGCGTTCCAGCTCCGAGATTTTAGCCAATCGGCGCCGGTGCCGCGCGGCGCCGGTGAAGCGCGCCCGCAGGAACGTCTCGACCAAACCCCACGCGAAAACGTTCGCGACCACGCGCCCGCCGAGGCAGATCAAGTTCATAGCGTCGTCTTCGACTCCTTGGCGCGCGGAAAACGCCTCGTGGATCAGGCACGCCCGCACGCCCCGCACCTTATTGGCGGCGATGCTCGCGCCCACGCCGCTGCCGCAGACGGCCACGCCGCGGTCCACCTCGCCGCGAGCCACGGCGCGCGCCAGCGGCGCGACGAAATCCGGATAGTCGTCCTCCGGCTTCAGTCGGCGCGCGCCGAAATCGACCACTTCATACGAAGCCTCGCGCAGCCTCCCGGCCAGAAATCGCTTCGTTTCGAATCCCCCGTGATCGGCCGCGATGCCGATGCGTTCGGGAATCGACTCCGCGGCCGCGCTCTTCGTCGCGGCGGAGCTCGCCGCGCGATTTTTGGTCATCGGCCGGAATCCTTTTGGAGAAGGGCCAATGCCCGCGCGCAGACGTTCTCCGCGGTGAAGCCGTACTCGCGGAGCATCGCCTCGCCGGGCGCGGACGCGCCGAATCGGTCCACGCCGAGCGAGTCCCCCCGGTCGCCCACGTAGCGGCGCCAGCCCTGGGTCACGCCCGCTTCGACCGAGAGCCGCGGGCCGACGCTCGGCGGCAGGACCGACTCGCGGTATTCGGGACTTTGCGCCTCGAACAACTCCCAGCTGGGCATCGAGACCAGGCGCACGGGGATCTGGCGCTTCTCCAGCAAGCGCCCGGCGGCGACGATGAGCCCGACTTCGGAGCCGGTGGCGATCAGGATCAACCGGGGTCGAGCCTTCGGGGCATCGGCCAGGACATAAGCGCCGCGGCGCAGGCCTTCCGCCGGGGCGAAGCGCCGGCGGTCCAACGTCGGCACCTCCTGGCGGGACAAGACCAAGGCCACGGGCCGGTCCCGCGTCTCCACGGCGACGCGCCACGCCGCGGCGGCTTCGTTCGCGTCGCCGGGGCGGAGCACGATCAGGTTCGGTATGGCGCGCAGCGCCGCGAGCTGCTCGACGGGCTGATGAGTCGGACCGTCCTCGCCCATCGCGATGCTGTCGTGCGTGAAAACGTAGACCGCGTGCAGTCCCGACAGCGCCGCGAGCCGGATCGAGGGGCGCATGTAGTCGGAGAACGTGAGAAAGGTCGCGCCGAACGGGAGCAGGCCGCCGTGCGCGGCCAGCCCGTTCTGGATCGCGCCCATCGCGTGCTCGCGCACGCCGAAGTGGATGTTGCGCCCGGCGCGGCTCCAGCCGCCCCCCGCGGAGCCTTGAAGATCGCCGACGGCCCGCGCGGGGCTTTGGAAGTCGCCGGCGCCCTTGAGCTCCGTTTTCGTGGAAGGATCCAAATCGGCGGAGCCTCCGACGAGCTCGGGCAGCTTCGCGGCGACCGCGGTCTCGACTTTTCCGGCGGACGCTCGGGTGGCCAGTCCCTGGACGTCCGCCGGGAACTCCGGAATCTGCGCGTCCCACAACGGGGGCAGCTCCCCCGCGATGCGCCGGCGCAGTTCCTGAGCGAGAGCCGGATATTTCTTTTCGTAGGCCGAGAGCATGTCGTTCCAGTCCGACTCGGCTTTCCTCCCGATCTCGAGCGCGCGTCGACAGTGGCGCAGCGCCTCCGGCGGCACGAGAAACGCCGGCTCCGGCGGCCAGCCCAATTTCTCCTTCGTTTTTTTCACATCCTTCACGCCGAGCGGCGAGCCGTGCGCCTCGAAAGTGTCCTGCTTGGGGGAGCCGTACCCGATGTGGGTCCGCACCAGAATCAGCGACGGCCGTTCGCGGTCTTCCCGGGCGGCGCGAAGCGCCCGGTCGAGAGCCGATAAGTCGTTGCCGTCCTCGACGCGCTGCGTGTGCCAGCCGTAGGCCTCGAACCGTGCGGCCCGATCCTCCGTGAAGTCCATCTGCGTCGCCGCGGAGAGCGTGATCCTGTTGTCGTCGTAAAGGCAGATCAGCTTGCCGAGCCGCAGATGTCCGGCCAGCGAAGCCGCCTCGGAGGCGACGCCTTCCATGAGGTCGCCGTCGCCGACGAGCACGTAGGTGAAGTGGTCGATGAGCGGCAACTTCGGCCGGTTGAAGCGCGCGGCGAGCGACGACTCCGCGATCGCCAGCCCGACGGCGTTGCCGAAACCCTGTCCGAGCGGCCCGGTCGTCACCTCGACCCCCGGCGTCAAGCCGCGCTCGGGATGTCCCGGGGTGATGCTGCCCCACTGCCGGAAGCGCTGGAGCTGCTCCATCGGCACGTCGTAGCCGGTCATATAGAGGAGACTGTAGAGCAGCGCCGAGCCGTGGCCGGCGGAGAGGACGAAGCGATCCCGGTCGAACCACTTCGGATTCGCCGGGGAATGGCGCAGGAAGCGGGTCCATAGGACGTACGCCATCGGCGCCGCGTCCAGCGGCAGTCCGGGATGGCCGCTGTCCGCCTTCTGCACCGCGTCCACCGACAGGAAGCGGAGCGTGTCGATCGAGAGACGGTCGAGCCCGGCGGAAGCGGGAGTTTTTGCGGTGGAAGCCTTCATCGCGCGTCTCCCGCGCGGGCGCCGCACCTCATGAAGACTCCTCTGTTCGCAGGATGGGATCGTGCCAGCCCCCGTCCGCCGCGATGAGCCGATCGGCTTCCTTCGGTCCCCAGGTTCCGCGCTGATAGATGCGCACCGGACGATGCTTCTCCAAAACGGGCCCGACGGTCTTCCAGGCGGCCTCGACGGCGTCCTCGCGGGTGAACAGTTCGCCGCGTCCCGCCAAGGCGTCGCCCAAGAGACGGTCGTAAGGACTTCGTTCGTCCGCCTGCTCGTCGAGAAGATAGAGCTCCTGTCGATCGCCGACGTACATCTCGCCCTGCCTCTTCACGCGCGCGGCCAACGCGATCGCCGGTCGAGGCGCGATGCGAAAGCGCACATAATCGGCCTGACTGGACGCCGCGACGGCGTCCGCGAACAGTCTCTGGGACGGCGGCTTCAGCTGCACCAGAATCTCCGAGGCCGTCTCGGGCAGGAACTTGCCGGCCCGAAGGTACCACGGCACTCCGGCCCAGCGCGGAGAGCGGATGAAGAGGCGCAGCGCGCAGAAAGTCTCCACGTCCGAGTCCTTGGCGACGTCTTTCTCTTGACGGTAGCCCGCGTACTGGCCGCGCACATAATTCTCGGGCCGAAGGGGACGCATCGCCTGGAAGAGCTTGGTTTTCTCGCTTTGCAGGGCGGCGATGCTCCGCGACGCCGGGGGTTCCATGGCCAGCAGCGCGATCATCTGGAACATATGGTTTTCGACGACGTCGCGCAGACAGCCGGCGGTCTCGTAAAACTTGCCGCGGGCTCCGATGCCGAAGTTCTCGGACAGCGTGATCTGGACGCTCGACACGTAATCGCGGTTCCAGAGAGGCTCCAAGAACGAGTTCGCGAAACGGAAATAGAGGAGGTTCTCGATGATTTCCTTTCCGAGAAAATGGTCGATGCGGAAGATATCGTCCTTTGGGAAGACCGAACGCGCGACGCGGTTCAATTCGCGCGCCGAAGCCAGGTCGCGGCCGAACGGCTTTTCCACGACCACGCGCGCGCCCTCGGCCAATCCCTCCGCGCCGAGGCTTTTGATGACCGTCGCGAAGAGCTCGGGCGGGATGGCGAGGTAATGAGTCGGATGACGGGCTTTGCCCAAAGTTTTTTTAAGCGCCGCAAACGTGCTCGGGGCCTTATAGTCGCCGCTCACGTAGCTCAGCAACGAGCACAATCGATTCAAGACCTTCGGATCGGTCTTTCCGGAACCGCGGACGCTGCTCTTTGCGTAAGCGCAGAATTCGGCCGCGCTCCACTTCGAACTGGCGACGCCGATCACCGGCACCTTCAAGACGCCGCGCTTGACCAGGGCGTAGAGGGCCGGAAAAATCATCTTCTGCGCGAGGTTCCCCGAGGCGCCGAAAATCACCAGCGCGTCGGAGGGCGTCGCGCCGCGTTTGCCGCTCATTTCACCCCTTCGATTTCGACCGCAAAATCTTCGCCGGCCCAGCTTTTGCTCTCGAGCCAATAAAAAGTGAATCGGATCGGCGCTTGGTGGCTTTTCGGGACGGCGATATCGACGTAATGGATGCCCAGAGCGGTGCCGGTCGAGAGCGCGTCCTGCGGGCTGCGCCATTCGTCGAAAGCCCAACGCAGACGGAACGGGCGCTCGTCTTGAATCCGCAGCGTTCCGCCCGCCGCCACGGTCCGCGCCCGACGCTTGAACTTCCAGATCTCCAGGTCTTTGCGGCCCTTCCCCTCCAGGTAGCGGTCGGCCACCGGCGCGAGCCGATCGAACACGGCCCCGTCGTGGATGGAACGCAGCAGCTTGATGTATTCGGCGTGCGCCCACATCAGGGGCATCGCGGAGCCCGTCGGCTTTCCCTTGAAGAGATCTCTCGCCGGAAGATCGTCCGCGTCCCAGATCTGTTCGGGCAGCATTCCGCCGCTGGAGACGAAGCGTTCCATCGCCTTGAGGTGCGTTCGGGCGTCCCGACCCGCGGCCAGCTCGTAGTGCCCGCGCTCTCCCGCGAGCAGCGGCCACGCCCGGCCTTGTCCCCATCCTTCGTACGCGCCGCCGTCCGGCCGTTGGCCGTAGCCGTCGTGGTTGTAGCGGCGCCAGCAAGGACCCGACGGCGTCTCGACCTTCAAGACGGCGTCCACCGCGCGCAGGGAGTCCTCCATCAGCGCCGTCCCCGCCTTGCGGATCCCGTAGCGGACCAGCTCCAGAAAACCGGCGTCCACGATTTCCTTCGCCGGGAATCGGGACGGCCGGCCGGGCTCGATATTATTGACGCCGAGAGAGCCTTCGTTCGGATCTTCCCGCGGCCGTTCGTCGCCGACGGCGATCGGGAGGATGCGGATGTAATGCCGGGTGATGCCGGGAACCAGCGAGCCCTGCGTGGTCACGGTCCACGCCTCCACGTGAGACTCCAAAAAATCCGCGTGGTCCTCCAGGAGCGCGGCGGTCGTCTCGTCCCCGCGCCGGCGCGCGAACTCGGCGGCGCAGACGAGGGCGGAGATGCAGGCGGCCAAAGTCGACGGCGAGTAGCCGCTGCTCTCTTCCCAGCGCTCCTGCGGGGTCAGCGGGCTCTGCCGAACCAGGTAGCCGGCGGCCTTCAAAACCATGGGATACGGATCGAAGTCGCCCAACGCGCCGGCCTGCGCAAGCCGCCAGGCGAGTATGATCGGGAAAGCCACTTCGTCGAGCTGGACCCCGCGCCAGAAGGGCTTTCCGTCGACCCAAAAATTCTGATAGAAGCCGCCGTCGGGCAGCTGCGCGGCGGCGAGATAAATCAGCGCGCGCAAGGGAGTGCTCGCGTTGCCCGAGGCCAGCAGGGCCGTCGCGCTGCTGCACATGTCCCGCGTCCAGACCAGATGGTAGCCGCCGAGGCCGTCCTCGTCCCCCAGCGATTCGCCCCAAGGAATGCTCATCGACGCGACCATCGCCCCCGGAAAGTTCTTGTCCTCGTGCGCCAGCAGCAGGCTGTGGCTGATGCGGTAGAGAATCCCGTCGTCTCCGGACGTCTCGCGCAGGCTGAGCGTCCGCGTGCAGGCGCGACGCCATTGCTCTTGAAATTTCTGCTTCTGCTCTTCGAACGGGACGCTCAGCGACTGGAGCAGAGCGGACGTCGCTCCGTGGAGGCGAAAACCGAAGGCGAGGCCCAAGGTGAAGGTCCGCGACGTCGACAAGTCGATCTCCGCCGTCATGGCCACGTTCCCGTCCGCGGCCGAGCTGAACTCCCAATCCATGCGGCGATGGCGCTGCAGGTCGGTCCAGCCGTCGCTCGCGCCGACGAACCCGCAGGAGGTGCGCGCGAAAGGAATGGTGGCGCCGAGCGCCAAGAAGAACGTGCCTCGGGAGGCGACCAGGAGGCTCTTGCCGGAGACCTCGAGCTTGCCCGCGCTGTTTCCCCAGCCGCGGCCTTCGAGGTGCGGGGCGAGGAGCGCGTAGAGACGCAGTTTGCGGAGAAACTTCTCGTCGCCTTCCAATCGCGTGTGCACGAGAACGCAGGGCAGATGCGGATCGGCGATGATCTCCTTGACGATCCGGTAGCGTCCCGCCGGATCGCTGTTGGTCAAGCGATAGCCGAGCACGTGCTCGTCGAGATACTCGAGCTTGCACTCCAGGTCGCGCTTCTCCTCGTGGAAAAACGTCTCGCCGTCGGTGATCAGGTATTCGAAATCGCGTATTTGCGGAGAGTCCACCGACGGAAAATAAACCTCGTTCAGGATGCCGTGAGAGAGCGTGAACCAGACGCGACTGGACGTGCTGTACGCGGTGCCCAAGCCCTCCTTGCTGCTGCGCGTCCAGCGCGGCGGTATTCCCGGCTGCCCGAAGGCCGCGCCCGAAGAGCGGCCGGGCGCGCGCGCGCCCGGCGTCCCGCGGTCTTCCTCGCGAGCGGGGTTCGCCGCTTGGCCCCGGACGGAGTTCGCGAGAGTCTGCGCCTGCGCCGTTTGCTTCGTCATCGCCTTCTCCCGCGGTGCTTGCGGTTATTCGACCGCGATCTCGACCGTGATCTCGAGCGGGATGGACATGCGCCAGCGCCCGCTGGCCGCGCGCGTGCGGGCGATGATCTCATGAGCGCCCTCCGCGTAGCCCGACCAGTCGTACCACCAATAGCCGACGTCCTTGCGGCAGGGGAGCCACGGACCCTGGTCGATCGAGACGTCCACGGCGTCGACCGCCTCGGGCGCGGCGATGCGCAACGTATATTCGCGGGAGCCGATGCTCTCGTCCATCTTGGGGTACTCGATCTCGGGACGCGTCTCGGCGACTGCGCTCTTCATTGGTTGATCTCCTTGATGAAGCGTCGTGCGCAATTTTATATCCGGGCGCGCGGCCGCACCATGGCGCCGATGTGACTCTTTCATGGCGCTTTTATGACGCTTCGCGCTCGCCGCGGCGCCCTCGCCGCGCTCGACGTCACGAGCGCGGCTTGTGCTGAGAACCGGCTTTGGCCCTCGACGGCTTCGCCGGTTTCTTGGCGACGGTCCGAGGCGCGGCTTTCGGCTTGGCCGGCGCGGTATGCGCCTGAGCCTGAGTCGCCGAACTGTTCTGCGGATGAGCCGACGCGTTGTCCCGAGGATGGGCCGCGGCGCTGTCGGGTTTGCGCGTCGCGGCAGGGGCGGCGGGGGCCGCTCCGGCTTGTTTGGCCGCGACGACGCCCTTGCCGGAAAATTCTCCGGGCTTGGAGGTGGCGGCGATCGCGGGTTTGCCGTGATTGACGGACGCTCTCAGCGCGGGGTTGGCGCTTGCGGTCATCGCGTGCGAATTCTGCGCGGCCGTCGGCGGAACGTGGGGCTCCGCGGCCGCGGCCCGCTCCGCGGGCGTCGGCGCGGCCGTCGTTCCGCCGGGGCCGCCGTTGAACGTGGAGACGTTCGTCACGTTGTTGACGTTCGTGACGGAGCGGTTCACGAAGACGCCGTTGCTCCAGCCGCCCCCGTTGAAGCCGCTGCCGCCGTAACCGTAGCCGTAGTTGATGCCGCCGTAGAAGCCCACGTGCGCGCCCCAATAGCCGCCGTGATAGATGTACTGGCCGTTGTTCCAGCCCCAATAACAGGGCGTCCACAGATAGCCGGTCCGGGGTGCGACGACCCACGTGCCCGGGACCCAGTAGTAGCCGTCGTCGCCGTAGGCCCAGTAGCCCGGGGCCCAGACATCGGACGGCTCGGGGGCGGCGGGCTGGACGTACACGGGCAGCGCCGGCGGAGCGAGGGTCACGGAGACGGCGAGCTGCGCGGAAGCGACGACCGGAGCGGACAGCAAAGCGAGCGCAAGCAGGGTTTTCATGGCGTTGCTCCTCGAAAGAGAGTCTCGCCGCATGATAGACCGCGCAGCCGCGTTTGCCCATGGAGGACTTGTCGCCGTTGGGTAGAGGATTGGCCTGCCGATTTTCCCCGAGTATAATAGTGATCATGCCCGAGACAGTCCTGATCGTCGACGATGACGACGACTTGAGGCGCGCGCTGGCCGCCGTGCTCTCCCCGCTGTTCGAGGTGATCGAGGCTTGCAATGGAAGCGAAGCTCTGCAGCGCATCGGCACGGCCCGCCCGCGCCTGGTCCTGCTCGACGTGTCGATGCCGGGCATGAGCGGCCTCGAGGTGCTCGCGGCGGCGAAAGCCGCGGTCCCCGCGCTGATCGTCGTCATGCTGACGAGCCAGCAGGACATCGAGCTCGCGGCGAAGGCCTTGCGCCTGGGCGCGGTCGAGTACGTGACCAAGCCCTTCGACGCGGACTACATCCGCGCGGAAGCCTCGCGGCTGATCGGCCCCAAGGAACCCGCGAACGATCGGCCGTGGAAAGTGGTCCCTTGAAGGGGCGGGGCCTGCCGAAACCGCTCGGCTTCGCCCTCGGCCTGCTCATGGCGGCGGCGGTCTGGTACGCCGATCGCCTCGTCGCGGCCCAGGTCAGCCTCGCGGTTTTCTATCTCTTCCCCATCGTCTTCGTCGCGTGGTTCTGCGGCGGCGCTTGGGCGTACGCGATGTCGCTGCTCTCCGCGGCGGCCTGGCTGCAGGCGGACATGGCCGCGGGCCGGACGTACTCGCACTGGTTCATTCCGTACGTCAACGGCGCGATGCGGCTCGCTTTCTTCTGCGTCGTGACCGCGCTCTCCGTGCTCATCGCGCGCCTGCGCACGCTCAACGACCGCGAGCGCGAACTCTCCGAGCTCAAGTCGGATATGGTCTCGCTCGTGAGCCACGAGTTCGGCAACTTCCTGACCACGTTCAAGCTCTCGCTCGCCTTGCTCGAGGAGTCGGAGCCCGCCGACGCGCCGGCCCAGCGCCGTCAGTATTACGCCACCCTGGAGCGCGTCTACGCGCATCTGGCGAGCGCGGTGGAGAATTTCCTGAACCTCAACCGCATCGAGTCCGGACGCTTCGAGCCGCACCTGCGGCGCACCGCCCTGCGGACCTTGATCCACGCCACCGTCTCGCAGATGGGACCGCTCATCGAGGACAAGCACGTGGAGCTGCGCCTGGACTTTCCCTCCAAGCCGGTTCCCGTGAAGGCCGATCCCGACGCGCTCTCCGTGATCATGAGCAACCTCATCGGCAACGCCTTCAAGTACACGCCGGCCGGCGGCGCGGTCACGGTGCGCATCGCTCTCGACGCGGACTCGGCCCGGATCGACGTCGAAGACACCGGCATCGGCATCCCGGCCGACGAGCTTCGCCGGCTCGGCTCCGGCTTCTATCGCGCGGAGAGCGGTCAGCGCAAGGCCAAGGGCTTCGGCGTGGGCCTCAAAGTCACGCGCGAGCTTCTCGAGAGCTTGGGCGCGCGGCTCGACATCAAGAGCGAGCCGGGCCGCGGGAGCACGTTCTCCTTTCGCCTGCCGCTCTGGAGCGAGCCGCGCGATCACGTCGCGGTCTTGACGAAGCCCGGTTAGGCCCGATGCCGGAGAGAACGCGTTGATCCGTCTCGATTCCCCCTCCGGCGCTGAAGACTGGGCGCGCGTGCGCCAGATCTGCTGCGCGACCGCCTACGCCGGCGCGGGACTGAACGATCCGCTCCGCGAAAAATTCTTCGGCCGCTTTTGGGTCGGCCCCTACGAACGCCTTCTGCCCGAATGGACGCGCGTCGTCCGCGACGACGAAAAAATCCTCGGCTATCTCACCGGCTGTCCCGATACGCGAGTCTTCGAGCGCCGCCGTTTTTTCCGCAATGATTTGCCGCTGCTTGCCCAGGTCGTCGCCGGCGCGTTTCCTGAAACTCAGGACACGCGGATGTTCGTGCGCCGCTTCTTCCATCTCGAGAAAAGCGCCGACCGTTATTTCTCGAACGAAACGCGCCGCGCCCTGCGCACGCGCTTTCCCGCGCATCTGCACATCAATCTGGCGGCCGAGTCGCGCGGCCGCGGCTTGGGACGTCTCCTGCTCGACGACTATTTCGCGCGCCTGCGCGCGATCGGCGTCCCGGGAGTGCACGTGCAATGCGGTCAAGCGCCCCTCGAGTTCTACCGCAAGACCGGCTTCAATATTTTGGAGAGTCAGCGCACCAGCGCGGGCTCGGCGATTTTCGTCCTCTCGAAGTCGCTCGAGAACGCCGGCTGAGAGCACGGCGCGTTCTACAAAAAACGGCGATCAGGCGGACCTAAGGCTTCCGTCGCTTCTTTGACTAGCCCTGGCCTTTGGGCGCGCGCTTGTAGGGCGCGACATGCTTCCCGTTTTTCTTCGTGTAACCCCGGACTTTTTCTGTCCTTTCGGGGTGGCTGTCCGCGGCTTTTCTCGAGCGAATCGAAGAGTGCGGGGAGGACGAACCATGCCCCCGCGCGTTCGCGCCGGGCGGAGCCGCGAATGTCGCCACGACGAGTCCTGCCGCGAACAGCAGTCTTCGGACGAATTCGGCGCGCTTGTTGATGCGCGAGTCTAACAAATGAAAACGCCCTCCGCGAAACGTGCCGAAGGGCGCTTTTCATCAAACTGGCTCCCCGTATCCGACGCTCTTCAAAACGGGAACGGCCTATTTTATGAGTTCCCCTTTGGAATTCTTAACGGCCAAAAAGGGCACAAGCAGATTCTGCTCGAAGAGGAGTGCGCTCAGCTTCATTTGGCGCGCGTGCGACCGGCTCGCGCATCCTTGATCCAGGCCGCCCGAGATCGCGCGCTGGAAATCAAACGTCGGCTGGAATCCGCTCCTGGCCTCTCGCGCTCTGCACTGGCAAAAGAGCTGGGTATCAATCGCGCCAGGGTCACGCAGATTCTTCGTCGATTCAATGACCGACGATGATTCGCGATTGAATTACTGCCCCTCGGTTAGCGCCTTCGGGCGCGAGCCGTCGGCACAGCATCAGCTTGGCCCGGAACGGCGAACTTCGGCCTGATACTCAATCATGAGTTGTGAGTCGGTCAAGATGAGTGACTTGCTATCTGTATTTAACGTAACGCTGCCCTTCATTCCCCGCCAAAGATAAATCTTTGTTCCATTGGGAGCCTGCATTTCTTCTGGTGGACCGTAGAAATCCTTTGCACGGGAAAGCATGAGCTCGTCCATTTGCCCAGCCTGATTTGCTGCTGCATGAGGGGCGTAGTCCACCACGACATCATAAAGGCGATCGTTAAAATAAACGAAGCGGACGACGGCATCGTCCCAATCCCAAAAGCGCTGATGTTCCAGGTTGTAATATTCGAGAATCCCAAGATGCTGGACAGGTTGAGTCCGCAAGGCAGGATACGCTTTGAAGAGCACCTCCCTACTCTCTCCGAACCGGAAATCCCGGAAACCCTGAGGCTCGTTTGGAAAGCCCTGGCTGGCAGATGAATTTTTTTGAATTTCTGTAGTCAGTAATGCTTTCTGCTGCTGGACCCCGTAATAGCTCATTGCGCCCACAATGAATGCCGCTGCGATTGCCGAAAAATAACGACCAATCCCCCACGGAATGTTTTCAACAGAAATCGAGAGCTTTGAGTCCCAAGCCGTCTCTCCAACAGATCGAAGCCTCCTGTATGAGATTATCAATGGGATCAAACACGTAAACTCCATAAGAACCGTAACCACCATCGCTGCGGTGCTCGAACGGAAGCTCTCTGGAAACAAAGGCACCAGCACGAAGAAAAGCGTCAGCGGCGCCAAGAACCACGCGCCAACGCCATAAGAAAGAACTGTGCGCTTGAACGCTTTCCCGAAGGGAAGCTTCAAACCATCACTTTTTAGCTGGATTCCAAAGAGGGCTTTGAATGGAGTTGTTCCGATCGTTCCAATGAATGCCGTCTCAAAAATAAGTCCGAATACTACACCTAAGAAAAGCGACCAGCGAGCGTAGCTCGCTTGAGATGAGAACATTTGCAGTAATCCCGTCCACGACAAAAGAAGCTGCCCACTAAAACTGAACACGCGTATATCAAGGATCTTTGCAAAGAACCGTCGCCAGGGGTGCTGATTAGGTCGTTTTGAATTCTCAACGCTCTCTGCTTTCACAGCGTCCTTAGCAATTTGGCGGTCAGACATTCGAGCGGCGGCGCCTGCCTCTTGGGCCTTGGATTTGTGGATATACAGCGCTCCGCGGACTCCCCCGATAAACCACACGAGGAATAGAATCCGCTGCAATCCAAAATTACCAGCGGTGAGCGAGTACAATGTTTCGAAAGAATAGAGCAGCAGGGCCAGAATGGCGGCTATCAGGCTGTTCTTGCGAAGGCCGTAAGCAAGACCGCTGAATAGCGCGGCATCAAGAAGCCCCCACCCGCTCATGCCCATAAACGAATGTCCGGCCACCGCGAGCATAGACAGGAGGGCTGTTACGATAACAATGAATACTGAAACCTGTTTAGTTAAGCTGACGCAGAATTCTGCGTCTTGAATATCATCGATTCGAGGCCAGAAAAAATTCCGTTTCTTGGCTGTGGGGTCTCTTTTTGGAAGGAATCCCATCTTGTCTCCGTTGATTGCCGTCGATTCGAACTAGAGTAACCCGGCCGATCTTTCATGGGCCAGGCCAGCAGTGAGCATTGCAATTTGCCCGGCCCTTTGGCTCAGGAGTCACTTTAGTACCTTCCAGTGCCCGCCCTTATCAGGCCCTATGCGTTTGAGGATTCCCTGCTTCTTGAAGCGCGCGATATTCCAGTCCACACCTCGCACCGATAATCCGCTCTTCTTCGCCAACTCGGCTGTCGTTATCTTCGGATCATGTCGGATGAGTGCAATTATTTTCTCCCTAGTTTTCTCCACAGTTTTCTCCACAGTACTAGGGAGAAAACTTTTCGCGGGCTTGCGATGGAACGTTACCAGGAAGCCGCTCTTGAGGACTCTGAAAGTCACCTTGACGCCGCTCTCGGCGCAGGCCTTCGAAATCCGTTTCAGGCCCGAGCCCCACTCCTCGACGTCCTTGGTCCTGAACAGGACGCTGGCGATCAACGGATTGCGGGGAATGGAGTGCTCCTCGCCCTTGATGAAATCCTCGGGCGTATAGCCCTCCGGGAAATCGCCGGGATTGTAAATCTCCACCCGGTCCTTGAAGATGGCGACCTCGTTGCCCTTGAGTATCCGCAAGTCTCTGTGACAGAGAGAGTTGACCAGCGCCTCGCGCAGCGCGTCCATGGGGATCTCGGGGATTTCCTCGCGCTCCAGCTTCCCGAACTGGACCCGCCAGTCGATATGCTCCTTGACGTAGGTCTCGGCCTCGTCCAGCAGGCTGAAGATGGACCCTTCGAATTGCTTGATGTCGAGGAACGTGGTCTTGTCCGTGCCGGCGAACACGGCCGCCTGAACCTTCAAGGGGCTGTCTTTACAGAAGAGCGCTTCGCCGGCCTTGAGCAGACGGCCGTTACGTAGGAGCTTGAGCTTGTTCAGCGTGCCTCGAACGCTTCCGAATTCGAAATTGACCCGGCCGACCGACCGGCCTTTGTTCACCACGCGGCGGACCGTCGCCGCGTCCACGTCCGAGACTTTGTGCTCCGATAGCTCCGTCTCCCACCGCGCCTTGTCGTTGCTGCGGCTCAAGAACATCCGCTCCAGCTCCCTGGCCGAAAGCTGACGGTCCTCGTCGCCGACGCGGATATAAGCGCGGCCGAAGGCGAGGTAGGGCACGTCTTCGCCGGAAAATCGGACTCGGATGCAGTCCTTCCCCTCAAGACGCACTCGCTCGATCTTGGGGTAGACGCGGGGCTCGATCCTCTCGGACAAGGTCCGAGAAACGTCTCTCAAGGTTTGCCGGGAGATGGCTTGGCCGAGTACGGCCCCATCATCGCGCACGCCGAAGTAAAGCTCACCTTTTCGATGCTTGTTGAGGATGGAAGCCACGGAGATGGCGCCCTCCTTGAGTTCGGAGGTGGATTTCTTGAGCTCCAGCGTCTCGGATTCTTGTTTCATTGTTGCCTGCGTCCGACTGGAATCCTAGCAATCGAGGACGGCACCAAGGCGCAAGAAAAATCGACCCTGCAGTCTTCCCGAATCTGGACTTCCAGTCGGTAAACTACAGGGCCGATATGATGAGCGTCTGAATTGGCTCCGGGCGTAGGATTCGAACCTACAACCTTGCCGTTAACAGCGGCCTGCTCTACCATTGAGCTAGCCCGGAATGGGACAGCGCGGCATTATAGCACTCGCCGACGACGCGGTCAAAGCGCGGAAATGAGCGAAACGCGTTTACTGCGATTTTACCGAGGCGGACTTGATTTATTTCGGTTAGATGTCTATGCTTGCGGCGTATGGCAGACACCATCGACCTTTCCACGCTGCTCGCGGACGTGGTTTCGCGCGGGGGCTCCGACCTCCACTTGATCCACGGCATTCCCCCGATCGCCCGCATCGCCGGCGAGATCGGCGCGCTTCCTTACCCCGCGATGTCGTCGGACGGGATCTTCAAGATCCTCGAGCCCTTCCTGCACGAGAACCACAAGGGCATGTTCAAGAACGAGATGCGGGTGAACTTCTCGCACACGATCAACGAGGTCGGCCGCTTCCGCTTCAACCTGTACATGGCGCTCGGCACCGTGGGCGCCACGATCCGCGTGATCCCCACGAAGACTTACCCGCTTTCCTCGCTCGGCCTGCCGCCCGTCGTCGGCAATCTCGCGTACCGCCGCTCGGGGATCATCTTCGTGACCGGCTCGACGGGCTCCGGCAAGAGCACGACGATGGCCGCGATGCTCGAGTGGATCAACCAGACCGGACGCCCGGGCAAGGTGATCACCATCGAGGACCCGATCGAGACCTTGTTCAAGCCGTGCCGTTCGATCTTCGTCCAGCGCGAGGTGGGCGTCGACACTCCTTCCTTCGACATCGGCATCATCGACTCTCTGCGCCAGGACCCGGACATCCTGTGCGTGGGCGAGATGCGCGACGCGGCTTCCATACGCAGCGCCCTGCTCGCGGCCGAGACGGGCCACTTGGTCATGACCACGCTGCACACGCGCGACGCGTCGAAGACGGCCCAGCGCATCATCACCGCGGTGCCCAACACCGACCAGGACGCGCTGCGCGAGCAGCTCGCCGGAACGCTCGAGGCCGTGATCTCGCAGGAGCTCCTGCCGCGCGCCGACGGCAAAGGTCTCGTCGTCTCGTGCGAGATCCTGATCGCGACTCCCGCCGTGCGCCAGCTCATCCGCGAGAACAAGATCGAGTCCATCAACGACGCGATCCAGTCCGGCGCGCAGGCCGGCATGATCTCGCGCGACGCCTCGATCAAGAACCTCTTCATCAAGAAGCTCATCACGAAGGAGACGGCTCTCGAGCACATGCGCAACCCGGACATGCTCAACCGCTAGGATGGCTTCCGCGCGTCCCCCCCGCCTGGCCGTGGACGAAGCGACGGCCGCGGCCGTCTTCAAGGCCTTTCAGCTCGACGGCTTCTTTCCGGAGTTCAGCGCCGAGCTCTGCAGCAAGGTCTTCCCGCGCAGCGGCGTGAACGCTTTCGCCGCGGGCGAAAAGCTGATCGAGAAGGGCGAGAACGGCCGCGACCTGTTTCTCGTCCTCTCCGGCGTCGCCGACATCCTCCGCGACGGACCGCCGGCCGCGCGAGTCGGCCCCGGGACGGTGATCGGGGAAATCGCTCTGCTGTCCGACGGCGTGCGCACCGCGACCGCCTCGGCGCTCGAGCCCGTGCGCGCCTACCGCCTCGTCTACGAGGACGTCGGCTACATCCTGCAGAACAACCCGGCCCTCGCCGAGCATCTGCACGCGCTCGCGCGCGCGCGGACCGCAAAATGACCGCGGCGGCCGTGCTCGCCGCCGCGCTCGCCGCGGCCGCGGTCGCGCAGCCCTCCGCGCAAGGACAGTCCGCGCAGGGGCAAGCCGTCGGCCTGCCCGGCTTCATGCCGCAGAAGGCGCACTGCCCGCAGGGTTTCGAGGCGTTCGCCACGCCCAACTCCCTCCAGTCGTACCGCTGCGTGCCGAAGGGGGCGGGCGCCGCCGCGGCGGCCGCGCCGGGGACGCGCTACGCGGTGGCGGGTCTCTCGTTCGCGCCGCCGCAGGGCTTTCGCGTGCAGGACGACTGGAAGGACGACGTGCCGACTTTGTACCTGGAGCTCGAGGGCGCCGGGACGGGCAAGCCCACGTCGATCACGATCACGCGCGTGACGCCGGGCCGCGCGGGGGGCGAGTCCCTCGACGCCGCGATCAAGCGCGATGAAGAATGGCAGGGAGCGCGCGAGACCAAGGCCCTGCGCGTGTCCGGGGCCAAGGCGCGCGCGACCGAAGTCCCCGGGAGCGCTCGGTCGGTCTATCTTCCCGCGGGGCGACAATCGTATTATTCGTTCGTGTACAGCGCCGCCGACGAGCACTACGCCGGGCACATGGGCGATTTCGAGCGCCTGCTGAAGAGCGTGCGCCTCGGGGACGCGCCGTGAGCGGACTGACCTCGCGCGACGAGGGCGCGGTCCGCGTGCTGACCTTCGCGCGTCCTCCGGGCAACACGCTGACCGCGGAATTTCTAGTCCTCCTGCGCGCCGCCGTCGTCGAGGCCGGAGCCGACGCGCGCGTGCGCGCGCTCGCGCTCGAGTCCGACGTGGCCGACTACTTCTCGAGCGGCATGGATTTGGACGAGATGCTCTCTTTGCCCGAGGCGCGCCGCAGCGAGCCGTTCGCGGCGCTCGTCGCGGCCTACCGCGCCCTGCTGACCTTCCCCAAGCCGTGCGTCGCGGCGCTCTCCGGCTCCGCGATCCTCGGCGGCTGGGTGCTCGCGATGGCCTGCGACTTCCGCGTGATGGGCGCGGGCGCCAAGATCGCCTTGTCCGAGATCCGCGCCGGCCTCACGCCCACGCCCGCGCTGATCGCGCGGCTCGCGCAATTGTGCGCGAATCCGCGCACGGTCAAGGAGATGGTGCTGCGCGGGCGCTCGCTCGGCGCGGAGGAAGCGCTCTGCGTCGGCCTCGCCGACGAGGTCCTGCCCGACGCGGAGGTCAAGCCCGCGGCGCTCTCGCTCGCGCGGCGCCTGGCGAAGTCCCCGCCGCGCGCGTACGCGGGCGTCAAGGCCGCGCTGAACGCGTCGGCCGCCGACGAGGCGCTCTGGGCGCGCTCGCTGAAGGAATTCGGGGACGTGTTCGCGGGAGCCGAGGCGCGCGAGGGCCTGGACGCGTTCCGCGCGAAGCGCCGCCCGCGCTGGGAGAATTCATGAGCGCGACGTACGCGAAGGACCTGCTGAAAGGACGCGTCGCCGTCGTGACCGGCGGCGGCAGCGGCATCGGCCGCGTGGTGGCCGCCGAGCTCGCCGCGCACGGCGCCGACGTGGCGCTCGCCGCGCGCGACGGCGCGCGTCTCGACGAAGCCGCGAAGGACATCGCGAAGGCGAGCGGCCGCAGGGTCCTCGGCGTCGCGACCGACGTCTCCGAGCCCAAGTCCGTCGAGGCTCTGTTCGACCGCGTCGACGCCGAGTTCGGCCGCGTCGACGTTCTCGTCAACGGCGCCGCCGCGAACTTCGTGCGGCCGTCGGAGACTTTGACCTCGGTGCGCTTTCGCAAGGTGGTCGACATCGTGCTGCAGGGAACTTTCTCCTGTTCCATCGCGGCCGGGCGCCGCATGCTCGCGAAGGGCGAGGGCGCGATCGTGAACCTCGTCGCCGCGTACGCGTGGACCGGCGCGCCCGGCTTCCTGCCCTCGGCCGCCGCGAAGGGCGGCGTCGTGGCGCTCACGCGCACGCTCGGCGTCGAGTGGGCGCCGCGCGGGGTGCGCGTGAACGCCGTCTGCCCCGGACTCATCGACACCCCCCAGTCGCGCGAGCGCCTGTGGCCCGAGGAGTGGATGCGCGAGGAACTGCTCAACGGCGTGCCCGCGAAAAAGTTCGGCTCGGAAGGAGACGTCGCCGACGCCGTCCTCTACCTCGTCGCCCCGTCCACGCGCTACGTCTGCGGCGAGGTCCTCGTCGTCGACGGCGGCTCGTCGGTCGGCGGCGTGCCCTATCTGCGCTTCGTCGAGAAGGCCGGCAAGGTCCGGCGCGCTCGCCCCAAAAGCTGAGGGCCCCCCCTGCGGGGAGCCCTCGCGTACGTTCCGTCCGCGCGGATTAAGCGGCGCTTTCGTGGTGCTTCGCGTTGGTCTCGCGGTAGGCGTCCTTCGCGGCCTTCGCGGCGGCGAGAACGGCCTCCTTCTTGGCGTGAGTCTCGTCCTTCGCCTTGAGCAGAAGGTCCTCGCCCAGATCGCGGCGTTCCTTGAGCCAGTCGGCGAGCTTCTCGCGCGTCTCGCTGCCCTTCTGCGGCGCGAGCAGCAAGCCCAGCGCTGCGCCCGCGACGGCGCCCGCCAGGAAAAAGAGGATGCTGGAACCGTTGTCGTTGTCCGCCATGTTGATGCCTCCGTCCGTCGTGGTCGTGGGTCCGTCTGCTCAATGATGACACGCGCGGAGCCGCGTGTCAACGGCGGACTTAAATCCCGGGCCGATCCGGACGCGCGGCGCGCTTCTCCTCGAGCTCTTGGGCCTGCGCCTCGAGGCGGGCCTCGCGCGCGTCGAGGCCCCGCGCGCGCTCGCCGATCGCCGCCTCCAGGGCCGCGCGGCGCAGCGCGAAGGACTTCTCGAGCTCCGCGGCGCGCTCGGCGAACGCGCGCGCGCGCTGGACTTCGGCCTCCTCGAGGGACTTCGAGAGCTCGGCGGCGGCGACGAGGCGCGACTCCTCGAGCAGGCGCGCCCGATCGGCGTCGCGCAGGCGGTCGCGCTCGGCGAGCTGGGCGCGCAGCGCGGCGGCGTCGCGCGCCCGCGCCGAGGATTCTTCGACGAGGATCTTGCGGTCGTGCTCCGCCGCGGACAGGCGCTTCTCGAGCTCTTGAATGCGGGCCGCGTCGACCATGGCCTTGCGCTCGGTCTCCGCGTGCTGGGCGTGAAGGCGGTCGTGCAGGCGTGCGGTCTCTTCTTTCAGGGCGGCGCGCTCGCGCGCGAGATCCTCGAAGGATTTTTCGCGGGCGAGGCGCAGCGCGTCGTCGTGCGCGGCGCGAAGCTCGGCGAGCATCGCGTCGTGCGCGGCGGCGCGCTCGGCGTCGGCGCGCGCGCGGGCGGCCTGCACCTCTGCGAGAGCGCGCTCGTGGAGGCCGCGCAGCTCCGTCTCGCGCCGCAGCGCGTCCTCGTCGGACTTGCGGCGCGTCGCCTCGGCCTGGTCGCGCGCGGCCGCGGCCTCGGCGGCGAACGCGCGGCGCTGCTCCTCGAGCGCGGCCTCGTAGCGGCGCGTGAGCTCCCCCTCGCGCGCGGCCCAGCGCTGGTCGAGGTCCTTCTGGCGGCGCAGGTGCTCCTCGCGGAGCTGGTTCTTCCAGGCCTCGCGCTCCTCGGCGTCGTTGAGCTTGAGGCGCTCGGCCTCGGCCGCGCGGCCCTTGTTCTCCGCGTCCAGCGCGCGGCGGCGCTGCTCGTACTGCGCGGCCAAGCCCGCGCGCTCGGCCTCGACGATGCGCCTGTGCTCGTCGATGAGCTCGAGGCGGCGCTTCTCGTGCTCCTCGGTGAGCGAGCCCTGGCGCTTCACGAACTCGTCCTCGCGCAGGCCCTCCCGCACGCGGTTCTCCTCCTCGAGCACGCGGCGGCGCTCGACGAACTCCGCTTCCTTGGCGCGGACGTTCTTGTCGAACTCGGCGGTCTTGCGCGCGATGAAGTCGTCCTGCGCGCGCACTCGCTCGGCGTCGCGGCGGGCCTCCTCTTCCAAGAGAATCTTCTTGCCGCGGATGAGCGCGCTCTCGACCTCCGCGCGGCGCGCGGACAGCTCGCGCAGTCGCTCGGCGTGCTCGGCCTCCTGGGCGCGGCGGCGCTCGTCCCACTCGGCCTGGCGCGCGGCGCGCTCGCGCTCCATCTCGGCGTCGGCGCGCGCGTGGATTTCCGCGTCCATCTTCGCGCGGTCGGCCTCGATCTTGCGGCGCTCCTCGGCGAGCTGGGCCTCGGCGTCGGCCCAGCGGCGGGCGAAGTCGTCGTTGAGCGCCTTCGAGCGCGCTTCTAAGAGGCCCTCGACCTCGTCGGCGCGGTCGGCGAGCTGGCGCGCGCGCTCCTCGAACTGCTTGTGGACGGCCTCGTCGAGCTTCGCGCGCGACTCCTGCGCGCGCTTCCACAGCCCGCCCTCGAGCTCGGACCACTGCGCCTGCAGCGCGGCCTCGCGGCGCTGATAGCGCTCGACGAGGTCTTTTTCCTTCAGCTGGAAGGTCTTGGTCAGCTCCTCTTGATGCGCGCTGAGCGCCTTCTCGCGGCGCTCGGCCTCCGTCGCGAGTTGACGCCGCGCTTGATCCAGCTCCGAGCGCAGCGCCGCGAGCTGCGCTTCGCGGGCCTTGACGTCCTCGTCGCGCGACTTCATCGCGGCGGCGACCTCGCGCTCGCGCGCCCCGCGCAGCTGCTCGACGAGCTCGATCTCGCGGCGCGCGCCGTCGACGGCGGCTTCCTTTTCGCGCGCGAGTTCGGCGATCGTCGCGTCGCGCTTCTCGAGCTCGCGCCGGAGTTCCGCCCAGACCGCGTCCTTCTCGCGCTGGGACTGCGCCATCGCGAGCAGGTCCGAGCGCAGGCGCGCGACGGTCTCCTCGACGCGGCGGCGGTCGTCCTCGATGCGCGCGCGCTCCTCGGAGCGGACCTCGGCGCGGGCCTCGTTCTTCCAGCGCTCCATGTCGGCCGCGCGGCGCGCGCTCTCGCGCGTCCACTCCTCGGATTTCTGCTGCCACTCGGCCAGGCGCGCGTCGAGCTCGGAGACGCGGTTCTCGAGCTCCTTGCGCTTGGCGAGCTCGTCTTGGACGGCGCCCTTGAGGGCCATATTGCCGTCCTGCAGGTCGCGGATCGTCGCGAGCGCGCCGCGGATGGCGAGGCGCGCCGCGTCGAGGCTGTTGATCTCCCGCAGGGCCTGCTCGTCCCACTGGTCCATGACGGGTAATATAAGGGAAGACTGTTGCGAAAATATGGCGACGTTCCCGTCCGCGCCGCTGGACTGCGACCGGAGAATAGGCTACACTGGGTCGACGACGCGGACGACGAGCAGGACCAATCAGGAGAACTCATGACTTCCGAAACCAAGCCGCCGAAGCTTCAGGTGACCGCCGTCGCGGAGGGAGTCGTGCGCGTGAAGGTTCCCCAAGGCAAGGGCTTCTTCAAGATCGCCGTCGAGAAGCGCCACGGCGAGGCCAACTCCCTCTTTTTAGAGGTCAACGGCGCGAAGAAGTTCGAGGTCGGCAACGACTGCGACACGTGCCACTTCTGGTTCAAGATGCTGGACACGCCGCGCCTGCCCACCTCGCGCAAGATCGCGAACCTGCCCAAGACCATCCAGCTCCCGCGCCCGGTCGACGAGGCGCTCGTGCAGGAGCTCGCCCCCATGCTCGACTTGATGGAGAAGGGCGAGTATCTCGTCTTCGAGACCTCGGTCAATCTCGCGGGCCCGTTCGACTCCGACGACGAGGGCTCCTACTTTTTCCAGAGCGAGTTCATGGAGCTCTGGGACATCGAGGATCCGAAGGAAGAGGGTCTTTTGTCCGGCTGGGAGCACTACGAGTCCCAGCGCCCGCGCGTGTTCCGACACACGGAGACGAACGTCATCGAGAAGCAGTTCGACTTCGTCGTCCCCCTCGTGCCGCGCGCCGCGCTGAAGGAAGAGTACATCAAGCTCTACCAGCAGATGATCCAGAACGGCGACCGCCCGCGCGTGCTGATGCTCGGCATGTACCAGCGCGGCATCCCCGAGGCGGTCAAGAAGGGCTCGGTGAAGACCCTGCACTCGTTCATGGCGGGCTTCCTGCTCGACGGGCATCACAAGGTCGCCGCGTACCGGCGCGCCGGCGTGCCCGCGAAGTTCCTGGTGATCCTCTCCCCGAAGGCCAGCAAGTACGCGCTGATGCCCGACGAGAAGGGCTCCACGCCGCAGGCGAAGATGGAAGAGCGCCTCGCCGCGCTCAAGCCGGCCTGAGCAAAGAGCGCTTGCGCCGCGCGGTTTCCGGGGCTACACTCGAAAGCGCCCGCCGTTTTCTAGGCCCAAAGACCTAGACTGCGCTGGGCCCTAGGCCTCTGACGCATGGGTCCTTAGGGGAGTACCATGAGTCCTATGAACGCCAAACGCCTCGCGCCCACCCTGCTCTCCGCGGCCCTCGGGCTGGCGGTCTTGCTCTCCCCCGCGCGCGCCGAAGCGCCGGCGATGACGACGGACGAGGCCGCGGCGGTCCATTTCACGAACGGCGAGGCGGTCGCGATCAACGCGCGGCGCGACGCGCTCGAGAAGAAGATCATCGCCCAGCTGACCGGCAAGAGCGCCGAGACGTTCGACCAGTTGAAGGGCGAGCTCGCGGGCGTGAAGTCGGCTTTCGCCGCCGCGCACGGCCTGCCCGAAAACGAGAGGACCGCGCTCGGTCTGCTGCTGGTGCGCGACGAGCGCATGCTGGACGGCGGCGGCGCGCTGGGCCGCGGCGCCCCGCATCTCGATCCCAGGCTCGCGAACATCATCGCGGCGGCCGGCGGCTCTCCGAAGGCGGTCGACGGGATCATCAAGCAGCTTCTCTCCGCCGCCGGCGCCAAGGATCCGGCCGCGGCGAATCGAGTGTTCGACAACCTGCGCCAGCGCCTCGGCGCGGCCCCGGCGGTGGCCGCGAACCTGGACGCGGTCAAGCTGGACATGAGCCGCAAGCCGCCCGTGCAGGTTCCCTACGTCCAGCCCAACGACCCCCTCTATCGCTACACCAACAAGGCGCGCTTCACGATCCACAATGAGGTGCCGCCGGCTCCGGTGCCCGCCGCGCAGCCCGCGCCGGCTCCCGCGCCCGCCCCGGCGCCGGCGCCGATCAGCCCCGAGCAGATGAACTGCGAGGAGTCTCTCAACGGCGGCATCCTCCACATCCAGAGCATGTGCAAGTACAGCCCGCTGGGTGCGACCGTGCTCGGCGGCCTGCTCGACGCGATCCATCAGCAGTTCGGCACCGTCGAGGGCATCGTCACCAACATCGTCTTCCTGCTGCTCGGCATCGCGCTCGGCGCGCTGACCGGAGGCGTCGGCCTGATCATCAAGGCCCTGTTCGCGATCGGCATGACCGCGTGGGCGGTGTGGAAGATCGCGCCGCCGCTGTACGACGCGATCAAGCAGCTGTGGAACGCGAAGAGCGGCTCGCTCGACTACTATAAGGCGATCCGCGCCTTGTCCGGCATCGTCGGAGGCCTGCTGATCATGGCGCTGATGGCGGTCGTCGGCGGCAAGATCGGCAAGGCGATGCCCGCGTCGTGGGAGGCCAAACTCGGCGGCGTCTCCTCGTCGCTCAGCTCGAAGCTCCCCGCCGGCATCACCAACATGACGGCCAAGTTCTCGGATATGCTCTCGCCGAAGCCGGCGCCGAAGCTCGAAGGCGCGACGCACGTGACGGAGGTTCCGGGCAAGCCCGCGCCGATCGCCTCGCACAGCGTCGACAAGGGCTACACCGTGGTCACCGACGAGGGCGCCGCCGGCCGCGGCGGACCCAAGGGCGAAGCGGGCCGCGCCGCCCACGACGCGGTCGTCAAGCATTTGGAGAAGGTCCTCAAGCCCGGGCAGAAGCCGACCGTGGCCGAGGCTCGCGCCGCGCTGGCCGACGCGATGCAGGCCGGCGACGCCGCCGCGCGGGCGCACTCGACGGCCGCGCGGCCGTCGGGCGTGAACCTCGCGGAGGCGATCGTCGCTCGCGGCGCCAACGGCGAGGACGTCCTGGTCTCGGCGAAGGCCGGCACGGGCGACGTGTTCGTGCGCCGCGGCGCCGCGGTCGAACCGCAGCCGGTGGAGCCGGCGGTCTTGGTGGCCAAACGCGCCGCGATTCTGCGCGACGCGATGCGGGCCGACAACATCGATCCCTCGAAGCCCGTGACGAACGCCGAGCTGCAGAAAGCGCCGACCGTGCGCGATCTCGCCGCGAAGGATCCCGTCCTCCAGAAGATGCTCGACGAGGCGGCCGCGCGCGGCCGGCGCGTGCAGGCGCGCGTCGCCTCCGATCCGGCGTTCGCCGCGCGGGCCGCCGACGCGTCGTCCGGGTTCGACTTGACGGAGTACAAGGCGCGCGTCGCGGCGGAGCCGGTCCCCGGCGCCGAGCCGCTGGGCTCCCCCCGCTTCCGCGCCCCGACGGCCGAGCAGATCGCCGTGCGCGAGCTGAAGCCGTCGGACGTGGTCTTCGCCGCGAACGAGGGCGCGGCCGCCGACGCGCTCGCCGCCCGCGACGGCGTTCCCGCGGAGACTCGCGGTTCGAAATTCGTGAAGCAGATGCTGCGCGCGCAGGACGAGGCCGGCCGCGGCGTCGACGCCGAGCCGCGCGCGGTCGCGGAGTTGCGCATGCCCGAGCCCGAAGAGCCGAGCTTCTTCGACAAGCTGATCAAGACTCTGACGGAAAAAGAGAACCTCTACCGCTTGGCCGTGCTCTCGCAGGCCGCCGGCGGCGCCGGCGCGCCGACTCTGCCCTACATCCCGCCGCCGCCGCCGCTGCCGACCGACGACCCGCATCAGCCGCCGTGCGTCGGCGCGAATTGCGACACCGCGGGAGGGCCGCGCGTCCCGTGCACCGGTCCCGACTGCAGTCAGCAGCCGCCGTGCGAAGGCGCGGACTGCGATAAAAATAATCCGCAGGACTGCGTCGGCGCCGACTGCAACCTCGCCGATCCCAATCCGCCGTGCGTCGGTCCGAATTGCCCGCAGACGACGCCCCCGACCCAGCTCGCGGCCGGCGGCGGTCCGATCTCCGGCACGAGCGGCCGCGGCGGCGCGGGCGCCGGCGGGTCCGGCGCTCCCGGCAACAACAAGGCGCCCGACGTGAAGGCGCCGAGCGGCGGCGCGGGCGGCGGCGGAGCCGGCGGAGCGGGCGGCGCGGGTTCCGGCGCCGACGGCGCGGGCGGCGGCGCGGCGGCCCCGGCGCGGGCTTTGGCCTCGAACACGGCGGACGCGCTCGATCCGTCGCCGTCGCCCGAGGCGGTCGCGGCTCCGTTCGCCGCTGCGCCGACGGTCGCGGCGAAGAAGGGCGGGGCCACCACGAACGTCGCGCCGTCGATCGGCGGACACGCGGCGGAGCCCTCGCTCGCGTCGCGCTTCGACGGCTCCGGCGACCGGCTGACGCCGGCGCTGCAGACGGCCGGGGCTTTGATGCACGGGCTCGGCGGCGGAGACAACGTCGGCCTCCCGCGCTTGCCGGGAACTCCGCCGGCGACGCGGGCCGACGCGTCCGACGCCGCGCCGCGGGATCAGACCGCGGCCTCTTCCGTCCAGGCGGGGCCGCTCGCCTCGGCGAGCCCGGCCGTGCGGCCCGCGGCGGAGGACGAGGACTACAATTACACGTACCTGGCGCCGGCGCGCCAGAAGTACGACATGCCGACGGACCCGTCGAAGCCGAACGACGACTGGCGCTATTACGTCGCGCTCGGCGCGCGCATCTCGGCCGCTCTCGCGGCGGCCTACCTGCTCAAGCACTCGGACGTGAGCTATCTCGCGGGATTGACGAGCCGCCGCAGCGACGCCTGACGCGAGTCGGTCGCGAATAGTTGTACAATGAAATCATCGAGCGCGAGCCATGATTTCACGCTGCCCCAGTTGCGGCGCCCAGGTGCGAGAGGAGGAGCGCGTCTGCCCCTCTTGCGGTTGGGATTTTACGGCGCGCAAGCGCGTGCCGAAGCCCGATGGGGCGCCGTCCGCGTCCTCCGCCCCGGCGGCTCCGTCCGCGCCGCCGGCCGCCGCTCCGTCTCTGCCGCCGGCGCGCAATCTCGGGGAGTCCGCGGGAATGCCGGGCTTCGCGCCCCTGCCGCGCCCCCCCGCGTCTCCTTCTCCGGCGGGTCCGCCCGGTCCTGACGCGCCGTTCTCGCTTCCGGCGGCGCGTCCGCCGACCTCGGAGCCGCCGGCCTTCGCGTCCTTGCCCGCCGCGCGCACGCTCGGCGCTCCCCTGGAGTCGCCGGCCGCGCCGCCGGTCAAGAAAGAAGAGCTCCCGCCGGAGAAGGCCGCGGCGCCGCCGCCGGCCGAGACGCCGAGTCCCAAGCTCGGTTTCGGCGCGCGCCTCATGCAGTCCTTTCGCGGCGCGCCGCCGCCGCCGGCGTCCGCTCCGCCGACGCCCGCGGAACTCCCTCCGGTCGAGATCGAACTGCCCGAGCCGGAGCCGCCCGCGACGCCGGCGACTCCCGCTCTTTCCGAAGCGCGTCCGCTCCCGCAGCCGCCGGCGAAGCCGAAACCCGCGGCTCCCCCCTTGCCGCCGCCGATTCCCGCCGAGCAGGACGACGGCCCGCTGGACCTCGACGCGGCCGAGTCGGAGGCGGCGCCTGCGGCCCCCGCGGTCGAGACTCCGGCCGCGCCCCCCATGCCGCCTCTCCCGGCCGCCGCGGCGCCGGCGGCCGCGCCGAGCGCGGCCGACGCCGACCTTCAGGCGACGCCCCCTCCGCCTCCGCCCGCGCCCGGCGGAGAGGAAATTCTGCCGCCCGGCGACTCCGCGACGGAGCTCGTGATTTCTCGGCCCGCGCCGGCTGCGTCCGCGGAGGCCGCTCAGTCCCCGGCCCCCGCGCCCGCCACCGCGCCGAAGTCCTTCCCGCCCGCGGTCGCCGGTTTGGCCGCCGCGGTCGTGATCGGCGGCGTCAGCCTCGTGATCGGCTATCGCCTCACGCGCACGCCGCCGCCGAAGCCCGAGCCCGTCCCGGACTCGAAGCCCGCGGCGACGCCGACCGCGCCGGGCGGCGCGCCGAACGCGCCGTCCGCGACGCCCGCGTCGCCCGCGGCCCCCGCCGCCCGCGCGACTTTCGGCGATGAGCACGTGCTGATCACCGGACCGACGGCGGGAGTCCCCGCCGCGCCGACCGCGCCCGCGGCGACCGGCCCAGCCGCGATTGCGCCGATCGCCGCGCCGCTCGACGCTCCGGTCGCGCCGACGGCGGCGAAGCCGGCGGCCGCGGAGGAGGAGCCGGCGACGCCGAAGTGGACGTTCCGCGGCACCGCCTTCGACTTGATGACCGGCCAGCCCGTGTTCGCCGCGAAGCTGACGCTCCTGGACGCGAAGGGCAAGTCCGTGGGAGAAGTCGAGACCGGAACCAACGGCCGCTTCACGTTGACCGTGCCCGCGGGAGACAAGGACGGGTACACGCTCAAGGTCTCCCACACCGATTATCTCAGCCGCTGCATCGACCAGGGCGAGAACACCTTGTCGCTGCGCCAGGCCACGCCCGAGGACCGCCAGGTGCTGATCCACGCCGCGCACAGCCGCGCCTGGATCGGCAGCGATAAGTCCGCCTCGGTGCACGACCTCGCGCTGATTCCGCTCAGCGCCGAGAACCAGTAGCCGTCAGCGCGACGGGGCCGAGCCGTCGAAGTCCGCCGGCGCGAGCGCGCTGGCGCGGCGGACCTGGTCGAGCGGAGACGGAGCCGGCCGCTCGGCGAACGCCCGGCGCAGAGCGGGCAGCGCGGCATAGGCGTTCTTTCCGGGGCAGGCGGTCATCTTGTAGTCGCGGTGGCCTTTGAGCGAGTTCGGGTCGATGCCGTAGCGAGCGACGAGGTAGCGCCCGAGCGCGGCGACGGCCGCGAGTTGGGCGGCGGTGGGCTTGTTGTTCTGGGGCGGGCTGTAGGTGCCGAGAAGGACGATGCCGACGTTGCCCTCGTTGTTGCCGAGCGTGTGCGCGCCGAGCACGCCCTCGGGGCGGCCCTCCAGGATATTTCCGAGCGGATCGACGGCGAAGTGATAGGCGATGTCGATCCAGCCGCGGCCGTGAATGTGGAAGTCCTGAATGAAGCGCAGCTCGTCGATCGACTCGGCGAGCGAGCGGGTGAATTTCCCGTCGGAGTGGTGGAGCGTCACGCGCCAGGGAAGCGGATCCGGCGTGTAGGGCTCGGTCGCGGGAACCGCGCCCCACTGCGCGCGCGCGACGACGCGCGGACGCGGCGCGGACGCGTCCTGCGGGCCGCGCGCGGGCGGGATCGACGGCGAACTCGGCGCCGGCTCGTCGACGAACGCCTCCACGGTATAGACGTCGACCACGTGGTCGCGCGCGGCGCCGTCGTCGAGCGCGCGCAGCTGAAGCGGACCGGAGGCCTTCGTCGCGCGCGCCCGCGCCCAGAAGCGGCCGCTCGGAAAGCGGTGCACTTCGAGCGGCGTCCACGCGGGAGCGCCGCCGTCCGCGCGGGCCGCTTCGAAGCGGACGGCGGGATCGGGGAGCGAGCCCTGGATCAGCACGGTGTCCCACGGCTGGGCGAGCGGATCGCTGGCGCCGCTTTCATAGACGACGCGGGTCCCGGCGCCGAGCGCCTGAACCGGGAAGCTGGCGCCGGGGCGCGAGCCGAACGTCACCGCCTCGCCGGCGTCCTCGGCGCGCGCGGGCGGCGCCGTGATCGCGAGGACGATCGCGAGCGCCGCCGCGACGTCAGCGCGCACAGGCCGTCTCGACGTCGGCGATCTCCTTGGGCACGTTCGTGAGGTTGCGCGGCGGGCCGTCGACGGAGACGACGACGTCGTCCTCGATGCGGATTCCGCCGAAGTCGAGGAAGGTCTCGGCTTTCGCGAAGTCGACGGAGTTCTTGTGCTTGGCGCGCAAATCCTTGTCATGGAGAAGCGCCTCGATGAAATAGATTCCGGGCTCCATCGTGATCACGAACCCGGGCTCGAGCTTCGCGACGAAGCGCACCGGGACCTTCGTGGGGTTGGGCATCTTGCGCTTCTTGCCGCCGGTCACGTCGTGCACGTCGAGGCCGAGCATGTGCGTGAGGCCGTGCGGATAGAAAAGACGCACCGCGCCGCCCTCGACGAGGCCGTCGGTGTCGCCCTGGAGAATGCCGAGCGACTTGAGACCCTCGGCGATCACGCGCATCGAGTGCACGTGCAGGTCCGCGGAGATCACGCCGACGCGCGCGCGGTCGATGCAGACCTTCTGCGTCTCGAGCACGATGGAGTAGACGTCGCGCTGGCGCTGCGTGAATTTTCCGTTCGCCGGGAACGTGCGCGTGATGTCGGCCGCGTAGCCCTTGAGCTCCGCGCCGGCGTCGATGAGCAGGAGCTCGCCGTCCTTGAGCGTCGCGTCGTTGCGGCGATAGTGCAGGACCGCGCCGTTGACGCCCGCCGCGACGATCGACGGATAGGCGAGGTGCTTGAGGCCGGCCTTCAGGCATTCGATTTCAAACACGGCTTGGATCTCGTATTCCTTCATGCCGGGCCGCGTCGCGGCCATGACCGCGCGGTGTCCGGCGCCGCTGATCTCGTTGGCGTGCTTCATCAAGGCGAGCTCGTGCTCCGTCTTGCACGCGCGCAGCTCGTCGAGCGCGTCGCGCAGGCGCGCCTTCGGCGCGACCTTGCGGCGGCCGACGACCTTCTTGAGCTCGTCGGCGTACATCACGCGGTCCACGCCGAAGATTTTGCGCGCCTCGTCGGGGCTCGGCACGTGGCCTTCCCAGACCCGGTGGTGGTTGTCGATGCGCGGCACGAACAAAGTCTCGCGCTTCGTCTTCGGGTCCAGAACGAGGTGGCAGCCGGGCTCCTCGACCCCGGTCAGGTACAGGAAATCGGAGTTCTGCCGGAACACGTAGTCGACGTCGAAATTGCGCGGGATCGGCTTGCCCCCCTCCAGATGGATCAGGGCGTCTCCGCCGAGTCGGCGGGTCAGGGAGCGGCGCAGTTCGCGGTAGTGGCTCATGCCGACGATTATAACAGTTGGAGCGCGCGGCGGCGCAGGCCCTTTTCTTGCGCCTGAGGGCGGCGGCATGCTAGAATGTCTATGAAAGCCGCCGCCCCTCAACCTGTACGACAACCTGAGGCGGCTTTCACCCTTTAGGCGAGATGCTCGGGGCGCGCGCGAAAGCGCGCGCCTCGCGCGTTTCTAGGACCTCCGGCCGCGCGGCGTGGGACCTTGGACACAGGACGCGCACCGCGTCGGCGACTATAATAATGAAGGCCATGAAACCGCTGAAGTCCGCACTCGCCGCCGCGCTCGCGGTTCTCCTGGCCGCCCCCGCGCCGGCGCAAGTGGCGGAGGCGGTCGGGCTGTCCGGCGCCGCGCATATCGCGGCGCTTCCCGTCGTCGCCGCGCCGCTGGCGCTCAATGGAGCCGCGTCGTTTGCGTCCACGCCGGCCCTGAGCCCGGCGCTTTCTCTCTGCGCTCCGCCGTCCGCGGCCATGCCGATTCCGGCGGCCGCGTCCGCGGTTTCCGCGGCGGCCGTCGAAGCGCCCGTCGCTCCCGTCGCCGTCTCGGCCGCGGCCGCGCCGAGCGCTCCCGCGGCCGAGAGTCCGAACGCGCCGAGCGCCTCCGCGCTCGCGGTGCGCGCGTCCGCGACTGCGGCGCCCGCCGCGGAAGGCCGGACGTTCGAGCTCGCGCGCGGATACTGGGAGAAGTTCTGGAGCGGCGCGCGATTTGCCGCCGCCGCGGCCGTGCCCGTCGCCGCCGCCGCCGGCGTGCCGAGCCGCGCTTACGCCCTGAGCGCGGCGGCGCCCGTCGCCGCGGCGAAGACGGCGGGAATGCACGTCGTCCCCCTGGCCGGCGCGGGCATCGTCCTGGCCGGCGCGTACGGCCTGGACCGCGGCCTGCGCTGGGGCATTTCGAAGATCGCGGCGAAGCGGGGCTTCGACGCGCACCAGCTCGCGGCCGCGCGGCTCGTCGCGCGCGTCGCCGTCTGGACGGGGGCCGCGTACCTGGCACTCGCGGTCGGCGGCGCGTCGCACCAGGTCCTGACCACGGCGCTGGGTGCCGGCGGCACGGTATTGACGCTCGGCTTGCGCGACCTGCTCGGCAACACCTTGCAGGGCCTCAGCTTCCTGTTCGCGCGCCCGTTCACGATCGGCGACAAGGTGCAGATCGACGACCAGGTCGGCGTCGTCTCCGACCTGAACCTGACCGGAATCACGCTGAAGAAGGACGACGGCTCCCTCGTGAAGGTGCGCCACTCGACTTTGGCCGCGAAAGCCGCGATCGTGTTCGGCCCGTTCCCGGAGCCCGCGGCGCACCTCCATTTCGTCCTGCCGCGCAAGCCGAGGTTCTCGGGCGCGGCGCGCGCGGTGTGGACGTCTCTCGACCGCGGCTTCTGGCTCTCGGCCGCGGGGTTCGCGGCGCTCATCGTCGCTCCGCATCTTCTGCCCGCGCTCGCCGCCGGGGTTCCGGCGAAGATCGTCGGCGCGGGCCTCGCGGTCGCGCTCGCCTGGCTCACGCGCCGGGTCGACCGCGCCTTCGGCGCCGCCGTGGAGGCGCTCGCCGAGCACAACGAGTGGCGCCTCGAGGCGCGGGTGCTCGGCCGGCTCGCGGTGCACGCCGCCTCCTGGCTCGTCGGCGGCGGCGCGGCTCTGCGCATCGTCGGCCTCTCCTGGGAGATGCTCGCGACCAGCTTGGGCCTCACCACCGTCGTGCTCGGCATCGCGTCCAATAATTTCTTCGGCACGGTCATCCTCGGCGTCGAGGCGATGTTCTCGCGCCAGTTCCAGATCGGCGACCGCGTGCGCATCGGGACCAACGAGGGCGCCGTCGTCGACATGAATTTCTCGTACGTCGTCATCCAACTCGACGAAAACCGCCGCTTGATGGTGCCCTACGCCGTCGTGCGCGACTCGGTCGTCGTCGTCCAACCAGGAAACAACACGAAATGAGCTCCCCCCGCCGCCAGGACGTCCGCAACATCGCCATCATCGCCCACGTCGACCACGGCAAGACCACGCTCGTCGACGCCCTCCTCAAGTCCACCGGCGCCTTCATCGTGAAGGCCGACGCGGCGCAGGAGCAGGTCCTCGACAGCAATGACCTGGAGCGCGAGCGCGGCATCACCATTCTCGCGAAGAACACGTCCGTGCGCTACGGCTCCACGACGATCAACATCGTCGACACGCCCGGTCACGCGGACTTCGGCTCGGAAGTGGAGCGCATTCTCAAGATGGTCGACGGCGCCTTGCTCGTCGTCGACGCGGTCGAAGGCCCGATGCCGCAGACGCGCTTCGTGCTGCGCAAGGCGCTCTCGCTCGGCCTGCATCCGATCGTGGTCATCAACAAGATGGACCGCCCGCACATCAATCCGCAGGGCGCGCTCAACCGCGTGTTCGACTTGTTCATCGACTTGGGAGCCACCGAGCCGCAGATGGACTTCGCCACCGTTTACGCGGCGGGCAAGGCCGGCTGGGCCAGCTACGACGTGGGCAAGGTCGGCACGGACATGACGCCGCTCTTCGACACGATCCTCAAGTCCGTCCCCGGGCCGATGGTCGACCCCGACAAGCACCTGCAGATGCTGGTCACGATGGTCGACCACAGCAATTACTTGGGCAAGATCGGCATCGGCCGCATTCAAAACGGCCGCATCGCCAAAAACGGAACGGCGGCGCTGATCAAGGCCGAGGACGGCAAGGTCATCCCCGGCAAGGTCACGATGCTGCAGATGTACTTCGGCCTCAAGCGCCAGGACGTGGAGTCGGCGCAGGCCGGCGACATCGTGGCGATCGCGGGCTTGGAGAGCATCAACGTCGGCGACACGGTGTCGTCGGTCGAGAACCCGGTGGCGCTGCCGCCGCTCGAGATCGACGAGCCGACGCTGTCCATGGAATTCATGGTCAACAACTCCCCGTTCTCCGGACGGGAAGGCAAGCTCGTGACGTCGCGTCATATTCGCGAGCGCCTGCTGCACGAGCAGCAGATCAACGTGGGCCTCAAGATCGAGCAGCTTCCCGGCGAGGGCCACTTCAAGGTCTCCGGCCGCGGCGAGCTGCATCTGTCGATCCTGATCGAGACGATGCGCCGAGAGGGCTTCGAGGTCGCGGTGTCGCGTCCGCAGGTGATCTTCCGCGAGATCGGCGGCGTGATGAGCGAGCCGATGGAGAACCTGGTCATCGACGTGCCGACCGAATATCAAGGGGCGGTCATCGAGTCCTTGGGCCGCCGCATCGGACAGCTCCAAAACATGGCGCCCGAGGGCAACACGCGCGTGCGTCTCGAGTACCTGATCTCCTCGCGCGGCCTCATGGGCTTCAAGGGCGAGCTGATGACGATGACGAAGGGCCAGGGCATGATGCACCACAGCTTCGCGGGCTACGGGCCGAAAGGCGCCGAGCCGCCGCCGCGACCCAACGGCGTGCTGGTCGCCAAGGAGCAGGGCAAGGTCACCGGCTACGCGCTGTCCGGACTGCAGGAACGCTCGGACTTCTTCCTTGGACCCGGAGTGGACGTTTACGAGGGCATGATCGTGGGCACGAACTCGCGCCAGAACGACATGATCGTCAATCCGTGCAAGGCCAAGGCGCTCACCAACATGCGCTCGAAGGCGACCGACGACGCGATCCAGCTCGAGCCGCCCAAGATCCTGTCGCTCGAGCAGGCCCTCGAGTTCATCGACGACGACGAGCTCGTCGAGGTCACGCCCCAGAGCATCCGCCTGCGCAAGAAAGTCCTCAACGCGTCCCTGCGCAAGCGCTCCGAGGACTGACGGCGAACGGCGTAAACCACAAAGACACGAAGAACAACGGAAAGAATTAAACACAGAGACACAGAGAACGGCGGAGAAGAAAAACGGCGTGCCGTTTAATTCTCTTTATCCGTTCTCTGTGTCTCTTTCTTTTCTCCGTGTCTCTGTGTTTGATCCGTTTGCCGTTCGTTCTTCGTGTCTTTGTGTTTTATTCGTTCGTTCGGTCTTTCAGAACAGCGTCTTCTCGCCGGGGGTCAGCACCGTCGTGATGCCGTAGACGCGGCACAGCTCGTCCTCGCTCACGTCCGGGTTGTTGCCGCCCCACGAGTTTCGGGATTGAAAGATCCGCTTGCCGCCCGTGTTCTTCGCGCCGACGATCATGAACGCGTGGTAGGCGTCGCGGCTGTCCTTGGTCTGGCCCCACGCGGAGAGTCCGATCAGGTTCATGGAGACGGCGACCGGCCGGTTCTGGCGCAGTTCGCTGAGGAGCATCGTGCGCTGGGCCGCGCTCGCGGCCCGGCACTGCGCGGCCGTCTTCTCGACCTCGTCGTTGCCGCCCGCGTCGTAGGACCTGTGCTCCACGCGAAAGCCGGCGAGTTCGGCCTTGACCTTCGCTCGTTCGGCCGCCGCGCCCGGATCCTTTCCGCTCAAGTAGTCGGAGATCAGCTTCGCGGCGACGGACCGCGTCTGCAGCTCGCGCCAGTGCGCGCGCGGATCGTACAGCAGCTTCTCGATCCAATTCTGCTCGTCGCGCATCTTCCGCAGGCCCTCCATCGTCTTCTGCTCGGCGGCGCGGTACTGGACGTAGCGCGCGACGAATCGGGCGTAGGAGCCTCCGGTCAGCACGCCGTTGTCGAGCGCGAATTGGATGTCCTGCGACGGATGGCCTCCCTCGCTGAGCGCGCACTTGCCGTTCGCGCAGAAGTCGGCGTAGACGGCGCCGCTGAGCACCTGCTTGCGCAGGAACAGGTCCTCCTCGGAGAGTTGGACGTGCCGGCCGTAGCGCCGAAAATAGGCGGCTTCCAAAGTTCCGATCGAGGAAAAGATGTGGCAGGAGCCGACCGCGTCTTGATCGCGCGCCGCGGGATCGGCGAACTCCTCGCCGAGGTCGATCGGCCGGGCGGCCGCGGCGTCGCGGGACTTGGCCGCGGCGGCGCGCGCGGCGGCGACGAGACCATCGGCGGCGCTCCAGTCGGGCGCCGGCTGGGCGGCGGCGACGGCGGCGAAGGCGGACAGCGCGGCGAGGGTGATGAAGCGGGAGGGGTTCTTCATGGCCCCAGCATGAGTCCGCGAGACCTATCCTTGGCAGGATCGAAGGACCTGCGTCGTTCTGGGCCTTAGGACCCGCCTAAAAATTCCGGCCGCGGGGCGCTCGCGCGCGTTGCTTCCGTCCGGCGCGTTGCCTATGATGGGGCCGTGAGAGCCGCCGCGCTGCTCGCGTGCCTATCGCTCGCCCCCTCCGCGGGGGCCGCGGAGCCCGTGCTCGGCTTCAATTATCCCGTATGGTCGACGGACGGCTACGCGGGGGCGTCGGCGGCGCGGGCGATGCGCGATCTCGCCGCGACGGGCGCGGGCTGGGTCGCGCTGACGCCCACCTTGTACGTGAAGGACCGCGGCGACGCGGAGGTCGCCGCGACGTCCGCCACGGCGAGCGACGACTCCCTGCGCGCCGCGATCCGCGCCGCGCGCGCCGCGGGCCTGCGGGTCGCGCTGAAGCCGCACGTCGACATCGCGGGCGGCGGCGTGCGCGCGCTCATGAATCCGAAGGACCCGGCGCGCTGGTTCGCGCTCTATCGCGCGCGTCTCCTCGCCTACGCGCGACTCGCGCATGAGGAAAGGTGCGGCCTCTTCGTCGTGGGCACCGAACTGGCGCTGTTGACCTTGCCCCAGCACACGGCGACGTGGCGCGCGCTGATCCGCGACGTGCGCTCCCAATTCCCGGGCCCGCTCACCTACGCGGCGAATTGGGAGGCGGCCGGCTACGTGGGCTTCTGGCGGGACCTCGACTACGTCGGCATCGACGGCTACTATCCGGTCGTCGGCTCGAGCCCCGCGCTCCTGCGCGCGGGCTTGGAAACGTGGGCGCTCGGCGCCGAGGCGGTCGCGCATCTCGCCGGCCGCCCGCTGCTCTTCACCGAGGTCGGCATCGCAAGCCAAAGCGGCGCCGAGCTGCGCCCTTGGGACTACGGCGACTTCGGGGCCGCGAACGACGGCGTGCAGACGGCCTACTTGCAGGCCTTCCTCGACGTCTTCGGCCGCCGGTCCAACTTCGCGGGTTTCCTCGCGTGGTCGTGGTACGACGCGGACGCGCCGGCCGGCGACAAGTCGATGAACGTGCGCGGCAAGCCCGCGCTGGGCGTGCTCGAGTCCGCGTTCCGCGCCGCCAAGACCGCACCGGGCGTTCCCCCTCCCGCCCCGCCCCACGCGCTCGCCGCCGCGCGCGCGAACGCCGTTATGAGCGGCGTGGAATTCTTCGCGCGCTGAACGGCGCGTCGCCCGTAGCGCCGCGCCGCCGGTCATGGTTGCGCCCGCCGCGGCGCTACTTCTCGAGGTTGAACTTGATGGCCTGGCGCAGCTTGACGGGGACCTTTTCGGCGCCGCGGTAGGCGGGGCTGAAGCGCAGGAGCAGGCCGACCTTCTCGGCGGCCTCGTCGAAGGCGGGATCGGCGGAGCGCACGACGTCGACCGAGGTCACGCGTCCGTTCGCGTCGACATGCAGGTCGACGACGACGGTGCCCTCGCGGCCGGCGTCTCTCTCCGCGTCGGGGTAAAACTTGCGCAGGATCGTTCCCAGGTCGGAAAGGTTGAGGAGCGCGGGCAGGCGCGTCAGCGACGAGAGGTCGCCGTCTCCCTCGCCGAATCCGCCGCTCGAATCGTTCGCGTTGGACGCGGGTGCCGGCGTCTCGGGCTCCGGCGCGGGAGCCGAGGTCGGCGCAGCGGAAGGCGTCGCGACCGGCGCGGGCTTGTTCGTCGTCGACTTGACCCAGTCCTTTTCTTTCGGCGCCGGCGGCGGCGCAGGAGCCGCGGGCTTCGCAGCGGCCGCGTGATGGCCTCCCCCGCCGAGCATGCCGACGTGGCCCGACATGGTGAGATCCAACTCGACCGGAGCGTGCGTCGTCCGCGGCGCGGCGTAGCCGAGCCAGTAGACGCCTGCGTGGATCGCCGCCGACGCCGCGAACGCCCAGGGGAGATACGATTTCTCCTGGATGCGGGAGCGGAAGCGGCCGGGGGCGGTGGTCTGCGTCAAGGTCATTTCGGCGCGACTTGGGCGCTGAGGCGCGTGATCCCGGCGCCGCGCATATCGTCGAGAATCCCCGCGACGGAGTCCCAGTCCACGCTCTTGTCGGCCGCCAGGGTCACGCGGATATTCGGGTCGAGGCGCGCCATCTGCTGGAGATTGACCGCGAGCGCCTCGCGCGTGATCGCGGTGCCGTTGAGCGTCAGCGCATGGTCGGCCGTCATCATCACCTGCACGGCCGGCGTCGGCGCCTCGGCCGTGTTCGCGGCCTTGGGCAGGTTGAGCTTCATCGCGCGCTGCGCGATGATGTGGCTCGTCGCCATGAAGATGATGAGCAGGACCAAGGTGATGTCGACGAGCGGTGTGACGTTGATGCCGGTGATGATCCCGCCGTTCTGCTGCTGTTGTCCCCCCGCCATGGTCAGCTCTCGACGGTGATGAGCGCGATCAACGTGCGGCCGAAGCGGTCGGTCTCCAGCATCAGGGCGTTGATGCGCGCCTGCAGGTAGTTGTAGGACGCGACGCACGGCAGCGCCACGAGAATGCCGACCGCGGTGGCGATCAGCGCTTCGGCGAGGCCCTGCATGACGACCTCCGGGCCCTGGCCCGCGGCCGCGCCCAGATCGTGGAACGCGCGGATGACGCCGAGCACGGTGCCGAGCAGGCCCAGGAACGGCGCGTTGTTGCCGAGCGTGCCGAGGATGAGCAGGTGCTTCTCGAGCCCGTGGCGCTCGAGCGCGAGGCGCGTCTCGAGCTGAGCCTCGACGATCGGCAGGCCCTTCGACGCGTGCGAGCTCACGTCGACGGCGATGCGATCCAGCACCGTGCCCTTCGGCAGGCCGCGGCGCACGTCGGCGAACGTCGCGTCGGCGGGCTGATCGGCCAGGTAGTCCAGCGTGTCGCCGAGTTCCCTGGCGCGGGCGCGCACGACGAGCGCGCGCTCGATGATCACCGTCACGGCCGCGACCGAGGCCAGCAGGAGCAGGTAGATGACCCAGTCGCCGCCGGTTTCCGTCAGCTTGTGCAGAAAGGACAGTTCGTGCATGAATCCTCCGAAAATTTTACGCCGGCCTGCGGCGGTCGACGTAAGTCTAGCATTTCTTATTGAGACAGGATCTCAACTGCCGAAGGGCACCGAGACCTTCACGTACACGTCGCGGCCCGGATTCTCGATGTTGAATTCCTTGAGGATGCTGTTGTAGTCGATGTAACCCTGGTTGAGGAGGTTGTCGACGCCGAGGTCGACGCTCGTGACGTTGCCGAGAACGCCGAACTCCGTTCCGGTATGCAGTCCGACGAGCGCGTAACCGGCCGTCGCGATCTCGTTGGGCGAGGCGCGTCGCTGCGGCGCGGTGAGCTTCAAGTCCGCGCCGAAATACGGATTTCTCATAACGCCCAGCGACTTGTCGTGGACCTCGGCTCCGAACTTGATGTTGTCGGCGGGCGTGTGCGGAATCCAGACGTTTGCGTTGAGCGACGGATCGCCCGAGTCGTTGTAGCCGCGCACGAGGTTGCCCTCGCTGTTCAGCGTCAGCCAGTCCGTCGCCGCGCCGCGCACGCCGTAGCTCACGCCCTGGATCGTCGCGTTGCTCTGCGTCTCGTGTACGACGGGCAGGCAGCCGTCGCTCGTCAGCACGTCGCCGGTGCTGCAGCGGCCGACCGTCGTGTACTGGTTCGTGTAGCTGCCGTAGATGTAGTCCTGGATGTAGTTGCGGAACACGCCGATCGAGCCTTTGACGGTGTCGGACTGCCAGCGCAGCTCGGCGTTCGTGTTCAGCGACACCTCGGGTTTGAGGCTGGAATCGCCGATCTGGAAGACGCCGGCGCCCTCGTGAACTCCGAAGCCGTAAAGCTCGAAGGGCACCGGGTTGCGGTAACCGCGGCCGACGTTCAGCGCGAAGGCCAGGGGCTCGGTGACGCGATAGACGCCGCCGACGCCGCCGGTCGCCGCGCTGTAGTTCAGGCTGCCGCCCTGCACCGGCGCTCCCGCCGGGCTGAACGGCGCCGGCGCTCCGGCGCCGACCAAGTCGTCGGAGTCGACGCTGTAGTGGTTTTGGTCGCCGCGGATTCCGGCGGAGAACGTCCATTGGCCGAGCGGAAGCTCCTCGTAAAGGTACTCGCCGGCCCCGTCGAGGTTGTAGCCCGGCGTCAGGTGCGTGTCCGGCGTCAGCTGCTGTTCCACGCGGCGCAGGCCGGAAAAGCCGAGCGTCCCCTCGAACGGCCCCATCGGAGCCAAATGGGCCTTGAGGTCGGCCGTGTCGCTCGTCTCGATCCAATGCGCGCCGATATCTCCCTGGTCTCCGGCGGGGACGCCCGTCAAAGAGGCCTGGCCGTTGTACTCGGTGCGGTTCGACTGGTCGTAGCCCGCGGTGAACTCCCATCGCGCGATGTCCGTGAGGAAGTTCGCTTTCAGCGAGCCGTGGTCGTGAATCAGGACCTGATACTCCGTGTCGAGCAGCGGCTGGTTCGGCACGAAGCCGTTCTGGAGCTGGACGTTCTTGTCGAAGTGGCTGAAGTTCGCGGCGACGTCGCCCCAGCTCTTGCGCAGCTCGAGCGTGCCGTCGCCGTTGGTCTCGTGCTCGCCCGTGTTCGGGATCACGCCTTCGTTCGGCGTGCGGAAATTGCCCGCGTTGCGCGCGCTGAGGTCGGTCCGCCAGCCCCAGTCGCCGGAGGCTCCCTGAAGCATCGCGGCCTGGCCCACGGATTCGTTCACCGAGTGCGCGTCCGCCATGATGCGGCCGGAGAGAGGCCCCGCGCCGAGCGCGGCGTTGGGCAGTTCGGCGGAGCGCACGGAGATCACGCCGCCGAGCGCGTCCGAGCCGTACAGCAGGCTGTTGGGCCCGCGCAGCACCTCGATGATGTCGGAGCTCATCGCGTCGATCTCGGGAGCGTGCTCGTTGCCCCATTGGATGAATTCCTCGCGCACGCCGTCGCGCGCGATCACGATGTCCTGTCCCTGCATGCCGTTGATGACGGGCTTCACCACGGTCGGGCCTTCGTCCTCCATGTTGACGCCCGGAACGTCTTGGATGGCGCTCATCACCGACTGGCCGCGGACCTTGTCCAATTCGCGGCCCTGCACGACGCTCACGGAGGAAGCGCTGTTGAACGTCGTCGTCGGCTTCGGCGCCGCCGTGATCGTGATCGGCGTCAGCTCGATCGGCGTCGATTGGAGCGAAATGTCCGCCTTCGCTCCCGCTTCGGGGACTTGGACCTGTTTCGAGGTCCCGCCGTACTGGTCCTTCTCGAACTTGACGGCGTAGCCGCCCGCGGGCAGCTCGAGGCTGTACCGGCCGTTCGCGTCGGTGAGGACGCCCTTCTTGAGCGCGGGAACGCTCACGCGCGCGCCGGGAAGCGGCCTTCCGGCATCGTCGACGACGGTTCCGGCCAAGGTCGCGGCGTCGGCGTTCGCGGCGGCGAGCGCGGCCGCGGCGAGCAGCGCCGTGAGGCGGCGGGAAAAGTGCATGAGTTGTCTCCTGGTTGAGGGTCGTCGCGCCTCTGGGCGCGGGCCGCGCCCGGCGGGGGCGCGGCGGACGACGCAACGTCGGGGCGGGTTAGGAGACGGCCGGCGGGGCCCGCGCGCGGGCGCGGGAGGACTTCTCCGCGGGCGCGAAGCCCGCGACGGCGGGAGCGACGAGAACGGAAGCGGAGACGGGACCCGGCGCGGAGGCGGCGGGCGCCGCGGCCGCGCGCGCCTGCGCCGCGAACTGGCAGATCGGGCAGTCGGTCGCGGCTTCGCGCGCCTCGGCTCGGCGCACCGCGGAGGCGCGCGCGGACGCCGCGACCTCGTGCACGTGCGCGGCGAGGACGGCCTGACCCGCGCCGTAGGCGAGCAGGAGCAGGACGCGCGCGGCGCGACCCACGAACCGAGCGAGCCTGTTGGGATTATTGACGATAATGAGAGATTGTTATCATTATGGCGGACGCTGTCAAGTCCCCGCCTTGTGCGCCCGCGCCGCGTCTGATAATATCCACTCCAGCCGTCTTGGAGAATCGATGAAATCTTTGGCCGCCGCTCTCGTCGCCGCGCTCTCCGTCGCCGCTTCCGCGCAGACCGCGCCGCCCGATCCCGACGTCGCACCGACCGCCGAGCAGCGGCTCGCCGCGTTGGAGTCGCGCCTCGACAAGCTGGAGAACGCGCCGGCCAACGCTTCGATCTCCTCGTTCAATCCCGCGATCGGCATGGCGATCGACGCCGTCGTGCGCGACAGCAACAATCGCGCGAATTTCGACTTCCGCGCGGCGGAGCTGAATCTCGAGGCGCCGGTCGACCCGTTTCTGAAAGCCTGGGCGGTCATCACCGGCTCCAACCAGGGCGTCGACGTCGAGGAAGCCGCGATGCAGACCACCGCTCTGCCCTACAATCTGACCGTCCGGGGCGGCCGCGTATTCGCCCCGTTCGGTCGGCTCTCCGCCTGGCACGACCACGAGCTGCCGATGGTCGACCGGCCCAACTCGCTGAACACGTTCGTCGGCGGCGAGGCGCACGCGGACGGCCTCGAGGTGAACTGCCTCTTCCCCACGCCGTTCTATCTCGAGGGGACCGTCGGAGCGTACAACCGCATCGGCGCGGACAACAACCGAACGGACATCCTCGGCGGAAATTCGCTGTCGGAGTGGACGTATCTGGGCCGCCTGCACACGTACAACGAGGTCACGGACTCCCTCGGCTTCGACCTCGGCGTTTCCGAGGCCTGGACGCCGAAGAGCGGCCAGGATAGGCCGACGTCCGGCCCGCTGACCGGGAGCGTCGTCTCCGATCCGCGCAACGACAGCGGCCGCACCTTGTCCGGCGTCGACCTCACCTTGCGCTACCAGCCGGCGGTCGGCGGGCTGTATAAAGGGTTCATCTGGGGCACGGAAGTCCTCCAGAACGACGAGCGCACTTACGACGCGGCGAGCGGCGCGGCGGACGGGCGCGCGGTTTCCTACGCGGGCTATTCGAACATCGAATCGAAGCTCGGCCGCGTCGTGCGCGTCGGCGGCTACGCGGACCTCACCGAGCTCACGTACGACAACCGCTCGATCTCGCGCTCCTACGCGGGCTACCTGACCTTCGAGATCACCGAGTTCGACCGCATCCGCCTGCAGTACACGCGCGTCATGAACAACTTTTCGGGCGACCTCTCGTCCTTGCCCGGGACCGACTTCGGCTATAACGACCTGACCGGCCTGCACCCGGGCAGCATCGTCTCCCTACAATGGACGGCCGTGATCGGCTATCATGTGCACGGCTTCCGCGGACGCTGGGGCTCGTGAGCCGCGCCGGATACGAGGAACAAGTCATGAAAACGAAAAGCGTTCTCGCCGCCGCAGCCGTCTTCGCTCTGGCCTTGCCCGCCGCCGCGGCCCCGTTGCGCGTGCTGGCGACCTTCCCCGACCTCGCCGACATCGCGCGCCAAGTCGGCGGCGCGGACGTGACGGTCGAGTCGATCGCGCGCGGCACCGAGGACCCGCACCAGGTCGTCATGCGGCCGAGCTTCGTGCCGAAGCTCAACCGCGCGGACGCGGTCGTCTTCATGGGACTCACGCTCGAGCACGCGTTCCTGCCCGGCCTGCTCGACGCGGCGGTCAACCCGAAGATGCGCACCGACTCGGTGCGCGAGTGCGTGGGCCCGGCCTGCATCGACGTGTCCGCCGGCGTCCCGATTCTCGAGAAGCCGGCGACGCTCAGCCGCTCGGAGGGAGAGCTTCATCCGTACGGCAATCCGCACTACAACGTCGGCCCGCAGAACGGTCCGCTGATCGCGCGCAACATCGCCGAGGGCTTCGCGCGAATCGACCCCGCGCACGAGGCGGATTACCGCCGCAACCTCGCCGCGTACCTCTCTCAGCTCAACGCCGCGATCGCGGGCTGGGAAAAACTCGTCGCTCCGCTCAAGGGCATGAAGGCGGTCTCCTATCACAAGGACGTCGCCTATCTCGGTAAATTCACCGGCCTGGACTTCGTCGACACGATCGAGCTCAAGCCCGGCGTGCCGCCCACGCCGACCCACCTGCAGGGCCTCGTCGAGCGGATGAAGCAGGACGGCGTCAAGATCATCGTCTGCGAGCAGCACTTCTCCCGCGAGTCCTGCGATTGGCTCGCCGAGCGCACCGGAGCGAAGGTCGCGGTGATCGGCGTCATGGCCGGCGCTTTTCCCGACGCGGACACGTACCTGAAGATCCAGGACCACAACATCCGCGCGGTCGTCGCGGCCGCGGGCGTGGCGCCTTGACCGAGGCGCCGTCTCTCGTCGAGTTCAAGAACGCCGCGATCGGCTACGGCAAGACGGTCGTGCTCAAGGACGTCAGCCTGCAGGTCCGCTCCGGAGACTTTCTCGGAGTGCTCGGCTACAACGGCTCGGGAAAGACCACGCTCATGAGGACGATGCTCGGCCTGATCCCTCCGCTCAAGGGCCGCTTCGTCCTGCGCGGCGGCGGGGTCCCGCCGCGCTTCGGCTACGTTCCGCAGAAAGAGAAGCTGGACCCGATCTACCCGCTGACCGCGCACGCCGTCGCGGCGATGGGCACCTATCGCAGCTTCGACTTCTGGGGACGCTTGCGCGGCTCCCGTCAGTCGGCGCACGTCCGGGCCGCGCTCAAGGAGTGCGGCGCGCACGAGCTCGAGGGCAAGATGTACAGCGAGCTTTCCGGCGGGCAGCGTCAGCGCGTGCTCATCGCCCGCGCCCTCGCCGCCCAGCCCGAACTGCTGATCCTGGACGAGCCTCTCGCCGGCATCGACATCACGACCCAGCACGCGGTCCTGCGTCTGCTCAAGCGCTTGAAGGACGAGCGCGGACTCACGATCATCATGGTCAGCCACCGCGTCCAGGCCGAGAAGGACCTGTTCACGCACATCGCCTGGGTCGACGGCGGCAAGGTCGAGGTCGGCGTCGCGGCGGAGATGCTCTCCTCGGGACGCGTCAACGAAGTCTTCAAGGAAGAACTGTGACCTGGGACAAGCTCGTCGAGATTCTGCGTCCGGATTTCCTCCTGCACCACGCGTTGTACGGGAGCGTCGTCGTCGGTCTCGTGTGCCCGCTGGTCGGCGTCTATTTCCTCCTGCGCCGTCTCGTGTTCTGGGGCGTCGCTCTGCCCGAGGTCTCCGCGGCGGGCATCGCCTGCGCCTTCCTGCTCCAGGGCTTCGGGCTGAACCTGCTCGCGGCCGGCGGAGAGGCGCAGGAGCGTCATCTCGCGATCGCCGGCTCGGTGCTTTTTACGATCGCCGCGATTCTCGGCCTCGTGTGGCTCGATCGACGCGGCAAAGGCGCGACCGAAGGACGCGTCGGCGCCGTTTACGCGGTCGCCGCGGCGCTGTCGATCCTTTTCGTCGCCTGGAACGCCGCCGGCGAGACGGAAATGCTCGGCTTGCTCAAGGGCGAGATCGTCACGATCTCGGACGCGGACTTCCGCGCGATGCTCGGGGCTTTCGCCGCGACGGCGGTCTGCTTCCTGGTCTTTCAGAGCGAGTTCCTTCTCGTCTCCTACGACCGCGACATGGCCGTCACGCTCGGCCGACGCGTCCTGCTCTGGGACTTGTTTCTCTATCTGCTGATCGGCCTCGTGATCTCGCTGGGCGTCATGACGGCGGGGCCGCTCGTGATCTTCGGCTTCCTCGTGATCCCGCCGATGGCCGCCCTGCCTTGGTCGCGCGGGATGCTTTCGTTCTCCCTGCTCGCGTCGGCGCTCGGCGGCTTGAGCGCGTTCGCGGGATTCTACATCTCCTACGCGTACGATCTGCCGCTCGGTCCCGTGGCGGTGTGCGCCGCGGCGCTCGTCCTTCTGCTTTCGACCGCGGCGAGCGAACTGCTGCCGCGCGGCCACCGCGCCTGAGCGGTCAGTAAATCCAGCCCGGCACGCCCTCGCGGTCGCGCGGGACGGGGCGCGGCGCGGGCGCGGGCTGGTCGTCGGCGGGGCGCTCCTGGTCGAGGCCCTCGACGGGCTCGCGCTCGGGAGAGCTCTCGATGTAGGGCTGGCGCATCTTGCCGCGCTCCGACGGAGTGACGGCGCCGAAGCGGTAGGCGAGCGTGAAGCGCTGGCCGTTGCCGAGCTGGTCGCCCATGGCCCACGCGTAGTCGACGAGGAAGCGGCCCTTCCAGCGCAAGCCGAAGCCGAGCGTGAGGCCGCCCTGCGTCGGATCGTTGAACTGGTAGCCGAGGCGCAGGCCGTAAGTCCGCAGCCAGAAATACTCCATGCCCGCATTGATGTGGTAGAGGCGCTCGTTGATCAGGTAGTTCGTGTCGGCGGACAGGATCAGGTTGTGCACGCCCGGCTCTCCCCCCTCCCAGGCCACGCCCGCGCGCGCGGTCGCGGGCAGGGGGTCCGCCTCGTCGAGATAGTTGAGCTTGGTGCCCAGGTTCAGACCGGACGCCCCGAAGCTCCAGCCGGTCTGCGGCGAGCGCAGCATGTAGCCGACGTCGGCCGCGACGGCGCTCGCGTGGTAGGTCTCGGCCAAGGTGGAGTGCAGGTACTTCGCGCCGACGCCGAAGAAGTGGTCGAGGTCGTAGGTGCCGTCCTTGAGCTCCACCGGAGTCATGCCCACGCGCTCCGAGTAGCCGGCCTCGAAGACGACGTCGCTGCCCGCGTTCAGGTTGGACGAGCTCGCGAGCGAGCCGTCGGGATTGAGCGTGTTGACCTGGATCGTCCCGGACTGCGAGTACAAGAGGGAGGCCGCAAGGGTCGTGTAGCCGTTGCCGGTGATGCCCGTGAACGGAGTCGGACCGCCGTAGGAAATCTGCTGCAGGGACGTCTGGCCCGCGCCCGCGATATAGGTGAACTCGATGTCCTGCGCGTTCAGCAGGGAGAGGCCCGCCGGATTGTACTCGAGCGCGCTGTCGTCGTTGGCGACCGCCGTGAACGCGGTGCCCATGCCCATCGCGCGCGCGCCGAGCGGGACCTGCAGGACCTGCCCCGCGGTCGTGCCGGGATTGGCGTTCTGCGCGAGCGCGGGAGCCGCCGCGAGCGCGAGGAGCAGGGCCGCGACGAGCCCGCGGGACGCACCCGTCATTTGATCACCACGATCTTCTGGGTGTCGTCGACGCCGGGACCCTGAGCGCGCACGATGTAGACGCCGCTGGCGACCAGGTTGCCGCGCGAGTTGCGCCCGTTCCAGTTGATGGAGCCCATGCCTTCCGGCACCTGGCCGTCGAACAAGGTGGTCACGCGCTCGCCGAGTACCGTGTAGATCGTCAGCACCATGCGCCCGGAGCCGGACGTCGAGTACTTGATCGTGGCCTGCTGGCCCTTCATCGGGTTGAACACGTTGTTGTAGGCCATGACATAGCCGGCGCCCGTGCCGGTCAGGTTGATCGCGTTCGAGAGACCCAGCGAAATCGCGTTGTTCACGGTGGACGCTCCGCCGAGCACGGCGTTCGTGGTGGAGGCGAAGACCTCGACGTAGACCGTGCCCACGGACGGGAAGCGCGCGGCGAAGCCGGGCTGCAGCGTGATCTCTCCCGTGATTTGTCCGTGCCCGTTCGTCTGGGTGGTCAGCGCCACGTCGCTTCCGCCCTGAGACGTGTTCGTGTTCGGGATCACGTTCTGAGAGGAGTCGCGCAGCTGGACGTAGTTCAGAGTGTAGGGCTGGGAGGTCGTGTAGGTCGCGACGTTGACCGCGAAAGAAATCACGTCGTTGCTGTAGGTCGCGGTCACGATTCCGGCGGAGAGCGCGCTGGCCCGCGTGTAGTTGAGCGTCAGCGTGTAGGGATTCGCGTTGTACACGTCGCTCGGGCTGTTGCTGTACGTGCCCCCGACGACCTCGACGAACATGAGCTGCCCGGACGGATTCTGGTAGCTCATGCTGATCGTCTGCTGCGTCGTCGTGCAGCCCGAGATGGTCTGGTTCGACCCTTGCTGAAGATTGCCGTCCAGGCATTCCCCGTCCGCGGTGCCGATGCCGTCGTAGGGCGGCGCGACCGTCGCCACCTGGTTGTGGCCGCTGTCGAACAGGAACATCTGGAAGCCGGAATAAGTCAGCGGATAGCCGCTGATCAGGGGGAGCTTCAGCGTCGCGGTGATCAGCCCCGGGCCCGCGCCGAACGAGTAGTAGTCCTGGTCGGCGATCGGATAGATCGTCGCGTTGAGGGTCGTGATCGTGCTGATGTCCGTCGCGGTGTCGAACCCGTCGTTGGGCTCGTAGGCGTCCTCCCCCGACTGCGAGACGGAGTCGGGGATGTGAGTGCCGAACGCGGAGACGATCGCGGAATTCGCGTGGCCCGCGCCGCCGCAGGAAGCGACGGTTCCCAGATGATCGACGGCCTCCAGGGCGTCGACGAGCTCCGCGAAGCTCTCCGGGAAGAACAGGAGCGCCTGGAACTCGAGGTTGTCGGCGCACTGCTGGCCCATCGTCTTGCGGATCTCCCAAAGCGCCTGGGAGACGAACGGGCTGTCGGCGTGGATCTCGCCGGTCCAACCGGGGTTGGTGCCCAAGTCGTAGCAGGGCGGGTTCTGCGAACAGTCGAGCGCGCGCAGCGGCGTGTAGGACGGGCCGTTGCCGTAGAAGTAATTGACGAACGAGCCGATGTTCGGGTCGTTGAGCGACGACGCGGAGAAGTAGTCGGCGTTCGCCTCCGAGATCGTGCCCGCCTGGCCGAAGTTCACGAGCGGCCAGATCTTATTGACGATGTAGTGCGTGTACTCGTGGTGCGGGACGGTCGCGTCGTCGACGAACGCGTCGGACGGGGTGGCGTAGCGGCCGTCTCCGAAGAACAGATCGTCGAAGTCCGGGTCGAAAAAGGCGTTCAGCAGGTCGGGACCGACGTGGACCATCGCGGCGACGGGGCCCGGAAGAGGCGCGTACGCGCCGCCGGGGCAGGTCGGACCCGCCGTGCACGAGTTGACGCCGGGGCCGTAGTTCGCCTGGCCCAGCGTGCCGGAATTCTGGGTGTACGAGACGGCGCCGCCGTAGCCGGCGCTCGCGTAGCCGTACGTGAAGAAGTCGTGCATCTGGTTCAGGTGGTAGAAAAGGCTCAACTCGCCGTGGAGGTTCGGGCACGTTCCAAAGCCGGACCCGGTCGGGCAGTCGAACGAAGTGCCGGGGACTCCGGCCGTGAAGGTGTCGCTGCTGGTCCACTCGTGGCTGGAAGGCAGGGCGCCGGGGCCTACGGGGTTCGTGTAGTACAAGGAGCTCGACGCGGCGATCGTGTAGCCCACGTTGCTGCCGCCCTTCGCGGCCAGGTTGAGCTGGAAGCCCGCGCCGTGGGACTCGGCGCCGTGATCGGCGTAGCCGGTGTAGCCGTTGAGCAGGGTGTTCGAGAAAACGCTCGGGGGGCGGGGTCGTGCAGCCACGCAGCCGACGTAGGAGCCCAGCACGTTTCCGTTCGGATCGTAAACGCCGAGCTGGTCGTCCTGCGTGAGCGCGCCGCCCTCGCCGGTGACGCTGGTGTCGTCGTCGAATTGTCCGACTTTGAACGAGGAGAACCTGGGGATCATCGTCGCGGGCGCGTTGCTGCAGCCGCTCGCGGTCAAGGTCGACGCGTAGACGTAGCCGAACTGGTAGGGACTCGGGGAAGCCGCCACCGTGCTGCACTGCTGCCAGAGTCCGGGGCCGTTGTCGTAGTGAGCGCTCGCGCCGCGGAACTCGGCGACGCTGACGTACGGGCCCTGCAGGGACGTCGACATCGGGTAATTGAGCGCGCTGCTGTAGGCGCCGGTGGCGCCGGTGACCAGCTGATTGGGATTGGCGCCGCTCGTCGTGTACGGCGGGAGGCCCAGGTAGACGTACTCGTTGTCGAACGCGCCGGCGATCGGCGCCGAGGTGCCGATCGGATCGAGATTGTAGACCTGGCCGGTGATCGTGCCGGAGATGAACTCGTGATTATTAAAACGCAGCAGGATCGCGCCGTTCAACGCGTCTACATAGTAGTGCCAAGATGCGCCGGGGGCATTGATCGTCAGCTTCCAGGCGAGGTGCGCGAGGCCGTCGGTTTCGCTCGGCAGGATCACCAGCGTCGGAGTCCCGAACGGCTTCCCCCCGCCCGCATCATTCAGGGCGTCCGTCGTCGCGGCCGCGGCGGTCACCGTCGGCGAGGTCGGCACCGTGATGTTCGGTTCGTACGAAGAATGCAGGCCCAAGACCGAGCCGTCCGCGGCCATGTGGACCTTGACCGCGGCGAACTCCACGGGGAGGCCCTTGTATTTCTGCCGGAAGAGCACGCTCGAGTGGCCGTTGCCCGTCGTCTGGCGCTCGTAGGTCAAAGTCGTCGGGTCGAGGCCGAGGATGTCCGGGTGCGCGTTGATGAACGACAGGCCGATCTGCTGCGGCGTGCCGTAGCGCGGCGTGTCGGGGCCGCCGACGAGAGACGTCGGGATGCCGGTGCGCGGGCTGAAGCGCAGCTTCCAGGTCTTGCCCGCCGCGGCGTTGAATTTCGCGAACGCGGCCGTCGACGAGGCGAGATGGCCCTTGCGCAGCTTCGGGTACGGATGATCGGAGCCGAAGCGCGTCCGGTCCCTCGCCGCATGGGGCCCGGCCTGAATGGCGAGCACGGGGCCGGCGGCCGCCAGGGCCGCCGCCGCCAGCACGACGCGAATCGCGCGAGCGCGTCTCATCTTCATGGAGCTTACCAAGGAGGCGTTACGGGATTGTTTCGTCTCTTTATCGTCGATAAAACGTGGGCTCGCCAGGAATCGAACCCGGATCCCTTGGTTCGAAGCCAAGTATTCTATCCGTTGAACTACGAGCCCAGGGCTGTGAGTTTACAACAATAAATCCGTTCGGCGAGTAGAAGAATCGAGCGGCGGTGTCAGTTCCGCGCCGGCGGCGAGCTCGGGAAAGGCTGCGCCCGGGGCGCCAGACGGAATCGGCCGTCGAGACCGCGCGCGTAGACCTCCCAGCGCCCGCCGTTGTAGGCGCACACGCGGCGGAACGCCGGCGGGCCGCCGCGCTCGAGGGCCAGCGCGATCTCGGCTTCGAGGAACTCGGGCGCGAGCGCGGGCCCCTCGACGTCCAGAACGACCGCGCCGAGGCCGTGTCCGTGGCGGCGCATCGATTCCGCGAGCTGGGCGTTCGCGCGCCGAACGTCCTTGGCCGCCTCGCCGGCGCGCACGCTCTTCATTTCGACGACGGTGCCGCCGACGACCAGGTCCGGGGTCAACCCGTTCTCGACGACGATGACCTGGACGTCGCGCGTGAGCGCGAGAATGCGGCGCACGGTCGCGACCTCGTGGTTTTTGATGTCGGGCACGCGGTCGACGGCCTCGGGATGACGCGCGAGATCGAGCGCCAGGAAGCGCCCCCCCGAGCGGTCGCGGTAGACGAAAATGTCGATCGGCGGCATCCGCGCCAGTCCGAGCCGCGTCTTCTTCTCGAGCGCCCAGGCGATCGCGCTTTCGCGCGGATGGACCTCGACCGCGCGCAGTCCTTCGGGAACGCGGACCGTCGCTTCGCGCGGGCCGTCGAACGGATCGGCGCGGGGCCGCGCTCCGTCGGCGAACAGCACGCCGAGCTCGTCGAGGCTGCGCAGCACCGTGGGCCGTCCGTCGGCGCGCTTCGGGAAGACCAGCGCCGTCGTCGGCGCGGACGCCGGAGCGGAGGCCGGCGCGGCGGCCGCCGCCGCGGGAATGGGCGCCGGCGCGGCCGCGGCCGCGAGCGGCGACGCGAGCGTCGGCGAGAAGGCGAGCGCGGGCGCCGCGGCGAGCGTCGGCGGCGGCGCGAGCCCCGCGCCCGCGGCCGCCGAGCGGCCGAGAGCGGGGACGGCGAGCGGGCACGGCGCCGTCGCGGCCTCGCGCACCTGCGCCGCGGCGGGCGCGGCGGCCAATATCACGCCGATCAGCGCGCGGATCACGCCGAGATGATAGCCGATCCCGCGCGGCGCGGCGTGGGCCGTTGGGCGAGGCCGCGGCGGCAAAGGTCCTAGCGGGGCTCGCGGGCGAACAGAAGCGGAAGCTCCGGCTCGCGCGGCGGCGCCGCGGCGCGGGATTTCTTCGCGGGCGCGGGCGCGTCGACCAGCCCGTCGAGAATCTCGCGCGCGCCGCGCTCGAGCAGCTCCAGGTAGCGAGCGACGTCGTACTCGAGCCCCCCCTCCATCAGCGCGAGCGGCTGGGCGCGCCACTCCTTGACCCTGTCCTTGGCGTTCGCGATCACGTACTTCACGGTCTCGCCCATGTGCAGCTTGATCCCGGCCGCGGTCAATTTGCGGACGGCGATCGCGGTCGCGTTGTCGCGGCCGTAGTCTTCCGGGGCCCGCGCGAGATTGAACGTGATCGCGAGCTCTTCGGCGCTCACTCGGTTCTCCTTGAGGCGCAGGCGCGCCTGCGCGACGATCTCGAGCAGGTCGGGAATGCACGCGCGGCGCTCGCAGAGCTCGCCCGCGCGCGCGAGGCGCGCGAGCAAAGCGCCCTGCAGATTCTTGATCAACGGCGGCGTGTCGTGGCGGCGGCAGGCGAGGCCGCGGATCTTGAGCTCCCCGCTTTGAAACGCGCCGAAGTAGCGGCCGGGCACGCCGGAGCGCGCGTCCCGCTTCGACGCGCAGAAGCGCAGCCACTTGTACACGCCCTCGAGCGCCAGCGGGCAGCGCGCGGCTTTTTCCATGGCGCCGCGCAGTTCCTCCAAATCCGTGCCCGGCGGGACCTTGACCCACAGCGCGTCGACGAGCGCGTGCAGCAGATGCCCGCCGCGCGCCTCGACCTCGTCTTTGGCGCTGAGCAGGACCTCGCGGCCCCAGGCGGTCACGCACTCGTGCGCCTCGATCTTGCCGAAGCGCGCGTTTTTAAAACCCAGGTAGCCGAAGCAGCAGACGAGGCACCACTTGTGCGCGTCGGCGCGCGCCTTGTAGAGCGCCGCGCGCGCCCCGCGGGCCTTGTAGCGGCGCTTGTACTCCGCGCGTTTGATGAGGATCGGCGCGAGCACCGAGGGCACGAGGCCGCGGCGCTTCGTGCACAGAGTGTGGCCGATCTCCGGAACGAGGTTGTCCGGACAGCACGCGCAGTTCACGGTCTCCGGCGAGATGTTGTGCGAGACCATCATCTCGGGATACATCGACGTGAAGTCGTACTCCACCACGTTCTCGTGCCAGCCGATCTCGGGCTCGTACACGAGGCCGCCCTTGTCGGCCGAAAGCAGCTCCGAGGCCGGCCGGAAATCCTCCGCCTGCTGCTTCTCCATCGGAATCAAGATGCCGTTGGTCCACGCCCAGCCGGTCTGCATCGAACTGAGGCTGGTGCCGATCGTGCAGCGCGCCGCGCGCTGGACCGGAATCTTCGCGATGCGCGCGATTTCAAATAATCCCGCGTTGCCCGTCTGCGCGTGCATGAAGCTGTTGCGCCGGTCCAGGTGCCAGCGCCCGAAGAAGTAGCGCGCGCCGCCCTGGTAGATCGCGCGGCCGTAGGTGTAGAAGCTGCGCTCGCCGCGTCCGGCCATGCCGCGCGCCGCGTCGCGCGAGAAGCCGAGCGGAATATTTTCGTCGCGCGACCATCGATCTAAGAGCGGCAGCAGCGCGCTGTCGCCCCACTCGCTCTCGATCACGTCGGGGTCCCATTCCCGCAGCCGCCGCGCCAAGGTCTCGAGCTGGTCGCGCGGGCTCCCTTCGAGCTCGTAGTCTCGACCGTCCATGGTCAGGGCCAGGCGTCCGCGCAGGCCGTGATTGGGGTCCTGCGCCCCCGCCACGTCGGAGCCGGTCAGCGCCAGCCCCATGATCCTCAGCGGCGGCAATTCGTAGTCGACCGCCCAAGGGTCGTCGTCGAGAATAAATCCGTTGATGCGCTCGTCTTCGAAACGCACGCGCAGCTTGGCCAGCGGAAAATGCCCGCGATCGTAGTGATAGGTCTGCACGAGGTGGACGTCGGCGTCATACAAAGCCGCGCCGAAGGCGCGAATCCGTTTCACCAATCCGTCGCGCTCGACGGCGGGCGTTTCGATCTCTAAAACCGGAATCGCGCTTCCCGTGAACAGCTCTTTCTTTTCCGTCCACCGCGAAGAGGTCGGAAATTTTTGTTCCTTTAGAAAAGCCCGAACAGACTCCACTTGCGCCGCGGTCCCCGCCAAATGGAAAACCGGCCGCCACGGGTCCAGCAGCGCGTGAGACCGGCCGTCCGCGTCCAGAATCCAAACGCGCATGCCGCCTTCGTCCGCGTAGGCGTCAAAGAGCCACCCCTCCAGAATCTTTTCGCCCATCGCCCTTGCCCCTCTCCTCGTCCTGCGCGCGCCGCATCAGCCCCACCAGCATCGCCATCAGCGCCGCCTCGAAGGGCATCGGCCGGCTCGCCATCGCCGCCGCGGCCGCGTGAAAGCGCGCGAGCCGCCACAGCGCGTCGAACGCCTCCTGATCCTCTTTGCGCAGCGCGCGCCGGAAGTGCTTCCAGCACTCCTCCTCCGCCTGGAGGCTCATCGTGATCGTCGGCAGCGTGCGTCCCATGTTCCCTCGCGGCGTCGTCGTCGGCGCCTACTCAGTATAATCGAACACTTGTTCGAATACAAGACCCAGCGCGAGGAGCGAGGAGTCGGGCTACTGGAACCGAACCGGAGGCCGACCGGCTCTCTGCAGCAGCCGCTCGGCGGCGGCGCGGGGCATGAAGAAAGTCGCCTGGTTGGCGGGCACGGTGAAGCGCACGTTTTGCTTCAGCGGAAATTTCGCCTGCGCGTACTCCAGTTGATCCCAGGGAATGAACAGCGGCGTGCGCAGGACGTCATAGTGCCGGTACTGAAACGACCATCGGCTCCGCGCCAGCGCTTCCTGCGACGACGTGAGGTAGAGTCCCGCGCCGTCGGCGCCGACGAGACAGTCGGTCTGCGCCTCTCCCAAGGGGAAGCGGATGAGACAAGGCTCCAGCGGTCCCGCGAAGGGATGCGCGGCCGCGAAGTCGCGCTTGAGCCGGCGCTCGTCGTTGCGGTAGATCGAATAAATCCACGCCGCGAAAGCCGCCCCGAACAAAAGTGCTTTCGGGTCGATCATCCCGTTCGGGCTACTGGGTCGGGCGCGCGTTCGCCGCTCTCGTTTTTGGCGGCGAATGATTCGATGGCGCCGAGGACGCGTTCAATGTCTTTGCGCGTGGCCATGTTCTCCTTCATGTATCGAAGGTCGGCCCGAATCCTGCTGAATGTGATCTCCATTTGGCGCACGTCGAGATGAGTGGTGCGCTGGGAATTCAAGCGGCTCATGATTCGATCATACCTCCGCGAGAACTCCCTGACCAGGGTCTTTGGTCCCGGTCTTCGTCACGGAGTATACGCGGCGCCCCGCAAAAAAGTTCCCCCCGCGCGTTGAGCTCCGCGCGCCCGCGCGCCCCGCGCGCGAAAATCTCCGTCCAGCTTTCGCGGCCTTCCGGCGCCTTCCGTTCCGGCGCCAGCACGATCCACGCCGCCGCGAGCGCGTCCATCCCCGCCGCCGTCCGCGCTAAAATTTGCCGCGCTTCCTTGGCCGGCACGTCCTCGTCGTAGAACAGCGGCATCGGATCGGCGATGACCACGGGTTCGCCGCGCCATCGCGCCGGAACCTTCTTGGTCACCATCGTCTCGAGCTGATAAAGATTGAACGGCCGCGCCAACTCCACGCGCCGCAAGATCTGTCGCGGATCCCACCCCGCCGCGCGCGCGAAATAGCTGACCCCGTACGCGTCGAATCCATTCCCCGCGTCGAGCCACAGTATTCGTCCGCCGCGCGCCAGCCCCTCGCTCACCGCGCGCAAAAACCAACTCGGAAGTTCGCGCTCCCCGGAAATAAAATACTTCCCCGGCAGAACCGCGCCCTCCCCCACCAGCGGCCGCAGCGTCTGCGCAGTCGCGAGCAAGTTCTCGTCGGGCGCGTCCCTGTTCTCGCTCGGCACGAAAACAGTGTAATCGAACAGCCGTTCGGCTTCAAGGCCCAGACTTCGCTTCGACTGGGGTTCAGTCGTTACGATGCTCGCGCGCTTTCAGTCGTCCGACGGCGGCGGGAACGGTCTCATCGCGCCGCCGGAAAATCCTGGCTTGGGCCGCGTGGGAAGAACAGCCCTACCCGCGCCCCCCGACTCGGGGCCGAGATCGTTGCGTTTTCGGACGATCTCCTGTTGGAGATTGGGCGGCACTTCTTCGTAATGGCTCGGCTCCATCGTGAAAGACGCGCGGCCTTGAGAAATCGAGCGCACGACGGTCGCATAGCCTAACATCTCGGACAGGGGGACCGTGCACCTGATGAACTTTAGGTGGCCGCGGTCACCCATATCCGTGATCTTGGCGCGACGGCTGTTGAGGTCGCCGAGGACGTCGCCCGCGAGCTCCTCGGGCGTGACGGCTTCGCACTTCATGATCGGCTCGAGGAGCGTCGGGTCGGCCTTCATGCACCCGGACCGCAACGCCATCGCGGCCGCGATTTTGAACGCCATGTCGTTCGAGTCGGTTTCGTGGAAAGAGCCCTCGCATAAAGTCACCTTCAAATCGATGAGCGGAAAGCCGGCGAGCGCTCCGACTTCGAGGGCCTCGCGCACGCCTTTCTCGATCACGGGAACGAACTTTGACGGGATGCGGCCATGCTTGATGTCGTTAACGAACTCGAAGCCCTTGTTCAAGGACTGCGGCTCGATCTGTAGGATGCAGTGGCCATACTGGCCGCGGCCGCCCGACTGGCGGATAAACTTGCCTTCTTCGCGCACCTTCTTGCGGACGGTCTCGCGGTAGGCGACCTCAGGTTCACCAACAGCCGCTTCGACTTTAAACTCGCGCTTCAAGCGGTCCACGATGATGTCGAGATGCAGTTCGCCCATGCCTGAGATGACCGTGTTTCCCGCCTCGACGTCGTCTTTTACGCGGAGCGTCTGGTCTTCCTCGGCAAGGCGCTGCAGCGCGGAGATCATCTTGTCCGCGTCGGCATTCGTCTTAGGCGTGAGTGCAACGGAGATGACGGGGTCCGGGAAGACGATCTCCTCGAGAATGACGGGATTGTTCGGGTCGCAGATCGTGTAGCCGACGCGGCCGTTCTTGAGAGCCACGGTCGCGCCGATGTCGCCCGCGCAGATGTCCTGGATCTCCTCGCGCTCGTTCGCGTGCATGCGCAGGAGGCGGCCGATGCGCTCGGTGTTGCGGTTGTTGCCGAACATGACCGTGTCGCCGGTCTTCAGCGCGCCGGAGTAGACGCGGAAGAAAATAACTTTGCCTACGAATGGATCGGCCTGGACTTTGAAGATCAAGGCCGAGAGCGGTTCTGTGTCGTCGGCGCGGCGTTCGACGATTTTCTCCGGATCCAGCGCGTCGCGGCCCTGAACAGGCAATAGATCCAACGGCGATGGAAGAAAATCGCAGATCGCGTCCAGCAACGGCTCGACGCCGAGATTCTTGTACGCGGAACCGCACAGAACAGGAAAGATTCGGCAACGAACCGTTCCGGCGCGCAGGGCTTTGCGCAGTTCATCGGGCGAGATCTTTTCGTCGCCCTGCAGAAAGCGCGATCTCAGATTCTCGTCGAACTCCACGGCGTTCCCGACCAGCTTGCGGCGAAACTCCAAGGCTTTCATTTGAAGGTCGGCCGGGATTTCTCGTTCCTGCGGCGCGCCGTCTTTCCAGATATGCGCTTTCATCGTGATCAGATCGACGAAACCGGCGAAGTCCTTATCGACTCCGATCGGCAACTGGATCGGTACGGCGTTGGCGCCGAGCATCTTGAGGATTGAGTTGTACGACATGTCGAAATCGGCGCCCATGCGGTCCATCTTGTTGACGAAGACGATGCGCGGGACTTTGTGCTGGTCGGCCCGACGCCACACGGTCTCGGACTGCGGCTCGACGCCCTGCACGCCGTCGAAGCAGGCGACCGCGCCGTCGAGGACGCGCAGAGACCGCTCGACCTCCGCCGAAAAGTCGACGTGGCCGGGCGTGTCGATCAAGTTGATGTGGCAATCGCGCCAGCGGCAATAGACGGCTGCCGCCGTGATCGATATCCCGCGCTCGCGTTCTTGCGGCCTCCAGTCGGTCGTACCAGCGCCTTCGCGCGCAGCGTCCGGGTTTTGACCGCGCCCGGTGAGGCGCAAAATACGCTCGGTCGTCGTCGTCTTGCCCGCATCGATGTGGGCGATGAGCCCGACGTTTCGCAGTTGCTTGTTAGAAAACGTTTTGCTCATGGAGTCAGAGCGAGGATAGCGTTTTTTTAAAACATCCAGGCATCGCATATCGCGTGCGAATGCGCGGCTCTTGGTCGCGTCCACGGCGGACCGGCGGCCCTAACGTCGCGGCGACGTGTAGCGCGCGGCGCAGGCGTGCGAGCGGCAGCGGGTGCAGGCGCCGACGGCCAAGGAGATGAGGACGAGGCCGAGAGCGGCGAAGCTGACGATGAGAATGAATTCCTGGGTGGTGCCCCCTCCCATGACGAAGTGCTTGCTGTTGTCCATTCCCGCGGCGGCAAATCCGGCGATGGTCATCTCGATGCTCCGTCCGCGAACGCGGCCAGCTTTTCTGCGATCGGACCGCTCGGCGAAAATCTCCGCGGCCCCTGCGGAGACTATAGACGGATTCGGAGGTCGCCGAACCGAAACATAAAGAGAACGTTCCCGTCGCGCGGCGCGAAGAGTTTTTGTATCATCGGGGAAGATTTTCACGCGGAAGACGGCGATTATGGGCGGGCATTCCCACCGGCTTAGGCCGAGGAAACGGAGTTGCAGCCGAACCTGCCCGCAATGATCCGATTCAGACTTCGCCCAAAGCCTTCAGATAGTCTTCGCGGCTGATTCCCGCCGACCGGATGTTGTTCAGGATCACGAACACGGGCACATCCCGCGTGTGCATCGGGATTATCAGCGGTCGCGATATCCCGTCCTTCACCAAAGAGAGATGGCTCCCGCTTTGGCGCGATTCCCTGAACCCGAAGTGCTTGAAGACCTGAACTAGCTTCTTCGGTGAGAGCGGCCGTATCCTATCCACGCCGGCGCGTTAGGCGTGGGCCGGAATCTTGACCGCAATGCTCTTGTGGTGAAGAAGCTCGGGCGGGACCCAAGGGAAGGCTTGCTTTCGATTCTTGCTCCAGCCATGCTCCTCAAGGACCTCATCGAGCGTGCCCATTCGCTGCAACTCGCTGAGGAACAGCTGGGTCGCCTCGCCAAACTTATGAAGCGCCTCCGCCTCCGTCTTCCCGGCCGATGAGAGATCCAGCGCAGGCGTGTGCACGACGAAAAGCTTCGTCGCGCGGCATCGAAGGACGTTGATCGGGAGCTTGAAGCTAAACATTGGATTTATTTCGGAGGTGGCCAGCGAGAGGAACTTCTACCGTCAGGATAGCAGAGCACCCTATGTCTGTCAACAGCCGCCACGTGACGCTAACGCCGCGGCGAAGTGCAGCGCGCCGCGAAGGCGTGGAGGCGGCAGCGAGTGCAGAAGCCGACGGCGGTGAATCCGGCGATGGTCATGACCGAGGTGTAGCGGTTATCGGGCGGCCGCGGACCGAAACATATAGCGAACGTTTTGTCGCGTTTCTACGACGAGTTTTTGTATCATCCGAGGAGATTTTCACGCGGAGGACGGCGATTATGGGCGGGCATTCCCACTGGGCGAACATCAAGCACAAGAAGGGCGCGGCGGACGCCAAGCGCGGCAAGGCGTGGACCAAGTGCTCGCGCGAGATCACGATCGCGGCGAAGCTGGGCGCCAGCGGCGATCCGGGCTCCAATCCGCGCCTGCGCAAGGCGATGGACGACGCCAAGGCCGTGCAGATGCCGGCCGACACCATCAAGCGCGCGATCATGCGCGGCACCGGCGAGCTCGAGGGCGCGGCTTTCGAGGAGCTCACGTATGAAGGTTACGCCTCCGGCGGAGTCGCGCTCCTGATCGAATGCACGTCGGACAACCGCAACCGCACGCGCGGCGAGATCCACACCATCATGGCCAAGAACGGCGGTTCGCTCGGCGCGCCGAACTCGGTCGCGTGGATGTTCAAGGGCAAGGGACTCATCATCGTCAAGAAAGAGGGCGCGCCGTCGGAGGACGACGTGATGAGCGCCGCGCTGGACCTCGGCGCCGAGGACTTCAAGGCCGTCGGCGACGTCTACGAGATCTACACTCAGCCCAACGACCTGACGAAAGTGAAGGACGGGCTCGTCGCCAAGAAGATCGCCGTCGAAAGCGCCGAGACGTCGATGATTCCCGACAACCTCGTCGCCGTCGGCGAGGCCGACGCGGCGAAGGTGCTCAAACTCATCGAGCTGCTCGAGGCGCTCGACGACGTGAAGAACGTTTACGGCAACTACGACATCGCCGACGCCGTGCTGGAGAAGCTGGCCGCCTGACGCTTCAATAGCAGCCCTTTTCCTCGGAAAGTTCGATAAACTGAAATTCGAGTAGATGCCGGGCTGAGGGTTTCTTTTTTTCCAAGGTCGCGTCGATGCTGCGCACGACGCCGGCGAGAGTCGCGGAATCCACGGATCCCCCTTGCGTGCCTGCGGCGATGGCGCCCTTGATGTCGCCCGCCTCCGCCTGCGCGAACGCGACCGGGCCTGAGCCTTCGACGCAAGAGTCCTGGATTCTCGCCAAGGTCTTGCGGGCGCCTGCCGGGTCGCCCATCTTTGCCTGAGTCTCGGCGATAGCGACGAGAATTCGAGCGTGCATAGTGTACGGCTCCGGGCCGAACGATTGGGCAAGCTGCAGCGCGCCCGGAATATCGCCCGCGGCTACCAGCGCCCTCGAGAGCGGCTCGAACACTTCATAACGCTCGCTGCCATCCGTGATCCGCGAGGCCGTGCGCAGCGCGCTGTTGACGTCGCCTTTGGCCAGTTCGATCTTTGCAATGGCTTCGAGCGCGCGTTCTCTCCAAGATTGCTCTTGAATCGACTCCGTCGTTCGACGGGCTCCAGCAAGATCACCCGCTTCTGCCTGAGCCGTCGCGATTTCTTTCAAGGCTTCTGCCCTCTTTGTGAATAGGTTGACCGTGGCCGTCGAATTCACGTCTTGTAGGACTTTATTTATTTCCTTAGATCGGCCTTGAGAGTATAGAGCCTTGACGATGGACGCATAGGACTCAAAACCTCCTCGTGCGGCTGCGGCGAGGGCGCCGGGAAGATCTCCGAGCTCGGCGTAAACCAACGTTATCAGATCGGGATCTCCCCCCATCCTGGTGGCGTCGGTCAACATTATTCGAGCGTCTCGAATATCGTGCACGGCGATTTTCATGCGGGCAAGCTCGATGAGAATGTCCGCGCGAGCCGCTCCTGCATCGAGCAGCTGCGCCGCTTTTTTGGCTCCGGGCTCGTCGCCGGAACGAGCCAGCGCGAGACCGAGTTGCGCAAGCGCGGCCGTGTGTTCGAAAGAATCCCCGATCAGATCCGCCGTTTGAAAGGCGTCGTCCACTTCTCCGGCTTCCGCCATTGCGAGCGAAATCGCTTTCAGGCTGGAACCACGCGGCGTTCCGTTATCGCCGCGCTCAGCGGACAGACCCGATGCGAGCGCGACCGCTTTTGCGAATGCTTCGCGTGAGGCGACATGCGCGCCAGTTTTCGCCTGGATTTTGGCGACAGCAACCTGAATCTGCACCTTGTAGAAAGCATGATAGTATGGATCGTCATCCATGCCGTCGATAGTCCGGTACGCGCCGGCGAAATCATTCCTATCGGCCAGCGCGAGAGCGACGACGTAAGCGGAGCGCGACCAAATGCCGCTAGCCGGAATTCCCGAGATCGTTTGGCTGGCGGCCGCAACGTCTCCTGCCGCCGCCTGTGCCGCCGCCACCGATTGCAACAGCGACGCCCTTTCGTTCGCGGACGGATCGCCGAGACCATTAGCCGCTTGGCGAATTTGCGCAAGGAATCCCAGGCACTGAGCGACCGTGGGGACTTGATCAGAAGCTGCATGCGATTTCGCTTCCTGAGCCGAGGCCGACGCGATAGAGGCAAGCGCCCACACGCCGCACGCGATCGACAATCGGAGCTTCATCGCCGGTGTTATCATCACCGCGAAGGGTAGCTTACCGTCTAGGATTTTCCCAGGCCTTTAAAAAATCACTCGCACGAATGTTCGACAAGCGCTAGAATAGGCCGTTGCCTAAAAAAGTGCTTGGCATCGATCCGGGAATGCACGAGACCGGCTGGGCCGTCCTGGACGGCGAGCCGTCGTCTCCACGGCTCGTCGCCTCGGGCTGCATTCGCACCAAGCCCGGCGTGCCGTTGGCGCAGCGCCTGAAGTCGATCCACGCGGAGCTGCGCGCCGTTTTGGCCGAGCACGAAGTCGAGTCCTGCGCCATGGAAGAAATGTTTTTCACCACGATCGCGGTGAGCGTGCGCTCGACCTTGCAGGCGCGCGGCGTCGCCGTGCTCGCCGTCGCGCAGGCGGGGCACGACGTGCACGAATACAACCCGAAGTCGGTGAAGCTCGCTTTGACCGGCTCCGGCCGCGCGGAGAAAGCGCAGATGCAGACGGTCGTGCAGAAGGCGCTGGGCCTCGCCGAAGTCCTGCGCCCCAACGACGTCGCCGACGCGGCCGCGATCGCACTTTGCCACATGCGCTCCGGCCGCATGAAGGGACTCAAGGTTTTGGACGCGTGGGGCGGAGGACGAAGAGCATGATCGCGTCTTTGCGCGGCGTGGTGCTGACGAAGGATTTGGAGTCCGTGGTGCTGGAGACCGGCGGCGTGGGCCGCGAGATTCACGTCACGGCTTCAACGGCCTCGCGGCTTCCCCCGCCCGGCGGCGAGGCGCTGTTGTTCGTCATCCCCTCCTACGCCATGTACGGCGGCGGAGAGACCTTGTACGGCTTCGTGGACCCCGCCGAGAAGTCCCTCTTCCTCGCGTTTCGCGACGAGATCCCGGGCACCGGCGCCAAGAAGGCGCTCGAGTACTTGGACAAGGCGTCGAAGTCCCTTCCGGATTTTCGCCGCGCGGTGATCGAGCGCGACGAGAAGATGCTTTGCGCCGTGTTCGGCTTCACGAAGAAGACCGCGACCAAGCTCCTCGACGCGCTCAAGGGCAAGCTCGAGGACGTGCACGTGGGCGGCGCGCCGCGCGTGCAGCGCGCGACGGAGCCGACCCTGCCGCCCGGCAACTGGTCGCAGGCGCTGTCCGCGCTCGAGGCGCTCGGCTATAGGAACTCCGAAGTGCGCGGCGCGCTCCAGGCCCTCGCCGAGGAGCACGGCGGCCGCGACGTGCCGGCCGACCAGCTCGTGCGCCAGGCGCTCAAGAGGCTCTGATGACCAAAGCCCGCGACGAGTCCGTGCTGAACCCCGGCGCCAAGCCCGCGGAGGAGCCCGCCGACCGCGCGCTCCGGCCGAAGACGCTCGCCGAGTTCGTGGGCCAGGAAGCGCTCAAGGCGAACCTCCACGTCTTCATCAAGGCCGCCAAGCAGCGCGGCGAGCCGCTCGATCATTGTCTTTTTTACGCGCCGCCGGGCCTGGGCAAGACCACGCTCGCGAACATCCTCGCGCGCGAGATGGGCGTGAATCTGCGGACCGCCAGCGGTCCCATTCTCGAGCGCGTCGGCGACTTGGCCGCGCTTCTCACCGACATCTCCGAAGGCGACGTGTTCTTCATCGACGAGATCCATCGCCTCAATCCGCTGGTCGAGGAAGCCCTGTACCCGGTGATGGAGGACTACACGTTCTTCATCTCGACGGGAAAGGGGCCGGCCGCGTCGACGCTCAAACTCGCCGTGCCGCGCTTCACGCTCATCGGCGCCACCACGCGCTCCGGACTGCTCACGGGCCCTCTGCGCGACCGCTTCGGCATCGTCGCCCAGCTCGGCTTCTACAATCCCGAGGAGTTGCGCCGCATCGTCCTGCGCTCCGCGGGCCTGCTGAACGCGCCGTGCGACGCGGGCGGCGCGGACGAGATCGCGCGCCGCTGCCGCGGCACTCCGCGCATCGCCAACCGCCTCCTGCGCCGCGTGCGCGACTTCGCCCAGGTGGAAGGCGGCGGCACGATCACCACGGAGTCCGCCAAGAGCGCGCTCGGCAAGCTGGAGGTGGATGAAGAGGGTCTTGATCCGATGGACCGCCGCCTCCTGCGCGCGGTCATCGAGAAGTTCGACGGCGGCCCGGTCGGCGTCGAGAACCTGGCCATCGCGGTCAGCGAGGAGCTCGACACCGTGACCGACGTGGTGGAGCCCTACTTGATCCAGGCCGGCTTCCTCTCCCGCACGCCGCGCGGCCGCGTCGCCTCGCCGAAGGCGTACGCGCACCTCGGCCTCAAGGCGCCCAAGCGCCCCCTCGACCTGTTGTGATCCTCGCGGCGCTCCTCCTCAGCGCGGCCGCCGCCGCGGCGCCGGCCGCGGCGCCATCGCCCTCGATGGTGCAGGTCGCGATCGTCCACTTGGCCGCCGCCGCCACCTTGTCGGCCGACGGACCCGTCGAGGTCGTGGAACCCAGCGGCCGCCGGCGTCCGCTCAAGTGGAAGGGCCCGATTCCGCTCAAGCCGCGCGAGGGCGGGCTCCTGCTCGCCGACATGCACCTGCCCACCGAGACGCGCCTCGTGCCCGCGTCCGGCGTGCGCGTGAGCGTCGGCGCCAACCCGTACCTCGGCACGCTCATCCTGCGTCTCGATCCGGGACAGACGATCACCGTCGTGGAGGAAGTCGAGATCGAGGACTACCTTCTCGGCGTGCTCCCGCACGAGATGGACCCGGACTGGCCGCTCGAGGCGCTGAAGGCTCAGGCTGTGGTGGCGCGCTCGTTCGCGTACGCGAACCGCGGCCGCTTCAAGACGGAGGGGTTCGACCTCACCGCCGACACGCGCACCCAGATCTACCGCGGCCTCTCCGACGTCAACGAGAACGTGCGCGCCGCCGTGCGCCAGACGCGCGGCGAGGTGCTCGGCTGGCACGGCCAGCTCCTGCGCACCTACTTCCACGCGTGCTGCGGCGGCCACACGGAAAATTCCGCCGAAGTCTGGGGCGGCGACCCCAAGAACACGCCGAAGCCCCTGCGCGGCGTCGTGGATAAATGGTGCCGCACCGCGCCGCCCATGCACTGGACCGCGTACTTCGCGTGGCAGGATTTGATGGAGGCGTTCGCCGAGAAGGCGAACCTGCCCGGGCCGCTCAAGTCCCTGCGCCTCGGCCGCCGCGACGTCGCGGGCTACGTGCAGGACTTCATCGCGACCGCGGGCGGGCACGACGTGCGCGTGAAGGCGTCCGACGTGCGCCTGCTGCTCGGCGCCGCGGATCTCAAGAGCACGCGCATCCTGAAGATCGCTGCGAAGAAGAAAGGCGTGGAGTTCGTCGGCGCCGGCTCCGGCCACGGCGTCGGATTGTGCCAGTGGGGCGCGCGCCGCCAGGCCGAGGCCGGACGCAGCTACGAAAAAATCCTGCGCTTCTACTTCCCGGGCGCGGACCTCTCGGTGGTGGACGAATGAGCCCTCTCCCCCTGTCGGACTACGACTACGAACTTCCCGAGGAGCTGATCGCCTCGGCCCCCGCGGAGCCGCGCGACTCTTCGCGCCTGCTCGTGATCGACCGCGCCTCCGGCAAGCTCGAGCACGCGATCTTCCGCGACCTGCCGAATTTCTTGAAGGCGGGCGATCTGCTGGTCCTCAACCGCACCAAGGTCCTGCCCTGCCGCCTCGTCGGAAAAAAATCGACGGGCGGCAAGGCCGACCTTTTGCTCGTGAAGGAGCTGGGCCCCTCGCGTTGGAGCGCGCTCGCCTCCGGCTTTAAAAAAGGACAGACGCTCGTCTTCGACGGGGGCATGACCGCGACGGTCGAAGGCCTGAACGCCGACGGCGAGTACGAGCTCGCCTTCGCGACGGCCGACGTGCGCCCGTACCTGGCCGAGCACGGCCTTCCCCCGCTCCCGCCCTACATCGCGAAGAAGCGCCTCGCCTCGCGCGCGGACGCGGAGCGCTACCAGACCGTCTACGCGCGCGACGAGGGCTCGATCGCCGCGCCCACCGCGGGCCTGCATTTCACGCCGGAGCTCCTCGACCGCCTGCGCGCGGGCGGCGTGGACACGGCCTGGGTGACTTTGCACGTCGGCCGCGGCACCTTCCGACCCATCGCCTCCGACGACGCCGACCAGCACGTGATGCTCGCCGAGCGCTTCGAGGTGGAAGCCGCCGAAGCCGAGAAGATGCGTGCCGCGCGGGCTCGCGGCGGCCGCCTCGTCGCCGTGGGCACGACCGCGACGCGCACGCTGGAGACGCTCGCCGCCTCCCCCGCCGGCCTCGCCGCCGCGAAAGGCGAGAGCGCGCTCTACATCCGCCCCGGCCATAAATTCGGCGCGGTCGACGCGCTGATCACGAACTTCCACCTGCCGCGCTCCACTCCGCTGATGCTCGCCTGCGCGTTCGCGGGGCGCGAGCTCGTGCTCTCCGCGTATAAAGAAGCGCTGGCGCGCCGCTACCGCCTGTTCTCCTTCGGCGACGCGACTCTTTTCCTTTAAATAGCGTCCCGCGCCGCATTGACAGAGTCCGCGTCGAGACTTATCCTGCGTTCATGCACGCCCTGCTCGCCGCGCTGGCCCTGACGGCGGTCCCGTCGCGCGCGTCCGCCGCGGACGATCCGCTCGCGCTGACGCTGGCCGCCACGTCCGGCGGCTGTCGCGGCGACGAGCAGGGCGCCGCGCGCCTCGTCTGCGCCTCGCGCCAGGCGCAGGGCGCGGTCGAGGCTCTGGAGCTATTCCGCGCGCGGGCGGCCTCGGCGGAGGATCGGAATAAAGCCGCGGCGTTGGTGGCGCCGGAACTGGCGCCGTTCTTCCGCGACCGCGACTCCGCGCTCGACGCGCTCTATCGCACGCTCGCGGTCCTGGACGACAGCCGCGTCCTGGCCGCCGGAAACGACTCCTGCTCCGCCCGGGCGCGGCGCGCGGTCCTGCTCGGCTCGTCCGACGGCCTCTTCGCGGACCCGCGCACGGGCCGCGCGTCCGCGTGGCTCACGCGCCTGCTCGGTCCAGAGGCGGCGGAGCGCAGCGCCGCGTCCGCGCTCGACGCGGCCGCGGGCACGCCGCTCGCCGACGCGGACTACGAGCGCCTGCGCGCGCGGGCGCGCGAACTGAGCCGGCGCATTTTACAGAACGGCGCGGACCGGTCTGCGCTGTGCGAGCGCGCCCGCGCGTATACGGCGCTGGCCTCCGCGCATCGATTTGCGCGCCTGACGCCCGCGGGACGCGAGACATCGGCGGCGACGGATCCCGCGGCGTCGGTGCTCCTGCTCGTGCGGCTGCGCGCGGGCGGCTACGACGCGCTCGGCGCCGCGGTCGCGGTCGACGGGCCGCGCGGCCCTCGCCTGCTGACGGACGCGCGCCTCGTCCTCGACCCCGCGACGGGTCATGCGCTCACGGACCTGGCCACGGTGCGCCTGGACGAGGGCAAGTTGTCGGCGCCCGCGCCCTGGACGCCGGCGCGCGCGGACGCGTCCGCCGGCCTCGCCGAAGGCCCGGTCCCGGACGGAGTGCCCGCGCTCGCCTTGGCCGAGGGCGCGCCGCGCGAGCGCGACCTCGTGAGCGCGATCGGTCAGTCGGGCGCGTCGAGTCTCTGGGGCCGCACGCAAGGCCTCGTCTCGCGCGTCGGCGGCGACTGGTTCGCGACGGACGCCGCGGTCGACGTCGGGATGACGGGCGCCGCGGTCTTGAACGCCGACGGGCGGCTCGCCGGTGTGCTCGTCCTGCGCGCGGCGCGCACGACCGACGAGCGCCGTCTCGACTGGCCGGCCGCGGTCTCGGCGCCGGCCCTGCGCCGCTGGCTCTCCGGCGACGCGCTCGCAGCGCCCGCGGGTCCGCTCGACGTGGCGGGACTCGGAACCGCGTCGATTGCGGGCGGCGCCTTCATCGACGCCTCGACCAGTTGGAACGAAGGCTGCGGCGGCGTCGGCACGTACATCCCGGAGCTCAACCAGACCATCCACGCGACCTGCGCCGCCGACTGCGACTGCAGTTCGCCGTCCCCCTCGCCCCAGCCTTCCTCGCCGGCGCCGCAAGCCGCCCCGTCCGCGCCCGCCGGGCCCGACTACGCCCAGCAGTTCGGCGCGCAGATGGGCCAGATGATGGGCCAATACCTCGGCAACATGATCGGCCAAGCGTTGTTCGGCGGCGGCGGAGCCGCCGCCGCGCCCCCGCAAGCACCCGCGCCGGTCCCGCGAGCGCCCGCCCCGCCGCCGAAATCCGAGCGCCCGCAGGACGAGCGCAAGATCATCGGCCTCAAGCTGACCCTCGATCCGCCCGATCCCCAGCCCGGCCAGACCGCGACCCTCACCGCCCAGCTCCTCTTCAATGGAGACGACTACGAGGACAAGGCCAACGTCGACATCGACCTGAGCGCCCCCGAGACCGGCGAGGCGCGCTTCCTCGACCCGATGGCCGGCGCCGACGATGACGGCCAGAAATCTGTCAGCCTGCAAACCGACGCCGACGGCAAGGCCGTCGTCAAACTGAAGGTGACCGCGTTGCACACGGGAGAACCGCGCCGCAGTCGAGCCCGTGAATCCACCGCCGAGACTTCGCCCTCGAACTCAGGCGGTTCCACAGACGTCTTGGCCGCGGCTGGCGTGAGCGGCGGAGTTCCTTCGGTTCCTGTCGCGATCATGACGTCGATCGTCATCCACGGTGCAGCCGATACCAACAACGGGCGATTCAACGATAAACTGACCATCGTCGAATGCCCTCAAGGGCAAAAGCCGAATCCCCGAAAAAACAAGGCGCGTGCGGCCGCTGGCGGCGCCGCGAACCCCGGCACTCCGACTCCGCCGCAACCTGGCAATCCCGGTTCACCGCCGTCGAGTGCTCCCGCGTGCGCCCATAACATGGACGATTGCTACCGCTTTTATGCCCACTACGCCCATGCGTTGTTCGACTGCGCCAACGCTGTCAAAACGGGGGATTACTGCAGGAGCACGGGTAGTCCGTCGGCCCCCGGAGGGGCGTCTCACGGGGGCGGAGCCGTGCCTTCAGAAGGGTATTTCGCCAATGGAGCTCAGCCGGAGGAGGAGCCTGATTGTATTGCCGACGATTCGAACTCTGAGCAACAAGCCATCAAGCCTCAGAATAAAAACGACAGCAAAGGTGAATCGTCAGAAGAAGAGAACGAGCCGGGCTCCGACAAAAACACAATTCACGACATTGGCTTGAGAGAGAAAATTGAAGAATCAGGGATGACTACCAAAGAAGCGGGAAAATTCTTTGGCTGGGAGGCGAACGGCCAAATAACCAAATCCGTGTCTGATTTCGATAGAGCAACGCTGGAATCAAACGGTTGGAATGAAACTACTCTCGATGATGTTGCAAGCGCCTATGAAAAGGTCAACGAGATAACGCCTAAAAATAAATCAGCGTTGCCGCGAGCGCAGCAATTACGGGCCCTAATCAGCACGTATTTCAAATAAACCGGAAGGGTGGAGTGCTATGGCTAAATCGAAAATTACTTTTGTCAATGAATACGGCTCCCCGATGCAATTGACTTTCGAGCCGGAGGGCGGTTCACTACGAATTCAACCCAATGAGCGCGTCGAGATTAACGTGAAGGGAGACAAGGAATCGTTGATCGTCTGTCTGAATAAATTTGAAAATGAGCCCAATGTCGTCTTTTGGCAGAATGGCGACTGCGAGTATGATGCTTACTACAAGGGCAAAAGCGTCTGGGAGTATATGAAGTGATGCTGACGCCGGCCGAATCCATGACGAATCATTTGTGTCCAGTTTTAGCCGAGGCGGAACATTCGCGCGGTCGACCGGTCGGCCGGACTTGATTATTCCCGCCGCACGGCTATAATCACGGCAACATGGCCGATCTCGTCACGCGCAACTTGACGATCCTGCTCACGGACATCAAGGGCTTCACCGACAAGACCTCCCACAAGAGCCGCGCCGAGATCCAGACCCTCCTCGACCGCCACAAGGAGATCGTCCAGCCCGTGCTCGAGAAGCGCGGCGGCAAGCTCGTCAAGACGATGGGCGACGCGTTCCTGATGACGTTCGAGAGCCCGACGAACGCGGTGCTCGCGGGCGTCGAGGCGCAGGCCGCGCTGGCCCAATACAACGCCGGCCGCAAGCCCGACGACAAGATCGAGATACGCGTCGCGATCAATCAAGGCGAGGTCAACGTCGCCGACAACGACATCTTCGGCGAGCCGGTGAACATCACCGCGCGCATCGAGGCCGTCGCCGACGCGGGCGACGTGTTCTTCACCGAGGCGATCTATCTCGCGATGAACAAGAAGGAGGTGCCCTCCAGCGAGGTCGGCCTCCTCCAGCTCAAGGGCATCCCGGAAAAAGTGCGCGTGTACCGCGTGAAGTCCGAGCATCCGGTCGAGAACCTGGGCGACGCGCTCAAGTACGCGGCCGAGCGGCCGGTCCCCGCGGTCCCGGCTCCGGCGCCGCGGGCGCCCGCGCCCGCCGATTCGCTCGGCGCGGGCGCCGTCGCGGCCGCAATCGCTCTGATGGCGTTCGGGGTCGCCCTCGTCGCCTATCTGCACAACCGCCGCGCCGCGCCCGCCGCAGCGGAGCCTGCGTCCGCTCGGGCGCCCGCCGCTCCCGCGCTTCCGGCTCCGCTCGGCCAAGCGGCGATCTCCGCGGCGCCTGCGCCGACCGTCGCCGCGGCGGCGCGCGTGAACGGACGGACGTTTCCGTCCGTGGTCATGGCTTGGGAGCGTCCCGGCAAGCGGAGCGCCGATCCGATGCTCCGCGCGGCCGAGCTCTCGCGCAGCGACCTGATCGCCTCGGGGCCTTACACCTTCCGGCTGAAGTGGGACGGCGCGTCGGACGCGGTCGCGGAGAGCTTCACCTCGGACAGCCTCGTCGAGGGCGCGCGCATGAGGCACGGCATCCTCGCGCTCAACCCGAACGCCGTCCTGCTCCTCGAGATCCGTATCGCGAGCTATCCCGACGCGGCCCTGCCGGCGGACCATCCTTGGTGGCTGCGCGACGCCCAGGGACGCCGCATTCAGGCTTGGGCGCCGGGCTGGTCGAAGCTCGACATGCGGTCCGCGGCTCTGCAGGACCACGCCGCGGCGCAGTGCCGCGCCGCCGTCGCCTCCCGCGTCGTCGACGGCTGCCTGTTCGGCGGCTTGCCCGACGACCAGGACGGACTCGCGCTCATCCGCAAGGCCCGCGCGGCCGCCGGCGAAGGCGCGCTGCTGATGGCCACCGCGGGAAAGGAAGTTCCGACCGTCGGCCCCGAGCTCAACGGTCTGCTGCTCATTCAGACGAGGGAGCCGACGCCCGAGTACCTGCAGAGCAACGCCGCGACTTTGATCTGGGCGCAGTCGCATCTGCGCGAGCCGCGGCTCGCCGCCTACGTGCTGAAGCGGTCCGTGCGGGACGAGCGGCTGCTGCGCCTGGCCACGACTTTGGTCCTGACGCATTCCAACGGCTACGTCCTTTTCGCCGAGCCGCCGGGGCCGCCCAGAGACGGCTGGAGCGGCGATTGGCCCTCTTTCTGGAACAAGACCTTGGGCCGCCCGCTCGCGCCCTCTCAGCCGCGTCCGGACGGCACGGTCACGCGCGAGTTCGAGAGAGGGACCGTCGTCTACAACGCCCTCGGCGGAGGCGCGGTGCGCCTGACCTTCGCGGAGCCCCGGACGAGCGCCGCCTCCGGCGGCCGCGCGAAGAGGTTCGTCTTGGCCGCCGGCGACGGCGACCTGTATCTGAAGTAGCGGACGCGAATCCGGCGCAATTCGTAAAATGCGCGCATGCACCTGCGCATCCCCGACAATTGCGCTTTCATCCTGCGCACCGGCGGCGCGAACATGCGTCTCGCGGAATTCCGCGTCTCCTACGCGATCGCCGTCGGCGGCGTGCGTGTGCCGAGGCCGAGAAGCACTTCGACCAGAACGCGCCGCGGAACGAGATCGGCCCCGAGGGCGACTTCATCCGCGCCGAGACCAAGCGCCTGCGCGCGCTGTACCCGAAAGTCGCGGTCGCGCCCCTGCTCGACCGCGTCGAAGACGACGCGGTCGCCGTCCCGCAGGAATAGCGCCGTTCAGGCGGCGCGCGCGCGCAGGTTGCGCAGGGACTCGCCGAAGCGGCCGAGCCCGGCGCCGAGCACGTTCAGGATCACGCAGAGGTTCCAGATCGCGAGCCGAGCGGCGGGCATCCCGGCCAGCCGGCCGCCGCCGATCATGACCGCGACGAGCGCGAACGAGAGCAGGACGTCGAGCGAGTTTCCGAAGTCCTTCCAGGCTTCCGGCGCGTGCGGCGGCCGCCGCAACGGCCGCGTCGCGAGCGAGAAGACGCACGCGTCGATCGGCCGGCGCCCGGCGAAAGCCAGCCCGGCGAGATTCAGGACGTTGAGGACCGCGTCGACCGCGCCGAGCGCGACGAATGCGGGCCCGAGCGCGCGCGCCGCCGGCGCCGCGGACTCGAGGAACGACAGGCCCGCGAGGACCTTGAAGCCGCAGAACGGCAAGCCGACGGTGAGCACCTCGAGCAATTCCAATCGCCGCGCGCGGGAGGCGTCGCTCATGCCCGTAGTCTATCAAGAAGCGCGCGGCGGTTTTCGTAGAATAGCCGCATGGCCGAATCCTCGACGGGCGCTCGCTATGCGCGGATCTATGCCGCGGTGAGCCGCATTCCGCGCGGGCGCGTCGCGACCTACGGTCAAATCGCGCGGCTCGCGGGCCTGCCGCGCCGCGCGCGGCTCGTCGGCCATGCTCTGCAGGTCATGCCGAAGTCGGAGCGCGCGCCGTGGCAGCGCGTCGTCAACGCGTCCGGCGGCATCAGCGCGCGCCCGCACCCGTACGCCGAGCTCCAGCAGCGCGCGTTGCTCGAGCGCGAGGGCGTCGCTTTCGGGTCCGGGGGCCGCATTTCGCTGAGCCGCTTCCAGTGGAAGGCGGGCCTCGCGCCCGGAGGGCGCTGACGATGGAGCTGGGGATTTACGAGGAGAGCGACCTCGCGCTCGCCCTGGCGCTCGAGTGCGACCCGGCGGTGATGGGGGAACTCGGCGGCCCGCGCCCGCGCGCCGACGTCGTCGCGGCCCACGCGCGCCGGCTCGCGCACGCGCGCGGCGGCGGCTGGTGGTTCGTGATCGTTCCCGACGGGCGCAGCCGCGTCGGCACTATCGGGATCTGGGAGTCGGAGTTCGAGGGCGCGAAGATTTTCGAGATGGGTTGGATGGTCGTGCCCGCGTTCCAGCGCCGCGGCTTCGCCGGCGCGGCCGCGCGCGTTCTGCTCGAGCGCGCGCGCGCCGAGCGCAAGTTCGACGCGGTTCACGCGTTCCCCGGTCGGGAGAACGCGGTGTCGAACGCGATCTGCCGCAAGTCCGGCTTCGCGCTGCTCGGACCGTGCGCGGTCGATTTCGCGGACCGGATGCTGGACTGCTATCACTGGCGCGTCGACCTCGGCGGGAGCAGAGCCTGAGCGTGGTGCGCGCGCCGCGGCCGCGCGAGCTCCCGACCGTCTACCGCATGGGCTTCGACGCGTGGGGCGCGGGCCGCCCGCTCGCCGCGTATCTCAAGGAGTGCGCCGCGTCGAAAAAATACCGCGGAGGGGAATGGCGCGTGCTCGCGGACGGAGCGCGCCTCCTCAGTTCCTTGATCCTCTACCGGCTTCCGCCCGAACCGGCGGGAGCGGCGGCGGGGCTGGGTTCGATCGCGACGCCGCCGGAGCAGCGCCGACGCGGCCGCGCCGCGCGGCTGATCGCCGACGTGCTGCGGGAGTTGGACGCCGAAGGCGTCGCCGTCGTGTATCTCCACAGCGAGATCGGCGGCCGCTACTACAGGCGCTTCGGCTTTCGGCCGCTGCCCGCGCGCCTGCAGCGCCGCGCGGACTCCGTCTGCATGAGCCGCGGCGGCCCGCGCCGATTCCCCGCCGCATACCGCGCGCCGGATTATTTCTGATGAGGACGAAAAGCGTCTCCGCCGCGGAACTCGCCGTCTTGTTCCTGCGTCTCGGCTTCACCGCCTTCGGCGGCCCGGCGGCGCACATCGCGGTGTTCGAGGAGGAGATCGTGCGGCGGCGCGCCTGGCTGGCGCGCGAAGACTTCATCGATCTGCTCGGCGCCGCGAACCTCCTGCCCGGTCCGACGTCGACGGAGCTGGCTCTTTTCATCGGTCGCGAACTCGGCGGTCTTCCGGGCCTTCTTGCGGCCGGCGTGGGCTTCACCGCGCCGGCCGTCGCGCTCAGCGCGCTGTGCGCTTGGGCTTACCTGCGCGGCGCCGGTCTGCCCGCGGCGCAAGCGGCGCTTTCCGGCGTGAAGCCGGTCGTCGTCGCGGTCGTCGCGCAGGCGCTTTGGCGGCTGAGCCGGACCGCGCTCAAGACCGTCCCGCTCGCGGGGCTGGCCGCGGCCGCGGCCTGCGCCGCGCTCGCGGGCGCGCCGCCGCTGGCCGTGCTGATCGCCGCCGGCCTGCTGGCCGCGACGCTGTCCGGCCCGCGCGCGCCGAGCCTCGCCGCCGCGGCGCCTCTGCCGCTCGCGGCGGCCGCCGCGCCGGCGCCGCTCGGCCTCGGGCCGCTTTTTTTCTTTTTCCTCAAGACCGGCGCCGTGCTGTTCGGCAGCGGCTACGTCCTGCTCGCGTTCCTGGAGGACGGGCTCGTCGCCCATCGCGGCTGGCTGACTTCGGCCCAGCTCCTCGACGCGGTCGCCGTCGGCCAGCTCACGCCGGGCCCGGTCTTTTCGACCGCGACGTTCGTGGGCTATCTCGTCGACGGCGGCGCGGGCGCCGCGGCCGCGACTCTGGGCATCTTCCTGCCGGCCTTCGTTCTCGTCGCGGCGAGCGGGCCGCTTCTGCCGCGCCTGCGGGCGTCGACGACCGCGGGGGGCTTCCTCGACGGCGTGAACGCCGCGTCGCTCGGCCTTCTGCTCGGGGTCCTGCTCACGCTCGGCCGCTCCTGCTTGGGAAGTCCGACGGCGCTCGGCGTCGGCGCCGTCGCGCTGCTGCTGCTCGCGCGCGGCGTCAACGCGGCTTTGCTCGTGCCCGCCGGCGCCGCGGCCGGTCTTTTCCTCGGCCGCTAGCGCGTCAGCGCCGGTACGAGACGGTCATCGCGGCCTTGCGCCGCGGGGGCGCTTATGATTGAATCGCGCGCTATGACCCGAGATAAAGCCACGCAGATCGAAGTGCTGGAGTCGAAGATCGAGGAGATCGAGGCGAATATGGCCTCGGTCGACGAGCACCTCGGCAAGCTGCCCGACGGTCCCGTGCGCGCCCAGTTCGCCGCGGACAAGGCCGACTTCCAGCGCGAGCTCGAGCGCTGCCGCGCCGAGCTCGAAGCTCTCAAGTCGTCGTAGGTCGCGACGGACCGAACCGCGAAGACACGAAGAACGGAAGGAAAGTGAACGGCTCGGTCGTCGACTCTCCTTCCGTTCTTCGTGTCTTTGTGGTTCCGCCGTTCTCGCCGTCTCGTCCGTTCGTTCTCTGTGCCCCTGTGTTTAACGCCGTTCGCCGTCAAGGCGCGGGTTCTTTCAGGTCTTCGAGGACGAGGCGGCCGTTCGCGGTGTCGACGCGCGCGACGAAGTGGTTCAGGAAAGTCATGCCGAGCAGGCCGTCGAAGTCGGGCTCGTCGGCAGGGACCACGACCGCGAGCGCGCCGTCGACTTCCGATTTTCCGACTTGCATGGTGTCGAGACGCACGATTTGGGCTTCGATGGTGCGCCCGTCCGCGACGCGCGTTTTCGTGCGCCCGACGTCGGCCGCGGGACCGAGCGCCAGGCGCTCGGCGAACCCGCGGTAGAGCAAGGTCGCCGACGCGCCGGTGTCGACGAGGAAGCGTCCGGTCTCCTTGCCGTTGATGAGCACCTTGACGATCAGCCGGTCGCCGCGCGTTTCGGACGCGATCGCGTCGGAGCGGAAATCTCGACCCATCGCCGCCGACTCGCCCTTGAGCCAGGCCGCGTACGCCTTCTGTTCGGCGCTGCCCGAAGCGAGAGCCCGCGCGGGCGCGCTCTTGAGCGCGGCGTCGAGCGCGCGCCAGGCGTCCAGATAGCGGTGGATCTCCGCCGAGACGGCGCGGCGCTCGTCCTCGATCTGCTCGAGGCGCAGCTGATCGGACTGGATCGCGGCCCCGGCCGCGTTCATGTCGCCGACCGCGGAGTTGTACGCGCGCGCGTCGACGTTCGGGCTGCGCTCGGCCAGGTCGGCCGCGGCCTGGCGGAAACTCTCCTTCTCCGCGGGTAGGCGCTCGACGATCGCCTGACGCTCGGCGTCGAGCGTCTTGTCCTGCGCCTTCGCGTCGAGCGCCTTCTCGCGCTGTCCGGCCGCCGCGCGGAACGCCGCGTCGAGCGACTCGGCGCCGGGCGGGACTTTCTCGCCGGACTCGAAGCGGCGTCGGCGCATGGCGTCGCCTTCCGCGCTCTTGTCGCCCTCGCCGCGCACGACTTTGAGCACGTCGGCCGCGTTCAGCGTGACCGTGCCGTAGCCGATGTCGAGCACCAGCGACGTCTTCGTGCGCGAGACGACCACGCCCTTCATCTGGTTGCCGTTGGCGAGATACACGGTGTCCGCGCGCGCGGCGGCGGCGAGCAGGACGGCCAGGAGCGGACCGAAAGGTCTCATCACGCGCAGTATAGCCGTGCGGCGCGCTCCCGGCCAGCCCTCGCTACTTCTTTCGCGGCCGACTCGTCAAGATTGCGACTGCACGAGTCAATAAGTCTTGAATATCTTCTGCTTTGACGGCGATCGGCGGTGTTTGCATCTGAAAGAATTCAACGACCGGATAGCCAGGATCGTCGTACACTTCCGCGATTTGCGTTGGGCCCACCCAAACCTCAACTGAAATATCCGTTCTATCGGGCGGAGAACCCACGATCAATCTAAATTCGTCTCGTTCGTAACCCATGTCTCCCCTAATCCAAAAAATAAAGAAATGTTCCAGAGGCCGTATAACGAATTCCTACGAGGATGAGCGGGGCCGCCAGCCAGGCGCCGAGCGCTAGGCCGCCGACGGCGCACGTGCCGGCGATGTAAGGATGATCTTCGATCGCCTGCTTGCAGCGCTGGACGAACGAAGCGGTTTTGTCGACAACGTTTTCGGTTCCGAGTTGGACGGCGGCCGTCGCGTCGTCCTGCGCTTGCCGCGCGGCGAGGCCCGCGGCGATCCAGAGGGCGACGCCGGTCGCGGCGAGGGGCACGAGCGGGGAGTCGTGTCCGGAAGGCGCCGGTGCGGCGACGTCGAGCTTGGGCGAAGGAGGCGCGGCTGACTTGCCCGCTTTCACCGGTAGCACATAGGGCTTGCCGGAATCATCCGCCGCGGCGCCGCCGAAACCCTGCACGCCTGGTCCCGTACCCGCGCTCATGTCCCACGGAGAGCCGGGGAGCTTGAGTGCAGGCGGCGTACGTTCCTCGCTCATGTGCTTGAGCCAAAGCGCGTTCTGATTGTTCGGGTCCTTCTGGAGCGCGGCGTTCGCCGTCGCGGCGGAGCCGGCGAAATCTTTCTGGTCGTAGAGGACGAAGCTTTTGGCTGCGAGCAACTCCGGGTCCGCGGGATTCTTCTTCAACGACGCGTTCAAATTCGCGAGAGCCTCGTCCGAATTGCCCAAGCGCAGGAGAATGCGGGAATGCAGGCTCTGATTGATCGGCGTGGGTGCGACGCGGGCCGCGGTTTCTTCCAGCGTCGGCCGGAATTGCTTTACGAAATCCTGATACTGCTGGGGAGTCAAGCGGCCTTCCGTCTTATCCGTTTGCTTCTGCGTGAGGGTCTTTTCGAGCTCGAGAAGTCCTGGGGAGGGACGTGCGTCGTCGAAGGTGGCGGCGTCGGCGCCGGTCTGCGGAGCGGGGGAAGGAGTCGTTTCTTGCGCGGCGGCGCACGAAGCGGGAAAGAGAAACAAGGCCAGCGCGAGGGAGCGGTTCATGGACGGGCCTTGCGACGAGTGTATCCCCGCCCCTCGATTCTGTCAATAACGGCGCTACAGCCTCTTTACTTCGGTTTGTAGCCGGGCAGCGCCTTGGCCTTCGGGTCGTGGGCCAGCACGCGCGCGGACTTGAGCGCGGCCTCGAACCCGTCGTCGTTGGGGATGACCTTGACCTGCGCGCGCAGGTAGTCGGCCCAGGCGAACTCGGAGAACGGCGCGTCGGATTTTTCGTAGTCGCCGGAGTGGCGCAGGGCCCAGGCGAGACTGCGGAACTGATCGTCGGCCAGGCCGCGCACGTCCTCGGGCAGGAGAAGGGGCTCGTGCGGGCCTTTGCCGAACTGGTCGTACGGATGGACCCAGTGCGCCTTGTCCATCGCCGCCCAGAACTCGGGAATCGACAGGTGGGAGAAGTCGGCCTTGACCTCGATCGGCAGCTCCTCGATGCCGGCCTCCCAGCACGCGCGCGCGTGGTGGTGATGGTCGACGAGGCGCCAGAACTTGTACGGGGAAATCACGACGGGAACCGGGCGCTCGTGGAGGAACTCGTGGCGCTCGTCGCGGCTCATCGCCTTCAGCTCCTTGATCTTGCGCGTGACCTCGCGCATGCCGACGGAGAACTGAGTGGGCTTGAGCTCCAGGACGGGGACTTTCATAGAAGACGCATTTTAGCGTCCTTGGAGCCGCTTTCGCAACGCCGGGAGGCAAAGATAAATTTCGGTAAAGAGAGGCGGTTCCTCTGGACGCGGCGCGGTTTCGGCCCTATACTCGTGGAGTCAGGGGGATCTATGCTGAGACAGATGCTCGAAAAGCTCATGGCGGGCCTGGCGATCGGAGTGTTCGGCGCGGTGGCGCTGTTCGCGCGCGTCGGCGATCAGCCGAGGCTGTGGGACGTGCTCAGCGACCGTCTGGCCCCGCCGTCCGCGCAGAACGGTCCCAACGTGATCTGGGTGGACTCCCAGCGTCCGACGACCCGGATGATGGTGACCGGTGACTCGTCGTTCGCGCCCGCCGAGGCCGCGGCCCCCGGCGCCGTCGCCGGCGCGCGCCCGGTCTACCGCTCCGCGGCCGCCGCTCCCGCGGCTCCGGCGAAAAGCTCTTCTTGGATGAAGCACATCAACGGCGTGCTCGCGATGTTCGACATCCAGGGTCCGGCGACCGAGCACAGCAGCGCGTCGGCGTCCGTGGCTTCCGGCGGCGCTCCGGCCGCGGCGGCGTCCTCTTCTTCGGGCGGCGCCGCTCCCGCGGCGAGCGTCGCGGCGGTCAATCGCGGCCCCATCATCGACGCGACGGCCTCCGTCAGTTACGGCAGCAACTCGCGCTCCGACATCATGAGCTCGGGGGGCGGGCCGATGTACAACTTCTCGGGCGGCAAGAAATAGCTCCCTCCGGTCGCGTGCGGCGCGGCGGATGGACCCCCGCCGCGCCGCCGCATTGATTCGGTCAGCGGATCAGCTGACAGGAGTCGTACCAGGAGGCCGGGTCCTCGTCGTCCGGGTCCCCGTCGCTCCAGTCCCAGCACGAGACCGGAGCGTCGAACGCGAGCGCGCGCTCGCCGCGCAGGACGATCGGCGGGAGGCCGACGTCGCGCGCGGCGCCCTGGGGCTCCGGCGTGCCGCTCCGGTCGGCGAGGCGGTAGAGCGCGCCGTCGGTGCCGGTCGCGCGGTCGAGCCGCGGCTGCGGCGCGCGCGTCTTGTCGGGCGCCACGTCGGTCACCTTCCGCGGGCTCGGTTCGCACGTCTCGCCGCAGCGCACGGACGCGATCGACACTTGCGCGCGGCTCTCCATGTAGATGCGGCCCGACGCGTCGAACGCGCACTCCGAGTAAGTCTGGATGTTGTCCGAATCCATGAGCTTGCGGCAGCCGGACGGCGTGCAGCGGTAGAAGTCGAGGCCCCAGAAGCCGTAGGAGATCTGCGTCGGCGACGCGTTGTTGCAGAATTCGTCGACGATGACGAGCTCGGTGTCGGCGATCGGGCGGCAGACGCCGCGCGAGCACCAGAACGCGCGGCCGGCCGGCGACGCGACGAAGTCGCCGTTCGTCTTCCACGCGCCGTCCATGTAGTTGGCGCGCACGTCGACGCGACCGGTGAAGGCGCGCGCGCACCCGGACGGCGCGCAGTGCCACAAGCCGCCGGAGTCCGCGGCGTAGATATCGCCGTCGGGTCCCGCGTTCAGGGGATAGGTGACCGCGGAGAGCAGCAAGGTCCGGCAGCCGGACGGATCGCAGTAGCCGGCGCTCTCGGGTCCCGTGAAGTAGAGGCCGTCCCCGACCGGCAGGGCGAAGGCCGCGCCGCCGCTCAGGATCTCGCGGCAGCCGGACGCCCCGCAGAAGAAGATCGAGCCGGAGCGGCCGGATTTCAGGTAGACGCCGAGGCGATCCCCGGCGGCGCTTGCGGCGGGAGCGCCGGTCGCCGTCGCGGCGGCGGACACGCGCGAGAAGCCGGTCTGCAGGAGCTGGTCGAAGGACGCGGACTCCGCCGCGTGGCCGAGGGGGGCGAGCGCCAGCGCGGCGAGGACGAGAAGGGCGGAGCGATTGGGTTTCATGCGCCCAGTGTACCGGAGACCGTTGCGCCGCGCGTTCCGGCCGCGTGAAATCGACGTGACGAAAAAAGTCGAAAAGTCCCGACGAGAAACCGGGACCTTGGTCCTAGGAAAACGAACGGAATTAAACACAGAGACGGAGGAGAACGAGCGGAGGAGACGTCGAGAACGGAGAGAACGGAGAGAACGGATAAACCACAAAGACACGAAGAACGCAAGGAGAGTCAACATCTTTGCCGTTAACCCTTCTTCCGTTCTCCTCCGCTCTCTCCGTTCGTTCTCTTCCGTCTCTGTGTCTCTCCGTTCCGTTCTTCGTGTCTTTGTGGTTCATCCGTTCGTTCGTTTGTTTGTTATTCTGTCCGCATGCCCTTTATCAACATCAAGATGACGCCGGGAGCGACGGCCGAGAAGAAGGCCGAGCTCATCAAAGCCGTGACCAAGCTGATGGTCGACCTGCTCGGCAAGAATCCCGACACCACGCACGTCGTGATCGAGGAAGTCGCGGCCGAGAACTGGGGCGTGGCGGGCGAGACCGTCGCGGCCCGCAAGAGGCGCGGCGCTTAGGTCGTCCGGCCGTCGGGCCAGACCGCGTGCTTGAAGCGGCGGTGGATCCAGAGCCACTGCTCGGGGCGGCGGCGCACCCAGCCCTCGACGTGCGCCGCGATGACTTGCGTCGCTTCCTGCGAGTCGTCGATCGCCTCGCCGAGGTCGAGCTCGGGCTCGATCGTCACGACCTCGACGCCGTCGGGGTCGCGTTCCACTGAAACCGGAACCACCGCCGCGCCGCTGCGGTTGGCGAGCGGGCCGACCACCTTCAGCGTGTTGACCTCCGCGCCGAAGAAGATCACCGGCTCGCCCATGGGCGGGTTCGCGTATTGGTCGTTCATGAACGCGACGGTGCCGCCCAGCGCGATGCGCGCCTGGATCGCGGGCATGGAGCCCGGATGGAACGCGGCGTCCACGCCGCAGGACTTGCGCGCGGCGGTGAGGCCGTCGTGGAACCATTTCGGCTTGAGGACCGTGGTCACGATCATCGGATTGATTCCGGCGAGGCCCGTGGCCGCCGCCGACATCTCCCAGTTCGCCATGTGCGAGGAGAACACGAGCACGCCCTTGCCCTTGGCGTGCGCGCGCTTCCAATTCTCCAGGCCGACCAGTCGGGAGACGCGCGCGACGTAGCGCTTGTAGTGGCCGGGGATGGGCGAGAGCATGTGCGCGTAGCCGAATAAAATTATTCCCAGGTTCTCGTAGTTCGCGCGCAGGATCGCCGTGCGCTCCTCGCCGCACTTCTCCGGGAAGCAGAGGCCGATGTGCTCGGCGGCGCGCTTCGCCTTGAACAAGCGCAGGGCGAGGCCGAAGCGGCCCAGCCATTTCGCCAGGAACAGCTCGACGCGGCGCGGCAGACACGTCGCGAACAGTCCCATTCCCTTGGCGAGCAAGTAGAGCGGGACCGACGCGAACGGAGACATCAGCGCGGGCGTCGACGCCGGCGCCAGAACGGGCGTCCCGACGAGGGACCGCCGCCCGCGTTGGCCGGACGCTGCCCCCCGTGCGGAGGCTGTCCGTGCGCGGGCGCGTGGCCGTGAGAGGGGGCGGGATGGTGCGCGCCGGGATTCTTCTGGCCGGAGTTCGGCGGTCCCGCGCGGTAGTCGAAGTTCTCGAGCGTGCGGCGCTCGATGGTCTTGCCGAGCTTGCGCTCGATCACGCGGATCATGTCCTCGTCGTTGGCGGTGACCAAGGTGTAGGCGTCGCCGGTCTTCGCGGCGCGGCCGGTGCGGCCGATGCGGTGGACGTAGGCCTCCGGCGTGTCGGTGATGTCGTAGTTGATCACGTGCGTGATCTGCGAGACGTCGATGCCGCGCGCGGCGATATCGGTGGCCACCAGGACGTGAATCTTTCCGGAGCGGAAGCCGTCCATCGCGGCTTTGCGGCGGTTCTGCGAGAGATTGCCCTGGAGATCGGTCGCGGACCAGCCGGCGTTCTTGACCTTCTCGGCCACGCGCTTGGCGCGGTGCTTGGTCTTCGTGAAGACCAGGATCGACTCCGAGCCCGCGCGGCGGATGAGCTCGAGCAGCAGCGGCGTCTTCAGGTGCTCGACGACGGGATACAGCGCGTGCGTGACCGTCGCGACCGCCTCGGTGTGCTTGACCTGGACGGTGACGGGATTGCGCAGGCATTCGTGCGCGAGTCCGCGCAGGGCGTCGGGCATGGTCGCGGAGAACAGCAGCGTCTGTCTCGTCGCGGGCAGGCGGGCCAGGATCTTGCGCACGTCGGGCAGGAAGCCCATGTCGAACATCTGGTCGGCTTCGTCCAAGACCAGGACCTCGACGTTCTTCGCGTTGAAGTTGCCTTGGCCCATGTGGTCGAGCAGGCGGCCGGGGCAAGCGACGACGATTTCGGCGCGGCCCTTGAGCCCGTGCGCTTGCGCGCCGGCGGAAACCCCGCCGTAGACGGCGATCGCGCGCAAGCCGGTGTGCTGGCCGAGCGCCGCGAAGTTGGCGCGGATCTGCTCGGCGAGTTCGCGCGTGGGGGCGACGATCAGCGCGCGGATCACGCCGCGCGGGCCCGCGCTCAGGCGCTGCAAAATGGGCAGAGCGAACGCGGCGGTCTTGCCGGTGCCGGTCTGGGCGAGGCCCAGCACGTCGCGGCCTTCGAGAACGGGCGGGATCGCCTCGGCCTGGATCGGCGTCGGCTCGGTGTAGTTCTGGCCGCGCACGCCGGCCATGATGGTGGGGCTGAAGTTGAAGGCGGAAAAACCCATAAATCTCCTGTGCGGCGGTCGAGTCCTCATTCGAGGACTGTCCCGAACAGGGATCGACCATCGGTGAGGAATCTATTCTACCAGTTTCCGGGCGGCGGCGGGTTTCCGAGCGGGTTTCCGCGTCCGTCCTCGGGGGTTATGCGATGAATCGAACGGCCGGTTTCCGATGAGAACGGATTGAACCACGAAGACACGAAGAACGGATGAAACACGAAGACACGAAGAACGGATGAAACACAGAGACACAGAGAACGAAAGAGAGACGGAAGAGAACGGAGGAAGAGTTAACGACGTAGACGTTTCCTCTTTATCCGTTCTTCGTGTCTTCGTGGTTTACGCCGGGCTCTTGAGCTCGCTGACGGGCGAGCGGTAGTAGAGCAGGACCTTGCGCACGTAATCGCGCGTCTGCCGGTACATCGGCCGGCGCGAGACCCAGCGCGGTCCCGCGTTGTACGCGGCGATCACGCGCTGGACCAGCCACTGGGGTGCTCGCGTGTACGACACGCCCTGCAGATGGTACTTGCTCCAAGCGCGCGCGAACAGGTACGCGAGGTAGCGCGTGCCCGCGCGGATGTTCTCCACGGGATCGAACAGCGCGCGCGGCGAAACTCCCATCTCCCCGGCGGTCGCGGGACGCACCTGCATGAGTCCGAGCGCGCCGGCGGGGGACTTGGCGCGGCTCGCGAACTCGGACTCGGCGGCGATGACGGACTTCACCAGGCGCGGGTCCAGGTCCTTCTCGCTCGCCTGCGCGCGGATCAGCGGATCGTAGGCGTCGCGGTCGGGGCGGCGCAAGAGGTGCTCGAACGCGCGCACGAACGGCGGCGGCGGTTCATTGGGAATCGTCAGCGCGAACGGCGGGCGCGGCGCGGGAGAAGCGACGCGGTCCGGCGGCGGGGAGGCGAGGCGCTCGAGGAGTCGGGTCGAGCCGATCGCGGCCGAGTCGAAGTAGCGGCCGTACTCCAGGGCGGGCGCTTGGATCTCGTTGAGCGCGACCAGAGCGTCGGATCGGTCGAGAGAAGAGGCGACGGAGGTGATGGCGCGGGTCGGGATCGCGAAAGCGGCGACCGCCGCCAGAATATAGGCCGAGGGGTGCATGAGTACAACTCCAGAAGCGTCGGGCGTTGAGCCCGGCGCGGCGTTCCTCGGCGGACCGGGATGGTAATACATGCGCGCGCCGCGGTCCAAAGGTCTTTGGGTCTAGACGCGCGCTGGGCCCGGCGGTCCGCGCGACAGCCGCGCCGGGATGCGATAGAATCGCTCCATGGCCGCGAATTGCGTCGTCGTGCTCCTGCGCTCGGGCTCCGTCCTGCTCGCGCGCCGCGGCGATGGCGCGTGGGAGTTTCCGTGGGGCGCTTTGCTCGACGGCGAAACGCCCGAGTCCGCGGCGGCGCGCATTCTCAACGCGGAGTTCGGCATTCTGCCGGGTCCCGCGAAGGAGTTGGCGCGCGCGGGAGATCGCGTCGGTATTCTGGTGTCGGGATTCGCCGGCGCCTTGAAGCCGGTCGGCGATGAAGAAGTCGCCTGGGTGGAATCGCGGCGCGTCCTCGAGCGCGAGCTTTCTCCCGTGTGTCGTCCGATCGCCGAGGTCGTCGCGCTCCATCGCCGCCGTTCCCGTTATTCCGGCACGCATCCGCGCTCGTTCGACGAAAAATATAAAGAACTGTCCGGCGACCCCGACGCCATGGCGAAGGCCGCCGCGCGCGGCTCCACGCCCGCGGGCGCGCACCTGTCCATCATGGTTCCGGAGATCTCGGCCGCGCTGGCCCCTCTCGCGGGCGCGACCGCGCTCGATTGCACGCTCGGCTGGGGCGGCCACGCGGCCGCGCTCGCGCGCGCGGGCGCGAAGGTGATCGGCCTGGACCGCGACGGCGAGGAGCTCGCGCGCACGCAGGCGCGGCTCGCCGCCGCGGAATTGGACGTGACCGCGCGGCAGAGCGACTATGCGGGCGCGCGCGGCGTGCTGAAATCCGTCGATATCGTCGCAGTGGACGCGCTTCTGGCCGACCTGGGCGTCTCGTCCATGCAGCTCGACCGACCGGAGCGCGGGATGTCGTTCAAGAACGACGGTCCGCTCGACATGCGCATGGACCGCTCGCGCGGCGCCACCGCGGCCGAGTGGATCGAGAGCGCGACGCGCGCGCAAATCGTCGACGCCCTCGTTCGCTACGGCGACGAGCCGGACGCGGAAAAGATCGCCGCGGAATTGCGCGCGCGCGTGGACCGCAGGCGAGCGCCGAAGACGACGGCCGAACTCGTCGACGCGGTGGCGGCCGCGAAGGGCCTGACGCCGGACCAAATGCGCAAGAAGGACGCGTTCGCGAAGCATCCCGCGGCGCGCGTGTTCCAGGCCCTGCGCATCGTCGTCAATTCCGAGCGCGAGTCTTTGCTCGCGCTCCTCGAAGATCTGCCGCGGCTCCTCCGGTCCGGCGGCCGCGTCGCGCTGCTGACCTTCCACTCCGGGGAGGAGAAGCTCGTTCAGGCGGCGCTCGACGCGCAAGCGAACGCGGGCCTCTGGCGCGCGCCGCTCCCCGCGCCCCGCAAGGCGTCCGCGGAGGAAGTCCGTCTCAATCCGCGCGCGCGTTCCGCGCGGCTGTGGACCGCGGTCCGCGCCTAGCTTGACGCGTCGGGGTTATTGGGTTATCTTGACCTCGGACGCATGAACGCTCCTCCACTCAAAGACAAGACGGTCCTCGTCACGGGCGCGGCCTCCGGCATCGGTCGGCGGCTCGCGCAGGACCTTTACTGGAACGAGAAGTGCCGGCTGATCTTGGTCGATATCGACGAGCGCGAGCTCGGCATTCTCAAAGACGAGCTGGAGCCCGCGGGCGAGGGCGACCGCGTGGAGGCCTTCGTCTGCGACATCTCGTCCCAGGAATCCGTGGACCGTCTCGCCGCCGCCGTGGGCTCGCGCCGTCTCGACGTCTTGGTCAACGACGCGGGCGTGGCGCACCTGGGCTCCTTCGAGCACACGCCGTTTTCGGACTTCGAGCGCGTGGTGAAGACGAATCTTCTGGGAACCGCGCGCGTGACCAAGGCGTTCCTTCCCGCGCTGCTCAAGGCGCGCGGCGGCTATATCGTCAACGTCGCGTCGATGGCGGGCCTCGTCGGCGCGCCCGGCATGAGCGCGTACGTGGCGTCGAAGTTCGGCGTGGTGGGCTTCTCGGATGCGCTGCAAGCCGAGCTCGGCAAGCGCGTGGGTGTCGGCGTGGTGTGCCCCACTTTCGTCAGCACGAACATCGCCAAGACGGCGCCCGGCATGGCGGATCAATTTTTGGGCGCGGTCGGCTCCAAGCCCGCGAAGGCGTCCGCGGCGATTATCGGCGCCATCAAGGAGCGCAAACGCCTGGTGCTGGTGAATGCGGACGCGTACCTCGTCTACTACATGAACCGTTTTTTCCCGGGCCTCAGCCGGACGATGATCACCGCCGCCTACAAGATGCTGGCGGCCACGGGAGTTCTCGCGCAATGAGTTCGGCGGCTTTCTTCGACGGCATCTCCCAGCAAGACATCTCGATTCGCGGCGCGAAGGGCAAGTCCCCGATGTTCTTTCGCGACTTTTCCCTGATGGGCGGCGTGTTCCTGGCCGACTACAAGAAGGCGCGCGCCGCGCTGGCGCCGCACGGCGTGAAGCCGCTGCAGCTGCCGCTCGGCAAGACCTTGGCCGCGGTGCACTGCATGGAATACAAGGACAGCGACATCGGCCCGTACAACGAGATTTCTCTCTCGATCGCGGTGAAGCGCGGCCGGCTGCCCTTCGTCAACCTTCTGCAGGCGGCGCGCGCGCAGGCGACCGGGAACTTCCACGCGTTCGTGCGGACGTTGCCGGTCACGACGCAGACCGCGCTGCACGGCGGCGTGGATTTCTTCAACTACCCGAAGTATCTGGCCGACGTTCATTTTCGAGAGACCGCCTCTCACCGCGTCTGCACCTTGCGCGACATCGCCAGCGGCGACGTGATTCTGGAATTCGTGGGGCGGCGCCTGGGGACGTGGTCCTGCCCGCCGTCGAGACAGAACCGGATGACTTTGTACACGTATCCGAAGATGGACGGAGAGCTGAAGCGCGCGAAGCTCGTCGTCAACCGCGCGGAATCCGGGAGCTCTTGGCTGCGCGGCGCGGACCTGCTCCTGGGCTCTCACCCGAAGGCGGGGGAATTCTCCGCTCTGGGAATCGGGCGTCTCCTCGAGTACCAATACGCGCCGCGCTGTCAGGGAATCCTCTATAAGCCGGAGCCGCTGTGATGGAGAGCGGGCGGCGCGTCGCGATCGTCGGCGGCGGCATGGCGGGGCTCACCGCCGGCTACTTCCTGAACCGCCGCCACGAAGTGACCCTATTCGAGAAGTCCGGGCGCATCGGCGGCAACGCCTACGGGCACAAGACGGCGAAGGGCGACGTGCTGGACATCGCGGTCGCCGCGTTCGGCCAGGCGGGCTACAAGAATTTCTACGCGCTGCTGGCCGAGCTCGACATCCCCACGGAGCTGTGCGCGAATTCCTACATGAGCTTTCACAACCTCGACACGGAGCAGGGGTTGTATCTGACCTTGTCCGCGCAGGGCGCGCTGTTCCAGCGCCTGGACTTGTTTCGTCCGGCGAATCTGCGCAGCTTGGCGCGCCTGTTCGTGGGTCTTCAGCGCGCGCAGAGCCGCCTTTCGGCGGGCCGGCTGAAGGACGTCACTCTCGGTCAATGCCTGGCGGATCTGCCGGAGTTCACGGGCGACGCGAAGATCATCTTCCTCTCCGCTCTGTGCCTGCTCTCCTCCATGCAGGTGCCGGAGCTGCTGGCCTCGCCCGCGGAATTCTTCCTGCGCAAACTCAAGACCCATCACGACGTGATCTCGCCCAAGGCCGTGTACTCCGTGCGCTGCGTGCGCGACGGCACGCGCCGCTACGTCAACGCCTTGGCCGCGCGCTACCGCAGGAATATTCGTTTAAACGCCCGGATTAAGTGCGTGGAACGATCCGCGTCCGGCGCCGCGATCGTCATGGAGGACGGCGCGCGGGAATCCTTCGACGCCGTGGTCTTCGCCTGCAATCCCGACCAGGCGCTGGCGCTGCTGGCGGCACCCACGAAGTTGGAGCAGGAGTTGTTGGGCGCTTGGCGCTATAAAGACGGTCGCGTGGTCGTGCACCGCGACCACGGCGCCTTCCCGCCGCGCGCTTTGATCGAGGCCTACACCTTTCTCTACACGATGCGAGACGGCCAAATGGAGACCTCGGTCAACGGCGCTCTGTGGCACGAGCCGCAGGCCCCCAAGGACTGCGACTACATCAGCGCCCAGTACCCGAACTACCCGATCCGACGCAATCTCATCGACCTGGACACCGTCCTGCGCACGCCGATCTTCGACTTCCGCTCCGTCGCGAGCCAGCCGCGCCTGCCGGAGCTCAACGCGCAGGGCCCCGCGTTCTACTGCGGGAGCTACTTCGGCTTCGGCCTGCACGAGGACGCCGTCACCTCCGCGAAGGCCGTCGCGGCGCGCTTCGGCTGCGTCGAATCCTAGGACTCGGCGCAGCCGGGCGCCCGCGTCACTTCACGGCGAGCAGGTCCACCTTCTCGATCGTCGGCTTCTGCGCGAGCAAGGTCTCCGCGTTGGCCATCAACGCCGCGGCCACCTTGCCCGTCAGGTGCGCGTTGCGCCCCGCCTCGTCGTCGAACGTGTCGAAGATGCCGAACGTGGCCGGCCCGAACTGCAGCGCGTACCAATTGCGCGTGCCCGCCTCCGCCTGAACCAAGGGCAGGGCCGACTTCAGGAACGCCCCGAGCTCCGCCTCCTTGCCCTTCTTCGCCTCGAGTCTCACGTAGAGCGCCAGTTTCGCCATGCATTCTCCTCGGCCGCGCGGCGGGAGATCGGCGCGCGGCCTTCTTAAAAGTAAGTGGCGATGAAAGCCGCGGGATTACACGCGGCCATGATCTGGTCTTAGGAGCGCTTGGTTTCGAGCGCAGAGATGCGCTTCTCGTGCTCATCCAAGCGATCGGCGTTCTTAGCCGATCCATAGCGCGAGTCTTCGAACTTGCCCGCCAGAGCGTCGAAGCGGTCGAGAATCAGGCTGATGCCGTTCTTGAATTCGTCGCGAGTGACGGTATTCGTTTTGAGCCATTCGATGTCGCCGCGGGCGCGCGCCTGATCGGCGACGATGTCGAGCAGCAGGGCGTCAATCCGGTCAAACTGCGCCTGAACGCATTCCGTCATTTTAAGCGCCGCGGCCTTCCAGCTTCGAGATCCGCTCGTGGTGCTGATTGAGCGTGTCGGCGTGCACGGCCCAGCGCTGGCGCGAATCGAGAAGCAGACCGGAGAAACCGTCCATGCGCCCGTTCAACGCGGAGATGTCGGCCTTCGTCGCCATGTTCTCCCTAAGATAGCCCTTCAACTCTGCGAGATCGCCCTTCATCTGGGCGACGGTCACCATCGTACGACGGAACATCGTCCGCAGTTCCGCCATGCTGGTTTCCACCGTCGTTAATCTCTTCGCCATCGGTTCCGTCATCGTATCACCCTCCTCCGTGGGCCGCAAGGGCCCAAGGTCCCAGAGAATAGACGCGGCACCCCTCGAAAATGTTCCATCCAATTGCGACCGGCCGCGTCGACACGTGGAGGCCAGGCTTTGATATCGCAGTTTGCGATATCAAAACGTCGCGGAAACCGCTGTGCTCGCTAGAATATGATGGCGATGTTCGCCTGTATCGCGCGCGGGCTGTGCAGCACGCTGGAAAGCATCGCGACTCCTTCCTGCGTGAAGACGAGGGGCAATTTGCGTCGGCCGCCTCGACCGATCTTTGATGTCGCAATTTGCGACATCAAACGGCCGGTCTCCTCGGCAGTCAGCCGGAACATGAAGTCTTCCGGAAAGCGTCCGACGTTCCGCAGAACCTGTTGGTTCAAGCGCTTCGTCATCACCCCATAGATCGTGGCCAATTCCGAGTCCAGCATGACCCGGTGCCCGCGCACGACATGAATCAGCCCTTCGACTTTCGCGATCTCCATGCAGAGTATACGCGGAGACCCCTCGTTTTGTTCCAACGTCTTTGAAGTCACAATTTGTGACTTCAAAAGAACGCCCGCGCGATCCTCCCGCTCGAGAAATCTGCTCATGAACGAGACGGACCGGCTGCCGGCCTCGCCGAAGAGCTTCAAGTCCGAGAAGCAGAGGAGGGCTTATCGGAGATTCGGCAACGCTGAAACTGCCGCGGGATCAGGAAGGCTTGGAGTTGCGCTCGAGCCGGTGGATGCGGACTTCGTGGTCGCTCAGAGTCGCCTGCTGGTCGCGATAGCTCTTGTCCGACAACGCGCGTTCGGCGCGGGAAGACTTGAGATCGCCCGCGAGGGCCGCCATGGTCTTTTGGATTTCATCCAGGGCGTCGAGCTTCTTCAACTGCTCTTTCATTTGGACGAAGTAATCTTCGTGACGAGAAACCGTGACGGCGATTTTGCGCACGGTCTTCTCGACGCCGCCCAGCCGGGTCTCGACGCCGCCCAGCCGGGTCTCGACGCCGTCCAGCCGGGTCTCGACGCCGTCCAGCCGGGTCTCGACGTCGCCCAGCCGCTGTTGAACGCCGGACAATTCGGTCTTGATCCCGTCGAGTTGAAGCTGCATATCTTCAGCCATTTTATCCTCCGGGAGCGTGAGCCGCAAGGGCCCAAGGTCCCAGGAGTATACGAGGCACCCCCATAAAAAGTTCCGTCCTCCGAGCGTCTTGACGAAAACCCGTCCCGCCGTTATCCCGACCTCAGGCGCTCGAACAGGCCTGCACGATCCCCCTCGCTCGAGAAATCGGACGCGCTTCTCGCGGGGGGCTTTCTTTTTTCCTCCCGCGAGAGCCGCGCGTTGAAATCACGCCGCAGGGCCGCTGTCTCACCGCCGACGGCCGGCGTCAGGGTTGAAACCCGATTCGCTTCGCCGCGTCTTTCGGTTCCTCGAGCATCGCGCCCAGCGCGTCGAAAAGCTCCCGAATCTCGCCGTCGTGCGTTCCGACGCGCTGTTCCAGTTCCTTGAGCCGAGCGGACAGTTCTCGCCTCCCGAACGCCAACCGGCGCAGGCGCACGAACGCGCGGGCTATGGAGACGCTGGCCTGAACGGCGCGCGGCGAGTTCAGCACCGCCGCCAGCATGACCGCTCCGTGCTCGGTGAACGCGAAAGGCAGCGTCGGCGAGAATCGGAGTCCGCGGAGGTGGTCGCATTTTGCGACCACCTCCGCCTTTTCCTGGAGCGTCAGCCGATTCAAACGGACACGTGCGCATTCACCGTGTCTTGGCGAATCCCCGCCACCGTTATCCTGACCAGAGGCGTTCGAACAGGCCCGCACGCTCCTCCTGCCCGAGAAAATCGGACGCCCTTCTCGCAGGAGGAAATCATGTCTCACCCCAAGCCGGAGCGCGGCGCGCCGCGCGAGCCGCTGAATATCCCCGCGCGTTTCTACGGCGCCGATCGTCCGGGCGCCGCCTGGGCCGAAGTCTTCCGACGGCTGAGTGAACTCAACGAAAAGCTGGACGCGGCCATCAAGGCCGGCGCGTTTCGCCGCGCGAAGCGCTCAAGACGGACGCCGCGGCGCAAGCCCCGCTGAGCGTCCGAGCCCGTCTTCCAACTGCCGCGCCGTCGGCAGGACCTTCTTCAGCCGCCCGGGCAATGCCCGCGTAAGCTTGTAGCAGGCGACACCGATGGGCCGCCGCTGGTCGCGCAGCGCGTACTCCACGACGATCCGGTTCTTCGACCGGCACAGGATCACGCCGATGCTGGCCTGATCCCCGTCGCGGCGCAGGCGCTCGTCCGCGGCGGACAGGTATGCGCTCAGCTTGCTCACGTGCTCCGCCTGGAACGGCACGTTCTTCAACTCGACCACCACATAGCAATGCAGATACGTGTTGTAGAGCAGCAGATCGAAGACGTGCTCTTTACCACCCGCCTCCACGCGCTGCTGCCGCCCGATGAACGCGAAGCCCTTGCCCAGCTCCATCAGGAAGCGCTGAGCGTTCTCGATGATGCCCTGCTCGATGTCCTTCTCCTGCGTGATCTCGGGCCGCAGAAAATCAAGCGCGTATTCGTCCTTCAGCGCCTCCTGCGCCAGCTTCGCCTGCGGCGCCGGCAAGGTGAGCGCGAAGTTGGTCTGTGCCCGGCCCTGGTGCCGGTATAAATTGTTCTTGATATGGTGAACAAGGACGTCCCGCGACCAAGCGTTCCGAAGGGCTTCACGCGCGTACCAAAGTCTTTCTTCCCGGATGGATAGCTTTTCGATGAGTGCGATATTATGCCGCCAGGGCAGATCTGCCAGCGGCGCCGGCGGTGCGGCTAATTCTGCAACGGCCTGTTGCAGAATTGATGATTCTCCAGTATTGCATTGCATAATTCCTAATTTGCCCACGCTGCGTGGGCAAATTGGAACTGCATCGGTCCATGCGCGAAAGAATGCCTTCATGCGTTGGAGATTCTGACGCGAATAGCCTGTCGATTGAGGGAATTCATCACGGATATCTCGCGAGATTCTTTCGAGGATCGATGTGCCCCATCGCGCGCGCTTCTGTTTTTCGACCACCTGCCGCCCCAAGTCCCAATAGAGCAAGATCATCTCGCGGTTGGCTGAAAACGCCGCCTTGAACCGAGCGGTGCGGATACGCTCCTTCAGGCCGTCTATGAACCGGGGATAGTCCTTCGGCAGGGATTCGAGCGGCATGTAAACATACGATGCGCCCCCCTAAAAAGTTCCATCGTCTTCGCAGGGAGGGGACCCATGCATCCGCTCATGAACGAGACGGACCGGCTGCCGGCCTCGCCGAAGAGCTTCAAGTCCGAGAAGCAGGCGCGGCTTGCATGGAACAAAAGCAGACCCTGAATCGTATGTCTCGTATGAATGATGCGACTCAGCGGCGAAAATCGCGGAATCTCCGCCAATCGACCGGCAAGAAGGGGTCTTGACAAAAATACCCAAATGGTTATAATCCCTGAGACATCGTTCGGTCTGGCGGTCGTCTTCTTCCGCACGTCGGGGGAGGGAATTCCATGGATTGCGCACTCCCGGACTGCGCGTCGAGAAGGTGAAGGGAGCGGGCGCGGCTCTCGTTGAAACCGCCGTCGCCCGGCTGGCGCGGATGGGGTGAAGCCATGAAGAAAAACTATCGCGTGGTCGAACGCGGCAAATACGGACAGCCCATCTCGGAGGTCATCCGGGAGCACCTGCGCGACCCCGAGTATCGCCGCGGCTTCCTGCGTGACTACGTCCGCCTGGAGATCGCCGCCGTCGTGAAGGACTTCCGCCTGTCCAAAGGCATGACCCAGAAGCAGCTCGCCGCGCGCGCCCGCGTCCCGCAATCCCAGATCGCCCGCCTGGAAAGCCTGGCCGACGACCGCATCCCCAGCCTGGACTTCATCATCAAGCTGATCGCCGCCCTCGGCGGCAGCGTCGACCTCGTCATGCGCCCGTCCGCACGCCCGGGCCGCCGCGCGCGGGAGATCGCGCTGGCGTAATATTGACGAAAATCGGTTTCGCTGTTATACGGCTGTAGGCGTTCGAACAGGCCCGCGCGATCCTCCCGCTCGAGAAATCGGACGCATTTCTCGCGGGGGGATCATCTTTTTCCTCCCGCGAGGGCCGAGTGTTGAAATCACGCCGCTGGGAGGGGGCCCATGCATCCGCTCATGAACGAGACGGACCGGTTGCCGGCCTCGCCGAAGACCTTCAAGTCCGAGAAGCAGGCGCCGGCTTGCGCGAAGATGTCGGCAACGCCTTGTCCCGGCGAAACTCCGTGAAGCGCCTGATATTCCGGATCAGGAAGGCTTGGAGTCGCGCTCGAGCCGCTGGAGGCGGACTTCGTGATCGTTCAGGCGCTCGCCGTTCTTGGCGGAGCCGTAGCGCGCGTCTTCGAACTTGCCGGAGAGGCCGTCGAGGCGGTCGAGGATCAGCCCGAAGTAGTTCTTGAACTCATCGCGCGTCATCGAATTGATCTTGAGCCACTCGATGTCGCCGCGCGCGCGCGCTTGCTCCACGACGACATTGCGCACAGTCTTCTCGACGCCGTCCAGCCGCCGTTGAACGCCGGACAATTCGGTCTTGATCCCGTCGAGTTGAAGCTGCATATCCTCAGACATTTTATCCTCCGGGAGCGTGAGCCGCAAGGGCCCAAGGTCCCAGGAGTATACGAGGCGCCCCTATAAAAAGTTCCGTCCTCCGAGCGTCTTGACGAAAACCCGTCCCGCCGTTATCCCGACCGAGGCGTTCGAACAGGCCCGCACGATCCTCCCGCTCGAGAAATCGGACCCAATCTCGCGGGGAATCTTCTTTTTTCCTCTCTCGCCTCCCGAACGCCAACCGGCGCAGGCGCACGAACGCGCGGGCTATGGAGACGCTGGCCTGAACGGCGCGCGGCGAGTTCAGCACCGCCGCCAGC